>Ga0075527_10000009_pt1 | contig 51645 bp, 43 predicted proteins | sample NGEPer11B_FD_74784 | JGI IMG/M metagenome (GOLD analysis project Ga0075527, IMG submission 74784) | Arctic peat soil microbial communities from the Barrow Environmental Observatory site, Barrow, Alaska, USA - NGEE Permafrost305-11B | ecosystem: Environmental > Terrestrial > Soil > Wetlands >...
CCGAGATCGATGCGGTACTGGCGCTATTGGACAGCGGCAACACGCGCTTGCTGACCCTGACCGGACCGGGTGGGGTCGGCAAGACCCGGTTGGCGATCGAGGTCGCGCGGAGAGTCGAGCCGGACTTCGCGGACGGCGTTTGCTTCGTGCCACTGGCGCCGGTCAGCGATCCGGCGCTGGCGATGCCAGCCGTCGCGCGATCGTTGGGCGTGCGGAAGCGGGACACTCGCGACCTGCTCGACAGTTTGATCGACGCCGTGCGGGATCGGCACCTGCTGCTGGCGCTGGACAACTTCGAGCATCTTCTGACCGACACGCCAGGCTGGCTGACCGCGCTGCTCGGTGCGGCGCCCCGGCTCACGGCGCTGGTCACCAGCCGGGTGCCGCTCAACGTCGTCGGCGAACAGCGGTATCTCGTATCCCCCTTCACGGTTCCTGGGCCGGACACACCGGAGCTGGTTCGCGGCAATGCCGCCGTGGCACTGTTCACCCAGCGCGCTCACGCGATGAACCCGGATTTCGTCCTCGACACGGCGAACGCGGGGACGGTCGTGGAGATTTGCCGGCGTCTGGATGGCCTCGCCCTCGCGATCGAGCTGGCGGCCTCACGGGTTAGCGTGCTCACCCCCGAACAGATCCTGGCGCGGCTGAACGATCGGCTCACGCTCCTTGCGGGTGGTCAGCGGGATGCGCCCGCCCGGCACCGGTCGATTCGCGAAGCCATCGCGTGGAGCTACGATCTCCTTTCCGCCGAGGCGCAATCGGCGTTTCGCCGGTTGTCGGTGTTCACCGGTGGCGTGTCACTTGGCGCCACGGCGACTGTCACTGGGCACGACGCCGGGGACACCATCGCGATCGTCGCCGAGCTGGCCGACCACAATCTGATCCGGCCGGTGGCGAGCGCCAGCGCGGAGCCGCGGTACGACATGCTGGAAACTATCCGGGAGTTCGGACTCGATCAGCTGAAGAGCCATGACGAGGAGCGATCAGCGCGGGATGCGCACGCCGCCTGGTGCTTGCAACTGGGCATGTCAGCCATCGTGGGCCTGAATGGTCCGGACCAGGTCGCATGGCTCAACCTGCTGGAAACAGAGCACGCCAATCATCGCGTGGCGACCGAATGGCTTATGGCGGAGGACCGGGTCGAAGCAGCGGTAGAGCTCTCATCCAATCTCTACCTATTCTTCATGCTTCGGGGCTATTACCACGAGAAGGCCGCGTTGTTTGACGCCTTCATTCACCACCCGCGTCTTGCGTCGCCCACTATCTCGCGGGCAAAGGTGCTGCTCGCGCTGGGCGAGGTGGCACAAACCAGGGGTGACCTGGATCACGCACTGACCCTGCTCGAAGAAGCGCTCCAGCTCTTTATCGATAACCAACACAAAGCCGGAGAGTTCGCGGTCCGAGCCCATGGAGTGATGGGTCGCGTCTTCATTGCGCGGGGAGAGCTCGACAGGGCGGAGACAGCGTTCACTGCCTGCCGGGAGATCGGCGAGGAGACCGGGGACGCGCGGCACATTGGCCTGGCGCTCTACAACCTCGGAATTATCGCCATGCTCAACGGTGATGTGGATGCGGCCAAAAGGTGGCAAGAGGAGACCGTGAGGGTAAGCCGTGATGCGGGGGATGTCTGGATCACCGCGTCGGCGTATCTCTACCTCGGGCAGCTCGCCTTTCTCCGGGGCGATGACGCCGAGGCGGAAACGCTCCTGATCAGGTGCCAGTTGATGTTCACGGAGCTGGGCAACAGGCTGGACCAGCCGAAGATACAGATGCGCCTTGCGGAACTTGCGCTGCGTCGCGATGACGTCGATACCGCAATGAGATGCCTGGAAGACGGCCTGACCGCGGCGCGAGCGATCGGCGAGAGGTACTTCGTGGCCCACTTCCTGCTGGCGCTCGGAACGCAATCGGCTCGCCGCCACGAATATCGTTCGGGGGCAACGCGGGTGGGCGAGGCACTGACCCTCTTCGAGGAGCTCGGGCTTATGGCTGAGGTGGCGGAGTGCCTGAACGTGTTTGCCGACCTTGCCACTGACAACGGCTTCGGGCGAGAGGCGGCGCGGCTTCGGTCAGTGGCCGCTGAACTGCGGAAGCGGCACGGGAGCATGCACCCCTTCGGAGCGGCTCTTGATTCGAATCGACCCGTGCGCCACGCACTCAGTGAGGACCGTCAGCCGTTGGGCGATGCGGTGTACCCGGAATCGGGAACGGGGGGACGACACATGCAGCTCGACGCCGCGATCGGCGTGGCGAGGGAGCTCGAGCGTCAGGTCGCCGAGCGATCTGATGCCGCTCGCTTCCAGGGCGGCGCCGACCAGGCGGGCCTGACGGAGCGCGAGCGGGAGGTGCTGCGGCTGCTGGCCGATGGGTTGTCCAACCAGGAGATCGCGGACGCGATGTTCGTCAGCCGTCGCACCGCCGGCAGCCATATCGAGCATATCCTGACCAAGCTGGACATGCGGTCACGCACGGCCGCCGTCGCCTACGCCATCCGCAACGGTCTCGCCTGAGCGCGGTCGCCTTCTTGGCACTTCACGAGCATCGTCTCGGTCATTCGTGCAATCCGGATCCCTGCCCATACAGCTTCGGAAATCGGGACATTGACCGATGCGGCCACCTTGGCGGTCGTCCATCATCGGAGTGTGCTCGCGCGAGCCATCGACCAGAGACCTTGCCAAACGGCGAGAGGAGGCACATGATGATACGGCGACTCACTCCAACATTCGAAAGATGTCTACTGTCGTGCCGAGCGCAAACCGATGCGTCAAGAATCCTCATCATCGCGACGTTGCTGGTCTTCAGCGGCGTGCTGTGGGGGCCCAGCGGCGCAGTCGCGGCGCCCGATGAGGTACTTGGGAACAAGGGGATAGCCTACCGGCTGTTCGACGTGGTTTATAACGAAGGCGATCCCAGCGCCGCCGAAGCACTCTTTACTTCGGACGCCGTCATCCACACGGCGAACGTCAGGCTCCAGGGACCGTCGGGCTGCGTCGAGTACGTCGCGATGCTGCAAGCCGATTACCCCGGCGCCGTGTTCGCGATCGAAGACACGATTGTCAGCGGCGACACCGTGGTGGTGCGATGGTCGTTGAGCGGCATCGGCGCGGAGGACGCAACGGCTTCCCTGTTGTTCGGCAGTGATGCGTCCGTGGACGGCGTGGCGCTTCTGCGGATCGAGAACTACCTGATCGCCGAGCTCTGGATGCGTTGACGAGGATCACCCTTCAATCAACCCGACCGGGCGGTCCTCGATGGCCGCCCGGCGAGTCTTGTCCGGCTCAGTGCCCAACGCCCTGATAGCGGTTCATATCATGATGGTGCAGCGCGCCAGGTGGTGTGAACGCGAACGCTCATTGACTTGACAGAAGCATCACTGGTCCGCAGGATAGGCACAGATCACTTCTCGAGGGTCGTGTCGCGTACATGAGTGGATAAGGCCATGTCCAGCGCATCCTCAGCCGAGCATGATCGACCGGGACCGGGACCGACATCGCCGCCGAGGCGGCAGGACGTTGCTTCAACGCTGCCGATATCACTGACGTCGTTCATTGGACGGGAACGGGAGGTCGGTGAGGTACGGGCGCTGCTCGGTCGGGACGACGTGCGGTTGCTGACCCTGACCGGTCCCGGCGGGGTCGGCAAGACGCAGTTGGCGCTGAAGGTCGCGGAGAACCTCGAAGCGAGCGCCGACGGTGTGTGGTTTGTGCCATTGGCATCCATCCGTGATCCTGGTCTCGTACCGTCCACGATTGCCCGCGAGCTCGGACTGGCGCGGTTGACCGACCGCGACATTCAAATCGAACTTGCGGGTCTCTTGCGGAACAGTCGCTCCCTGCTTCTTCTTGACAACTTCGAACAGGTCCTGGATGCCGCTTCGCTCGTGACCGATCTGCTCTCGGTGTGCCCCCGGCTCAAGGTGCTCGTCACCAGCCGGATCAACCTGCGCCTTTCAGGTGAGCACGTCTACACCGTGCCCGCGCTCTCCTTGCACGATGCGTCAGAGGCGAGGCCCGGGCTGGAGACGACCGGCGACGCGGTGCAACTGTTCGTCGGGCGCGCAGAGGCGGCCTCGTCGACCTTCGCGCTGACGCCCCAAAATGGCCCGGAGATCGCGGAACTCTGTCGCCGTCTGGATGGACTCCCGCTCGCCATCGAGCTCGCGGCGGCGCGGGTCAACGTCTTCTCTCCCGCCGATCTCCTTCGCCGGCTGGATTCCCGGCTGTCGCTGCTCGCCGATGGCGCGCGCGATCAGCCTGAGCGGCTACGATCGCTGCATGCATCGATTGCCTGGAGCTACGACCTGCTCGCGCCGGACGAACAGGCGCTCTTTCGACGACTCGGCGTTTTTTCCGGCCCATGGACGATCGAAACCGCGGAAGCCGTCGCCTGTGGAGACGATGACCGGCCCGGCTTGCCGGTTCTGGACGGCGTGGCGTCGCTCATCAGCAAAAACCTGGTTCGAAAAGAGCTGACACCGACCGGCGAGTCGCAGTATGTGCTGCTGGAGACGATTCGCGAGTTCGCTTCGGGGCTTCTCGCCGAGCATGACGAGGTGGATGTCGTCCGTGGTCGCCTCGCGCGTTGTCTTGGTGGTCTCGTCGAACAGTATCCAACCGCGATCTTCCTTCCCAAAGGCGGACGATTGCTCGCTGAGCTCAAGATCCTGCGCTCGAGCGTCGCCGATGTCGTCGCTTGGTGGGAGCACCGGCACGATCTGGACATGCTGCTTCGCCTGTCACTGTCACTTGCGCAGTTCTGGGTCAAAGAGGGTCAGTTGCGCGACGGTCGAGCCATGATGGAACGGTGGGTGATGTGGGGACGCTCCGAAGACCTGCCGGCAATTGGAAACGGGCTGATGGCGCTTGGCCTGATCGCCCATATGCAGGGCGACGAAGCTCTTGCCCTGGAGTATGGTGAAGAATGCCTGGCATTGATCGAACGGCAGGATGATGCCTTTGCGCGATTCTATGCGCTTCTGCTCATTGGCATCATCACGTTGCGGAAAGACGATATGGCTCGCTCGGCGGCATCGCAGGAGCGGGCGCTGGTGGCGCTCAAGCGGTTGGGCGCCCGGGAATGGGTGGGTCTTGCGGAAAGCAGCGTGCTTGGCAATCTCGGTAACATCGCGGTCGCACGGGGAGACATCCCCGATGCCCGGGAGTGGTTCGAGCGGGCGCTCGACAAGCAGAAGGAACTGGGCTATGCGCCAGGCACAAGCCACACCTGGGCCAGCCATCCCCTTGCGGGTCTTGGCGATGTCGCGCGTGCCGAGGGCGATCATGGCGCGGCGCTGGCCCACTATCAGCTCGGCCTGGAGCTCGCGCACCGGTTCGACGACTTGCGGGCGCAGGTGTATGCGCTTGGTGGTGTGGCCGGCACGTTGGCGGCTGCCGGCGAGTGGAAGTCGGCGGCGCGTCTGTTCGGCGCAACGGAAGTGATTCACTTCCATGCGGGTATCCACTTCGACCTGGAGACGATGGATCGCCAGCGCGCGCTCGGGTTACCAGAACCGTGGTTTCGCGCCAACGAATCCTTCGGCGCGGGGCAAGCGCTCCACGATGCGCTTTGGGCACATCGAACAGTTCCCATACTCCCGATCCCGGACCCGGGAGTCGCCGCCGAGCTGTGGGCGGCCGGCAAGCTGCTCTCGCTCGACGACGCCGTGGCCGAAGCGCTCGCCATCGAGCCCACGGCGGAGCAGACAGCCGTCTTCTCTGGAACCGAGCTGCCCGCGGCGGCGAGGGACCTCTCGCCTCGCGAGCTGGAGGTGTTGCGGCTGATGGCGGATGGTCTGACGAACCAACAGATCGCCGATTCGCTGTACATCAGCCATCGCACCGTGGCGCGGCACATCCTGAGCATCCTCGGCAAGCTGGGCCTCCCCTCGCGGACGGCCGCCGTCGCCTACGCCATTCGCCACGGCCTCGCCTGACGCCAACTTCCTCACAATCCACTCACTACGTACTTTGTGCCAACCGTAGACGGTGGTGCTGGTCACGATTGCGCAGTTGTGCCGATGTGCCTCACGTACGGGCGGCGCATGATGTCCGCACGGTCGTCGGGTGACGACCGTGCGGACATCAGTTGTGAGAGGAGGTGACCCCTGAACCTGAGTGTCAGTACCCGACAGCGACGTTACGCTCGTTTGACATTGCATAGGAGTACAACGATGAACAGCTATCCAGCACGAGGAAGGCATCCGTTTCGCGCGATCGCGGTGGGTGCGGCGATCCTGATGGGATTCTCCGGAGGCCAGGCGGTTGCCGCCGAGGTCTCCAACGTCCGAGGCGCTGTCGACACGTCCTGTGAGGACGCTGACGCGGCGACACAAGAGGCGGTCGAGGCTGCCGCTCAGGAAGCGTGTGGGTGGCCGGACTTCGATTCAACCAGCATCGCCGTGCAATCGAACACCACCAGCGCTGTTGATGTCTCAGACTGGCCGGACTTCGACTCGACCAGTATCGCCGTGCGGCCAAGCACCATCAGTGTGGCCGATGGCTCGGACTGGCCGGACTTCGACTCGACCAGCCTGGGCGACAAGGCGAGGGCGGCCGATGCTGAGCCGCTGCCGGACTACGCGCTCACGATGAACGGGCGATCGATCATGTTGACCGAGAGCAAGGAAGCGCCGGTTTAAGTCGCCCGGTCACCGCACCACCCATTCTGATCTGCGTGTCGTGCTCGACCGTGCTCTGAGCAGGGTCCGATTGAGCCGGCGCCAGGGACGAGCCACTGATTGTCAAAAGTGTGGCTGCCTCCCGTTCGGCCAGGAACCTGGTCGGTGGGAGGTAGCCACGTTGGACCTGTTCCGATACCAGCATACTGGCGTGCACAGGACGTTGCGCTGGGCGACTGCTGCGGTGAAAATGGCGCGAGAGGGTTGGATCGTCGAGCATGGCAACGTCGTGGGCTCGTCGTGGGCTGAAGATAGCACGACGTGCCCGCGGCGATGTGTGTGGATTGAGAGCTGGTTGCCAAGCTGTTGAGCACCCAGACACACCCGGGTCCGGGTCTACGTGACACGGTGAGGCGGATTCAGGGTCGGGAGCCGATGTGACAGAACCGGTACCACGCTCCACCTCGCCCCGAATCCATCACCCGCTCCCTCGCGGCCCACGTGACACCGCCGCCTGGCTTACTCCTTGGGTCATCGTGATCGTGTCCGGCTACCTGCTCGACGTCCTCGGGATGCCGGTGGCGTGGCTGATCGGGCCGATGATCGCCTCGGTCGTGCTCGCCCTGCGCTGGCGGCCGCCCGAGCCGAACCCGACCTTCGTCTTCACCGGCGTGCAGGCGGTGATCGGCATCGCCCTCAGCGCGTCCTTTTCGGTCGACGCACTGAAGCCGCTGGTAAGTCACTGGCACATCATCATGGTCACCATCGTGCTGGTGCTCGGCATCAGCATCATCGCCGGGGTCGCGTTGGGCCGGATGGCCTCGCTCGATTCCGCCACCGCCTCGCTCGGGACCGTTCCCGGCGGCGCCTCCGGCATGGTCGCGATGAGCGAGGAGTTGGGCGCTGATCCACGCATCGTCGCCTTCATGCAATATACCCGTGTCGTGATCGTGATCATCACCATCGCGATCCTGGCGCGGTTGGTGGGCGAGGAATCGGAGACCGCGTTGGCGCTGGGCGAAACCGACGCGCCGCTGTCGCCCGCGCTTCAACTGCTGATCGCGCCGGTGATGGCGCTGGCGGGCATCTGGCTGGGGAAGCGGTTCCGGCTGCCTTCAGGCGCCCTGATCGGCTCGATCTTCGTTGGGATGATGGTCGGCGTCAGTGGTTGGGGACCGATCACCTTCCCGCCGATCGTGCTTGCGGGCGCCTACTTGCTGCTCGGCGCCCGGATCGGTTCCCGTTTCGACCCCGCCGTGCTGCGCCGGATTCGCGACCTGTTGCCCTACGTGATCGGCTTCATCTCACTGATGAGCGTGGTCAGCGCCGGACTTGGCTGGGTGCTGGCCGAGGTGACCGGTATCGACCTTATCACGGCGCTGCTGGCAACCTCGCCCGGTGGGATGGACGGCGCGATGATCGCCGCGCTCGACACCGGCGCGAACGTGGCGCTGGTGCTGGCGGTGCAGATCTCCCGGTTGCTGCTGATGGTGCTCGCCGGTCCGCTGATCGTGCGCCGGCTCGTGCGGCGGTCCGATTCCGTGGCGCATCCGGAGCGGTACGACTGATACCACATCCCTTGTGAACACCCGAGGCATACGGGCGCGATTTCCCGGTCCAATCGGGAACATCCTCACTTCCCTTCGGGAATTCCCGGGGTGTATCATGGCATCAGGTTTCCGAACAACCCGATCACCATTCCGAAAGGAGGAACTGATTCCGGGGACAAACCTGACGTGATGCCGGTGTGGCCATTTGCGGAATCCGGCAACTCGCTGGCGGACAGCGCTTCGAACCAGACCATTGAGTGACAAGGAGATTTTCCAATGCGATCCGTATCGATCGATCGACGAGAATTCGTCATGGCGACAGGGGCGGCGGCCGTGCTGGGAGTGGCGTTACCGTCCCGGACCGTCGGGCAGGAAGCGACGCCTGATCCCATCGACCTTCCGGATCTGGCGATCACCGCCGTCGACTATGCCTTCGAGTTGCCCGCGAGTGCCGAGGCGGGCTGGACGCACGTGATCATGGACAACCAGGGCATGATGGATCATCACGCCATGTTCCTGCGTCCCCGTGAGGGATCGACCATCGAGGATGTCCAGGCGGCGCTCGGGGAGGGCAATCTTGGCGCGATCTTCGCGACGGCCTACAGCGCCGGTGGAACCAATGCCGGACCGGGGCATCAGGCGTCGGTGGCGATGAACCTGGAAGCCGGGCAATACCTGCTGATTTGCGCGATCCCCAACGACGAGGGTATCCCGCACTTCGCCCTGGGCATGCAGGCAGTGCTCGAGGTGACCGAGGCAACGTCCGAGGCGTCTGCGCCGGAGGCGGACGGTAGCATCACGCTGGTTGACATGGCTTTCGATGGGCTTCCGAGCGAGGTCAGCGCCGGCACCCATGTGTGGGAGGTGACGAACGGTGGCGAGCAGCTCCACGAGCTGGTGATCCTGCAGCTCGCGCCGGGCCTGACGTCCGAGCAGGCCATAGAGATCTTCATGAGTGGACCGCCGCCGGCGTCGCCGGCCGCCACGCCAGGCATCGACCAGGACGTGGCAACGCCGGAGGGGCCGCCACCGGGACCGCCGTTCGAGTCAATCGGCACCGTGGCGCCCATGAGTCCTGGCGAGACCAACTATGCGCTTCTCGACCTGGCGGCGGGCGAGTACATCGCGATCTGTTTCGTGCCAGACGCGGAGACCGGCGTCCCGCACTTCGCGATGGGCATGATCGCCGGGTTCACCGTCGCATAACCCCAACTCTCGCACAGCAGGTGAAGGTCACCAATTCGGGGGTGATCTTCACATCGTTGGTGTGTGCGTCACTTTGCGGTACCCGCGGCCTCGTAGGGGCGGACCCCCGGCAACCGTCGCCGTATGGCGACGAGGTGACGGGGTCGTCCGCCCGGCGTGCGCAAAGCGCGCGCAACGGTCATATGCCGCCATGCGCCCGCCGAGCCGTCGAGAACGCGTTGCGCGGGCGCTTCGACTGACCGTGGCGTGCCCGTTACCAAAACGTGACGCACTCCCTTCGCTGTTTTCCGGATGGTGCGTCGGGAGTACACTGGGACCACAAGGAACCCAATCGGAACAATCTCTTGTGTGCCGATCATGCTGACACCCCGGTGTCGCTGGACAGGAGACGACAACATCCATGGTCTCAGTGATCGCTCCCGAACCAGGCGCGCGAGACGCGGCGGCGCCGTCCATCGTTCCCGTCGATACCATGCCGGAGCCGGCCTTGCGCGATCTTGTGCGTGGCATGGTTCGCAATGCGGGTCACTTGTGGCTGCCCTGGACCATGCTGGCCCTGTGCCTGGTAATCAGCCTGGCGACAGTGATTGGGACAGTCGCGCTGGCAGTCGTCGATGGATTCCACCCCGACCTGATCCTGTTCCTGATCCTTGTGCCGGGGTTTCTTCCCAGCGTCGTGGTCGGCCTGTTGATCCTGCAGCGCTATCCGCATCATCGGGTGGGCTGGCTGCTGTCCGTTGCCGGGACGATCTGGATCGTCTCGCACGCGGTGATCCTGTACGGCGTCTACGGCATCCAGCATCTGGAAGGCGGATTGCCAGCCGATCGTGAGATGATCCAGGCCGGTTCGTTCTACCCGCTGGGATACTACCTGCTGCTGATCGAGCTGTTGCTCGTGTTTCCGGGCGGGCGCGTACACAGTCGTGGCTGGCAGCTGGTCCGTGCGCTCGGCGTCATTGCGGCCATCGCGTCATCAGTGAGTTTCGCATTTGGAAGCCCGTGGTTGCTTGGTGGAGAGCTCGGCGCTATTGCCAACCCATGGCGAGTGACCGGCCCGATCGGGGAGGTGATGCACCTGGCCGGGATCGGCTATCTCCTGATCTTCGCACTGGGGATCCCCGCGGCGGTGTCGGTGTTCCTTCGCCTGCGGCGGGCAAACGGGGTGGAGCGCCTGCAGATGCGATGGATCGCGTGGGACACGCTGGTGCTGGCGTTTGCCTGCGTGACGCACCTCGCGGGAGCGGCACATGTCGGTGGCCGCGATTGGCAGTGGCTTCTGTACACGCTGTGCGGGTTGGCGATGACCTCATTCGCGGTGATCCTGGGACTCGCGATTTTGCGGTTCCGGCTCTACAGCATCGATCTTGTCATCCATCGCTCCATCATCTCCGCCGTATTCATCGCGATCATCGCCATGGTGTATCTTGCGCTGGTGACGCTCATGCATGTCAGCGCCCAGCGTTTCGGCACGCGTGAGCCCGAGCCATGGGTCGCGTCGGTCCTGGTGGCCGGCGGCGTGGTTTTGTTCGTCCTGCCGGTCCATCGCTGGATGCTGGCATATGTCAGCCGGTGCCTGTATGGCAGCCGTGACATCCCGGACGACATATTGACCCGCCTGGGTCTGCGCCTGGAATCCGCATTCACCCCGGCGGATGTGCTCCATGACGTCTGCCGCACCGTGACCGATCTTCTGCACCTCCCGCACGCCGCCATCGCCACCACATCCGGCGCGGCGATGCGCCTTGTGGCCGAACCCGGTGCGCCGGGGCCCGTGCAGGTCTCCATTCCCATGGTCTACCAGCACGAGCGGATCGGCGAGCTTCGCGTGACACCGCGCGGGCCGGGTGAGGGATTCTCCCAGAGCGATCGGGAGGTGCTGGAGAGCATCGCCCGGCAGACTGCCGTCGCCGCATTCGGGCTGCGGGTCTCCGGCGACCTCCAGCTTGCCCGGGAGCGGCTGGTGACCGCGCGGGAGGAGGAGCGACGCCGGCTCCGGCGCGACCTGCACGACGGGCTTGGCGCCCAACTGGCCGCCCTCACCATGCAGACCGGTGCGGTGAAGCGGCTGGTGCGCGCGGACCCGGAGCAGGCCGTGGATGAGCTGGACCACCTGCAGACCGAGCTCCGCTCCGCCATTACCGATATTCGGAGACTGGTCCATGGGTTGCGCCCTCCCGCGCTCGACGAATTCGGGCTGATTACCGCGCTGCGCGGCCGGTTGCTGGCGTTCGAGCGGGGCTCGCCCGCGATTGCGATCGAGCTTCGGGCGTCCGGGGACGACACCGGTCTCCCGGCGGCGATCGAGGTCGCCGTGTACCGTATCGTCGAGGAGGCGTTGACGAATATCAGCCGGCACGCCGCGGCTCGTTTGGTTCTGATGACGCTGGAGATCGACAAGGATGTCCGGCTGGAGATTGTGGACGATGGCAAGGGCATCCCCGATGGGTATCGACCGGGTGTGGGGTTCCAGTCGATGCGGGAGCGGACCGAAGAGCTGGGAGGCGTTCTCACCCTGGGCGCGGTCGACTGTGGAGGCACGCGCATGGTCGTGACGATTCCCCTGCCGCCGGAGGGTCGCGGGTAATGGATGCACGATTGCGCATTGTTGTCGCCGACGACCATCCGCTGTTCCGCAAGGGCATGGTGACGATGCTGTCGACAGAACCATCGTTCGAGATCGTCGCCGAAGCCGCCACCGGCGCGGAGGCGGTGGCGGGCGCCATTGCCACCAGCGCCGATGTGGTACTGATGGATTTGCAGATGCCCGAAATGGGCGGTGTCACCGCCATCCGCGAGTTGCGCCAGAAAGCGCCCGGGGTGCATATTCTCGTCGTCACGCTTTTCGATGATGACGATTCCGTCTTTCTCTCACTTCGGGCCGGCGCCCACGGGTACGTGCTGAAAGACGCGCGTGAAGAGGAGTTCCTGCGCGCGATCAAGGCGGTCGCCGCTGGAGAGGCGATCTTCAGCCCGACCATTGCCGCCCGGGTGTTGGCGTGGTTCGGGTCGCGAAAGCGGGAAGATCCGGGAGAGTTCTCGGAGCTGACCAACCGCGAGCGGGAGATTCTGGACGAGCTGGCGCGGGGATTCGGGAACGCCATGATCGCCCGGCATCTCAGCATCAGCACCAAAACGGTCGCCAATCACCTGTCCAATATCTTCGCGAAGTTGCAGGTCAACGATCGTGGCGCCGCCATCATCCGCGCCCGGGAAGCAGGGTTTGGCACTGGCTCCGCAGACGATCGTCCTGCGAGAACCTGAACCGCTGGATGCATCGAGCCGCTGTATCGCTATCCGTTGAGGATGGCCTGGAGAATCCGCACCAGCTCCGCGATCAGCTGCTGGACGAGCTCGTTGTCTTGTGCCCTGGCGTTGGGACAATCGACGGAAAAGGTCGTTTGACTGGTGGCGGTGCCGCCACCGTCGTCGGTCACCGTCACCCTGATCTCGATGGATGTGATCGAGCCTGATGGTCCCATGGCTCCCGCATCGTAGATCGATGGTCGAGCGATGGCGTCCAGGTAGACGTCACCGGTGAAGGGCGCGACCCCAGGCTGGACGTTGAACCCCAATGCCGGAGTCGAGGAATCCCGCGGTCCCCGTTCATATTGGGCGTGGACCTCGTAGCTGAGATATCCGTTGCCTTGAGACGGGGGCATGTGGGGAAGGTTGGCGACCGGCACGTGAAAATCGAGCTCACCGGTCATGCAGTCATAGTTGTCCACGGCGATATCGCCGACCGACGGTGGTGATTCCGTCGATTGCGCGGTGGCGCCGTTCGCCGTGGCGATGCTGATCAGGCCGAAAAGCAGCAGCGTGATCGCGGCGAGCGCCAGTTGCCGGTACACGGTCAGGTCGATGTGACGCTCCAACGGACTTTCCTGAGCCATTATCGTGTGTCCTTTCCTTGCGTGACTGCATCATGTCATGGAGTGTGGTGGGAACGCAAGAGGGCGCCCATGGAAAGGAACGTGGGCGGGTCCGGCATGGTCGCTATGGCTTTACCGGTTGTGGCGTTGACTCCCATTCGAAGAATCCGGTCGCGCCGGCGGCGTGACGAATGAATGGCGCGGCCAGGCCGGTCTTCTCCGTGATCGACTGGGCGCGAAGGGCTTCGCGCACGATGCCTCCCCAATCGGGATAGCGCCGCGCGAATTCGACGAGGAGCAGCTTATGTCTCGGCAGCCATTGGCCGTCGCGGAGGAACATCACGCGCATGGCGGACAGCAGCGCATCAGTCACGAACGCCGAAGCCAGCTCGGGGTCGATCGCGGCGATATCGGTCGCGTCCTCGAACTGTGTGGCCGTGTAATAGCGCTGCTGGATCAGGTGCTCCGGTGTGCATGATGGACCCTTCGCGAGCAATTCCTTCGCTGTTTGCTGGAGCGTTTCAAGCGCGCCGTCAGAATCGGACAGGATCGTACCTGTCGCCAGCATATGCACCATGACCGGTCGGCCGCTGGTCCGGTCCCGATCCATGGCCTGTTCCAGCGCGAATGGTGGATTGACGAACATCTCCGCCGGAACGGTGCCGAAGCGCCGCTGGACGCGCTGGCGCCAGTGGTGCGGGTGGGTCACGACGATATCGAGATCGCTGGCCGGGTGGGGATTGCCACGAATGATCGAGCCGGTCACGAGGATGCCGCTCGGTTCATACCGGTCATTGATAAAGCTCACAGCGGCCTGGAACGCGCTGGCATACGGCTCGCTCAGGTCGGGAAACACAAACGCATCTTCGCTCTTGTCCATGTCATTGCCCGATCCTGATGGCCGCGGATGAATGGCCACATGGCCGCGGCACATCCCTGAACGTACTGAATTCGCCTGACTCTCAGGAGTATGCGCCGTGTGTGGCGGGAATTCCCGACTACCCTGGTGTTGCTGGCACGACATGTGCATTTGATTTTGTACACGCCGTACCAAAAGACGTCCCAGGTTCCCCGGCGTGCGGAAGGAACACCCAATGGTAGTCGACGACAAGATCCGCAAGGCGACCGACGCTGAATTGAATCGACCGGACGCCGGGTTGACGTCTCCGGGCGAATACGCCCCGGCTGGCGAGAATCAGGGAATGAGCTCCTCGTTTACCGCCGAACAGGTGGCGCACGCGTTCGATCTCGACGTCGAACGCGTGCATCATGCCATGGCAGGCGAGCTCAGGCTCAGGCCGGATGCCCCGGTCGATTCTCGCCAGGCGCAACAGCTTGCCGAAGCGTTGCTGACTGATCGCTCGATCGAGCTGCGGCAGGCCGCGCTGATGAACCTCGGCGCGTTCACGCCGCGCGTCGATCACGAGTGGGGTCTGGGTGAAGGCGCGCCCGGTGAGGAAAGCGATCGGCTCAAGCGGCGCGGTGGCTGGAACGACGAGGAGCGGCGCTGATCGTCGCGACCATGGCGCTCAGGAAAACCGCCGGTCACGACCGCACGCGCCGTTGCTTGCGCGCCGAATGTGCCGGATTTCTCGCTTCACGTGATTGCGGAATAGGGCGAGGTTCGTTATGATGACCTCCTATGACCTCGCCGTCGAAGGACGTTCTTCTACCGCACAGACCCTGGAGGTCCGCATGAGCGAACACAACAGCACCCTGTCGACGAATCTGCAATCTCTCAGCGCCAGTGTCCAAACGATCGTCCAACACCTCTGCGAGGGCGACTGTCACACCTTTGGATCGGTGTTGCAATGGTGCGAGACACGAGGGGACTGCGTCTACGCGGTACGGTGTCCAGGATGTGCCACGCAGTTCATCGTCGATGAAGAGGAGCTTGCCGAGCTCGAGCGCTGGACCGAGGTCAACGGCGGCGCGCTGGTCTGTGGCGTTCAGGTGTAACGGGCGTTACCCATGTCCTCGGTCTGTATACCTGTGCCTGAGCGATTCGGCGCTGGCGGCGGGCACGACGAAACCGTGGCTATTCCGTTTCTCATCGATGCCTGCCGGATGGGCAGGATTGCGCGAGGAATCGCCGGGGTGGATTTCCATGCGAAATCCACCCCGGCGATTCAGTGGTCTCAGGCCCCGTTATTCCGGTCCGTACCATCCCGGTGCGGCGTGCGCGATGGTGCGCGTCGCCCGGACCGCGCCGGCCGCAAAGGCGGCGCGGTCCAGGGCGCGATGACCGATGCGAATCTCCTCGAACGCATTGGTGAACGTCACATCGTGCTCGCCGGTGATACCGCCCGCCCGGACCGACTGGATGTCGACCGGACCCCCGCCTCCGACCGCATCATCACCGGTGATCGCCCGCGCCAATGCGAGCGCGGTGCCGGAAGGCGCATCGCGTTTCTGGCGATGATGGCGCTCGACGATCGACACGTCATATCCCACAAGCTCCGCCGCCAGCGCTGGCAGCAATCCCAGCAGCACGCTGATACCGTGACTGAGATTGCGTGCATACCAGACCGGAATCCGCTCGCTGGCGTCGCGCAATGCCCGCATCGCGTCGTCATCCAGCCCGGTTACGCCGCAGACCAGTGGGGTGCCATGGCTCGCGCACGTGTTGGCGATCCCAGCGGTGGCATGGGGCAGCGAGACGTCGATCAGCACATCGATGTCACCCAGCAGCGCCTCCGGCGAAGCTTCGAGACGTAGCGGATGCGTTTCGTCAACCGCGCTTCCGGGCCGGACGATGCCGCCCACCAGCCGGTAGGCTGGATCCGCTTCGACCTGTGCCGCCACCGCGCCGCCCATGCGGCCCCGGATACCGGCGATCCCGATGTTCACCGGCGTGCGTTCGTGATCGCTCATATTGTCGGTCGCATTTCCGGTCGACTCCGGCGCAGCGCGATCGCCGTTTCCTCCACCGTGCGCAGCGCCCGGTTCAGGGTCTCGATGGTTTGCGTCGTGGCCGGGAGAAGCGGGAGGCGCATCTCGCCGGCGCCGAAGCCCAGCATTGCCGCCGCGGCCTTGACCGGGATCGGGTTGGTTTCGACGAACAGGGCGCGGTTCAGGTCGACCAGCTCCAGGTGAAGCCCTCTCGCTTCCAGCATGTCACCTCGCAACGTCGCCGTCGTGAGCCGGGAGACGGTCGCCGGCGCGACGTTCCCAGCCACCGATATCACGCCGCGCCCGCCAACACTCATGATCGGCAGGGTCAGCGCATCGTCGCCGGAAAACAGCGCGAACTCGGGATCGGCGTGGCGGGCGATATAGCTCGAACGATCCAGGTCTCCCGACGCTTCCTTCACGCCCACGATGCCTGGCACCCGCGAGAGACGGACGATGGTTTCGGCGTGCATGTCGGTCGCGGTTCGACCCGGCACGTTGTAGAGCACGATCGGCAGCGGTGTCGATCCGGCTACCGCCGCCATGTGCGCGAAGATGCCGTCCTGGGTTGGCTTGTTGTAGGGCGGGGCAACCACCAGCACGGCGTCCGCGCCAAGGCTGTGCGCGATGCGGGTGCGCTCGATGGTGGTTGCGGTGGCATTGGTGCCGGTGCCAACCATGACTGGAACGCGACCGTCCGATGTCGCGATCGCGCTCTCGATCACCTGGCGGAACTCGTCGTCAGTGAGCGCCGGTGTTTCGCCGGTGGAGCCGCAGGCCAGGAGCCCGGAAACGCCACTGGCGATCTGGTGCTCGATCAGTTCCCGGAATGTGTCCAGGTCGAGCTCGTCATTGTCAAACGGGGTGATGAGTGCGGTCCAGGCGCCGTGCAGGCGTCCGGCCAATGGTCGATGAAGTGCGGTGATCATGGTGATGCTCCCTGTGATGATGTGCGAAGGTCGAGACGAACGGCGAAGGTTTCCACCATTTCGAGATGGCGCACATCGGTTTCAGGGGACCATAGGGATGCAGCCAGCGTGAGGCACGCCGGTTCAACGTTGGCGACTGATGGTGAAGGGGAGGATTGGACCATCTCATGATCCGCGTGACCTCCTGAATCGGTCAGGCAACGACGCGTTGCCAAACGGATGGGGGAGGGCTGAACCGGGTCAGTGGTGACCAGACCGGAGATACAACAACACCGCCTTCCCCAACATCGGCAGGGGACGAGCGGTGTACGGCCCGTGGTACCACCCCGGTTTGTCGCGACCTCACGGTACACGACCTTGGCTGCACGGCGTACAACGTGGCGTGGGGCCACGGCGACGCGATGCATCGGCTCGGTAACGGGAGCCACTTGCCCCGGTTGGGGCACCCGTCGCCGCCTACTGCACGCTGGTGAATCCACCAACGGGTTCGGGGCGCGGCTCAAGGGTCTTTTTCGCTGGCGTTCCGGATCCCGCATTTCAGCGCACGCGGTTCTCTTGCTCGTTTCCGCCAGGTACTCGTCCCTGTCATTGCCGGTAGGCTATTCAGGTGTTATGCGCATCCTGACGGGAAGCGCGCAAAATGTCAAGGGGTGTCATTGTGCAATTCATGCCCGCGCCGTGATGATCGGCTGGTGATGTCCAGTGATTTCCGGGAAGTGCCATTGCATGTCAATGAACCCGGATTGTGCCAGCATGCTGGTGAGCTCATGCCGAAGCAGCACGCGATAGTGAGCCGTGTGAAAGGTCATGCGCCAGTCATCGCCATGGCGTTTGATCACAAAGAGCGTCAGTTTGTAGGTACGTTGGTCTTCCGCCCAGTCCCAATGTTGAAACACGATCGCTGTGTCTTCGATGACTTGCGGAGGCGTGACACTGGGATGATTTTGAACGGTGTCGTCGTAATCCCGGATCCCAATCACGATCAGTCCGCCCGATGTCATCTTTTTCCGCATGTTGCGCAGGGCCGTTAGAATGTCGGAATCGCTCAGGAGATGGGGAAGGGAATTATCGCAGGACAGGACGACATCGAATGTTCCTGACACTTGCGCCGCGAGATGACGCATGTCCGCTACATTGAAGTCAATATCGACGTCGAATGTCGCCGCTTCCCGTTTTGCTCGCTCGACCGAGCGCGCGCTGATGTCACTCGCATGGACGGTATAGCCGTGAACGGCGAGACCGATTGCCTGCGTCCCAATGCCGCATGAGCAATCGAGGACTGTTCGGACGCCGTCACCGAGCCGCGATCGAATGAGGTTATGCAGCGCATCACCTTGATGTCGCACAGCTCGCCGCCAATCGGCATATACCAGATGATAGTCGTCGGCTAACGCGTCGTAGAATGCTTCAGCGTTGGACATCGAGGTTCCCCTTTCAAGATTGACAGGTTACCCGACTGACCTCGTTGTCCACCACCGTAGCCGGTGGGTATGCCCACCCAAGGCGTCAGGGACGCTGAATGCAACAGATCATTGCACACGATGGCATCAGCGCCTGGCGCGGAACCTGGCCTCCAAAGCGCGTGATCGAACCGACACGCGGCACCATCGACCATGCCTGGTTTTCCACACCGCCCATCGCTGGGCATTGTTTCGGCAACGTGTATGCAACGAGGTATTGCAATTGGGCAATCCACCTGCTACAGTGATTTGCATTCAGCAACGCACGTCCCTGAGGTTGGTGCCATGTCGCTTCCGCCCGGCGTCTCACAACGTGATATCGCGAATCAGCTTGGCATCGCCGTGTCCACTGTCTCCCGGGCGCTCAGTGGCAACCCCCGCGTCAGCCGGCTGACCAGGGATGCGGTGCAGCGCGCGGTGCGAGAGCTGGCGGCACGGAACGACGCCTCCGGCAAAGGCAGCCTGCCGCTGATGATCGGCCTCACCCACAGCCACTCCTATCACGGCCTGAAGGACCACGACCGCGAGTCGGTGCTCGAACAGGTGCTCGGTGGGGCCGAGGTTGCCTGCCGCCGCGAAAATGCGGTGCCGTATCCATGGCAGCAATCGCATCTGCTCGCCAGTGAGGATGCCGAGCCATTTTTCGAGCGTGTCTCCGCCGTCATCATGAGTGGAGGCGAGATCGATGATGAGGTCATCAGCGCGATCCAGCGGCATGGCAAACCGATCGTGCTGATTGGCGGGCATCTGCCGGACGCGCCCATTCCGAGCGTTGCTTCGGACAACGTCAACGGCATGTACCTGGCCACACGCCACCTGCTGGAGCTGGGTCACCGGCACATTGCCCTGGTCAACGGTCCGAACACGACCTACACCTCGCGTGAGAAGAAGGCTGGATATCTCACCGCGCTCGCCGATGCGGGCGTGGCGCATCGACCCGACCTGCTGGTGGCGCGGGACGACCGTACCGGCTTCAGCGACGCCACCGCCGAGGAGCTGACACGGTCCGTCCTGACACAGCCGGAGCGTCCCAGCGCATTGCTTTTCGCGACCGATACGATGGCGCGGGCGGGGTATCGCGTCTGCCGGGAGCTCGGGTTGGAGATTCCCGGCGATGTGTCCGTGGTTGGCTTCCACGGTGACCACGCGCCGTATTCCGATCCACCGATGACCTCGGTCCAGGTCAATCGTTTCGACTGGGGTGTGGTCGCCGTCGAGATGCTTATGCGCGCATTGTCCGGCCAGGAAGATCGCGCGAGCCGCCTTTTGCTGCCGGTGAAGCTCGAGGTGAGAGGCTCAACCGCGCCGCCAGATGACTCGGCATTTTCGATTCAGGCTTCTGAAGGAGTGAGCTCAGGTGGATAGCAACGGTATCGCCGCGACTGACGAGCGACATTTTCCCCTGATTGTGGTGGGGGGAGGGCTGGCGGGAACCTGTGCCGCGATCGCGGCGGCCCGCAAGGGCGTGTCCGTGGCGCTGATCCAGGAGCGCCCGGTGCTCGGTGGCAACAGCAGTAGTGAAATTCGGGTTGGGCCGGTTGGCGCGTCGCAAAGCGGCTATCACCGCGATGCCCGTGAGACCGGCATTATCGAGGAGCTGTTCCTGGAGGTGCGCGCTCGCGCCTACGGGCTGCGCCAGATCAACGGCAACCACTATCCGTTTTGGGATGTGATCCTCGCGGAAAAGGCCGAGGCCGAACCCAGCCTGGAATTGTTCCTCAACACGCGCGTGATCGGCGTTTCGTCGTCCGAAGCGAGCGATGGCGGATACGAGCGGCGGATTGACGGCATCCTCGCCTCCCAGCAGGGAACCGAAAAGATATTCCGGTTCCGGTGCGACGCCCTGATCGACGCGACCGGTGACGGCTTCGTGGCGATGCAGGCGGGAGCGCCATTTCGCTACGGGCGGGAAGCGCGTGACGAATTCAATGAGGCCTGGGCGCCCGAGGTTGCCGATGACGTCGTGCTCGGCTCCAGCATCATGTTCGCCGCGCGAGATATCGGGCGACCGATCCCGTTCGTCCCACCCGAGTGGGCGCACAGCTTCCCCGACGAGGAGTCGCTGCCATACCGGACCCACACCAGCCTCGAAAGTGGCTACTGGTGGATCGAGTGGGGCGGTCGCATCAACACGATTACGGACAACGAGCAAATCCGCAAGGAGCTTCAGGCGGCGGTGTTCGGGGTCTGGGACCACATCAAGAATCACTGCACGGAGCCGGGCGTTCGGGAACGGGCCGCGACCTGGGCGCTGGACTGGATCGGGCATCTTCCCGGCAAGCGGGAGAGTCGCCGGTTCGAGGGTGACCACATCCTGACCGAAGGGAATGTCCTGCGCGGGTTGTACGACGTCCCGGCCGATGTCGTCACGCACGGGGGCTGGCCGATCGACCTGCATGCACCCGACGGCGTCTACTCGCACGACAAACCCTGTACGCAGCCGCCCTTGCCGGGACTCTACGGCATCCCGCTGCGGTCGCTTTACAGCCGCACGGTCAGCAACCTGTTTCTCGCCGGTCGCGATATCAGCACAAGCCATGTCGCGCATGGCACGACCCGGGTGATGAAAACCTGCGCTGTGATCGGCGAGGCGGCGGGTAACGCCGCCGCGTTTGCGCTGCAGCATGGGCAGACCCCGCGCGAGCTCGCCAATGACCATGTCGCGCTCGCGCGTCTCCAGCAATCACTGTTGCGTGATGGTCTCTATCTCCCGACGCGGAAGAACGAGGACGACTGCGACCTCGCCCGCCGGAGTGATGTGAGCATCACCGCATCGAGCGAAGCGTCGTTGCGGCTCGGTGATGAAGCCAGCTGGGAAGAAGCCGGTTTGAGCGTTGCCGAGCACAAGGGCATCGGGCATGGCACCGGCAGCGATGACACGCGCACGATTCCGCTGGATCGCTCGCTGGGTCAGGCTTTCGTGATGAGCGGGGATCGCCTCGAAACAGTGACGCTCCAGCTTTCGTCCACCAGCGACCAGCCGGTGACCGCTCGCCTGCAGATCCGGCAGGCCCGGCAGCTGCGCGATTTCGGCCGGCTGGAATCCGGATCGGACACCCTGGCGGTGATTGAAACCAGCGTGCCCGCGGGAACATCCATGGTGACATTCCGTCCGGACGTGGCGGTGGCGTGCATGCCGAATCATCCGATCGTGCTGGTGCTGGAACCAGTCGACCAGCTTGCCTGGATCATCTCCCCACAGGAGCCGCCCGGCACGCAGGCCGGCATGTGGGACGAGGAGCTGGGCTATTGGCGCTGGATTCATGGCTCGCTGATCTTCGCGTCAGACCCCGTCAGCACGCCATATGGCGCGAACAACATCATTTCGGGGGTAACCCGGCCCGAGCGTGGCACGAACATGTGGGTGTCGGACCCCGCCCAGGAGCTTCCACAGTCGCTCACAGTGCGCTGGTCGCAGCCGGTCGATGTCGGGCGTGTCGAGCTTACCTTCGATTCCCAATTGAGCGGCTGGGTGTGGGAGGGTCCATTCCCGATGGTCGCGCGGGACTACCACCTTGACGTCACCAGCTCAGGACAACGGCAAACCATCGCCGCGGTTGCTGGCAATCATCAGCGTCGCCGGCACCATGACGTTGTGGCGGCCCAGGTCGAAGAGCTGACCGTGACCGTGACAGAAACCAACGGCGGGGCGACCGCGCGGCTGGTCGAGCTGCGCGTGTACCCGCCGGATTGAGAGAGGAGGATGGATCGATTCATCCCGATTCCGTGAGAGCCATCACAGGCATGGCTCGACGTCCGATTTGACCGCGTGATCATACAGAAAGAGGTCAACATGTCCAGGAAGCGAATCACCAGCAATCGACTCAATCGCCGTGCCCTCGTTGGGGGCGCCGCCGCCGCGACGTCAGGCGCGCTCCTGGCCGGAGCGTCCTCCGCATACTCGGCGCCGATGCTCAACTTCCGGCAAGGCGAGCCCGTCACGATCCAGTTCTGGGGTGGAGAGCCCGCGGAAAGCGGACCAGGCGCTATGGTCGAAGCATTCAATGCGCTCGATCCCGCGATCCAGGCTGTCTACACGCGATATGTGAACGATGACACCGGCAACACCCAACTCGATACCGCTCTTCAGGGCGGCGCCGACATCGATGTCGTGCAGATGTACGGAAACCCGCGGCTGGCCCAACGCATCGATGCCGGCGCCGACCTTTCCGCGTACATCGCTCAGGAACAGGCCATCAGCGACTGGGTCGCCGATGAGCCCGAAGCGGTCTTCGGCAACGATGCGGGCACCTTCGCCATCGCCTGCGTCCGCGAGCCCCAGGTGATTTTCGCCAATCAGAAGCTGCTCGATAATGCGGGGGTGACCGTTCCCGATGGCTGGACGACAGACGATTTCGTTGCGCTGTCGCAGGAGCTTTCCGGCGACTTCGCCTATGGCACCTATGCGCCGCCAGACAGTGCGCGACAAATCATCGGCAGCAATTACTGGTACAAGGAGGGCGCGACCGAATCCAACTTCGACAATCCGGCGTTCGCACAGTCGTGGGAAACGCACCGGACCATGATCGAGGATGGGGGCGCGTTCCCCTGGACGGATGTGCTGGCCCGCAACCTTCGCGTGTACCAGCAGAATCTCTACCTGACCGATCAGATCGCGTTCTGGCCGACTGCGTTCTGGGTGATGCGGTACATCAATGATACCGAAGCGTTCCCTCATGACTTCATCACCACAACCCTGCCGTTGCCGGAACCGGCCGGGGCGGATCCTGTCTTCAATCCGGGTACGACCGGCAACTGGATAACCATGAATCCATCCACCGAAAAGCAGGATGCGGCGTGGGAGTTCATGAAGTTCCGGTTGACTGACGGCGCGCGGTTCTACCTCTCCGCTGGAAAGCAGCCGGCCTTCCCGGGGACCGACCAGGCGACGGTCACGGCTGGTCTGCTGGGAGAGAATCCTGAAGAGCGGTACGACGTGGAGGCGTTCAAGAGTGTTGCATTCGACCCCGGCATCATCCTCACCAGCGACACGGTGCTGGTGGCCGGCGCCGAGATCCAGCAACTGGTGCAGCAGCTGACGGACCGGTACCTGATCGGCGAGATCGACCTGGCGACCTGCGTGGCGGACACGAAGGCGCAGGCCGATGAGGCGATCGCGGCGGCGAGCGCGTAGCGTGGCACGATCGTCATCCGTCGCGGGCCTGCCCGTGGAGCGAGAGCGCCGTCGCAAACGGCGCTCCCCGGAGCCCGCCTCGTGGATCGGCTGGGCGTTCATCGCGCCCAACCTGGCGGGCTTCGCGCTGTTCACCTTCTTTCCGCTGCTGTTTTCGCTGGCGATCTCGTTCGCCGAGTGGGATGTGATCTCGGGGCTGGACGGCATCCGCTGGGTGGGGCTGGGTAACTTCCGCACCCTGCTGGAGGCGGGGGATTTCTGGAGCAGCGGGGGACGCACGCTGATCTACGCGGGGGCGAGCGTGCCGCTGACCACGGCGCTGGGGTTGCTGGTGGCGCTGGCTCTGAACGGGCCGATTCCGGGGCGCGCGGTGCTGCGGCTCATCTTCTTCATCCCGTTCATCGCCAACTCGGTGGCGATCGCCGCCACCTGGATTCTGCTCTACGATCCGCGCTACGGCCCGATCAACCGCTTCCTGATGGCGCTGGGGATCGACGATCCTCCGCTATGGCTGGCCTCGTCGGACTGGGCGCTGACCGCGCTGATCATCATGGCGGTCTGGCAGGGGGCGGGGTATGCCGCCGTGATCTACCTCGCCGCCCTGCAGGATGTCCCCCAGGATTTGCACGAGGCGGCGTCGCTGGATGGGGCGGGCACGTGGCAGCGGTTCAAGGTGATCACCTTTCCGTTCCTGACGCCGACCAGTTTCTTCCTGATCGTGACCGGCTTCATCGGCGCCTCGCAGTCGTTCGGGATGATCAACCTGATGACGCAGGGCGGCCCGGGCCAAGCGACCACGGTGCTGTCGTATTACGTGTACCTGAACGGCTTCCGATTCTACCAGTTCGGCTATGCCTCGGCGGTGGCCTGGGTGATGTTCCTGGTGATCCTGGTGCTGACGATGCTAGTGTGGCGGGTGCAGCGCCGCGGCGTGTTCTACGGATAAGGAGCGTTGGCGATGGCCACACGGATACCCCGACCCCGGATCAGGCTCAGCACCGATCAGGTGCTGACCCGCGAGGACCGGGTGCGCTGGACGATCGTGAGCATCGTGATGTGGAGTGTGGCGCTGCTGTTCCTGCTGCCGTTCGTGTGGATGGTGGTCAGTTCGCTGAAGCGGGAGATCGATGTCTTCCGGCTGCCGGTGCAGTGGATTCCCGATCCGGTCACATGGAGCAACTACGTCGAGGTGTGGACCGGGCGGTATCCCCTGACGCGCTACATCGGCAACTCGCTGCTGGTGGCGACGGCGCGGGTGGCGGGGGAGCTGCTGACGGCGTCGCTGGCGGCGTATGCGTTCTCCCGGCTGAAGTTCCGGGGGCGGGACATGCTGTTCATCCTCTATGTGAGCACGCTGATCATTCCGCACCAGATGCTGCTGGTGCCGCGCTTCATCCTGTACCGGCAGCTGGGGATTTACGACACGTTGTGGGCGCTGATCCTGCCGGGGATTTTCACGGTGTTCGGGACGTTCCTGTTGCGGCAGTTTTTCCTGACGATCCCGAAGGACATGACGGACGCGGCGCGGGTGGACGGCGCGAACGAGCTGCAAATCTGGTGGCAGATCGTGCTGCCGATGTCGAAGCCGGCGCTGGCGTCGCTGGCGATCCTGGCATTCGTGTGGAGCTGGAATGATTACGAGACACCGTTGGTGATGCTGACCTCGGAGGAGAAGTTCACGATTCCGCTGGGGCTGACGCGGTACTTCGACGAGAGCGGAGGGTTCAGCGCGGCGCTGATCTCGGCGGGGGCGGTGTCGAGCCTGATCCCGATCTTCATTGTGTTCCTGGCCTTGCAGCGGCAGTTCATCCAGGCGCTGACCCGCTCCGGCATCAAGGGGTAGGCGTTCCCAGCCATCGATATCACCACGACCATCCATCTTCCCGTGGGGGAGGAACCTTGTGCCGTTCCGGTTCGCCGGTAGACGCGCATGCCCGGAGGCGTTGATCGTGATGACCGGGCAATCATGCGGTTGCCATGTGATAGAGTGGCCTCCCATTGTGAATCAGGGGAAATCCTTCGCGGGAGCATGCCTCATGTCGAGCCGCCAACCCGGTCGTTTGGAGATTACGGTCAATGGGAAGCCGCATCAGGTGGAGGCGACGCCGGACACCCCGTTGCTCTACGTGCTGCGCAATGAGCTGCGTCTCAACGCCGCGAAGTATGGGTGCGGTCTCTCCCGGTGTGGCGCGTGTATCGTTCATGTCAACGGTGAGGCCGCGTTCTCGTGCCAGTATCCGGTTGGTGACGCCGCCGGGGCGGAGGTCACCACGCTGGAAGGGCTCGGCATGGTGGACGATCCTCACCCGCTTCAACAGGCCGTTCTCGATGAGCAGGCCGCGCAGTGCGGCTATTGCATTCCTGGCATGATCATGAAGGCGGCGGCGTTGCTGAAGCACAACCGCCACCCGGACGAACGCGAGATCCGGGAAGCGCTGGCAGGCAATCTCTGCCGGTGTGGCTCGTATCCACGCATCGTGCGGGCAGTGATGCGGGCGGCGGAAACCATGCCGTAGGGACTGACGAGCCTCGACCACCGCCGGGTCGGGAGTACAGATATCGGTCCCAACCTCCAGCGTGGAATGGAATTACGTAATGACCGAGAAGCAGAAACCCGGCAACCAGGCCGAGCAACGTGTCCAGTCGCGCAACCGGGACGCGAAGACAGTTGATGCCTTTCTGGAGATCGATGCCGGCGGCCAGGTGACGATCTATTCCGGCAAGGTGGAGCTCGGGACCGGGATCGCCACGGCGCTCACCCAGATCGTCGCCGAAGAGCTGGGCGTGCCGTTCGATCGCGTCACCGTGATCATGGGCGACACCGCGCTCACCCCCGATCAAGGCACGACCGCCGGCAGCAAGACCATCCAGCGGGCGGGTTCACAGTTCCGCCAGGCGGCGGCCGAGGCGCGGCAATGGCTGCTCAACCGGGCATCCGAGCGGCTCGAGCTGTCGATCGATGACCTGAGAATCGAGGTCGGTTTCGTGCGCGCCGCCAGCGAGCCGTCGCTTTCTGTGCCGATCGGCGACCTGGCGGGTGAGCCCTTCAGGCGGGAGCTCTCCGGGAACGCCGTGACAGCATTGCCATCGGCATACACCGTTGTCGGGCAGCCGGCGCCGCGCGTCGATCTCCTTGCGAAGGTGACCGGTGGCGACGCGTTCGTGCAGGATGTCCGTCTGGATGGGATGTTGCACGGTCGGGTGATTCGGCCATACCGGCGTACGATGGACGGTATCGGGGCGACGATTGCGCAGTTCGACGACCGCACGGCGCGGCAAATGCCCGGTGTGGTTGACATCGTGCGCAATGGCAGCTTTATCGGTGTTGTGGCCGAGCGCGAGGAGCAGGCGATTCGCGCCGTCGAGGCGGTCACGGTGACATGGAAGGATCGCGCCGCGTTGCCGGACCAGCATGGCTGGCATGATCGGATGCGCGAGCTGGTGGACCACGATCAGGAGATCGTGCATCACGGCGATGTCGACCGCGCCCTTCGTGCGGCGGCCAAAACGCTGTCGGCGACGTACCGGTTTCCCTACCAGGCGCACGCCTCGATGGGACCGTCCTGCGCGGTGGCCGATGTGCGAGCTGATCGCGCCACGATCTACACCAGCACGCAAGGTGTCTACGCGTTGCGGACATCGCTGGCGCCGCTGCTCGGTCTGGACGAAGAACGGGTGCGCCTTATCTTCCGCGAGGGCGCTGGCTGTTACGGTCACAATGGTAGCGATGACGTGGCGGCCGATGCGGCGCTGCTCTCGCGGGCGGTGGGTCGACCGGTGCGCGTGCAATGGATGCGGCGGGATGAATTCGCCTGGGAGCCGAAGGGTCCGGGGATGCTGATAGAGATGCAGGCGGGGATCGATGGAGCCGGTGACATCGTTGCCTGGGAGCATGACACCTGGACGCCGACGCACGTCACACGCCCAAACGGCCAGGCGGACAAGCTGCTCGCCGGCCAACAGGTCGATCCGCCCATGCCGGTGACGCCCATCCGGTACGGCGGTGGGGATCGCAATGCCCCGACGACCTACACCTTCCCCAGCGAGCGGGTGACGATGCACTGGGTCGGCGCATCCCCGTTGCGTCCATCCGCCTTTCGCAGCCTGGGTGGCATGCACAACACCACCGCCAACGAGATGTTTGTCGATGAAGTCGCGGTGGCAAACGGTGTCGATCCGGTGGAGCTGCGATTGCGCTACCAGTCCGATCCTCGCGCCGTCGATGTCATTCGCGCCGCCGCGGATGCCGCCGGATGGGAACCGGGATCACCCGCATCGTTACATGACACGGCGGGGCCGTTGACCGGGCGCGGGTTCGCCTTTGTCCGCTACGAGACCGAATTCACGTACGTCGCGACCGTCGCCGAGGTCGAGATCGATCCGGCCAGTGGCGAGGTGCGCGTCACGCGGGTGGTCGTTGGGCACGATTGCGGCCTGATCATCAACCCTGATGGCGTGAAAAACCAGGTCGAGGGCAACGTGATCCAGGGCATCAGCCGGGCGTTGAAGGAGGAGGTGACCTGGGACGACCACGCCGTGACCAGCCTCACCTGGGAGTCGTATCACATCCTGAAATTCCCCGAGGCGCCAGCGATCGACATTGTCCTCATCGATCGACCGGAAGAACCGGCGTTCGGGGCGGGCGAGCCGGCCATTTGCACGGTTGCCGCGGCGATCGGCAACGCGATCTTCCACGCGACCGGCGCGAGATTGCGCACGGTGCCGTTCACGCCTGAGCGTGTCCGCGAGGCGATGGACGCAGCCCAGGACATGATGTAGTGGCCGACCCATGTAGCCTCGCATCTTGTGTGCGAGGTCTGGTTGTCGGCCCGGGCGACCGAAGGGCGCACACCGGGCAGGCAACTGGGTCTGCCCCCGCTGGCACCTGTGAATCCTCATACCGAAATGTGACGCGCACCCAGTACTGGGAGATGCTGCATTCGCCAACGCTACGATTTCGGAACATATGACTTCCGGAGGGATTCCTATGGCACTTGAGCGCAAGTTGACTCGTATCCAAGGAGAAGGGGCAGGTCACCTTGCCGGCCGACCTGCGTCGCAGGTTGGGCTTGAAAAAGGGCGACCTCGTTGCCGTGACGGAAACACCAACGGGTGTCCTTATCACCCCTCAGGAGGTGGTCGCGACGCAGGCACTGGCTGAGATTGGCGAGGCCCTCAAGGAGCAAGGTCTTTCGCTGGAGGACATGCTTGAGCGCGGGCGCGCCGTGCGTGATCAGTTGTTCGACGAGCAGTATGGCGCCACATCCGATCGTGATACTGCTGAGCGCTAACAATGAAGAAATCATTGCGAGACGTCGAGGATTCGGAGCAGCCGATTCTCTATCGCCCAATGACCACGGCCGCTGACTGAGACACGCACCGCCCAGGCAAACACCTCACAGAGAACCAGCTATGACGTGTCATCATTATGTCGATTATGCTATTATCGCCTTATGACAGGAGGTGAACGAGTCATGCCAACCACAAAGACCGTGAAGGTTCTGCCCGACAGTGAATTGAGTCTGCAGCTCAAAGCCGCCGAAACGAGCGGGGAGCCCGTGCTGGTGGACACGGGGGAGGGCATCTACACGCTGCTCGTGAGCCGGGCAGCCGCCACGCCTCAGGACGTGTTCGCTGACTACGATCCGCGGCGAGTGCTGCAAGCCCTACGCGCAAGCCGTGGTGCGCTCAAAGGGGTTGATACGGAGGAACTGCTCGCCGATCTCGCCGAGCAGCGTGAACAGGACAGTGTCGGCCGGCCGGTGCATTGACATGCCCTACCTGCTGGACTCCAACATCATCATCCCATACCTGGCCGATGCGCCGGCGACTGTACCCCTTGTGGAACGACTGGCCTCCCAGGGCATCGCGATCAGTATCATCACCTACCTCGAAACCTGGCAGGGCACGCTCCGCAGCCCCGATCCTGCCGCGGCGCAGGCGCAGTTTGACCGCTTACTGTCACCCGTGCCGGTGCTCCCCTTCTCACTGGCGAGCGCGCGGCGCTGTGCCCAGTTGCGGGAAGACCTTGCCCGCCAAGGTAAGCGCGTCCGTCCCCGTGCCCTTGACCTGATCATCGCCGCCATCGCCATCGAGCACAGTTACACCCTCGTGACCCACAATCGCAAGGACTACGACGACATTCCCCAGCTTGTCCTCTACCAGGCACGTTAAGCCAATGAGCTGGTCCCGTGATCGCGAAAATCACTGGCTCTCCGAGTTCGTACCAACCGAGACGGAGTGCAATCTCCTGGAGAATGCCCCACGCGCACACTCAGCCTTCCTCCGCGTGTTTACCGGTTGATGGGCGTCATGCCGGTGACGTGGTGGTCTCCTGCTCCCGGGCGCGGCGGGCGGTGCTGATCACGAAACCGGTGACCCCAAGCAGTACGATTCCGGTGAGCAGGAACGTGAACCGGAAACCGAACGCCGCCGCCACACCAGCGCCGAGGAGCGGCCCCAGGAATCCTCCCACCGAGCTGGCGGCCGCCACCACGCCATAGACCGCCCCCCGCCTCTCCGGCGCGGTGAGGTTGGCGATCAGCGCGTTCGCCGACGGAATCGTCCCACCGGCAAAGATACCGAACACCGCTTCGAGGGCAATCAGCTGCCAGGGATGCTGAGACGCCGCCATCGGCAGGTAGACCAGGCCACAGCCAACCATGCAGATCAGCAGGATCCCGCGATGACCGCGCTTGTCGCCCAGCCGTCCGAGAAAGACCGACGAGATCGCGCTGGTCAGGCCCAGCACGCCCATCGCGATTCCGGCGGTGGTGGCGGCGTTGGCCATGTCATGACTGAGCTCACCGACGAACAGGGGCGTGATCGGCTGCACCGCGGCGGCGGAAAACCGCACGGCAAGCATCACGGTCACCAGCCCCAGCAGGGCTGGCGCGGCGACGATTTTCCACATCGACACCTGTTTCGGAATGCCCGCGCCGCGCCTGATGGGCGTGAATCGTTCTCGCACAAGGAAGAAGGTGATCAGGCCGGAGCTGAGCAGCATGATCGACGATACGCCGAACGACGCGCGGTACCCAACCTGGTCGGCCAGCACACCGCCGAGCAGCGGACCCAGCGCCGCGCCGGAAAAGACCGCCGTCTGGATCATGCCGAGCCCGAATCCGAGACGCTCCTTCGGCATCGAGGTCGCAACCAGCGCCGTGGCGGCGGTGACGGTGCCCGCAAGCGCGCCCTCGATCAGCCGCAGACCGAGCAGGTGCCACGCCTGGGTGGCGAAGACCATCATCCCGATCGTGAAGAAGGCCGAGAACTGGGCGCGCATCAACATTGGCTTGCGACCATAGCGATCGGCGAGCGATCCCCAGATCGGCGCCGTGATCGCCATCACCCCGGCTCCGGCGGACATGATGATCCCGGACCAGAGCGCCTGGGTCTCGGTCGAATCGATCCCGAGATCCCCGAGGAAGAACGGGAGAAATGGGACGCGGAGACTGAAGCCCATGACCGACAGCAGCTGGGAAATCCAGAGGGCGTAGAGATTCCGTCGCCAGGAGATGCGTGCCGACCCCGAGCCGGACCTGGAGCCCGCCGCGTCGCGCCCGCGGTTCTGTTCGGTGTTGCCCGAATCGAGGGCGGCAGTCGACATCTCCGCCGGATCAGGCCGGTCAGATGTCCCTGGGTTGGTGGAGGCGGAAGGTGAGTCTGAGTCGGTACTGCCCATCGCGATATCGAGTGTACCGCGGCGTTGCGGATGCACAATACGTCATGCGCCGGGTTTGGCGCTGAATCCGCCGGCCGCCCCTCGTTGCCTGGGCACAGGCCACATGGCCAGCCGAATCTCTCCATGAAACTTGACACACACCAAAGTAGTCGGTTGTATATAGCGCGGTGGCAATCTCCCCGGCAGGAATCCTGTTGGTCCGCGACCGCGAACACCGAAAGACCGGGTCCCTGATTGGAGTCGCTCGTTACTGGTTGGCTCACCGTGAGTCCACCGTTATGACCACATTTCCAGTTTTGTGTCCCTGTTCAACATACCGGAACGCTTCAACAACCTGTTCCAGCGGGTATCTCCTGTCGATGACCGGCCTGAACGTTCCCGCCTCGATGAGCTCCCTGAAAAAGTCCATGTCTTCCTTGCGGCTTTTGGGAATCGGGAAGATCACCTTTTTGCTGCCAAACCTGGACGTCCACAGTGCCAGGAAAGGATTCTGCGCCATAGGACCCAGCTCGGTAGAACAGTAGATCCCGCCCGGCTTGAGCACCTTCCCGCACGCGCCGAACGAGCTCTTGCCAACGGCATCGAACACAAGGTCGTATTGCCGGTCGATCTTCGTGAAGTCATCCCTTGTGTAATCGATGACGGTATCGGCGCCCAGGGATGTCATGAGGCCCATGTTCCTGGTGTGGCTCACCGCGGTCACGTGCGCGCCAATCTGCTTCACCAGCTGGAGCGCCGCTGAGCCGATCGCGCCTGTCGCGCCATGGATCAGGACGCGCTGGTCGCTTGTGACGTTGGCTTTTCGAATGTTCATCAAGGCATAGTGCGCGCCTTCGGCGGTTGGCGCGGCTTCTTCATAGGTCATGTTCGCGGGCATGGACGTCATCATGCCGTCTTCCGGCATCGTCATGTATTCGGCGTGAGCGCCGAGCCTGGCGTCGTTGTAGCCAAACACCTTGTCGCCAGCCTCGAACGACTTTACATCACTGCCAACCGATTCGACCTTGCCAGCAAACTCGTTTCCCAGAATGGTGTTTCGAGGTCCGCGCAGGCCATAACCAAGCCGTGCAAAAAATGGTTTCGCCCTGAGAATTCCACAGTCCGTGCGGTTCACTGTTGTCGCATAGACCTTGATGAGCACCTCGTTGTCACCAGGGGCAGGTTTGTCCACCTCCCGGAGCTGGAGCACGTCGGGAGGCCCGTAACGCGTGTAGACGATCGCCTTCATGAGTTTCCTCCAGTGGCATTTGGATTTGGTGGTTTGGCTTGTGTCCCTGGCGACCACTGTAGCAGAGACGGAGTGGAATGAACCCTGAATTGCCTGGAACAGATAGCTGTTGAAAAGTTGGGTATCCTCAACCTTCCCTGAGAGCCCTTTCACCTGGCGCTCACCTCTCACCCATTACTCGCCACCGCCCAACCTTGACGCGTGATGCGCCGCAACGTCGAGCCGGTGTATGATGCACGCACGGAGCTTGGCTGATGTCGTAAAAATGAATAGACATGGGAGTTGGTCAATGGACACGCCGGATGTCACCATGCCTTCAGCGGATGAACTGGTTGAGCGACTCTTCGTCGCGACGATTGGTGCGATGGATCTTTTCTCCGTGTATCTCGGAGACCGCCTCGGCTATTACCGGGCGCTCGCGGAAGACGGTCCAGCGACCAGCGGCGAACTCGCGCAACGCACGGGCACAGCCGAGCGCTACGCCCGCGAGTGGCTCGAGCAGCAGGCGGCCACCAGCATCCTCGCGTGTGAGAACCCGGACGCCGGCATGACCGAGCGGCGCTTCCGGCTTCCGGCTGGGTACGAGGCCGTTCTCGTCGATCCCAACAGCCTCACCGCGATGGCGCCGTCAGCCCTGCTGTTCGCGGGCTGCGTCAAGCCGTTGCCACAGCTCCTCGAGGCGTTCCGGACCGGCGCGGGTGTGCCCTACGAGGACTATGGAGCCGACATGCACGAGGGGGTGGCTGCGTTCAACCGCCCGGGGTTCGTTCATCTCCTGGCCAAAGACTGGTTGCCAGCGCTGCCAGATGTCCATGTCCGCCTGCAGGCTGACCCGCCCGCCCGCGTCGCCGATATCGGCATGGGTCAGGGCTGGTCGAGCATCGCCATCGCCAAGGGCTACCCGAACGCCCGGATCGACGGGTTCGACCTCGACGAGGCGTCGGTGGTGGCGGCGCGGGCGAACGCCGATGCGGCCGGGGTCGCCGACCGCGTCACCTTCTATCGTCGGGACGCGGGCGACCCGGATCTCGCCGGTCGATACGACCTGGCGCTCGCCTTTGAGTGCATCCATGACATGTCGAACCCAGTCGCCGTGCTCGGCTCGATGCGGAGGCTGGTTGGGGATACCGGCGCGGTGCTGGTCGCCGACGAGAAGGTGGCAGACCGGTACACGGCGCCGGGTGACGACGTCGAGCGCTTCATGTACGGCTTCAGCATCCTCCATTGCCTGCCGGTCGGAATGGCTGATCAGCCTTCGGTCGGGACGGGGACGGTGATTCGCCAGTCAACCATGCGCCGCTATGCCGAGGAGGCGGGCTTCCGAGCAACGGAGGTGCTGCCTATCGCGCACGATTTCTTTCGCTTCTACCGTCTCTACGGGTGATGCAGGCCCAAAATGTGCCATGAGACCGTAGCCTTGATACGTTAGAGCGTGTGGCGGGGAAGGAATTCGCTAAATCGCCTCAACGCCTTCGTCACCAGGAGTCGAATGATACTTCTTGTTGACTCCCTGGATGAAGCCACTCAGAGCGCGAGCGACCGTGCAGTAAACGATTGTATTTGACAAGATGGGTTCACGCTTCACACCGTGATGACGATTTCCCCCTGGACGTGTCCTTCGCCAAAATACCGGAGCGCGTCAGGAACCTCACGCAACGGGTACTGCCTGTCGATAACCGGCGCCACGTTGCCAGCCACAAACATCTCGTTCAAAAACTCGAGGTCCTGCCTGTTCGGTTTATGCAACAGCAGGCCCAGCTTCTTCCCACTGTTCCGTGAAATCAACGGTCCAAGGGACATGACCTGGAAGATTCGACCCGTGGAACCGCCGACGACGACAAGGCTGCCATTGGGACGCAATGCCCGCTGGTAATCGAAGATCGAACGATGGGCCACAACATCAAGAATCAGGTCATAACGCTGCCCATTCCGGGTGAAATCCTCCTGCGTGTAGTCAATGACCTCGTCCGCGCCAATCGAGCGCAGCATATCCAGCTTGCTTGTGCTATCCACGCCGGTCACGTCAACCCCGAACGATTTGGCGATCTGCACCGCGAACGTCCCCACACCTCCACCGGCGCCATTGATCAGCACCCGTTGGCCCGCCTGGACCTGTCCCTTGCGAAGGCCCTGCAGCGCGAGGACCGCCGCTTGCGGTACGGCGGCTGCTTGCTCGAATGTCATGCTGGCAGGTTTCAGCGCCAGCGCATCTTCGCGAGCGCAGGTATGTTCGGCAAAACCGCCCCAGCCACACCCGGAAATGTCGCCGAAGACCTCATCACCGGGGTTCAGCGTCTTGACGTTGCCGCCGACCGCTTCGACCCGCCCGGCGATGTCCGCTCCGAGGATCTTGTATCGGGGTTTCCGCGGTCCCCCTAGGCGGGTCAGGTACGGCCTGCCTCGCACGAGATCCCAATCCCATGCATTGAGGGATGACGCGCGAATGTTGACCAGAACCTCGTTGTCACCAGGAGACGGTTTGTTTACCTCCTGGAGCTGGAGCACGTCGGGGGAGCCATATCTTTGATAGACCATTGCGTTCATGCGTATCCCTTCGAGGCCCGGTTGATTGTCGGCTGGAGTCCCCCTGCACTATACCCGAAGCGCTTCCGGCAGGCAGACGTCCCGGACGACTCGTCCACCAGGGCAATCCGTTCTGAAACCTCCGTGGGGGGTCGTGCCTGATGGCGCAACCACCTACTCCGCCGGCACCATGCGATTGCGGCCCGACAGCCAGGCGCTGATCGAAAACGGGATGAAGAGCGCGATGATGAACCAGAAGGGGAGGGTCCAGCCGCCGGTCAGGTCATGCAGCGCGCCGGCGATGATCGGCCCGGTGCTGGCGAGCAGGTAGCCGACGCCCTGCGCCATCCCGGACAGCTCGGAAGCGCGGTGCGCGTCGGGGGTGCGCAGGATCATCGTGATCAGCATCAGGCTCAGGGCCATGCCCAGGCCGAAGCCGAGCAGCACGGCCCACAGGATCGTAAACGTGGTGGGAGCGACGGTGAACCCGATCAGCGGCAGCACACAGGCGACGGTCGTGATCGGCGCCAACCAGGATTGCTGCCTGGTGCGGTTGGCCAGGATCGGCGTGATGAACGATCCGCCCAGCCCGGCCAGGGTCATCAGCGAGAGGATTGCGCCGGCGCGGGTTTCGCTCATGCCGTTGTCCTGCAGCATGGTCGGCAGCCACGACGCCACGCTGAAAAAGACCATCGACTGGGTGCCCATCGCGATGGTGATGTGCCAGGCGAGCGGGCTGCCCCACAACCCTTTCCGCACGGGCAAGGTTGCGCCGGGCGCCCGGTTGCGGCGAGCGCGCAGCGTCCACGGGATCACGACCGCCACGCCGATCAGCGCCGGGAGCAACCAGATGCCGAGCGAGGGTCGCCAGCCCCAGCCTGTCCGCTCCATCACCGGCACCGACAACGCCGCCCCCAGTGCCGCGCCGGCATTGAGCAGCATGGTGTAGAGCGAGGTCATCATCCCCATCCGGTCGGGCGCTTCGCGCTTGATGAAGGCGGGGAGCAGCACATTCATCATCGCGATGCCGGCGCCGACCAGCAGGGTGCCGAGGTAGAGCATGAGGATGGGCTGCCCGATGCGAATGGCGACGCCGGTGGCGAGGGTGCCGATGGCGACCAGCAGGGTGAGATCGAGCCCGATCCGGCGGGCGATGACCGGGGCGAGGGGGGAGAGCACGCCGAAGCAGATCACCGGCAGGGTGGTGATGAACCCGGCGGAAACGCTGGAAAGGCCGAGGTCCAGCCGGATCGTTTCGAGCAGGGGCGCGACCGCCATCATCGGGGCGCGAAGGTTGAAGGCGAGGACGCAGACGGTGATCAGCAGGGCGCCCATCGCCGTCACACCGGGGATGGGCGATGCGCTGGCGGACGTTTGATTGGAAACGGATGACATGCGGCGGGGTCCAGGTGTCGAGATGCGAATGGAGACACCCGGCGCAAGAGAGGGTGCGTGGGTACTGTACCGCATCGTCATGGGTCACCGGACCGTGGCGCGAGGGATCACCATCGCATCCCGTAGCGCCGGACCTGGAGCCTGCCCTGAGCGCAGCCGAAGGGTCCGGTGGGGTCTACGTGGTGTCGTCCTGTCAGTGCCCGGTCATGGTGGGGTTACAGGTGGTCGTCGGGGTGGCAGCGCTTGCAGGCGCGGAACCCGGATGAACGCGCGTCTTCGACCGATTCGACGAACAGGACGTTTTTGCGGAGCGGCTGGCGGGCGGGGCAGCCGACGCGGCAGTAGATGCCGGTGGATTTCACCGCGATCACGAACGGACCGGTGGCGCTGGTGTCGCGGGTGGTCATTGCCTCCCAGCGGAGGTCGTCTTCCAGGGCGGTGGAGATGCTGACGGTGTTCGGATCGTTTGCGGCGTGCAGGTGGACCATGTTGTTGCTGTTCCTTCCTCGGTGGGCGCAGTCGAGCAGCGCGTGCATTGCTCGGGTCGTGCAAGGGAAACGCGCCAACGAGGAGCGTGTGAGATCGCGTCCGGGTGATTCGTGCGGGCATCCCGCATGTCTGGTGGCCGCGGCGCGATCACGGGGCGGATACTCACTAGACGGTCCCGTAGGGACCGAGTGGATGCGGTCCATCGGCAGGAGCAGCACCGGCATCTCGGCGGATGGGCGAGCATCGCCGAGCCGTCACCCGGCCTGGTATCAGTCAGGGTGCAACGCAAATCAGGACGGTGGTGGGGCCGTAAAGATTACAGGAATAGATGGCACTGGCAACCGTGCAGAGGTAGACATCGTCCGCAAAGATACTGGGTTCGCAATGCGTGCCGAGGAACAGGCTGGCCTCACCTGAGGAGGTATCGCAGCTGAATCCCCCATCTTCGACGCTGCAGGCTGGCGGAAGCACGTCGGCCAGGTCATCGTCGCTGTTCAACAGGTCGTTCAGGATGTCGATGAGGATCTGGACCAGTTGTTGCACGAGGTCGTCATTGCCGGCGAAGGTGTCCCTGCCGATGATCTGGGCGTTGCTGACGTCGACATCCCGAGCGCTGGCGACGCTCACCGCGCTGACCATGAAGCCGAGGGCCAGGACCGTGGCGATGAACGTCCGCACGAGCTTCTGTATTTTCGACATCTCTCGCTCCAGACTCCCCTGGGTTTGACAGCGGCCCCGGTCGATTTCCGGTGGTATGCCGCCCTGCTCAGACGCCAGGCCACGATTCGGATGGGCCAAGCCGGCACGACGGACTCATCATTTTCCTTCCGCGGCGGCACGAAACTCGGATGTGATGCACGTTCAAGATGCTGGCACAGTAACACGCGCATCGCGCCGAATCTACCGGTGCTGGCATGTTCGGGCTATTGCGATCAGCGGGGGCGGTGGGACGTCGAATGGGCGGTCAGGATGACTTCTTCTCGCGTTGCGCCTCGACGTAGCCGCGCAGCACCTGGTTCATGCGGGTCTGGTAGCCCGGTCCCTGCGCGCGGAACCATGCGATCACATCCTCGTCGAAGCGGATGGTGAGCTGCTTCTTGGCGAGGGGAGGGCCGACGTAGACGTTGTCCCAGTCGAACTGGCCTTCCTCTTCATAATCGATCGATGCCTCCAGCTCTTCCTCGGTCATCGCGTCTACGCGATCCCAGTCTGTCTTGCTCTCACCGTGCCGACGCTTTTCTTCGAGCTCCTCGGCGGTGTACCGAACAATACGTTCCATCTTACTCATGAGCATTTCTCCACTTCATGATAAATCCGCATGTCTGTAGTTACGTTAGTAGTTACAGAACGATGTGTCAAGAACCAAGCATTTTTGCTGGACTCATGGATCGTCGAAATTTGACTTTAGAAACCTATCGACCTCTTTCCTCTGAGCTCTCCTGGCTGAAATGACGCGAATGGCATTACCTCTTGTAGTCCAGACAACGATGATGAATCGCCCGTAGAGTTGGCCGATTGTTTGTTGCCGATCCTCAAGCTCGTAGGTGGTGGTCGTGGTAACCGCGGACCGACCATCGAACAGATCGGCGGCGTCCTCGAAGTCGATGCCGTGCTTGGCGATATTGCTCTGGCGCTTGTCTTCATCCCATTCGAATTCCATGCACACTCCCTGCAAATCGTCACGTCGTCACGCCGCTGCAAGGAAGATGGCGGTAGGATAGAGCGACGAAGGTATCTTGCCCATTATCCTGATTTCGGAGCAACCCGCCATGGCACAATCCCAGAACCTCGCCCCCGGCACCCAGCCCGCCAGCCCCGTCGATGTCCGCTCCAGTCCGCTGGCGGCGCATCGCCCGGTGCCGATCGACCATGTGACGCTCGACGACCCGGTCTGGGCGCCGCGCATCCGGCTCAACCGGCAGCGCACGATTCTCGGACAGTACCGGTTTTTGGAAGAAACCGGCCGGCTCGACAACTTCCGGCGCGTCGCCAACGGCTGCGAGGGCGAGTTCCAGGGGCTCTATTTCAACGATTCGGATGTCTACAAATGGGTCGAGGCGGCAAGCTGGGCGCTGGCGCAGGCGAATGATGACGAGCGCGAGCAGCTCACGACACTGCTCGACACCGTGATCGAGCTGATCGTCGCCGCCCAGCACGACGATGGCTACGTCAATTCGTACTTTTCGTGCGAGCGGGAAGGCGAGCGCTGGAGCAACCTGAAGGACCGGCACGAGCTCTACTGCGCCGGGCATTTGATCCAGGCGGCGGTGGCACACACTCGTACCACTGGCAAAACGTCGCTGCTGGCGGTCGCGACGCGCTTCGCCGACCTGATCCGCGACGTGTTCGGACCGGCCAGCGAGGGCAAGCGCGAGCAGACCGACGGGCATCCCGAGATCGAGATGGCGCTGGTCGAGCTCTACCGGACCACCGGTACCCGGGGCTACCTCGACCAGGCGCGCTTTTTCATCGATGCGCGGGGCCGGGGCACGATCGGCGGTAGTGATTACCATCAAGACGCCACGCCATTGCGCCAGCAGAGCGAGATGGTGGGTCACGCGGTGCGGGCGGTCTACCTCAATGCCGGCGCCGCCGACCTGCTGGCGGAGGAGGCGGACCCGGCGTTGCGCTCGGCGCTCGATGCGATGTGGCGCAACATGACGACGCGGCGCGGCTATGTCAGCGGCGGGATCGGATCGCGCTGGGAGGGCGAGGCGTTCGGCGAGGACTACGAGCTGCCCAACCGGCGTGCCTACGCCGAATCGTGCGCGGCGATCGGCGGCGTGATGTGGGCGTGGCGGATGATGGCGCTCGCCGCCGAGGACAACACCCGCTGGGCTGACGCGATCGAGCACACGCTGTATAACGCGCTGCTGCCGGGGCTGTCGCTGGATGGCGAGCATTATTTCTACCAGAACCCGCTGGAGGATGATGGACACCACCGGCGCGAGCCGTGGTTTGGCTGCGCCTGCTGCCCGCCGAACATCGCCCGGATTTTGGTGATGCTGCCGGGGATGGTGGCGACCGTGACCACCGACCGTGCGGTGGGAGAAGCCGATGCGCTGCACGACACGGTCTGGCTGCACCTGCTGGCGCAGGGCACGATTCACGTTGACCTGCCCGCGGGTGGGTCGATCACCTTCGGCATTCGCACGCGCTACCCATGGGATGGCGAGATCGAGATCGAGGTGATCGACCTGGTGGAAGCCGGCAACCTGACGTTGCAGCTGCGGGTGCCGGGGTGGGCGATCGGCGCGACCGGGGAGATCAACGGCGAGGCACTGCCGCCGGACGAGACAGCGCCGGGGCAGTACGCGACGCTGGCGCGGACGTGGTCGGTGGGGGACCGGGTGCGACTGTCGCTGCCGCCGCGGATTCGTCGCATCGAGGCGCACCCGCGCGTGACGGACAGCGCCGGTCGGGTAGCGCTGATGCGGGGTCCGCTGCTGTACTGCGTTGAGGCGGCGGACAACCCGCGGGGCGATGTGCGCGACCTGGTGCTGGGCAACGCGCGGGACCTGCACGCCGGTTGGCGCCCGGATGTGCTGGGTGGCTGCGTGGTGATCTCGGGCACGGCCGAGCTGGATCCGCCGGACGCGGGCTGGTCGGACACGCTGTACCGGGAGATCGACGCGGACCGGTCGAACGGCCGGGAGACGGTGACGATGCAGGCGATTCCGTATCACCTGTGGGCGAACCGGGGTCGCGGCTCGATGACGGTCTGGCTGTGGAAGGGGTGAACGGGGCGTGCCTGCACGTTGTGCCTTTCAGCCCCCTGCGATAGTATGAACGCAGAGATACCAGCGAACACCCTGGAGCACAAGCCCGTACCCGCGGGGAGGCGTGAGGCATGCGAACCATCAAGGCAAGCGGATTCTGCGCGGCAATTGCCCTGTCGATGCTGACGGCGGACCCCATCACCATGTCACGGGCCAAACACCCCGCCGCACCTGAGGGCGTGACGCCCAGGGCGCCAGTGATTCGCCATGTGCTCAGCTCCACCCATCCCGCAGCTGCGCCCGGCGAAACCCTCGAACTGGTGGAGTTCACCATCCCGGCCGGCGCTGTGCTGCCCGTCCACAAGCACCCCGGCGTGCAGATGGCGACTGTAGAATCGGGAACCCTCACCTATCACGTGATCGAACACGGCAGCGCCACCGTAACGCATGCGGACGGCACTGAAGAGGCCGTAGGACCGGGCGAAACGACCACCTTCGAAGTCGGGGATTCCTGGGTCGAGCCCGTCGGTATGGTTCACTACGCCGAGAACCTCACCACCGAGCCGGTCGTGCTGATGTCGTCCTCGCTGCTTGACGACGATGAGCCGCCTACCGAGCTTGTCGAGGAAACACGAGCCGGTTGACAGCCGCCCGCGAGGTTCTGCCACCCCGCAGTCACTACTGCCAGACAGATCCGTAGTCGCGTGGTTAACCTGGAGTCTGATCCTGACGCCCCAGATCGCCAAGCAAGAAACCTGACCATGTGACCATCTTGGGGACTGGAGAGGTCGATGTGGTTGATTCGGCGGGGTTTTCGTCAGATGGTCAGGTTCGGCGGTTTCGGCATTGGAACTTGGCCATCTAACTGTACGGACGATTAGATGGCCCAGATGGCCAGGTTATGTGTAAAGGGGTGAGTTGGCCATGTGAGCGTGTCGGGTTCGATCGTCACTGATTGGTAGGGGCGAACCTTATGTCCGCGGTCAGGCGGAGCAGGGGCGTTGGTTGTGCGAAGAGATTCGAGAGGTTGAGAATCTACCCTGGAAGACGAAACCTACCCTCCCGAAGCGCAATCCGAAGCAACTCGAACATAGTGTAACTTTCAAGGTCAATCATCTTGGAATACTCAGATATAGATGCAGCACTTACCACATCTATGAGGACCGTCTTTTCTTCAATCCTGCGCTCGTTTGTCCACGTCGGTTTGGGTATGAAATGATGTTTGTGGACGACATGCTGAGCGGGCAGAATATCTATCTCATCCCGAGACCGAACCACGGCCTCGAACAGGTGTCCATCAAATACAATGACAGGGTAAAACACCCGAATCCATTGGTCCGAAACGGTGGACTCCCTCATATAGTACCCAGTTGCGTTCACCACTGACTGAATGGCTGTGTGGATCTGGACACTTCGATCAGCCTTCTCCATATTCTTGAATGGTTCGTAATAATTGTGAGCCCACCGGGTCGAAGTGAAGTAGTGGTGAAACGTCTGCCAATCGTCGTTGCGAATCACTGGCTCCGCTCCAGCGAGGTTGGACCAAAATACATTGCCATAGTGACCCGGTGGAGACTGGACCAGCTGTCCAGCGCGTGGATGGCTGTCTCGTTCACCTTCCGCGGCCGTTGTGAAGAATACCCAAGGCTTATCACTCTTCTTGCACTCCATCATGAGATAAATGCCGAGCGTCACCGTCTGCGGTTCTTGTGCAATGAGATACTGTCGATACGCGCGAACGTCAAACTCACGGCTTAACCCGCTACTTTCATCCTTGTAGGAGGGGCCAAGCACCGTTTTCCATTCGACCTGGTCAAGCAGGGATGCAGTAAGTACCTCCGTGGGGTACCCCGTCTTGCCAATATCTTTCCGTATCTGCTCTATCAGCGAGTTGTTGTGGCTCTCCACGTCCCTCTCCTTTCCAAGGTCATACCTTGCTGCCGTTATCCGTACTCACGGCATCGTCAAGACGCCGATGAATGTAGCTCAGGGTCGTGAGTGCATCAACGACATCGCGTTCCACCAAATCCATGTCTACACGAAGTGAATGGGCTGTAGGATTGCGCCACATGCCGTATGCGCCTTTGAGCATTGATGCGAGGCCGGTGTGTTCGGACTTCTCAGACTCAGTGGCGAGCGCATTGATTGCAACTCTCGGTGTGCCGCTGGACGCACCGAAGCAATGATCCACCAGTTTCGCCCCGTCCAGGTCACAGCCGACTGCCCGCCGCAGCCGTCCGAAAGCGCTTTTCGTCGCCTCATGCACCCCATGAAACAGGTCCTTCTGAAGGAACTCTCGCTCGCAGCAGCGTATGACCTCAGGATGAATATGACGATGATGCATCTCGCGCGTGATGCTCTCTACTCGTCGCTCTGCCTCGGTGAGTGTCGTTGCCCGGTCCACAATGACAATTGAGCCGTTTTCGTTCACCTTGTAGCCCGAGAGTGACAACGAGCGATTCAAGCCATCGAGCAGGCGCGAATGCGGGTACGTGCCTTCCTGGAACCTGGCTGGGTTTGCGGCCGTTTGGATGAACTTGAGTACCGCATTAGCAACTCCGTCCTGCTGCTGTCTGGTACGCAACGATTCGTATACCCTTGTCCACTTGGTGGATCCTTGTCCAATAACGTCTTCGACATTCGCTTGCTCGAAGATTCGCGTGAGTCTGGAACCTGAATAGGCTTCCCCAATTTCTCGGGCAACTTGCTCAAGCACCCCATCGTCAATTGGCTCATGCTTTGTCGGCATCGATCTAGCTCAACTCTCCCAAAATGTGGACGTGGACACTAATGCTTTCCGTCGTCCGTCTCAAATGAACTGTGGAGTAGCGATACGATTGCACTATCAATATTACAGCGGCTTTTTGACTGCTGGCCTCGCAATCCGTTGAGGTTACGCACATGCTGAGCAAACTCCAGCTGTACCTCAACGGGAGCTAAAGGAATCTCAAGGTTCTCCAGTGCATCTGACGGCAGGCGCTTCGTTCCGTGACCTGCGGTCGAAACATGTCCTTCAATCCATGACTGCTGGGCTAGAAGTGCCGAACACAGATAGGTCGAATCGAGTTCTCTCTTTGGCAATAGCGCCTTCATGTCTTGATTTATTGTCACTGGAACCCTGGCAACTCCGATAGGTACGGTTCTGGCAAGGATCATACCTCTTACAACGATGAGAACAGTATTGGCAGGAGCCAATCGCAGCGAAGTTGAGTGAACCGCAGTGTCGCTCACTTGCTCCTCAGAACCTGTAATCTCCTGCAATTTCATATCTTTGGGAGACACCCAAGGCACATCGCCGTTCCAGAAGGAGGGATTCTTGCGCGACGGCGTACCGCCACTGGTCAGGGTCACGAGGTCGCCCAAACGCTCCCTTGGCCACCCCATCGGGTTCGTGACCGGGTCACCGAACATCTTGTGGAAGAGCGCCGGGATGAGGTCGGCGGTGCGCTGGTCGGCCCTGGCGCGGAGCTTCCGGATCGCGTCCGCCTCGTCGAGCAACCGGACGATGCGCTCCTGCTCGACGAGAGGCGGAAAAGAGACTTCGAGCTTTGCTAACCGGTCGACACTCAGCGACATGTTCGCTGTTCCAGTCATGAGCGGGACGATCAACTGGTCCTTGAAGTGCATCAAGTAACGAGCAAGAAACCTTGTCGACAGAATGGAATCAACCTTGACCTGAACCGCAGCCAGAATGTTGGCAAGCGCGAACTTGCCAGATTGGTAATGAACTCGTTTCAGACTGGCGTGTCCATGTCCGGTTGACGACACGAGTGGCACACAGACCGCCTCGCTATCAAATTGGTAGGAGTCAGCAGACTTGCGTTCCTCGGCAGTGGTTACCAACGGGTAAGGACCAGGAGGAGTCTTGGTTGTTGGTGACTTCCCCTTGGTTATGGTGCAGAGATCGCCTAAACGTCCAGTGCGGTGGCTCAATTCAGCATCTCCAGTTCGCGCTTCAGTCGATTGATCCGCTCGAGGATGTCTCGTTCGATTTCTTCCAATTCAGCAAGTATTTCGGCTGGATTATCCATCTCAACGGTTTCCTGCACTGACACTCGGTAGAAGCTCGGCATGAGCAAATCGTCCTGCTCAGCGATCTCCTGCCTGCTAACGGAGAAAGAGTGAGGCCCGCTTGCCTTGGTGGGCCATCGTTCCAAGAGGTCCGGGATGTCGTTGTCCTCAATGGGTGTTCGTGTATCGGTAAGAGAGAAGCCATCCGCCGTAAGTTCGTAGAACCACACCTTGTCCGTTGGATTCGTATTCTCAATCACCAATATTGCCGTGGCGACTCCTGCGTATGGCTTGAAGACGCCTGCAGGGAGGCTGATCACAGCTTGCAGGTTCACCTGATCAAGCAATAACTTCCTGATTTGCTTTGCCGCACCAGTGGTTCCGAACAAGACACCAGTCGGCACGATGAAACCAGCTTTGCCTCCATCCGCAAGGTGGTCGATAAACCACTGTACAAATAGAAGCTCCGTACTCCGGGTGGTCAGGTTGATGTCGGCGAGGATGCTCTCCTTTTCGATCTTCCCGGCGAAGGGCGGGTTGGCGAGGATGACGTCGTAGAGGTGACCGGGGTACTGTCCGTTTTTGGTAGTGGTGAGCGGGTTGAAGTGGCCGATGTTCGCGCGCTCGAGCTGGTGCAGGTAGAGGTTCATGATCGCCAGCTTCACCATGTTGGCGTCGTTGTCGTAGCCGGTGAAGGCGTGCTGGTCGAGGAAGGTCCACTCCGTGCCGGAGAGCATCGATCCGTCCACAATGCCACGCTCGAGGTCGGCGGGTTTGGTGTGCTGGCGCAGGATGTGGTTGTAGGCCTTGACGAGGAATCCACCCGTGCCGCAGGCGGGGTCGATGATGCGCTGGCTGGGCTGCGGATCGACCAGCTTCACGATCAGGTCGACGATGTGGCGGGGCGTGCGGAACTGGCCATTGGTGCCCGATTGCGAGAGCTTGCTGAGCAGGTACTCATACATGTCGCCCTTGAGGTCGCGGCCATCCTGCCCGGTGAGGTCGAGGGAGTCGACCCCGGCGATGACGGACTTGAGCGTCGGGCGGTCGTAGATCTTCAGGTTGGCGTTGCGGAAGAGCTCGCGACCGGTGGGGGTGAGGCCGGGGAGCTCGTGCAGGCGCTCTATCACGGAGCGGAGGGTGTCGAAGAGCTCGTCGCCGGTGAGCGAGACGACGTTGTCCCAGGAGTACCGCGCCCACTCGCCCTGGAAGATGGGGGTGTGGCTGCGCTGGATGACGCCGAGCTGCTGATCACGCTCGGAGAGCAGGCGGAGGAAGAGGAGGTAGGAGAGCTGCTCGATGGAGTCCATGGGGTTGTTGACGCCGCCCGCCCAGAGGGAATCCATCCACCGGTCGACCTTCTGGCGCATGCCCGACGAGAAGAAGTTGGCGCCGGTTGCCTCGGTGAGGATGGTGGCTTGCGCGGTGTTTTCGGTGATCGCCATGTGTGGTTCCCCATTCCCCGTTCGATGTCGTATGTAGGGACCGGCCCCGTGCCGGTCCGTTCCTGTCGCAGGAGGCGCTTGCTTCCTCCCCGTTACCGCACCGCATTCATATCTATGCGGCCGCGTGCGCGGCCGAGCGCTTCGCGCGGGGACTCCCGATAGACGGTCCCGCAGGGACCGAGCGGATGCGGTCCATCGACAAGCTCGGAATGACGTTGAGTGATTGTGCGCTGGTCATCATGATCGCATGAGTCACTCGCCCATGCGGAAGGCCTGCCTGGTCGCCTGGATGAGCGACGATTGCCGCAGCGAGTCGAAGGCTTCGCTGAACCCCTGCCATTGCACGAAGGCGTTGATGCCGCCGAGCGGACGGAAGAGGCTGCGGCTGAACAGCTCGCCGTAGTTTCCCTGCTCGAACGCTTCGAACGAGGCGCGGTCGTCGCTGACCAGTGCCGCGGTCGCGCGCAGCAGCCGCTGCTCGGTGTAGCGAAGGTTGTAGCGCGCGGCAATCGATTCGACCGTGTCGGCGATGACCTCATCCTTGGTGGGCAGCTTGCGCTTGCCGAGTGCGTCGTAGACAAAGGCGGCTCCGGGCGCAGGCACACCGTAGGAGACGACCAGCTTGTCCGGCGAGTAGTAGTTCTCCGGCCGGTTGTAGAACCGCTCCCGCAGGATCGTCTCGACGGCGTCATCGTCTTCGTTCTCGACAGCTTCGGCAAGGTCCGGGTGTTCGCCGGCGAAACTCTTGATGTCCTTCTCGAACGAGCCCCGGAAGGTCATCACATCAACCTTCTCGCCATCCGGCCCGACGATGCGGATTTCCTGGGTGAGCATCCGGTCGACGCCCTCCCAGGTCGGGACTTCCCGCCTGTCGTCCCCCTCGTCGTAGGACGGCTCCCCGGTCTCTCCGACCTGGAGCGGCTCAACCGGTCCCGGTCCGGACGTTGAAAGGCGTTCCTTGCGCTCCTTCGGGATGGAGAGCGGCACGGTGTAGTCGTACTCCTCCTCGAAATACTCCGCGACGGCGCAGAAGTCGAGCAGGAAGAAGCGCTCCTTGCGGTACTCGGTGTTGCCGATCTCGAAGGTGTAGAGGCGCGTGCCACGACCCTTGATCTGGATGTACTCGGTGGGGGAGAAGATCGGGCGCATCAATACGACGTTGAGCAGGTCACGGCAGTTGTAGCCGGTCGAGAGCATGTCGACGGAGACGGCGACGCGCTCCTCGCGCTTGCCGTCGCGAAAGTCCTTGGCGATGGCGGAGGCGTCGCGCACGCGGGACGTGATGGTGACGGCGAAATTCGGTCGCATGTCATTGAGGATTTTGGTGATCTCGGTGGCGTGTCTCTGGTTGACGGCGAAGATGATCGACTTGCCGATCTGCCCGGTAGGGTCCCGTTGCGCGTGGTCGATGAAGGTCTGGCACATCACCCGGTTGCGCTCGGGGGTGAAGACCTTGCGTTCGAGGTCGCGGACCTTGTAGGTCTCTTCCTGTTCGTTGATGGTGACGGTCCAGCCCGCCTGGGACAGCGCTTCGGTGGTGATCTCCGACCGGCAGTCGATGATCTTCGGCAGGCAGAGGAACGGTCCTTCCGGGTCCTTCACGGCGTCGATGATGTCGTACCGGAAGGTCGGCTCTCCCGGTTGGCATCCGAAGTAGGCATAGGTGTCGCGGAGCTGACGGGCTTCGAGCGCTTTCGGGTCCTCGGTGGTGAGCTGCTGGATATCGATGTTGCGGAGGTATGCCTTCGGCGTGGCGGTGAGCCCGATGCGGGTCGCCTGGAAGAACTGGACCGCCTCCCGCGCGTCGCCATAAATCGACCGGTGCGCCTCGTCGTTGATGACGAGGTCGAAGTAGAAAGGGGTGAAGTCCTTGCGGTAGCGACGGTCGACCATGAGCGACTGGATCGTTGCCACAACAACGGAAGAGCCGAGCAGCTCACCGGTGCGCCGGGCGGATTTGAATACCACCGGCTTGTATTCGCCCAGAACCTGGTTGAAATCCTCCATCGTCTGCTTGGCGAGCTCGATGCGATCGACGATGAAGAGCACGCGCTCGGCATTGCGGGTTTTGAGGAAGCGGCGGATCAGCGCCGCGCAGAGCAGGGTCTTGCCGGTGCCGGTTGCCATCTCCAGCAGGAACCTGCGACGGTGGTCCTCGTCGAAGCCCTTCGCGATCGCGTTCATCGCCTCGATCTGGTAGTTGCGCAGCGAGACGCCCGGCATGACCGTGTGCAGGTAGTCGGGCCGGACCTTTTCGGTCAGCAGCGGGCGCGGCGGGTTGAGATTGGTGCGGCGGAGGCGCTTGAGGTCGTCGGGCGATGGAAACCGCTCGATCCGGTAGGCATCACGTTCGTCGCGGCGCTCGTAGTTCCAGAACCAGTGGTCGGTGCCATTGGAAAGCAGGACGAAGGGCGCGTTCAGGTTTTCGGCGTATCCGCGCGCCTGCTCCTTCGCGTCATACGGGTCGTGATCGTCCCGCTTGGCTTCGAGCACGCAGGCAGGGCGCCCGTACTCATCCAGCAGCAGGTAGTCGGTGCGGCCGGAGGCGGTGTGATGCTCCAGGCGCACCTGAGCGGGGTCTTCGAGATTCCAGCCGCTGGCGGCGAGCTCACGGTCGATGCGTATGCGGGCGGCGGCTTCCGATTCATGGACAACCACGGGGAGTTCCATTTCCTGGCTCGAACGGGCGATGGTCCTGATCTCCAGAATACACCAGGACCCGGACCGGTCGCACCCACGCCGTGACGGAGACGCCCGCATGTATGTAGGGCCCGACCCCGTGTCGCGCCGTTCATGACGTGTCGGTCCGATCTCCCCAACCGGGCCGTTCCCCACATGACCAAATCCCCCTTACATGGACATCTTGAGCATCTGGACCATCTGGGATACCACATGCTCCAGATGACCAGGTTCCTTGCCGCGCCTGACCATCTGGAAAAATCCCGGAATGACGCCGAAACCGGCCCCACATGCTCCAGATGACCCAGATGTCCAACCTGAGCATCTGGGACTCAGCGAATTCGTGGGCGGTGCGTCCGTCGCTTCGGACACACCTGCAATTGGCTGACACAATCGGATACGCTGTTTTCGAACGGCCATTCAGGAACAGGTTTGACAAGCGCGGGATGATTTTTCCGGAAGCGAGTGATCCTTTTCGCCGGGGTCGGGTCGACAAATGCATGGAGGAACAACGCATGGCGCAACTGACAAGCCGCTGGTATCGAGACGAACGCGACCTGGAGCGCATGCTCGCGCTTGTGACCGCGTCGGCGATGCGCGATGGCCTGGACGCGGGACACCTGCACCGGGGCGATGTCGTGTGGGGACTGTTTCAGAACCTGACGATCGATCCGTCATCCTGCATTCGCCTGTTCGAGGACGGTCGCGGGGCGTTGCGCGGGTTCGTCTGGCTCCATCCGCCGCGGCAGTTCGATATCCACGTCAACACGGCCATGCCTGTCTCCCCCGTCATGGTCGCGGAGCTGGTGCGCTGGGCGGAGTCGCACCTGGAAGCGGGGCGCATGTGCTTGCCGGAGGTTCCCTCCAGTGGCGTGTGGTTGCTGCCGGGGCTGCGGAGTGCTGGTTACCACCCGACTGGCTCGGCGGACTATCAGCTCAATGCGCGCGGTCTCGCCGCCATCCTGGAGCCGACCCTGCCCCACGGAGGGGTGGTCCGGCCCGTTCGCGTCGATGATGCCGAAGAGGTCGATGCACGGGTGAACCTGCACCAGGAGGTGTGGGAACCGTCGAAGTTCACCGGTGAGGGGTATGCGCGATTGCGGACGAAGCCGGTCTACCGGCCCGATCTGGATTTTGTCGCGGTTACGCCGGATGGCGAGCTGGCGGCATATTGCATTGTGTGGTGGGACCCGGAGACCCGAACGGGGCTGTTCGAGCCGGTTGGGACGTCAGCGCGATTCCGGCGTCAGGGCTACGGAAAGGCGTTGATGCTGGAGGCGCTGCGGCGATTGCGGACGCTGGGTGCCGAACATGCGATCGTGGTATCCGCCACGGCTGAGACAAGCGAGCCCGCGAGGCGGCTTTACGCATCGCTTGGCTTCGGCGTCGCGGCGCAATTCGAGCGCTGGGAGCGTGAGGCAACGTAGGGCCCGACCCCGTGTCGGGCCGTGCGCGACGTGGCCACCCGGATGAATATCGGACGTATGTAGGGCCCGACCCCGTGTCGGGCCGTGCTCATATGGACGTCGGGTGATCGATGGGTGCAGGCGTATGTAGGGCCCGACCCCGTGTCGGGCCGTGCTCATCCGGGTGGGCGCCTAAAACCACCAGTTCAGGATGAGGTTGAGGATGATGGTGAGGACGACGGAGACGAACAGCGACAGCAGCAGGCAGCCGGGGGAGCATCCATAGAGCTGCACGCGGTCACCGAGGCGAATCGGGCCGAACAACGCTGTCATGATTCGGGATCGCAGGTTGGCGCGTGAGTTATCTGGCATGGCACACCAGTGAGTCCTGAACAGTATCCGTCGTGTGTTGCCAGGGCAGTGTGCCATGTTGCGGATGCGGGAGGTCCCATGGAGGGCCTCCCGCGTTGCGTGTGGATCAGGGATCAGGCGCCCTGTTGCCCGCTAGTAGCCTGGCTCTTCGGTCGGTGTCGGTTCTACTGCGCCCGCGCCGTCGGCGTAGGTCTTGTAGTAGATGCCGCCGTCCTGGCCGGTGTAGGTGAGGTAGTAGCCGTCGCCGTACTCGTACTGGACCGGATCGTAGGCGTAGTTCGCGCCGAGATCGGTCCAACTGTCGCTCCAGGCGCCCGCGGCGTAGGAGATGTAGTAGGCGTGGCCATCATCGCCGGTGTAGATCACGTGCTGGGTGTCGTCATAGGTGTAGGCGCTGGGTTGCCAGGAGACCTTCGCCGCTGGCGCTGACGGATATGCCTGCCAACCGGTCCACCCCGATCCCTCGGTGAAGACGTTGTAGTAGGGCAGGCCGTCGGCGCTCACCGCATGGGAGTAGAGCTTGCCGTCGTACCCGGTCGCGTAGGAAGCGTAGCCGAAGGTAGTGTCGCCAGGCAGCGCCTTGGCGCCGGTCCAGCCCGCGTCGTTGTACCGGTTCCAGTAGACCTTGCCGTCTTCGCCGGTCCAGAAGACGTTCTCGTATTCACCCCACTCAAGGGAGTATGGTTGGCAGGCCTTGGCGGCGTTGCCGTCGTTCACCGCGGCCCACTCGGTCCACCCGCCGGCGGCCCAGCTCTTGTAGTAGACATTGCCGTCGGTGGCCGGAGCGTAGAGGTAGACACTGTCGCCGTAGTTGTTGGCGTAGGGAGCCTCGGCGTAGGTGTACGCGCCGGAGATGTCCTCCCAGCCCGACCATGCCTGGCCATCGTACGTGTCGTGATAGATCTTGTTGTCCTGGCCGGTGTAGAACAAGTACTGCTTGCCGGCATTGGACACCGATGTCGGCTGCCATTTGTAGGTGGTGGGCTGGTCATCCCATCCCGTGTAGGCGGTCCACTGCGAGCCGTCGTAGGTGGT
>Ga0075527_10000010_pt1 | contig 49203 bp, 41 predicted proteins | sample NGEPer11B_FD_74784 | JGI IMG/M metagenome (GOLD analysis project Ga0075527, IMG submission 74784) | Arctic peat soil microbial communities from the Barrow Environmental Observatory site, Barrow, Alaska, USA - NGEE Permafrost305-11B | ecosystem: Environmental > Terrestrial > Soil > Wetlands >...
CCGATGTTGAGGGGCTCGAAGCAGCCGCTTCGACCCTGCTCCGTCAGATCGAGGCGCACTTCCATCCTGCCGAGGGGCCAGCGATCTTCCTGCGCAAAGACTTATGCGAAGCCGCTTAGTGACCGGTCCTGAACATGGTCCAACCTGTCAGGCGTCGTCGTCTCCATGCTCTCCAACGCGCTCAATCTCCGGCCTGAGGTCGATGCCATACCGCTCAATCACCACTGACCTAGCATGTTGAATCAGCGCCCAGGCATCCCGCGCGGTGCCATTACCGGTGTTGATCACCCAGTTAGCGTGCTTAGGCGAGAACTGCATCGCGCCAACCTGGTAGCCCTTGAACCCTGCCTCCTCCAGCAGCCTGCCCGCAAAATCACCGTCCGGATTCGCAAATGTCGATCCTGAGCAGGCGCCTGTCGGCTGGGTTTCTCGCCGGAATCGCGCGTGTTCATCCGCCAGCACCACCAATTCCACCGGATCACCCTTTGCCAGCCGGAACCGCGACCGCACGATCGTCCAGGGGCGCGGTCGCTCAGCTTGCTTGATTCGCGTCATCCGGTATGCCGAGCCAAGCCAGTGACGGTCATACCGTCGAATATCGCCATCCTCGAACACGTCAATACCGATCAGGTGGTCCTTGATCTCGGTCCCATGCGCTCCGGCGTTATTCACCGTTGCGCCGCCGATTTGCCCCGGCAGTCCCACCGCCCAATCCATGCCGGCCCAGCCGTGCTCGGCGCAATACCGCCCCACCCAGCTGATCGGCGCCTGCGCCCCAACAGCCAGCTCCACACTGTCGCCCAGATCATCGACATGGAGCAGCGACGCCGCCTTTTGACCGGGTGTGCGCACCACGATCACCATGCCGCGAATCCCGGCATCACTCACAAGCAGGTTACTGCCACCGCCAATCACGGTCACCGGGAGCGATTCTTGATCCGCCCATGCCAATGCTGCCTCCAGCAGCTCGGGCGTCGATGCACGTACCAGGAAATCGGCGTGCCCGCCGATGCGCATTGTCGTATGCAACGACATGTCGACGTCTCGATGGATCGATACATCGGCGCCCGGCAGCGGGATCGTTTCGACCTTCTTTCGTCCACCAGCACGGATCGGTCGCGATGTTCTCTTCGGCGATGTGTTCTCCGTGTCGACCAGCGACGTCGCCTGCCCCATGACCTGCAACAACCGGTCACCGACCAGCGTTACGTCGCCTGCTCCCATTGTGATCACGACATCACCCGATCGAAGCCTTGCGGACAACCAGTCGACTGCTTCGGAGGGGGTCGCAATTACCTCCGTTCGCTTTCGCATGCCAAGGGCAATGGAATGCGACGAGACACCGTGCGTATTCTCTTCACCAGCGGGGAAGATCTCGAGCAGCACCGGAAGGTCCGCCTCGTCCAGCGACGCCGAGAATTCCTCCAACAGGATCGCTGTCCTGCTGAACGTGTGCGGTTGAAACAGCACGACTATCCGGCGACCCGGATACCGCTCCCGGGCGCCAGCCACCGTCGCTCGCACCTCATCGGGATGGTGGGCATAGTCGTCGATGATATCGATCCCGCTGATCGTTCCCTTGTGCTCGAACCGGCGTCCGACACCGGTGAATGCCCCAGTCCCGCGAATCGCGTCCGGGATCGCGATGCCAAGCGCATGCATGGCCGCCACCGCGGCGGTGGCGTTCGCGGCGTTGTGACGCCCTGGCGCCTTGAGATCGAGCTGATGCTCAACGCCATCGGGACCAGAGATCGCCCACCGATCATCGAGCCGGCGATAAGTCCAGTCGGCATCCTGACCTTGTCCGAATGTCTGTACGGAAAATCCAGGACGCGATTCCTGTGACCGCAACGTTGCCAGCAGGCGCTGACAGCCGGGATCGTCGGATGAGGTGAGTAGCGTGCCACCTGGGCGCACCTGCAGGGCGAATTCGACGAACGCCCTGTCATACGCGTCCTGATCGGCAAAATGATCCGGGTGGTCGAATGAGATCGTGGTGACGACGCCAACATCCGGCGTCAGCCACAACAATGCACGGTCGAACTCGTCCGCCTCCACGATCATGTGCGCACCGGCTCCGGAATCGGCGCTGAGACCGGTGGAGCTGACGGTTGCGCCGACGGAGTACGACGGATCAAGTCCCAACTCGGTCAAGGCCGAGCTCATCATACCTGATGTCGACGACTTGCCGTGGGATCCCGCTACCGCGACCGAAGTTCGCGCATTCGCCAGCATGCCGAGCAACTGCCCACGACGCACGATCTGGGCGCCATTTGCCACAGCGGCACGAATTTCTTCGGGAGCGCCCGGTATCGCTCGCGGCGTGACCACAACGACGTCAGCGTCACCCGCCAGGTCGGTTTGGTCATGACCGATCTGGATTCGGATTCCCAGCGACTCCAGGTGTTCCGTCACGACGGATGCCTGTCGATCCGACCCGGACACCGTGTACCCCCACGCATGGAGAATGCGCGCAAGTCCGCTCATGCTGATTCCGCCTATTCCAAGAAAGTGGATCGACGCCGGAATCAACGGCAGCTCGGTGATGGGGGAAACGTCGAAACTTTGCACGTTGCGATTACCTGTCTGATGCGGGCGATTCACCCTCGGAACCAGGGCCGTTCACAGCGATGCAATGCGCCTCGACGTGATTGCGAAACTGCTCGCCCCGCTCGAACTCATTGCGAAACATGCCGAAACTGGCGCAGCCCGGCGACAACGCAATGATGCCGGGCCGCTCTGCCTGGCTCACGGCATCATCGAACGTCGCCGCCAGCGATGCGTGAGGCAAAGGTGGTGACACGCCTTGCGACCTCAGAGCGTTCATCAGGCGCTGCGTGCCCGATCCTTCGAGCAACACCGGGTGAGCTCCGGTCTGTGCAATCGCCTCGGCAAACGGCGCAAAATCCGATGCCTTGTCAGCACCGCCGGCGATCACCGTCAGGGATGACGTCGTCGATGCCAGTAGCCGAACCGTTGTGGCCGCGGCCATTGGCGCGGTCGCCGATGTGTCGTTGATAAAGGACAATCCGCCACACTGCTCAACAAGCTCCAGCCTGTTCGGCACGCCCTGGAACCCGGCGAGTCCACTCGCGATGGCGTCGGCGGGCACGCCACGAGCGGTCGCCGCCGCAATTGCCACCAGGGCATTCGCGGTTCCCGACGGACCGGTCAGTGACAGGTGGGTAGGCTTCGCATAGGACGTCACCTCACCCTTCCATCGAATATGCAATGCAACATCCGTCGACCACGCGCCATCGGCCTCAGGGTCACGATCACCGAACGGCAAAAGCCGGCCAGCAGTATCCGCGGCAATGCGCGCTGAATCCGGCTGGGTGGCGTTGTATACGACGACATCCTCAGAACCGACGTGCCGGGCAATCGTGCGCTTGGTTGCCGCGTAGTCTTCATAGCCATCGTATTGGGTGAGATGATCTTCATAGATGTTCGTCAACACGGCGATGTGTGGACCAAGGTGGTGTTCGTCCAGCGCTTCCAGCTGCCAGCTCGACAGCTCGATCACCACTGGCGTGTCGGATTTGATCCTGTCCAGCGCACCCAACGCTGAAATACCCATGTTCCCTGCAACAACCGAGTCAGGACGCCAGTTTGCCAGCATGTCGCCAATCAGCGTTGATACGGTCGTTTTGCCCTTGGTGCCGGTCACGCCGATGATTGGCGCGGAGCAGGCTCGAAAGAAGAGTGACATCTCCATCTCGATCGGAACGCCGTGATCTCTCGCCGCAGCGAGAAACTCGGAGCGACGTGGGACGCCCGGATTGCGCACAACGATATCAGCCCCGTCCGGAAGGAAGTCCTTCACATCATGTCCGCCCAAATGAAACCTGATCGGGAGCCCCTCGAGGTCCTGAATCGACCGCGCCAGCGCTTCGGCATCACGCATGTCGGTCACGGTGACCCTGGCTCCTTGCTCGGCGGCATACCGGGCCACCCCGACCCCGCCACCAAGGATGCCCAGTCCGACCACAGTGATTCGCTTGTTGCGGAGATCGTCGGCGGCCGCCATGCACTGATTCCTTCGCTACAACAGCGCCAGGGCAACGCCCAGCAGCCCCGCCATCATGCCAATCAGCCAGAATCTCATTGCGATCTGTGTTTCGGACCAGCCAAGCAGCTCGAAATGGTGGTGCAGTGGCGTCATACGAAACACCCTGCGCCCCTTCGTCGCCTTGAAATAGCTGACCTGAATCATGACCGACCCCGCTTCTGCCAGGAACACGAATCCAACGATCGGCAACAGCAGCCATTGACCGGTCATGAACGCCGCCACCGCCAGCGACGCGCCGATCGCCAACGAACCGGTATCCCCCATGATCACCTGAGCCGGGTGCGCGTTGAACCAGAGAAATCCAAGCAGCGATCCGCACATGACCATGCAGAATGTCACCACCGGGAGCTGTCCCTGCTGGTAGGCGATGATGCCATAAGCCAAAAAGGCAATCGCCGCAGTCCCAGCGGACAGGGTATCCAGGCCATCGGTGAGGTTGACGGCGTTCGCCGAGCCGATGATCGCGAACATCGCCACCGGAATGTAGATCAGGCTGATATCATATTGACCTATAAACGGGAAGTACATGTTGTGCAGACCGAGCCCGAACGGGTCAGGCGCATGGAGAATCACCGCGGCAACGAGCGCGAAGATCGAAAGCCACAACATCTTGAACCGCCCGGTCATGCCGCTCGTCTTGCCACCCACAAGGTTCAACCGGTCATCGACCGCGCCAAGCACGCCCGCCGCAATCAGGACCGCAATCGGCAACAGCATGGAAAGCCGTCCCGCGGTGTTGAACACCAGCGTCACCAGTACCACGGTCGCGCAGATCATCAGCCCACCCATGGTCGGTGTACCAGTCTTGGATAAATGCGTCTCCGGTCCATCCAGCCGGATTTTCTTGCCGATGCCGTGTTGTCGGAGCGCGGTGATCATGGGTCGACCGATGAGAATCGTGATCATGAAGGACAGTCCCGCCAACGCCAACGATACCGCCATGTTTTCTTCCGGATCAGACGGCATCACACTCGAGATGGCCGCCAGGGGCAAGTAGGGAAGCAGCATCAGTTGCTCGCTCCCGCTGGTGACGTATCAGTACCTTCATCGGTCCGGAGCTCGGCCACGATGTGCTCCATGTACAACCCTCGGGAGCCTTTCATGAGAACCACATCGCCCGAGTCGAGCTCTCGTTGCAAATCCTCGATCATCGCGTCGCGTTGGTCGACTGAATACGACCGTACCTCCAACTCCGCCCGGCCACCCCGTGGCACCGATCGCGCCGCATCGGCCAGCGGATTTGCCAGGTCCCCAAAGGTGTACAGCAGATCAACCAGGTCACCGGCACGTTTCCCCACGATGCGATGCTCCCGCTCACTGATCGCGCCCAGCTCACGCATCTCACCGAGGACGGCGATCCTTCGTCTCGCGGGTACATCACGCAACACATCGAGCGCGGCAAGGACCGACGGCGCGCTCGCGTTGTAGGTGTCATCGATGATCTGGGCACCGCCCGGCCCTCGCACGAAGACCAGGCGCACCTGCACCCCCGGATGGCGGAGCCCCACCAGCATCTCCGCGATATGCATGCCGAACACATGCCCCACCGCCAGCGCCACAAGGGCGATCTGCACGCCGTGACTGCCGACAAGCGGCACATTGAGATGGTGTCTCTGCCCATCCATATGCAACCAGAAGGCCGTACCTTTCAACCCCTTGGATTCAACATCTGTGGCCCGCACGTCATTGCCCGCGCCAAGCCCATAGGTGACGACGCGCCCTTTCGCCCGTGAGGCCATCGCCCGCACTCGCGGGTCGTCACCGTTGAGGATCACCACACCATCCGCCGGTATCGCATCAACCAGCTCGGCCTTTGTTTCGGCAATCGCCTCGATCGACCCCATCCGCTCGAGGTGGACTGGATGCACATTGGTGACAACCCCGATCCTGGGCTGGGCAATCTGCGCGAGCTCGGTGATCTCGCCAAACGCGTAGGCGCCTCCCATCTCCAGCACGAGCACGTCGACATCATCGCCTGCCTCGAGAATGGACAACGGCAATCCGATTTCGTTGTTGTAGCTTCCCGGACTGCGATAGACGATGCCACGTTCCGCCAGCACGGATGCGATCGCCTCTTTCGCACTGGTCTTGCCGATACTTCCGGTGACGCCGATCACATCGGCCGTCATGTGCTCCCGTTTCCACAAGGCGAATCGCTGAAGCGCCCGGGTGGTGTCGTCCACAACGATCAGCGGGAATGTCTCTGGCACCGCTTCAAGATCAGTTCTGGCCACCACCGCGGCCGCGGCGCCGGACTGCGCCGCCAGCGCCACGAATGCATGACCATCCAGGTTCTCGCCCACTATCGTCCAGTACAGATTGCCTGGTTCTATCGTCCGGGAGTCCCGCGAGATACCGGAGAAGCGGAATCCATCATCCAGCGATCCCCGCATCGTTCCCTCGGTTCCGGCGAGTACGTCTTGTAACAGAAAATTCATCATCGACTTCGCACACTTTCCCGATCCGGTGGCGCTGGCGCCGTCAAACGTTTCCAGCCCTGGCGTCAACTCGACCAGCGGGACTCAGCACCGTTCGGCCACCCGCATGATGCTACTCCGACTCCGTATGTTCGTGCCGCTCTCCCGCTCCGATGGTCGTGTCGCCTTACCGATCTTCCTGAGCCTGGGTGCCACATCACAGGTACATACCGGCTGGAATGGCGGGCAAATGCAGGAGCGTCCCTCGTCGGCGATGAATCGCTTCACAATGCGATCTTCCAGCGAATGAAACGATATCACCACCAGGCGGCCCCCTGGCGCCAGCCGATCAACCGCCGCTTCGAGCGCCGCCGGCAGCGCGTCGAGCTCGCCATTGACCGCGATCCGCAACGCCTGGAATGTACGGGTAGCGGGATGAATGCCCGTTCCTGGCTTTCTTCCGATCGTACGTTCGACCAGCTCGGCCAGCGACCCCGTGGTCCACTCACGGCCTTCTTCTCGTGCGTTCATGATGGCGGAGGCGATCCGCCGGGATTTCCGCTCCTCACCATAGGTGTAGAGCACATCCGCTAAATCCTGTTCGGGCAGAGTCGCGAGCAGATCCGCCGCGCTCGGGCTGGTACCCTGGTCGAATCGCATGTCGAGCGGAGCATCGAACCGGAACGAAAAGCCTCGATTCGGCGTGTCCAGCTGGTATGACGAAAGTCCCAGGTCCAAAAGCGCCCCATCGATTGATTCGATTCCGGCCCGGTCGAGCGCGGAGGCGAGATCACGGAGGTTGGTGTGCAGGATCACCATGCGGTCGAGTCTGGCCAACGATCGCTGAAGTTCACGAGCGCGCGCGATGGCGTCTCCATCGGCATCCACGGCGACCAGGCGAGTATCGATCCCGCCAGCCGCCAGGATCGCGCGTGAGTGGCCTCCTCCGCCGAATGTGCCATCCAGGAAGATGCCGCCATCCCGCACATTGAGCGCGGCAATCGATTCATCCAGCAGCACGGGGATATGTCCCGCCTGAGAAGGATTATCAACCGACGGTTGATTCACATTGGCATCCTTTCAGGCACGTGATAGCGGCGCGTCAGGCCATTGGTATCCATGGTGATGACACGCTGTCGCACTACAGCAGATCGGCAAGGTGACTGGCGATAGATTCGCTTTCGTCGTCGACGGTGGCCTGCATTTCGTCCCACCGATCCGGACGCCAAATCTCGAAGGAGGTATGCACGCCGATCACCACGACCTCACGGTCGATCTCCGCGAACGCGCGCAGGTCCGCGGGAAGGACAATTCGTCCTTGACGATCCAGGGCGAGATTCGCCGCTTCGGCAAACATCATTCGCCGGAACTGTCGTGCGTTTCGATCAGTCATCGGGAGTTTTGCGATGCGCGCCGCGAACTCATCCCATGCGTGCATCGGGTAGGCGGTCACACATCGATCGATCCCCCGCGTCAGGACCACCCCATCTTCGAGTGATGACCGAAACCGGGATGGTATCGCCAACCTGCCTTTTGCATCGAGATTGTGGGCAAACCGACCCAGGAACATCGCGCGTCGCTTCCAGCGGGGCATAGCGGTGCGGACCGCGTACCAGGGGAGCCGTTCGGATCAGTGATGGAGTTATCCACAATCCACACCACTTGTCCCCACTTCTCCCCACTGTTATCCACAGCATACGCAAGATCATGCATTGCTGTCCACCCACGAAACCGATTCGCAATGGAGTTCCATGGACCTCGGGCGCTTTCGACCCCAAGCTACAGTCGGCCCATGGCTACGGAACACCCGTCACATGGAACTCCCCGTCCTGATTAATCCGGCAACGGCGACAAAACCATGGCGCTTGGCAGTGTGCCCGAGCGATATTCCCCAGCAACCGGAAACTCCTGCCGGGTACAGTGTCTGTCACGGGCATATTGACTTACGCTCAGCCACCACCAGCCGTCCTTCTGACCCTGACGCTGAGCATCGCGAAGGGGAATGGGGAAGAATCCCCCGGCGAAGCTGTTGCGCGCATCGCAAAATCCCGCCATGGACGCCATACACCCACTCTTACAGCAACGTGCACGCGGTTTCACCGGATTCCGCTACAGGGACCGGGGTGATCGGGACTGGCACGTCTCCGGTCTACGCCGGTGTAATCGACGCCACGACATCCCCTACCTTGACGCTGTCGCCGTTCGAGATCGGCAGGGTGGAGATCACACCCGCCTGATGGGCTGACAGTTCGTTCTCCATCTTCATGGCCTCCACCACGCAAACGAGGTCACCCTTGGAGACTGTTGCACCTGACTCCACCGCAACGCGGATTACGGTGCCCTGGATCGGGCTGACGACGTCATTCCCCGACGACACCGGCGCGGATGATCCCGATGGGGACTTCCTGGTCGGTCGACGTTGCCTGTTCGAGTTGGTGGTCGGGCGATGCGCAGTCTCGTGTACCGCCACGTCGAACCGCCGCCCATTGACTTCGATCATCAGGCGTTCAGGCTCAGGCAGATAACCTTCGACCGCGACTGGCGCTTCGAACGGCGCGGGTATGAGCTCGGGATGATCCTGCACAAAGGTGGTCGTCGCGCCATGGCGCACAAACGACGCTTCAGCAAGTGCGGCCAGGTGGAATGGGATTGTGGTTGGCACGCCATCGACCTGAAACTCCCGCAGTGATCGATCCATCCTTGCCAGGGCCTCCGGGCGGTCACGTCCCCAGGTGACGAGCTTGGCGATCATCGAGTCGTACCCGGCATGGATCGCCGCACCGGACGACATTGCACTGTCCACCCTGACGCCAAACCCGGCCGGCTCCCGGTAACTCGTGACCGTTCCCGGCATGGGTGCGAAATCGCGCCCGGGATCTTCGGCGTTAATGCGACATTCGATCGACCAACCCGTCGTTTCCCTGACCTCGCGTCCGAAGCTCAGCGGCAATCCCTGAGCGACGCGTAGCTGCTCCTTCACCAGGTCGACGCCGGTCACCATCTCGGTGACCGTATGCTCGACCTGGATGCGAGTATTCATCTCAAGGAAGTAGAACGACCCATCGGCGGCCAGCAGGTATTCGATTGTTCCCGCGCCCACATATCCGACCTCGCTTGCCAGCGCTTCGGATGCTTCCAGCAATCGTTTGCGCAGAGCCGGATCAACGGCAGGCGACGGGGCTTCCTCGATCAGCTTCTGATGACGGCGCTGAACCGAGCAGTCGCGCTCCCCCATGGCGATGACGGTGCCGTGATGATCGCCAAACACCTGGACCTCGATGTGCCTCGGGTGTTCGAGGTATCGCTCCAGGTACACATCCGGGTTACCGAAATAGCGTTCCGCTTCCCCCTTGCTTCCGTTGAATGCTTCTTTGAGCACGTCTTCACGAACCGCAACCCGAAATCCCCTTCCGCCACCTCCGCCAGAGGCCTTGACCGCAACCGGATACCCGATGCGTTCCGCCTCCGCCCGCGCGTCATCTAGCGACGCGACGGGGTCCGTGGTGCCTGGAACCGGACCAACCCCCGCAGCGGCCGCGATCCGGCGTGCGGCAACCTTGTCGCCCATCGCCCGGATCGTCTTCGCCGATGGCCCGACAAAAACCAGCCCTTCCGCCTCAGCCGCTTCTGCGAAATCGCCGTTCTCCGCCAGGAATCCGTATCCCGGATGGATAGCATCGGCTCCTGACTCTGTCGCGATGTCCAGCAATGCCCGCTGCCGGAGGTATGGTAGCCCCGGCCCGTCCGGAATTCGCCAGGCATCATCGGCCAGCTGTGCATGCATCGCCTGCTCATCCCCGTCACCGAAGACCGCGATCGCCCGGACGCCCGATTCACGGCACGCGCGGATTACCCGGACCGCGATCTCGCCGCGATTGGCAATGAACACCGCGCTGATTTTTCGAAAGTTGACTTCATCCGGCATCGCCGACTCCTTCTGCATCCTTCACCTCTCCCGACACTGCCTCACTTTACCCTGCATTACAGCAGGAGCGGCGTCTCACTGGTAAAATCTGGTCGTGGCACAATAGATAGTGGTTAATGTGAGGCAGACTCTGGTCGGTCAGGTTACGTGCCGCCAACATGGAACAACAACGAGTCCGGTCGTATCAGTTCGTACGCCGGTCGGGATCCAGGAAGCCAATGCAGTCCGCTCATCATGAATCACAGTCACCAATCCCAGACAAGGCAGGCGAGTCAGCCTGGCCCAATTCCGCCCGCTCAGTGGGATTCGCGTGGACGACCCGGTTGCCATTAATCGTCCTTGCCCTTGTGATTTTTGCGGTCGCCTTCTATCACTACCGGAGCGAAGTCGGCACCACCGCGTTTCATCCGGATGAAAGTCGATGGGTCAACCGGGCACACTACATTGAGGATTTGGCCGACCCATTCGGTCCCACCTGGAACGATCAATACCTTACCCGAGGGCAGCCGCCCATCGGCTCCTACGTGATGGGCATCGGCCTCTGGATTCAGGGCGTCGACCTGGACACCAACTACGCGTGGGAATACCGCCGCTCGGGCGACTGGAACGTCCAGAACGGCATGTACCCAACACCTGATGATCTGCGGGCGGGCCGCATGGTGAATGTCTTCCTCGGATCAGTCGCTGTGGTGATGACCTTCTTCGTGGTGCGGCTCCTGAGCAACACGGCGGGCGGCATTGTGGGCGCGGCGGTTCTCACGTTTCACCCCCTCCAGGCTTGGCACAACCGGCTGGCCCTCGCTGACACGACGCTCACCCTGACCCTGGCCGCGATCTCACTGATGACCATCCTCCTGTTGCGCAGGCCGGGTTGGTTTCGCGCAATCGCGCTCGGAATCCTGATCGGCATTGGCGGCGCCAACAAGCTCACGCCAATGGCGTTGGCGTTTGTGCTCGCCGGCGCCGGTGCGCTGATGCTGATTGGCGCGTTTCGTCGGGATCGCCGGGCGTTGCTGCCGGTCGAGCCATGGCATCGGGCCATCCCTGGCGCGCAACATCTCTCGTGGATGCTAATCTCCATGCCCGTGCTGGCCGGCGCGACCTTTGTCGCGGTCTATCCATATCTTTGGGCCAGCCCCATCAGCCGGACACTCCTGCTGATCGACTTTCGCCGCAACGAGATGGATGCGCAATCTCGCCTGTACCCACAGTTCGCCGTGGAAACCACCGGGGAGGCTATCACCAAAACCTGGGAAAGCCTCGCCCAAAGGTGGAGTGCCACAGAATGGTTGCTCGACAGCTGGGGACTGCCTGGCCTGGGCGCACAACTTTCATCACTTGACATGATCCTCGCAATTACCGGCGCAACCGCTCTGGCACTGGTTGGAATCAGGCTGCCCCTTCGCAGTGGCCATCTTGTCGTCGGATTGCTCCTGTTGGTGGAGGTCGGAACGATTGTATTCTCCATGCGCACCGACTTCGAACGCTATTACCTGCCGATCGTGCTGGCCATCGCGATCTTCGCCGGCTCAGGCGTGGGGATCGCCACACGGCTGCTGGTTGTGGCTACACAGCTCCGGAGGCATGCGAGCGAACATCGCCAGATTCGCTCCTGGAGGGAAGGCAATCCACAGGCCGGAGTGAGTGAGCCATGACACGCGGGCGAGGGCTGCCTCGCTGCTCCATCGATCAGGTGATCGTGGCGGTCATCCTGGCCAGCCTGCTGCTTCCATTGGTGGCGGGCCTCGAAACCACCAAGGCCGCCGCGGTCATCATGCAGCAAGCAACCGAGCAAGCCCACCCATTCGGGGAACCGACCGCACCGCTCGCGGAGCGCCATATTTACGACCTGGCCAACGCGCTGAACGAAGCCGAGCGCCTCACGATCAACGCCGACGCCGGACGGCTGCAAGGGTTCGGCATTCCTGCTCTCATCATCACCGTGACGTCCGATATGTCACCGGAAGAGGCGGCTCGGGTGGCTGCCTCGGTTCGCCAGGATTGGGATGTCGCCTCCGAGCCGGGCGCGGACGACGGATTGGTGTTTCTTGTGGTTTTGCCCAACGCCGAACAGGGTGACACGTTCGCAACCCTGTCCTGGGGCGCAAACGCCCTGCCCAACCAGGGTTTCACCGCAATCGACAGTGAACACATCTACCAGCGCTGGATCGGCATTTGGCTCAGTGAGCCTCAGGTCTTCGAGGCGGTGACCTATGGCCTGCGCCGCATGATCTACCATGTAATCTATGAACCCACCCCGCCGGAACCGCTCTCCGATGCACGGCAAACCGCACAGGCGATGCTGCGATGGCTTGCACCGCTGATCGCAATCGGTTTCGGCGTCATGCGCTTCGCTCGCTTCTATACCGCACAATCGCGCTTCACATCTTCGCTTCCTGGTTGGCTAAGAGAGCTCGTCCCCTTTTTGCTCTCGCTGATCCTGGGAATCGTGTCGGTTTGGGCGCAAAGCTCGATCGGCGTTATCTGCACCGGACTTGTGCTGACTATCTCCGTGATCGGCTGGATCCGGCACGATCCGATCCACATCGCTCAGCCGCCGCATGCGTGGCGATTAACAAGAGCCGGGAGGAGCGCGTAACCGTGGCATCCACCCCGCAACAATCCGCTAATCACCCACTCGCCTCGACGTCGGACCCATCCACCCGCCAGGCTCGGATCACGCCTCAGGTCTTGTTCCCGCTGATCCTGTTCGTCCTGTCAGCCGCCATCAACCTCTACCATGTCGACATTACCGAAATCCATCCCGACGAATCGCGATGGATCAACCGAGCGGATTACGCCACCGACCTGCTCGATCCGTTCGGGCCAACCTGGCAGGATCAATACCTCACGCGGGGTCAGCCACCCCTGGGCAGTTACCTGATGGGAATTGGCCTGCTGATCCAGGGTCGTGACACGGTAACCAATGGCGTCTGGGACTTTGCCTATGCGGCGGAGTGGAACCGCGCCGTGGGCGCATCCCCCAGTGAAGCCGATCTCGATGCCGCCCGCCGCACCAATGCGATTGTTGGCGCGGTCACGGTGGTACTGGTCTATTTCATTGGCCGATCGCTGTTGAGCGCCTTCGCCGGTGTCGCGGGCGCCTTGATGCTTGCACTTCATCCACTTCAGATCTGGATCTCCAGCCAGGCGCTTTCGGATGAGCTCCTGATCATGTTGATCGCGGCCGCGACACTCGCGATGATCAGGATGTGCCGCCGTCCGTCGCGAGGCGCCGCGCTGGCACTCGGCATCCTGCTCGGACTTGGCGGGGCGACCAAGCTCTCGCCCCTGCTGCTCAGCTTTCCATTGGCGATGTACGGTCTTGTCCTTATCGGCCTGGCCCGCTCCCATTTCAAGGCCGGATCCAAAGCCGTCCGCATCGGGGCACTGTTACTGTGGCAACCGGCAATCGCCATCGCCACGTTCGTCGTCACCTATCCGTATCTTTGGCCCGCACCGATCCAGCGGACTTGGAACCTGTTTGCATTGCGATCGCAGGAAATGGACGAGCAATCAGCGGCCTGGCCGAACACGGCGGTGGAAAACCCCCTCATTGCGGTCGCGCGCATCTATGACCGGCTGACATGGGAATTCAGCACGACCGGCGACATCATGGGTACCGTCGCGGGCTGGTTCGGTGTTGACGCCGACCCCTGGGGTTTCGATATACCGCTCGGCCTGATCGGCGCGGGGATCCTTATCATGCTCTGTTTCAGGCGCGGGCTTGCCTCTGGCACGATGTTGGCCTCGCTCCTGATTGCCGGTCAGGTCGCGGCGATTGTGGTCGGCATGAAGGTTGACTTCTATCGATATCATCTGCCGGTTGTGCTTGCGGTTTGCCTGCTCACTGGAATCGCCGCTGGTTTCGCCTGGCATCAGCTGGCCATTCGCGGCACCTGGCGGATTTGGAATGTCATCCCGGGTGTCTCTGTCAGCGAACCTGGCTCAGGCGACACACAACTGGAGGATGAACCCACCCCGGACAACGTCAAGGGCAGCCAACCACTGCAAACGGGGAGCAATCAATGAGCACCTCCAGATTCCGAATCAGCCTCGCCATTCTCGCCTGTCTGGTAGTTGGCTTCCTCGCGGTCAACGTGACGCAAACGCTTCTTGCCGATTACGATGGCTGGTCGATCGTCAGAGGCGTCGAGGTCGAAGTCGACTCGCTCATCATCGAGCCGGATGACCTGCTCACAAGGCGCGATCGCGATACGATTCAAAAGGTTGTCGAAGAAGCTCGTGACTACGGCATCCCATGGTCTGTGGCCGTCTACAGCGACGCATCGCTTGAGCCTGGCGTCGCCCCGGAAGACAAGGCCCGCGACCTGCTGGATGATCTCGACATCGAATCGCGCCCTGGAGCCGACGACGGACTCCTGATGCTGGTCGCCGTTCCGGAAGACGATCACACCGCCACCAGCGTGCATTTCGTCACCGGCGACAACTTTTACCCCACGGGCGGCATCACACCCGAACGACTCCAGTGGATCGCGGATGTGCAGATGGCGCCGATCATCGCCGACAACAACATCGGCGACGCCGTCATCGAGGGCGCGACGTGGGTCGAATGGATGCAACTCTTCATGCCGAAACCCGATCCCGCCTCAACGAACCTGCAACAAGGGCTGCAGACGATCCTCCATCCGCTGGGCACCATCGCGCTGGCTGGTCTGGCCCTGCTGGTCGGGGCTGCCGCGGTGGCGGTGGCCTGGCTCACCCGGCGAAATTCCGATCGCGAATCACCTCTGGCGCTCAACCCAATTCGTGCGGCAGCGCTCGCCAATGGCCGTGTCGACCATCGAGTCGTCGCCGGCATGATCCTCGGCGCGATCGACCGGGGGTTGCTTATCCAAACCGCCGGTGGTCTCGCGGTGGCACACAGTGAGAACCAGATCGATCGCGCGCAGACGGATCACCTGATGGAACAGTCGGTGACCTCGCTTAGGGCCGACGGAATCAGGGTAACGCCCGCCCGGCTGGTGCGATTTTTTCGCGGCGGCTCGCTTCCCCAACGTCTGGAAGACGAGCTTGCGACGGCCGGTTATCTGGATCCGCGCTCCTACCGCTTCCGGTTGGCTCTTCGGATCGCGGCTGTTGCCGGTTCGCTCGCCGGATTGTTGACGCTGGTGCTGGCGGTTTTTGGCGAAGTTGAATCCACACTCGCCGCGGCCATCGCGCTGAGCGTCATTTCACTCACAGTACTGATCTGGAACGAACATCGAAGTTGGACCACCAACGCCGGTCATGCCGCCGTCAAGACCTGGTTGTCCCATCATCAGCAGCCCGACGATCGGGAACGATTCATCTTTGAAACCATTCGCCAGCTTGACGACGTAACCGACGGGGGCAGCTTCCGCTCGGATCGGTCACCGCTGTTGGCGTCACTCCGGTATCAGGGGTGATGTACCGCTAACGGCGATGTTCGGCCCTTCGTGCCCGTAGCGGCCAACTTGCAACTTGTGCTGACACTGCCGCCGGAATTGCCTTCCGTCGACGGTACCGAGTCGATACCCGCGCATAATCAAATAGTCGTCATGCTGAGCAAAGCGAAGCATCCCCGCGCGAAGCGCAACCGCAACGGCCATCATGCTGGGAACGTGTAGCAGCGGCGTGGTCACCAGCGAGTCCATGCGCTTCGCGCTCGCTCGGAATGACGAGGTTTTTCGGTTGAGTCTGAAGAATCGTACTGGATGTTTCGCCCCCGTCGTCAGTCTGCTCCGGCAGCGACGGGACTGCTCACCTCCGCGGTCACCTCTCCAGCGGCAGCTTTGGCGTACTGCTCCGTCACATAGTCGATCAACATCCGGCGTGTGCTGAACCGCGGCGCCACCGTACTGACGGCGTGTTTCGATTTTGCGATCCACTCTCGCGGCAGGCCGTCGGCGTCACGCTGGTAGTACAGTGGCACGACCTTCTGTTCGAGCGTCTCATAGATCGCGTTTGCCTCCGCCTCATTCTGGGCATCGCCAACCAGGTCCGAGGAAGGAATCCCCCAGCCATTGCGTTCCGCGGGATCGAACCCCTCCAGCCACCAGCCATCGAGGATGCTGCAATTCAGCGCTCCATTCGCGGCTGCCTTCATCCCACTCGTTCCAGACGCTTCCAGGGGGTATCTCGGATTGTTCAGCCACACATCGACACCTGCCACCAGCAGGCTGGCCAGCCCCATCTCGTAGTCTTCAGCGAATCCGATCCGTCCGGCAAACCTCGGATCGCGGGCCTTGGTGTAGATCTCCTGAAGCAGGCGCTTGCCGCCCTCGTCAGCCGGATGCGCCTTGCCGGCGAACACCAGCTGCACCGGGTGGTCGGGATCGGTCAGGATGCGTGCCAGGCGATCCATGTCCCGGAAGATCAGGGTCGCTCGCTTGTAGGTCGCAAACCGCCGCGCAAACCCGATCGTCAGGACATTCGCATTCTGGAACGCGCCGGAGGACAGTACCTGCCAGGCATCGAAATTGCCTTCCGCGTATCGCCTCCTGGCTCGTTCATCCATCTCATCGATTAGCGCCTGTTTCGCGCGCTTGTGCACCTCCCAGAACTCGTCATCGGGGATGTTGTGGATGGTTCCCCACACCAGCGGGTTTTCCTGCTGAGAGCGCCAGTTGGGCGCGAGGTAGCGATCATACAGCGGGCGGAGTGTCGGGCTGATCCACGTGCGCAAATGCACGCCATTGGTAATCGACCGGATAGGCACATCCCGCTCCTCGATTCCGAACCACAGGCGCTTCCACATGTGGCGGGACACCTCACCGTGCTTTTCGCTTACCGCATTGACGTGCGCCGCCAGTCGCATAGAAAGCGCCGTGAAATTGAATCCGTCTTCACCCTCAACCGTCCCGAGTTCCAGGAATTCCGCGCGATCGAGTCCGAGCTCGCTCCAGTAGTTACTGAAATACCGTTCGATCATGTCGTCGGGGAACACATCGTGGCCCGCTGGCACTGGCGTGTGCGTAGTAAACACGGTGTGCCGCCGGACCGAAGCGACAGCCTGGTCAAAGGTGTCTCCACTGGCGACCAACTCGCGCAATCGCTCAACCATGTGCAGTGCGGCGTGCCCTTCGTTGGCGTGCCAGTAAGCCGGCTCGATTCCCAGTGCCCGCAGCAATCGCACGCCACCAATTCCGAGCACGATCTCCTGGCGAAGCCGGTGTTCGGTGTCTCCGCCGTACAGCCGGGACGAAAGCTGGCGCGTCCACTCCGGGTTGCCTTCGACATCGGAATCGAGCAGATAGATCGAAACGCGTCCAACCTGCACCCGCCACACCGCCAGGCGTAGTGGGCCGCTGCCATCTTGCAGATCGACATCGATCAACACCGGCGATCCGTCGTCATTGAACACCTGCGTGGTCGGCTCGGCGTTCGGATCGAGATTCGCGGGAACATCATGCTGCCAGCCATGGTGGTCGATGCGCTGGCGGAGGTATCCCTTGCGATACAGCAACGATACGCCCACCAGGGGGATGCCCATGTCGCTGGCTTCCTTGGTGTGATCCCCGGCCAGGACACCAAGCCCGCCCGAGTAGATCGGCAAGGCGCGATGCAGGCCAAACTCCGCGGAGAAATAGGCAACGGTCTTGCCCACCAGGTCAGGTCGATTCCTGCCGAGCCAGGTACTTTCGGCGTCCTCCGTCAGCATCCGGTCAAACGCGTTGACCACCCGTTCATATCGCTGGAGAAATCCCGGGTCACGGGAGGCCCGTTCAAGCCGGTCGTGGTCAATGCGGTGAAGGAACAACACTGGATTGTGTTCCACCACATCCCACAGCACCGGGTGCAGCTCCTTGAACAGCGTACGAGCGGGGTTGCTCCAGGTCCACCAAAGGTTGTAGGCCAGATCATTCAGGCGGGAAATGCGCTGCGGCAATTCCACTGTGTAGGCCGGGCGACTCATCACCATGTTGTGCTCATGCTCCTGTTGTACGATGACATACGCCTACCGCTCCCTGATCAAAGGGACGAGTCGGTTCGTAAGGCGGCAGCGAGGCGCATGTGGAGTATGCCCCAAGATGGACATTCGCAACAAATGGCCCACCGGTCACAGTATCCGTGACGAATGGCCCTTCCGTGTTCGTTGCCAATGGAATCACCAATGACGCCGCTGGCTTCATCCTCCACCGATGAGTCGATAATCGACAAGCCTGGATGGGCGCCACTGCCCAGATGGGCGCTTTGGGCAGCTGGCTACGCGATCCTGCTGTGCGCCCTGTATCTCGCTTGGGACTATAACTTCGTCGATCACTCGTCAGAGCTGGTCGACCTCGGCAAGATCGCCGGATATGGCGTTGCCGGCTTTCTGATGTGGCTGCTTGTGACCACGCTGATGTTCGGCGCGTGGCTCGCGGCAATCATCGCGCTCCGCGGCAGATCCATCAGCGACGTCTGGATACCTGTCGCTGGTCTGACAATGATGATCTACGTCGCGTTCTTGCTGGTCTATCCCGCAACAGCCATCGACGTCTACATCTACGCCGCCCGGTCACATCTTCTCACCGACTACGGCCTCAATCCATCCACGGTCGCGCCCAGTCGATTTTGGGATATCGATCCCTTCGTGCACTTCGCCTCGCGGGAGTGGTCGACGGAGGTTTCTCCGTATGGACCGCTTTGGAATCTCGTTGCCGCACCGGCGACAGCTTTCGATGGCGATAACATCCGCACCTCGATCCTGCTGTTCAAGGCCATCACCGTCGCGGCCATTGTTACGATTGGTGTGCTCATCCATGAAATCACCAGGATTCACCGACCCGCTTTCGCGGTCGCCGCGGCGGTTACGTGGCTCTGGTGCCCGGTCGTATTGTGGGAAGGGATCGCCAACAGCCACAATGATGTGATTCTCCTGCTGCCGGTGCTGGCGGCGCTCTGGTGCTGGCATCGCGGCTACCTCGGTTGGGTCGTCCCACTGATCGTCGTGTCGGCGCTAATCAAGATCGTCACCCTGATGTTCCTGCCCGTGGCCGTGGCCGCCATCGTGTCCGCGGTCGGCTTCAACCGGCGTTTGCTCCAGGTCGCATGGCAATCCGCGCTGCTTTCACTGGCGGCCGCCTGGGTTGCGTTCGCGCCGTTTTACGACATTCAGGGTGTGGTCGACGCGGTCCAGTCCCAGCGCGGTATCTGGGTGACGTCCCCTGCCCTGCTCCTCGACAGGATTTCCAAAAGCCAGGGTTGGGGTCTCGACGTGCGATCGTGGTACGAAGAGTTCAGCATGGTCCTGATCATCGTGATCACGGTGGTGGGAACCGTCGTCGCGTGGAAGCGCCCTAGCCTGTTGCCGAGGATCGGGTTTGAGCAGTTCTTCTGGTTCCTCTTGCTGGCGACCACCAATCTTCGTCCCTGGTACGGGCTCTGGCTGATCGCCATTGTCGCGATCCTGCCGTTGGGGTTCACCTGGCTCCGGGCTGGCGCATGGATCTTGGCGGCGCAATTCTCCTATGCGCTCGGCGCATGGGTCAGGCACTGGTTCGACATGAATTCTCTGGAGCACGACTCGCTCAACTTCGCGATCTCCCTCGGGCCGGTGGTGCTTGTCATGGCGTGGTGGGCGGCACACAGCATCACATCCAGAAAACACGATCGGGATGTGGAGTTGTCCACGTCGCACGTGGAGCCGTCTTCCGGCTGATCAGTCTTCGCCGAGATACGCCTTCCTCACCCCCTCGTTCCGCATGAGCACATGCGCGTCGTCGGTCAAGACGATCTCACCTGTCTGCATCACATACCCCCGGTGAGCAATGGCCAGCGCCATCAGCGCGTTTTGCTCCACCAGCAGCACGGTGGTTCCCTGCGCATTGATGTCCTGCACAACCCGGAAGATTTGCTCGACCAGGATTGGCGCGAGCCCCATCGACGGCTCGTCCAGCAGCAGCATCCTGGGACGTGCCATCAGCGCCCTGCCGATCGCGAGCATCTGCTGCTCACCACCGGAAAGGGTTCCCGCGTGCTGGCTGATGCGTTCCTTCAATCTGGGGAAGAGATCAAACACCCTGATCAAATCCTCATCCCGGGCGTGGCCGTTCACGAACGCGCCCATCTGGAGATTCTCCAGCACCGACATCCTGGGGAACACCCGCCTGCCTTCAGGCGACTGCGCCACGCCCAGCTTGGCCACCGCATGGGCTTGCTGTCCGCTGATGAGGTCACCGTTCAGCCGCACATCTCCGGACCGTGGGCGCAACAAGCCAGAGATCGTTTTCAGGGTTGTGCTCTTTCCCGCCCCGTTTGACCCGATCAGGGTGACGATTTCGCCCTCCGCCACCGTGATGGAAACACCCTTCAACGCATGAATATGCCCGTAATAGGTGTGCACATCGGAGAGTTCCAGCATCGTGTTCATGCGTCATCCACCCCAATTGACCGTCCTCCTGGCACATCGCCCTGGCGACTCGCCAATTGTTCGGCCGTTTCCGCCGCACCCTTCCCCAAATACGCCTCGATCACCTGTGGATTGCCGCGAACCTCGTCGGGATTTCCATCCGCGATCTTTTGTCCATGATCCAGCACCGCCACCCAGTCGGAAATACCCATCACCACCTTCATGTCGTGCTCGATCAGCAAGATCGTCAGCTCGTGCTCACGACAGATCTTGTAGATGAATTCCGTCATTCCCGCCGTTTCCTGCGGATTCATCCCGGCTGTCGGCTCGTCCAGCAGGAGCAGCTTCGGATCGCTGGCAAGCGCCCTCGCCACCTCCAGTCGCCGCTGATCGCCATACGACAGGTTCTTGGCCGTCGCTTCCGCATGGCCACCGAGCCCGACATAGTCCAGCAGCTCGATTGCCTTGACGCGCGACCTGGACTCTTCCTCACGCACGTCGCTGTTGCGCAATATGGCGCCAAGCGCCGATGTCTTCATCCGGCAATGCATGCCGATCTGGACATTTTCAATCGCGGTCATGTTGGCGAACAGCCGGATGTTCTGGAATGTCCTGGCGATACCCAACGCCATAACCTGGTCTGGACGGCGAGATTTGCTGCCGAACGAACCGCCGGCCTTCATCATCACCTGTCCATCGAACAGGATTTCTCCATCCGATGGCTGATATATCCCGGCGATCATGTTGAACAGCGTCGTTTTGCCCGCGCCGTTCGGTCCAATCACGCCGGCGATCGAGCCCTTCGGTATGGAAATCGAGACCGAATCCACCGCCACCAGCCCGCCGAACCGGCGCGTCACGTTACGCGTCTCCAGGATCGCCGGGACCTTGCCCGGACGTGCCGCTGGCTCGGCGTGTGTACCTGCCTCTGCAACCATCGTTCAACCTTCTTCCTTGTCAGACACGTCCCGAGACATTCGCCAGCTCTTCCCGTTCCTGGTCGACAATGTCATCGTCCTCGGGATGCATCTCAGCTGCCCGTGTCCGCGACGGGAACAATCCGCCCGGCCTCAGCAACATGATCAGCACAAGGGACAGACCGAAGATCAGGAAACGGTCCGAGGTGACACTGTGATCCACCATGAACTGCAGGCTCAGCTGTTCTCCCACCCAGTGCAGCGGCGTGTTGAGCGCCTCCGCCAGGATCCGGTCAAAGCCGCCGATGATGATCGCGCCAATGATCACGCCATAGACATTCCCGAGACCACCGAGAATCACCATGCACAGGATGACCACCGACACATTGAACTGAAACTGATCCGGATAGACCACGCCCACGTACCCGGCGTACACTGAACCCGCAAACCCTGAAAACGAAGCGCCAAGCGCGAATGCCCACAATTTGGTGCGCACGAGATTGACCCCCATACTGGCGGCGGCCAACTCATCCTCCCGCACAGCCTGCCATGCCCGTCCAAGGCGGGAGTCGTGCAGCCGGGTGATCATGAACAGCGAAATCAACCCGATGACCAGGACGAGCAGGAACCAGTTTCGCTGATCGAGGGTCGAAAACGTGATTTCATTGTCCCCCCACAGCGGGACGGTCGTCGGCGCTCCGATCTGGCCGATTCCACGGGGTCCCCTGGTCACTGACTGCGCGTTCGTGAAGAAATCGGGAACAATTTCACCGAATCCCAACGTCACGATCGCGAGATAATCACCCCTCAGGCGCAGGGTCGGCGCGCCAATCAGGACGCCGGAGATTGCCGCCACGATCCAGGACAGCAACATGGCCGGCCAGAAGTATTGCAACCACCCGGGCACCCACCCTTCCTGGACAAATACGGAGTTGGGTGACGTGAGGAACGCATTGCTATACGCGCCAATCACGAAAAAGGCGACGTAGCCAAGGTCGAGCAGCCCGGCATACCCAACCACAATGTTGAGCCCCATCGCCAAAATGACGAACACGAACATGGGAATCAGGCTCCCGAGAAGCCCGATATTCAGCCATTCATCGATAAACGGATAAATCGCCACAAGCGCCGAGCCAATCAGCACCCATTTCAGCCGCTGCCGATTATCTTCCTGATGGCGCTGGAACCACTGTTCCGCCCGCGCGGCCACAGACGGCGCCGATGATGCAGGTACTGCCATGTCGGTACATCCTTTCTGTAGCTACACCTTCTCGGTGGTGGCGTCCCCAAAGATACCTGACGGTCGGAACACGAGAACCAGCACAAGGATGGTGAAAATCACCGTGCTCGTCCATTGGCTTCCCCACCCGCTAAAGTACAGTCCCATAAAGCCATCACTGAACGACCAGATGATTCCGATCATCAGCCCGCCGACGACCGCTCCCGCAAGATTTCCAATGCCACCAAGCACGGCGGCCGTGAATGCATACAACCCGTATTGAAACCCCATGTTAAAACGTGCGGAATTGTTGTACATGAGCGCGACCATCCCCGCCGCACCCGCCAACGCGCCGCCAAGCACGAACGCCACGCCAATGGTGCGATTGATGTCGATACCCATCAGGGCCGCCGCTTCCCGATCCTGCGCGGTTGCCCGCATCGCCGTGCCCATTCTCGTGCGATATACGAACCAGGAGAGGGCGATGAGCAGCGGGATCGTCACACCGATCACGAACAGGTCCATGGGTGTGAGACGCAATGTGGAGTCCTCGAACCAATCTTGAAAGATCGGCCACTCTTTCAGCACGTTATAGGTGCGCCAGTCAAACGGGACCAGGTCCGGAGCGGTAAACGGATTCGATCCCTTCCAGTAGATTCCAATATTCTGCAGGATGAAACTGACGCCAATCGCGGCAATCAGCGGCGCGAGGCGCGGCGCGTTCCGCAATCGCTTGTAGGCAACCCAGTCAATACCCCTGTTCAGGGCCGCGCTGAACGCCATCGCCGCCATCAGCGTCAGCAGCATGATCGCCACGATCGTAGGCGTTGCGCTCTCGCTGGTGACGCCAGTCAAGGTGATCAGGGTTGCCGCGAAAAACGCCCCCATCATGAAAACATCGCCATGGGCGAAGTTGATCAGCTCGATAATGCCATACACGAGCGTATAACCAAGCGCGATCAACGCCACGAGCGAGCCAGTGGCCAGGCCGATAATCAGGAACTGAAAGAACAGCGTCCAGTGGAAGTCCATTGCGCGCGTCACCCATCTCCATCCGGACGTTCAGGGACGTCCGGACCGAACCCCACACCGGGAGCCATGCCAAACGTCTTCAGAGACGTCCGGCAATACGAAAGGCGGGTTGGGAAATCCCAACCCGCCTTTCGAGCGCTTACTCGGCCAGCCCAATCACCTCCTGGAAGGTGATTTGCCCGTCCGAAACCACATTGAGGGAGATCGTCGACGAAGTGGTGTCGCCGTTATCATCGAAGCTGAACGTGCCCAGCAATCCACGGAAATCGGTGGTGTTGAACATGTGGTCGAGAATCGCTGCCCGATCCTTGGATCCCACCGCGTCGATTGCCTGTAACGTCACCACCGCACAGTCGAACGCGTACACCGAGTATGCATCCGGTTCGTGGCCGACTCGCTCTCGCATGCCTTGAACCCAGGCTGCGCCGGTTCCACCCATCGACTCCAGCTCGGACGGCGGCAAACCGCCAAAGGTGATATATGCGCCTTCGGCCGCCTCGCCGGCGCCATCGATGAATGCCTGGTTGATCAACCCGTCAGGTCCCATGAACGCTACCTGATCGGCCGACATCTGCAGGCGCATGTCCTGCAAGAGCTTCGACGCGTTCAGGTTGACGATCGCGCCAAGGTACACAAGGGCCGGTCCAAACGAGGCGATCTTGGTCATCAGCGCCTGGTACTCGGGGGCGTTGGCATCGAATGCCTCGAATCCGAGAATCTCGCCGCCAAATCCCTCGAACGTGTCGCGGAAAACCGACGCCACCCCAAGACCATAGGTCTGGTTGTCATGCAGCACATAGGCCGACTGCGCGCCGAGCGTGTTGTAGGCGTAATTTGCGGATGCGCCACCCTGGATATCATCTGCCGGGACCAGCCGCATGTAGTTGCGCACACCGCTCTGGTACAGCACCTCCGGATAGCCTTCCGGGTTGGATGGGCTGTCCTTTGTCAGCTGCACCGCGGTGTTGGCGGGGGAGATCATCGCCATCCCCGCTTCGTTCGTGATCGGGATCGACGCCTCCGCCGCACCGGAGTTGTAGGTGGCGATGTAAGCCACCGCATCGGGATCATTCACTACCATGGTGGCGTTTTCGGCCTCCTTGGCGGCATCCCAAGAACCGTTGTTGGCCGCGATACCATCGTCCAGTGCTTCGTACACGAGCTCGAACCCGCCCGCGACGCTGCCATACACATCGAGCGCGAACTGCACCGATTCGGCGGAGTCGCCACCGATCTGCTCGGAAGCGCCAGTCATCGGCCATGACGAGTAGAGATTGATTATCCCTTTGCTGGTGTCGGTAACGTGTGGAATGCCTTCAACCCCGATATTCTCCGGGGTCAATTCAGTGGCGGCCGCCGGGGTCGCATCCTGCGCGTGCGCAACGCCAAAGATCGCTGCCTGGGCCACAAATGGCGACACGCCAAGTGCCGCCGCTCGTACCAGGAATGTGCGCCGGGAAACGTCGCCGCTTCGGAGCTTTTCGATGAGTGCGGAATACCGTGGGTCTGACATGGTCTGCAACCTCCTCGTACCCGGTGACCGGGTAGCTGCTTTCGCCGGGGAACATCCCCAGTTGTCGAAGCCAGATGAATGGTGACCTCGCAAGACGTTGCAAAGTCTGACTCGATTTAAGATGCTATGCGACAGTCCTGCCCGAATCTTCGATTGTCTCCTGCTGTTAGATGTTCGTGCCAGAGAATACCCTACGATTACAAAGAACGTCAACCTGAACCTGTCTGTCGCATCTCCATGACGGGTGCGGCACACTATGCCAGAAACGCACACCGGCCTTCCCGCTTGATGCGGCGAGCGCCTTCTCCAGGAGAACCTTACGTGAATGATCACGATCACAACCAGATGCCGGAATCACCTGAACCCGAACGTCTCAACGAGGACCAGAAATCACTCGAACCCGTCCGTCAGGCATTACGCGACAGCGGCTTCTGGGCCTATGGAACGATCGACGAACACAACAGGTGGTCGGTCGCGGTCGACGACGAAATCGGTCGCGCGGACGTACGAATTGGCCAGGATGGTTACGAGCTCGAGCTTCGCGCATCCTCGCCCGGCCTCTACGCCGACGACGAATCACCGTGGAGACGGCAAGCGCGAGCACGTCTCGCCCGGCTCCAGATTCCCCGCATCTCCCGTGGTTATCTCGATGACCACCAGCAAGCCGTGTGGGACGAAATCGAGGAAGGCGTCGCCGTCATCGAAACCGTCGAGCTTCCCTTCCAGCGCAGGGAGGACATTCCGATGTTCATTCGCACCCGGCTTCCGGAAATCGAGAAGCTCGTGGCAATGATCGAACGCGAGCTGGGTTAGACCAGCACAACCGGAGGTTTGCATGCATCCTGTCAGCTCCTACGCAACCTGGTCACGCCGCATCAGGGTCGCGCAGCTTCAGGAACCCGCCGACACCGTCATCAGCGGCGCCCGCATTCTCAACGTCTTCACCCAGGAATTGACGACCGGTGACCTGGCAATCGCGGATGGTGTCATCGTCGGTGTTGGTTCATGGCCCCATGCGCATTCCCGCATCGAGCGGGCGGGCTGCGTGCTGGCGCCATCGTTTATCGATGCCCACATGCACATCGAGAGTTCGATGCTTTGGGTGCCGGAATTTGTGCGAGCCGTGGTTCCCCATGGCACCGGCGCTGTCATCGCGGACCCGCATGAGATCGCCAATGTCGCGGGTCTGGACGGCATCGCCGCCATGCGATCCGCCGCAACGGGCCTGCCACTGCACATCCGTTGGACCGTGCCGTCGTGCGTTCCGGCAAGTCCGGCCGAGAGCCCGGGCGCGAGCATTACCGTCGATGACATCTCCCAAACCCTGGCATGGCCAGAATCGGCCGGACTCGGGGAAATGATGAATGTCCCCGCCGTGCTCCGTGCGGAGCGCGACGTGTATGACAAGCTCCACGCCGCCGGCACGTTGCCTCGTGACGGTCATGCCCCCGGCGTCCAGGGTAACGACATCACGGCGTACGCCGGCGCGGGTATCGGCTCCGACCATGAGTCCACCGGGCTGGACGAAGCTCGCGGCAAGCTGGAAGCCGGCATGATGCTCATGCTGCGCGAGGGATCGTCCGAAAGGAATGCGCTCGACCTTCTGCCCCTGGTCACTGATTCCACCTGGCGCCGCTGTTGCTTCGCCTCCGATGATCGCGACGCTCATGATCTCCTTCATCGTGGGCATGTCGACGACATTCTCCGCACCGTGATCAACGCCGGTCTCGAACCTATACGGGCGATCTCGATGGCGACATGGAATCCAGCGTCCTACTGGCAGCTCGGAAATGTCGGAGCGCTCGCCCCCGGCTACCAGGCCAATCTGGTTGTCCTGGACGCCGATCTCCAGCAGCTCAAGGTACGGGAAACATGGTTCGGAGGCCGCATGGTTGCGGCCGACGGCGCCTGCACCATGGACCTCCCCGAACATCCAATGCCAACAAACCTGACAGCCTCGGTCAATCTCGCCCCACTCCACCTTTCGGACCTCCGCCTGCCGTTGGACAGGGCAATGGTCGCGGTCGATGTCATCCCCAACCAGATAATCACCCGCGCGCTTCCCGTGAATCCATCGCAAGAAGGCGGTTTCGCGGTCGCCGATCCATCGCGAGATCTGGTGAAGCTCGCCTGTGTCGAGCGCCATCACGCCACCGGAAGGGTCGGTGTGGGTCTCGTGCATGGATTTGGACTCAAACATGGCGCAATCGCCGGCTCGATTGGCCACGACGCGCACAACATCATGGCGATCGGAGCGGACGACATCGATCTGCTGACCGCCATTGCGACCGTCGCCGACATGCAAGGCGGTCTTGCCGTGGTAGCCGACGGTCACATAATCGCGACAATGAGGCTCATCGTAGGAGGGCTCATGTCCGATGCGCCACTTGAAACGGTCGCGGCTGCCTATGAAGCGGTCGAATCCGCCGCCCGGACGCTCGGCAGCACGCCCGGCTCGCCATTCGGGCTCATGGCATTTCTCGGCCTGTCCGTGATACCTGAAGCTCGGGTGACCGATCGGGGATTTCTCGACCTGCGCTGACAGCGTGCATGACTTCGTGTCAGTGCTACACTAAGCCGAATTCACGCTCGACTACGTTGATAGGTCGTACCTGTATCTCCTGGAGAATCAGACATCGCCACCTCGCTTCAGGCATCGCCATCAGTAGACGCCTCAACGCCGGCCACCACCGATATCCTCATCGTCGGCGCAGGTGTCGCCGGACTGAGCTTTGCGCTCAACCTGCCCTTCCCCGCAAGAGTGACGCTGGTCACCAAGGGCGCCCTTGGTGAGAGCAATACCCGTTACGCGCAAGGTGGCTTGGCGGCGGCAATCAGTGATTCGGACAACCCCGAGCTGCACCTGGCGGATACGCTCGCGGCAGGCTCCGGGCTGGTCGACGCGGATGCTGCTCGCACGCTTGTCCAGGCGGGGAACGACGCGGTCACGTGGCTTCTGGAGCAGGGCGCGCAATTCGATCACGAGGATGGCGAAATCGCGCTCGGCAAGGAGGGAGCGCACAGCCGGTCACGCGTGCTTCATGCTGGCGGTGACGCCACAGGCGCCGAGATCGAGCGCTCGCTGGTCGCCAGGATTGCGGAGCGCCACGACCTCACCGTGCTGGAACATACAACCGCAATCGACCTGCTGGTGGACGGCAACCGCTGCACTGGCGCGCGCCTGTCCGTGGGACGCGATCGTCCCATGATCGATGTACACGCTGGCGCGGTCGTGCTCGCGCTCGGCGGCGCCGGCCAGCTCTGGGCTGTCACCTCGAACCCTTCAGGCGCAACAGGCGACGGGATCGCCATAGCCATGCGAGCCGGTGTCACCGTCGCCGATCTGGAGTTCACCCAGTTCCACCCGACGGTACTCGATGCCCCAGGCCACGACGCGTTCCTCATCTCGGAAGCGGTGCGCGGTGATGGCGCATGGCTCCGCAATGACGCCGGCGAGCGCTTCATGCGATCCATCCACGAACTGGCAGAGCTTGCGCCCCGCGACATCGTCGCCCGGGCGATTCAGGACCAAATCGCCGCTGGCGGTCGCGTCTGGCTGGATTTGCGCCATCTCGATCCGGACTCCATGCGACAGCGGTTCCCCACGATCGCTCGCTATCTCGCCAACATTGGGCTTGACCTCGCCACCGACCTGATCCCCGTCGCGCCAGCCGCGCATTACTTCATGGGAGGCATTGCGGCCGCACCCGATGGCCGCACGTCGATGCATGGCCTCCTGGCGATCGGCGAAGTAAGCTGCACCGGTGTGCATGGCGCGAATCGACTGGCCAGCAACTCGCTGCTCGAAGGTCTCGTGTTTGGGCGCCTCGCCGCGGCAAGCCTGGAACGTGAATCTCTCGCGATCGAGCCAACTGGCGATGTACGGGATTTCGGCCATATTCCGCCATCAACCGAACCTCATCTATCCATCAGCGACGCGAAAGCATCGATCCGGCAAATCATGCGGGACGATGTCTCTGTGGTTCGATCGAGGGAGTCGCTCGAATCGGCGCTCAGCGAGCTCGACGCGGTTGGTCGATCCTCCGACCTGAGCGGCTCGTCCCTGACATCCATCGAGTGTCGCAATATGTGGCTCCTGGCTCGCGAGATCGTCCGCTCCGCGCTCGCTCGCGAGGAAAGTCGCGGCGGTCACCACCGATCCGACTTCCCGGAAACCCGCACATCCCTTGATGGTCAGCACCAGCTCGTGAGATTCACGGAGAATGCCGCGAAGAGGTGGTTCGGATCGCTCAACCACGTGTTGACGCCATTTTTACCTGAAGCTGACGGTCACTGATCACCTGATCGCGGAATACCCGGAAAGCTGGACACTGCCATCAAGGCTCCGTGGTATGGTCATGCCTGACACGGAAGCAACATTCCCAGCTATCGCTTCTCGATGATCACGGTGTCATATGCGGCGTTCCACGCCGTTTCAATGATTCAGGACGTCTCCAATGCCCCTGCCGATGCATCCACCATCACGCCCGGCGCGTACATTCAACCAGGCAGCCGAAGCCATACAGGGCACCTTTGGACGTCCCGGATGGTGTGACTCATGACCCTCAACGGCGACCCTCCGAAAGGGCCACTCGCGGACCATGAGGACTCGGTGCTCGTTTCGCTCGCGGCATCCGGCGACGCGCGAGCGCTGGCCGAACTGTATGATCGATATTCGCGCATCGTGATGTCTTTTTCGCTGCGAATGCTGTCCGATCCGCTTGCGGCGGAGGAGCTGACGCAGGAAGTCTTCTTCCGGGCGTGGCGCCAGGCGAACGCCTATAACCCTAGTCGCGGATCGTTCGCCACCTGGATTCTCAGCATCACGCATAACATGGCGATCGATGAATTGCGCAAGCGAAACCGGAGACCGCAACGCGCCGATTTGGACGACCCGATCGCAACATTGGCAAATACCCCGGATGCGGATCGCTCGGTCGAAGACCGTGTCTGGCTGGGGTCGCTCCGGGACGAAATGAGGGAAGCGCTCGACATACTTCCCGATCCGCAACGACACGCGATCGAGCTGGCCTATTTTCGCGGTCTAACCCAACGGGAAGTCGCCGAATTATTGAATGAACCATTGGGAACCATCAAAACCAGGATGCGACTCGGAATGAGAAAGTTGCGGACTTATCTGGAAGAACACGAGGTGGAACTGACGTGAGCGACCATCGTCATTTCCAATCCGATACACGGCATGACGTGCCTTGCGCCAACGTCAGGGATGACCTGCACGCATGGGCTCTCGGTGCGCTGGAATCCGTCGAGCGGGAGCAGATCGACCATCACCTGACGGGTTGTCCGGGCTGCCGGGCCGAGGCCGACCGCTGGGCGCAGGTCACGACCACCCTGCCACTCTCCCTGGCGCCCACCTCGCCATCATCAGAGCTGAAGCAGCATGTGATGCAACGTATTGCCGCCGACCAGATGCGGCATGTGCCCGTGCCTGTGCCATCGAAGCGTTCCGCGCCCGGCGCGAATCGCCCAGTGGCGCCTTCCTCGACGCCGCGTCTGGCTACTTGGAGCCAGGTGCTCATTGCCCCACTGATCGTGGCGCTGATCGCCATGTCCAGCTGGGCGTTCAGTCTGCGGGACCAGGTCGACACACTCGAAGGTGGCAACATCGAGGTCACGTCATCTGGTGAAACCATGCTGCCGGATGGCGTCCAGACCTTCAGCATGAAGACAGAGTGTCCAAAATGCACGGCGGCCGGTCGCTTGCTGGCCAATCCACACACCGCCAATGCATTGTTCGTGGCGTGGAATCTCGATCCTTCAATGGTCCACCAGGTGTGGTGTGTCGATGACAAGGGTTCCAGGACGATGGTGGCAAACCTGAAAGTCAACTCCTCGGGGGACGTGGTACAGCCGCTCCTGTTCGACGACCCCATTGCCGGCTACTCCGAGATCTATGTGATGAGCAAGGACGATGGCGAGGAGCAGATGATGGAGATGGACGAAACCCCGATGTCCACACCACCACCCGATCCCGATGAGCAACGACGCTAGGGGAGTGGTCTCCGCCTCGTCCAACCTCGAAACATTCCCGCTCGCGGCGTGGTTCTTGCGGCAATTGACCACAGCGGGAATAGTCGGGCTGTGCGTGCAACACGGCCCTCGCGTTTGCGGCATGCACCCCCGGCGGCTATAGTCATTCCATCAGGGAGTCCGCGTTCGTGCGCGGAAAACGTCGCGATCTACCTGGAAACGGACGCATTGGGTGCAACAGGCCGCAATCACAACTGATACGCCAGCAGTCGAGGCGCCGCACGCCAACTCGGCCCCGGCCACACGTGCCTTTCCGCAGACCGCCGACATCCATGAACCCGCCATTGGTTCACTGTCTGTCCTCATTCCCGTGATGAACGAGGAAGGCAACCTCGATGAGCTCTACCGCGGGCTTTCGGACCAGCTCGACCGCATCGGGCTGCCCTGGGAGTTGCTGTTCGTCGACGACGGCTCTGTCGATGGCACCTGGGCATTGATCAGCCGGCTGAGTGCCGCCGACACCCGCGTGATCGGAATGCGGCACCGCCGCAACTTCGGCAAGGCGCGTGCGCTGGCCAATGGATTCTCCGTGGCCCGCGGTGATGTGGTCGTGACCATGGATGGCGACCTTCAGGACGACCCCGCCGAGCTGGACAATTTTCTCCGCACACTCGATTCAGGCTTCGATCTCGTTTCCGGCTGGAAGCAGCGTCGCCAGGATCCACTGGGTAAAACCGCTCCCAGCAAGCTGTTCAACTGGACAGTGCGCAAGGCGACCGGCGTGCCGCTCCATGATTTCAATTGCGGGTTCAAGGCGTACCGGTATGACGTCACCCAGTCGATCCGCCTGTATGGCGAGCTCCACCGATTCACCCCGGTGCTCGCCAGCGCCGAGGGGTATCGTGTCGCCGAGATTCCGGTCAGGCATCACGCACGACAGTGGGGATCCTCCAAATATGGCTGGTCCCGCCTGACCAAGGGATTCCTCGATCTCATTACCGTTGTCTTCCTCACCCAGTACCGGCAACGCCCAATGCACCTGTTCGGCTTGCCCGGATTGCTGTCGATGGCGCTCGGCGTGCTGACCGGACTGTGGCTGATTGTGGAGAAATTCGTCTACGGCGAACCCATCGGCACTCGCCCGCTCCTGTTACTGTCCGTGCTGCTGGTTGTCATCGGCACCCAGTTCTTTGGGCTGGGCCTGCTGGGAGAGTACCTTGCGCACGGTTCCAGCCGAACCAGCCAGCCCGATCCAATGCCACTTCGTGAAACGATTGGGCTCTCCACACGTCCGGTCCTCCTTTCAACCGAGCCCGAAGCCGATCCCGCGTGACGCCGGTGAATATGCCAGAAGTCGCGAATCCGGAACCCGAGAACACACGACCGACCATGATGCGGCGCATGATGGCCGTCCCGACCACGGCGATTTTTGTCGTGAGCCTGGTGCTGGCCGTCGCCGTTCTGTACCTAACCGGGTTGCTGCAGGGCACTATCTCGGCACTGGGCGCCGCGAACGTGCCGCTTCTCCTGGTCACGGCGCCTGTCTACGTCATCAGCCTGTGGGTGCTGGCATATCGCTGGCACATGCTGGTGCAAATGTCGGGTGGCGTCTCGCGGCTATCACGAGCCGCCGAAGCGTTTCTCACCTCGGTGATCATCAATTACGCCGCGCCAATTGGACTCGCCGTGCCATCCAGGGCGGCCCTTACCAAGCGCGCGCTCGGACTCAACGCCAGCCAGACCGGCACGATCGCGCTGTGGGAAATCGCGTTCGACGTGCTCGTCCTTGGCGCCGGAACAGCGGCCTGGCTGATCCTGGCGGAAGGGTCGCTGGGCGAGGTTCGATCGGAACTGGCCAAGTCATCGGGCGCCTACCTGCTGGCGGCTGTGGCCCTTGTCCTGCTTGTGGTCGTGATAGCGGCGATAATCGCCCGGAAGCAGTCGGTTCGCGCCAGGCTCTTCGGCATCATTGGCCGCGTCCTCATGGCGCCATCGCGCCGGCCAGCGGCGGCGATCCGAACATTGGTGGTTTCGATGATCTACTGGATCATGCAAGGGCTGGTGCTCTGGATGATCATCACCGCGCTGGATGTCGACGTCTCATTCTCGTTCATGGTCGGGTTCACATCGCTGCCGATCCTTGTCGGCATGCTCAGCCCCATCCCGGGCGGCGCTGGTGTGCGAGAGGGATTGATGTACGTGGTCGCGCGTCTTTCCGGCCTTGATGCCGATGCTGACGCTATACTGGCGGCGACACTAATCTATCGGTTCGCGTTGTTCGGTGCGATTCCACTGCTCTTCGCGCTCAATCGAATCTGGCTTGGCAAACAACCGTACGAACCTCCGATACAGCAGGACGAAAGGATGCCCTCTGAATGAGCATCAGTGAGACCTACTACTACAAACACGAACCAGGCGTCGAAACCAGTAACCAACAGAAACACACCGCCAGCAATCCGGTTCAGCGACGATTGATCGAGCGATTTCACGCGAAGCTGGCGGATCTTGTACGGCGGCAGGAACCCGAAACGTTGCTTGACGCTGGCTGTGGAGAAGGATTTGTGGCTGAATCGATGCTTCGCGCGATTCCCGCCGTCGCGATCACAGGATTCGATCCCTTTGAGCCATGCGTGCAGGCCGCTCGCCGCCGGAACCCGCGTGGCGCCTTCCTGGTCGGTGATATCTATGAAATCCCGTTTGACGATGATTCCTTCGATGTCGTCTGCTGTTTCGAGGTGCTTGAGCATCTGCACGATGCCCCGCTCGCCCTCGCGGAGCTTGCCCGGGTGACGCGGAAGGCGGTCGTGATCAGCGTCCCGCACGAGCCGTTCTTTTGCATCTCCAACGCCGTGCGCGGCAAGAACCTGGATGTGACGCCCAGGGGAAGTGACCCCGACCATCGGAACTTTTGGTCACGTGAGGCATTCGGAGAGTTCGTCCAGACCGAGATGGATGTCAAGACGCTGACCGGCTCCCTTCCCTGGACGATCTGCGTCGCCACCCCGCGCTAGCGTCGCGTGACGCACAATCAACCTCGCGGCCTGTCGGCGGGACTGGCTGGACCAGGGCCGGGACGAGCCAGGTCCGTACCAGAGTCCCTTGTCGGCTCCCAGCGACAGCGAAACAGCGAATCGCCGCATCACCGTGATGTCGTACACTCCCGCGTGATCGCCGGAGGCATCGAGCGCAGTGACAGATCACGACCACATCCCACCATCCACAACACCGCTCGGGGGCAGCTCCAGGCGTCACGAACGGAGACGATCGTTCGTGCGCAGCTGGGCCGGTTATGTCCCCCTGGTGCGGACATGTCCACAATGCGGCACGGAGAATGGACAGCATTTCCAGTTCTGCTCGGGGTGCGCCGCCGCCATCGGTGACATCGAAGCAACGCCTTCCGAAAACTCGAACAGTGGGGTGCGGGCCATGGAGGAGCGCATCCGGCGGGAAGCCGACGACGAGCGACGCCAGCGAGCCTTCGCGCCAGATTCAGGCACCGGCCTGGTCATGACCGGGATATTCCTGCTGCTCATTACCGTGTGGTTGCCGTTGCCGTGGATGATCCGGATCGGCGTGTGGCTGTCCGGCCTGGCGCTCGCGATCTGGGGGCTCCTCCGCATGCGATCGGACGGAGGAGCCCTGCGCCGTACCGGGCTTATCCTTGGTGCATCGGCAGTGGGCCTGGTTACGCTGGTCGTGACGCGAGGGACCGTACCCGCCGATCCCGGTCTTGACGCAACCTCCACCTCGCCGCCGGAAACGGTAGTGGCCGCCGCGACACCATCCGCATCGCCGGTGTCCACAAAGGAATTCGCCACCCTGCCGGCATTGCTCGGCGACGCACAACATTCGGGCTTGCAACCCGGCCCAGCCCCGGTCGAGAACCCGGCACTGGCCTGGCGCTTTGACAGCGGCAGCGAGATCCTTGCGTCACCCATTGTCGCCGAAGGCACCGTCTACTTCACCAACCGCGAAGGTTTCCTCTACGCGGTCGACGCGGCCACAGGCGATCAACAATGGCGCGTCAGCGTCGGTCCCTACGTTTTACGGACCACGCCGACCTATCACGACGGCGCGCTCTACCTCGTCGCCGGCTTCGACGCCATGTCGCTGGACGCGAACACGGGCGAGGAGCGATGGCGCGTCACCATCCGCTACGCCGGGACTGCTTCCCCCACCGTCTCAGGCGGCGCCATGTTCATCGTCAGCCAGGAGGGCCTGCTCTACGCGCTGGACATCACAAACGGGTCCGAGCTCTGGCGCATTGCCACCGATGGCATCAGCTTTGGCAGCCCAGCCGTGACACCGAACAGGTTGGTCGTGGCGACCGACCGCGGCAAGGTGTCGGGCATCAATCCGGAAACCGGACGCATGAGCTGGCGACGTGATTTCGAGGTCCCCATCTTCACGACACCGGTCATCGTTGACGACACGGTTTGGATCGTTTCGACCGATGGGCTCATCCACGCCCTGTCGCTGGAGAGTGGTGATGACAGGTTCGAGGTGGAGACCACCTCCGACCTGCCGGTCACCGCCGCCCAGGGCACCGTGTTTTCGCCCTCCGATGACGGCGGAATCTATGCCATTCACGGCGAATCCGGCAACGTTCAGTGGTTTGCGTCGACCGGTGGCGAGATCAGGGCTGGGCCGGTACGAACAGAAACGCAGATCGTGGCGACTGGCGGCAACAGGATCGCGGGCTTCGATATCGAAACGGGCGAACAGATTTGGTACTTCCTTGCGGGAGACACCATCGAAGCGCCCCCCGCCGTCGTGTCGAGCTACGTTTTTTTCGGCGCCCGCGATGGCGTCCTCTACGCGATCACCACCCAACCGGCCAGCAACGATCCGTAATCGCAGATCCGGTCCGGATCGATACGTACCGTTCGACAGGCGCAGGAGGGGAGAACATTGAACGCGCTGACGGCAATGGCGATGCACTATCGGTGAGTTCCTGCCATCCCACTCAACACCTCGGCGGCTGCCTCGACCGTGAACTCGATGTCATCCTCGGTGTGCGCCGATGACAGGAACAACGCTTCGAATCGCGATGGGGCCAGGTAGACACCCTTATGCAGCATCCCCTGAAAAAACGAGGTGTAGCGCCCCGCGTCATCGACCGCTGATTGCTCGTAGTTGGTGACCGGCTCTTTCTTGAAGAAGATCCCGGCCATCGTTCCCACCGACGCCGCCTGGAGCAGCACCCCGGCCTCGCGTCCCGCGGCATTGAGCCCGGATATCAGCGAAGTAGCCCGCTGGGCCGCGGTGTCCCAGACACCATCTTCTTCAAGAACCTCAAGTGTGGCGATGCCAGCTGCCGTCGCCACCGGATTTCCGGAAAGCGTGCCAGCCTGGTACATCGATCCGGCGGGCGCAACATGCTCCATGATCTCCCGCTTGCCGGCATAGGCCGCCAGCGGGAATCCACCACCAACCACCTTGCCGAAGGTGACTAGGTCGGGATCGATCCCAAACAGCTCGACCGCACCGGCCGGCGCCACCCGGAATCCGGTCATCACCTCATCGAGGATCAGCAAGGCGCCGTGCTTCGACGTGATCGAGCGCAGTCCCCGCAGGAAGCCGTCTTTTGGCGCCACCATTCCCATGTTGCCCGCGACCGGCTCAACAATCACCGCGGCGATGTCATCACCATGATCGTCGAACAACGCCTGCACACCGGCAAGGTCGTTGTACGCGGCGACCAGTGTGTCCTGTGTTGCTCCCCGCGGCACCCCAGGACTGTCCGGCAATCCAAGCGTCGCCACGCCACTGCCCGCCTGAACGAGCAGCATGTCGGCATGCCCGTGATAACAGCCCGCGAACTTGACGATCCTGTTCCGGCCAGTGGCCGCCCGAGCAAGCCGCAGGGCACTCATCGTCGCTTCGGTGCCGGAGTTGACCAGTCGCACAAGCTCGATACTGGGCACCCGCGAGACGATGATCTCCGCAAGTCGAGTCTCCGCGATCGTTGGTGCGCCAAAGCTGGTGCCCTTGCGCAGCGCCGCCACGGTAGCCTCAACCACCTTCGGGTGCGCGTGACCAAGGATCAACGGCCCCCAGGAAAGTACATAGTCGATATAGCTATTGCCGTCCACATCCATGAATCGACTGCCCGATCCAGAATCGACAAACACCGGCGTCCCCCCCACAGCGTGAAAGGCGCGGACGGGGCTGTTGACTCCGCCAGGCATTACTGCCAGGGCGGCATCATAGGCGTCCGAGGATCGGTCAAACATGGACACGCTCGTTTGGGTCTGATGCACATCTGAAGGCATGGAGCTCCCTGTCACTGGTGTTTTAGAACGTATTGTCAATTCCATGGCGGCAGGTGTTGAGCCTGTCCCGCGTGGGAAGGACTCACACGTCAGGCGGCATCGCGCTCCTCGTGACGTCATCGATCATGGACCAGCTAGCGCTCGTCGCCGTCACCTGACTCTGGCTCGATGCCGAATGCTTCGAGAATACGTCGGATATCCTCCGCTGACGCCGCCGACCGCAGTGACTGCACCGGCTCGTGCATGAGCGTGCTAGTGAGTGCCTTCGCCATGGCCCTGACGACATTCTGGTCCCGGTCCGACAGGTGTCCAAGTCGTCGGAGAGCCCGCTCAGCTTCGGCGTCTCGCACGGTGTCGCCGTGTTGTCGCAAGCGTCCGATCGCCGTCGCGGCGCGCCTGCTGCGAGTCCACCTGAGATAATCGTCAGCCGCCTTGTGCACCAGTTCTTCAACCTTGGAAATTTCCGACGCATACTGGAGTCGCGCTTCGTTCGAAACGTTTTCCAGGTCGTCGATGTCGCGCACCGTCACCAGCGGATTATCGGCACACTCATGGGCCACCACGCGCGGCACACCCAGATCGATGAGCATTAACGGTGACGTCCGGTCCGCTGTCATCTCCGCCGTGATGGCTGGCTCATCGGTCAACGCCGCGCCAATCACCACATCACTTTCGCTGACAACCTGTGCCAGGTCGGCCAGCGGTCGTGCTATCGCCCCGGTCTGTTCGGCGAGGTGTCTCGCCTTGTCGAACGAGCGGTTTACGATCGTGAATGATCCGGTATCGCGAGAAGCAAGCACCCTGGCCGCGATCGCCGCCATCTTGCCCGCGCCGAGCAGCGTGACATTCAGGCTGCCGAGGTCCGGTCGCTCACGCTCGGCAAGTTGAACCGCGGCATGGCTGATCGAGAGCTTGTTCCGGGCGATATCGGTGTCAGTCCGCGCGCGCTTGCCAACCTTGAGCGCATCGGTCGCAAGGCGCTGCAGGTATGGTCCCGCGCTTTCGGCGGAGCGGGCCGTATCGAGCGCATCCCGGATTTGGGTGAGGATTTGCGGCTCGCCAAGCACCATCGAGTCGAGACCGCTCGCCACCCGAAACAGGTGCCGGACCGCCTCTTCACCGCTATGCGCATACGACACGCGATCAAGCACATGGGCTGGCATATCGTGATACCGTGTCAGGAATTGAAATACCTGATCCCGACCGGCAGCGTCCCCGTCGCTGACTACATACAGCTCCGTTCGGTTGCAGGTCGAGAGGATCAACCCCTCCCGGACGTGCTCACGGAGTACCCGCAGCCCACCAGTCAACGTGTCGCCGGTGAAGGCAAGCCGCTCGCGCAGGTCGACAGACGCGCATTCATGATTGGACCCGACAATGACGATTGATGGAGAGGACAAGGTGCATTTCGCCATGGTTGTGCTGCGTCATGCGATCGGAGAAGTGCTGCGTTCTCCGCCACAATCTTCCCGGTTTCCGGGGTAGTTTACCGCGGAACACTGGTCATTGCTTCGGATATTGTGGCCGCTGTGCACACCGTTGCCGAGAGTCGACACTTTTGCGGGAATCGCGACTCCCTCCTATAGTGCAACCTACAGGACGGAGCGATGGTTCGCTCCGCCAACCGATACGAGCCATATGGGAGAAACACCGCAATGCCGTCAACGATCCACGAGGACTATCTTGAATCATTTGCCGCGTCTAACCAGATGCACGAACGCGCCCGCAAGTCGATCGCGGGCGGTATCACCCACGACGGTCGCCACCTGAAGCCGTTCCCTCCGTACATCGCCAGCGCGAATGGCGCTCACAAGATGTCGGTCGAGGGCTACAACCTGATCGACTACGCAGTCGGGCACGGCTCACTGATTTTTGGTCACAACGATCCCGACCTGACCGAGGCGATGCAAAACCAGGTTCCCGAGGGCACCCATCTCGGCGCCGGTCACGAAGGCGAGATCAGGTGGGCCGAACAGATCGTCGAGCTTATCCCATCGGCCGAGCGGGTCCGGTTTACATCATCCGGTACCGAAGCGACCCTGCTGGCCATGCGCGTCGCCCGTGGCTACACCGGGAAAACGACGATCCTCAAGTTCGAAGGCCACTTCCACGGTTGGCAGGATTACGCGTTAAAGGGTGAGAAGCCCCCGTTTGAAAACGTCAGCGTCCCGGGCATTCCAGCCGAAACGCTCGGCACGGTGGCAGTGCTGCCGTCGAACGATCTCGCGATGCTGGAAGAGCGCCTGGTTCAGGGAGACATCGCCGGTATCATCCTTGAGCCGAGCGGTGCGTCGTGGGCGTCGATCCCGCTCAAGGACAAATTCCTCGCCGGTGTCAGGGAACTCGCCACAAAGCATGACGCGGTGCTGATCTTCGACGAGGTGATAACAGGGTTCCGCTGGTCACCCGGCGGCGCCCAGCAGCGATTCGGCATCATCCCGGATCTCACCACCATGGCCAAGATCGTGGCCGGTGGCATGCCGGGCGGCGCCGTGGCCGGCAGGGCCGATGTGATGGACATGATCGCCTTCCGGGATGATCGTGGCTGGAACGCGAAACGCCGGGTGCCCCAGGCCGGAACCTACAATGCAAACCCCCTGGCCGCCGCGGCAGGGTTCGCCTGCCTGACCAAAGTCGCGGATAGCGCCGTGCACGACTACTGTGACCACCTGGCGGCGAGCCTCCGTGCTGGCTTGAACCAGGTGCTCAACAAGCACCAGGCGCCAGGCTTCGTCTGGGGTGAAAGCTCGGTCTTTCACATCGCGCTCGACAAGTCCTGCGCGAACCGGACCGACGGCGACCTGTACTCACCGGAGAACGTCGACGCCGAGTTCCTGAAAGCCAGCGGGGGCACCGCACTCGCCCAACAGCTTGAGATCGGCATGCTGCTCGAAGGGGTCCACCTCTTCCACGCTGGTGGCTTCCTGAGCACCGCCCACAAGGACCAGGATGTCGACGCCACTATCGCGGCCTTCGACCGCATCATCGGTCGCATGATCAGCGAGGGATCACTGACGGAACGTACATAGCTGCCAAGGTTCGGTAGGCCGGTGCGAAACGGTCGCAAGAGCGAACCTGCGCTGTAACCCCGGCCACCGTTCCAGTCAATATGCAAAGGGAGCCTGAACGGCCCCTTTGGGTAGGTGATCTCCATTCCGAGCAATCATGCGCCGTGGCGCACCACGGCCAATACAACGCCGATACCGGTAGTGGCGGACCTTGTTGTACGAACCGGGGACATGATAAACAGCGCATGACCTTGCAGACTGTTGCGTTGTTGCCCCATCATTCGCCGGTAGGCGAACTACGCTTCCACCACTGCTGGAGAATGCGCCAGTCGTCTTCCGTATTCACATCCTTCGGAGGGACATCGCCCTCGACCGGAACGTCCACCACACGGTCCCCGAGCGCCTTGAGCACCGTGCGACCACCCTCGTCACCGGACAAACGTCCAAGCTCGGCAAAGACCGAGCGATCGAACAATACCGGGTGACCCCGGCCTGATCCGTATCGCGCAATCGCCGCCACCGGGCGATCCGCGCGCCAGGCGTCAGCGAGCCGCGAGATCGCAACCGGAGATATCCCCGGCATGTCCCCCAGCAGCACAATCACCGCACCGGCATCGCGCGGCAGCGCCCGCACCCCCGCCGCGATGGATGTCCCCTGCCCTTCGGCAAAATCCGGATTGAACACCTGGTAGACCGGTCGCTCCCGCAGCTCCAGCTCGATCAGCGACGCATGGGCGCCGGTCACCACGATGACCGCATCAACCGACGAAGCAAGCGCCCGATCGACGACATGCACCACCAGCGGCGAGCGATCCAGCTCCAATAGCTGTTTGGGACGTCCCAGGCGGCGCGACTCCCCCGCCGCAAGCACTATTGCGTACACCCGCGACGCGGTCTCATTCACCACGAATCGCGCCCTTGATCATGGACAGCGGTTGTCCATCCCGCTGGTAGGTCACGGCGATCATTTCAGCCAGGATGCTGATCGCCATCTCCTCCGGTGTCGAGCCGCCGATGTTGAGCCCGATCGGCCCTCGAATCCGGGCGATCTGCTCCTCATTCATGCCGGCTTGAAGCAAGCGCTCACGGCGATCCGCATTGGTTTTTCGGCTGCCGACCGCGCCAATGTATCGCGCGTCGGTTTTCAGCGCGCCCAAAAGCGCCGGCTCATCGAACTTCGGGTCATGCGAGAGGATGGCGATCGCCGTCGCCGGTGTCACCGTCAGCTCGGCGAATGCCTCGTCGGGCCAGCCAACCAGCAGCTGATCGGTATCCGGGAACCGTTCCCGGGTGGCCAGCGCGCGCCGTGCATCGGTGACCACCACTCGATAGCCCAGCTTGCGGGCAAACCAGTCCAGCGCCTGGGCAGTGTGGACCGCGCCGAAGATGATGAGTTGCGGGTTCGGCTCGAAGACATCGAGAAACACCCGAGCTCCGGCGTCCGCGTCAATAATGCCGGCGGCGGGCCGACCCCTGTCCGCTGTACACAGGTCGACTATCTGTTTGTCGAGCGAATCATCACCAAGCGTGCCGACGACCAGCGTGTCCGTGATCAGCGCTTTTGCGCCGACATTGTCGCCTTCGATAACCGTGGCAACGATTGCCACCGCACCCTCCGCCGCCAGCTTGCGGGCGGCATCGTAAATCGCGCCGGAGCTCGTCGATTCCGTCACGTCGCGGCCTCCACAGGCTCGATAAAGACATCGATCGTCCCGCCACATGACAACCCGACATCCCACGCCATCTCATCAGAGATGCCATAACGCACGAGACGGGGCGTGTTGTTCTTGATGACTTGTTGTGCCTCGAGGATCACGGCGGTTTCGACGCAACCGCCGCTCACCGACCCCGCAAACTCGCCCTTGCCGGTGACCGCGAGCCGCGCCCCGACTGGTCGCGGCGCTGATCCAATCACATTGACAACCGTTGCCAGCGCCACCGGGTTCCCCTCGGCTCGCCAGCGGTCTATTTCGGGTAGCCATTCAGCCATGACTCATGCTCCATATTCACGCGGGGACAGACGCTCGATGCGATCGCCGCAGCGGCGGTCCCTCATCGTCCTCACCCAGCAACTCAGCCAGCGTTTCCAGGCTCTTCAGGTTGTGCACCGGCAGGAAATGATCGATTGATGGTAACGCGGCGCGAATCCCCTGCGTCAACGGCTGGTACCCCGGCGCTCCCAGCAGGGGATTGAGCCAGATCAGCCGACGGCAGGATCGTTGCAATCGCGCCATCTCATCTCCCAGCAAATCCGGGTCACCGCGATCCCAGCCATCGCTGATCACCACCACCGTCGCGCCGGATCGCAACACCCTCCGGCTCCATTCAAAATTGAACGTCTTGATCGCGTCGCCGATGCGCGTGCCACCAGACCAGTCATCGACCGAAGCAACCACGTCGGCAATGGCGCGGTCAACATCTCGCCCGCGGAGCTCGCGGGTTATACGGGTGAGCCGCGTGCCGAACACGAACACCTCAACCGCATCGAGTCCCTGTTCGAGCGCATGGACGAATCGCAGCAGCATGCGCGAATACCGATCCATCGACCCCGAGATGTCGCAGATCAGGACCAGCGGTCGCATGCGCCGCTTACGATTCCGCCACTTCAGCTCCAGCGGCATCCCACCCTGGCGGAGTGAGCCGCGCAGCGTCTTGCGGTAATCGATGAACCCGCCGTGAGGCGCCCCCTGTCGCCGTCGCGTTTCCCGCGTGCTCAACCGCCATGACATCCGCGCCATGATCCGGCGCGCCTCGGCGATCTCCTCATCGGAGAACTGCGAAAAATCCTTTTTGCGCAGCGCCTCCCGCGAGCTGAAGAGCAGCACATCCTCCGGTGGTGTCTCGAAATCCTCGGAATCGCTGATATCCCCGGACTCGTCGACCCCCTCGATCGCAAGCACGTTTCGCTCTGACTGCTGAGAGGAGCCGGGCTCACCCTGAGACTTGCGATGCTCGTCCGGTGTATCGCCCCGCTTTGCCTTCCCGGCGCGCTCTTCGTCGTCGGTAAGGTATTCCTCCAGCGGCATCATCTGCTCCTGAAGCAGATCCTGCCAGAATCGCTCGAACTCGGCCTTGAATGCCGTCAGTTGCTCCGGGCGGGTAACCAGTGTCGCGCGGGCGGCAAAGTAGACATCGTCATAGCGACGCAGAGTGACACGCTCAAGCGCGGCCACAAACTCCAGGATTTGCCCTGAGCCGATCGCCAGCCCGGCGGAGCGCAATCTCCGGCCAAATCGCAGGAGATTACGGCGCACGGTCTCAGCGGTGACGTCGGTTTGGGCCTGGCGCCGGTTGTGGCGCTCGCTGTATCGGCTAAGCGGTTGGCTTTGCTTTGGCATTGAGTGCTTCCGCGACAAGCCGTTGCGCGACATCGCCCCGCACCTTGTCGACATCTTCCTGGTACTTCAGGATCACGCCGAGTGTCTCCTCGACCACCTCGTCGGAGAGGTCCTTGCTGCCCAGCGCCATCAATGCGGCGGCCCAGTCCAGCGTTTCCGCCATTCCCGGTGACTTGAACAGGTCGACCTCCCGCAACCCCTGGGTGAAAGTGCAGATCTGGGTGGCCAGCGCTTCGCTCGCCTCCGGCACCTTCGTCGAGAGAATCCGGTATTCCTTTTCAAAGCTCGGGAAGTCGATCCAGTAGTACAGGCACCGCCGCTTCAGGGCGTCGTGGATTTCCCGCGTGCGATTGGACGTCAGGATCACAATCGGCACATGTTCGGCTCGCAACGTGCCCAGCTCTGGCACCGTCACCTGAAAGTCCGACAAGATTTCGAGCAGGAACGCTTCGAGCTCCTGGTCCGCACGGTCGACTTCATCGATCAGCAGCACCGGCGCCTGTTGGTGTGCGACATCGATCGCCTGCAACAATGGTCGCTTCAGCAGGAACTCTTCCCCGAAAAGGTCACGCCGAACATCGTCCCGACCGAGATTACCCGTCGCTTCGAGTGATCGCAGGAACAGCATCTGGCGCGGGTAGTCCCACTCGTAGATCGCGGAGCTGGCGTCCAGCCCCTCGTAGCACTGCAACCGGATCAGCGGGGTATCCAGCATGTCGGCCAGGACCTTGGCGATCTCGGTCTTGCCGACGCCCGCTTCGCCCTCCAGTAACACTGGCTTGCGCATCGTCAGCGTTAGAAAAAGAGTCGTGGCCAGACCGCGATCAGCAATGTACTTCTGGTCCTGAAGTGACTGTGCGAGCGCATCGACGGACGCAAACCGTTCATCGGGCTCCGCGGTTGTACGATCAAGTGTTTGGGTTTCCATGCTCAAAAAGGGGCCTCGCTTTATCCACCATGAGGTGGGCATCACTATCGATCACTACGTCAAGTATCAGGCAGGCTGGCAAGACTGGCCAGCGCGGGAGCGAGATTTACGGTCGCGGTTCCTTGTTCACCTGCGTTGCTTTCCGCGGGCCATGGACATATTGCGGCTCCAATGCGGCGGCATCGTCATGGTCGTCACGGAGATGTCGCTCAAAGCCCAGCGCGGCGATCGATCCAACCCGAGCCGGTGTTTCCGGACCGGCGATGATCGGGATCGGCAACTCACGAAGCGCATCGCGCAATGGCGGGGTGAGATCTCCCACGATCGCGGCAACTGGACGCCCCCGCACCGATTCAACCAGCTCCAATGGTGTGCTGTTCCGCGGTTCGATCCCGACGCCGTCCTGGCTGTCATTACCTTCGAAACGCTGCCAGACCAGCCGACCACGACCCGCCGGAACCACCGCAATGATCGGCGCGCCAATCCGGGTCCAGGGGAATGCCGTCGCTTGCAAGGTTGGAACTCCGATCACAGGGAGCGAGTTGCCTACCGCAAACCCCTTCGCAAGGCTCATGCCGACCCGCAGTCCCGTGAACGTTCCCGGCCCGGTCGCCACGGCAACGCTCGTCAGGTCGGAAAGGGAGATGCCTGCCTGGGTGAGCAGCTCATGTATGGCCGGAAGCACCTGTGTGGTCTGGGCGCGAACACACGGCCACTGGCGCAAATACAGCTCCCCTCCGTCGAACAGCGCAAGACCGGCGATCTCTGAAGCCGTATCGATGGCCAGCATCCAGCCACCATCGGCTGCTCGCCGCTCCGCATCATCTGGCATACTGGGGGGGTACGGTGTTAACATTTTGATTGCCATGTTCCTTTGCGGAGATCGTAGGCTGGTATTCTCGGGCTCGTGTACCCGATGTTGATATTGGCTGTTACTATCTCCGCCAGACATACGACAGAACCATTCTGAAGATCTTGACGTCGCGGACGACCTGGATAGAGTACGAGGTTGGGATGGCAGAAGCAGGAAATTCCGATACCGCGACGATTCGCGGAGAATCGATCCAGATCGCGAAGCCCAAACGCAACAGGAACATTCTCAGCAAGGAATGGGTGCTTTTCATCCTCTTTGTTGGTCCAAACCTGTTCCTTTTCTCACTCTTCTCCTACTGGCCGATGATCGAAAACGTCCGGCTCAGTTTGCAGGAGTGGGACCTGCTGTCGCCCACACGAGAATTTGTCGGGCTGGAAAACTTCAGGTACCTGTTTACGCATGACATCTTCTATACCGTCCTGTGGAACACGTTCTACTTCACCGTCGGCTCAGTCGGTTCGTCACTCATCCTGGGCCTGCTTATTGCGCTGTTGCTCAACCAGAAGCTGCGCTGGCGGAATACCGCCCGGGCAATCGTGTTCTCGCCATACATGATCTCCGGCGCCGCGATTGGCATCGTGTGGTCCTACATTTTCGATCCCCGGTATGGCCTGATCGCGGAGATGCTCGGATGGTTTGGCATCAACTCTCCAGGCTGGCTCAACCGGCCGGAATGGGCGATGCCAGCCGTGATCATTGTCTACGTCTGGAAGAACCTTGGGTTTACGTCAGTCATATTCCTGGCCGGTCTCCAGGCTATCCCGCAGGACCTTTACGATGCGGCCAAGGTCGACGGCGCCAATGTCTTCTGGCGATTCCGAACCGTAACACTTCCAATGCTGTCGCCCATTGCGTTTTTCCTCGTGATCACCTCGATTCTGAGCACATTCCAGTCGTTCGACATCATCCAGATCATGACACACGGCGGTCCCGTCGACGCAACGAATGTGCTGATCTATTACGTGTACGAGCAGGGTTTTGTGGCCTTCAACGCTGGTCGGTCCGCCGCCGCGGCACTGGTGCTCTTCGTCCTGATGATGGGCATCACGCTGATCCAGCTCCGCTATACGGAAGACAAGGTGTACTATGGCTGATTTCTCCACCAACCGAGCGATCGTTTTCCAGCGGTCCCTTGGCTATCTCGCCATGATCCTGATCGTGCTGGTGATTGGGGTGCCAATCTTCTGGATGCTTTCGGGGTCGTTGAAAACCACCCAGGAGATCTACTCGACCAATATCCAATGGGTACCCGCATCGCCGCGCTGGGGAAACTACGCCGATGCATGGAATGCGGCGCCGTTCGAACGGTTCTATTTCAACAGCATCCTCATCACGGCGCTCGGCTCCAGCCTGGAGATCATCAATGCGACCCTCACCGCCTACGCCCTCGCGTTCCTCCGCTTTCCGGGAAAGAACCTGATTTTCGTGATCCTGCTTGCCGCACTCATGATCCCGGCGCAGGTCACGATCCTTCCGAACTATGTCTTTTTCGGCTCGACCGTTTTCGACCTGATCGGGGAGAGCTGGATCAATACCTACCAGGCCATCATCCTGCCAGGCGCATCGGTCGCTTTTGGCACGTTCCTGATGCGCCAAAGCTTTCTTGGATTGCCTCGGGAGGTGATCGACGCCGCCAAGGTCGACGGCGCCGGCCACTTCCGCATCCTCAGGGATGTGGTGCTTCCGATGGGCAAACCGGTCATCGTGACATTTGCGCTCATTTCAGTTGTCGCCAAGTGGAATGAGTATCTCTGGCCGCTCGTCATCACCACCACGCAAGAAATGCGTCCACTGACGGTCGGCATCTCCTATCTCTTTGATGCAGAAGGGAACAATGCATGGGGCGTCATCATGGCTGCCACATTCTTTGTCGTTTTCCCACTGCTGGTTGTTTTCATGTTTGCCCAAAGGTTTATCATCGAGGGTCTAACCGCCGGTGCAACCAAGGGCTAGCGCCAACACCGACGCAGGTGTGGCTTCGCGATCATCGCAGTGCCGGAACCGGCACACGAGGAGGATTCGATCATGACGAGTACGAAGATCAATCGTCGTTCAATCGTCAAGGGAGGCGCCGGCGCCGCGGTCGCCGTCGGTTCGAAAGCCAGCAGCGTCTTCGCCGCTCCCGCCGTCATCCAGGAGACCGGTTCGACCATCGAAGTCACGTACTGGGCCTCCCAGAGTGGCGTCAATGGCGAAGCCGAACAGGAACTCGTGAACATGTTCAACGAGTCCCAGCAGGACGTGAAAGTCAACTACCAGTTCCAGGGCACCTATGAGGAGACGGCCCAGAAGCTGACCGCCGCCATTCAGGCTCGGCAGGTGCCGGAAATCTCGACCCTGTCCGATGTCTGGTGGTTCAAGTTCTACCTGGCGGGAGCGCTACAACCGCTCACCGAGTACGTCAATGAAGCCAAGATCGACACGGCGGACTACTTCGAGTCCCTCTGGAATGAAGGCGTCCGCGAGGGTGTTCAGTACTGGATGCCGTTTGCCCGTTCCACACCACTGTTCTACTACAACAGGGACGCCTTCGCGGCGGCGGGTGTGGACGAAAGCATCGTCGGCAACTGGGACACCTTCGTCGAGAATACCGAGGCGCTGATGGTACGAGATGGCGACACGGTCACCCAGTACGCCTTCGGTCATCCGGACGCCGGATCGTACAACGCCTGGTTGTTCCAGGCCGTGATCTGGTCGTTCGAAGGTGCCTACAGCGAGGACGATTTCACCATCACCATCGCCCAGGATCCGGGCGTGGAAGCCGGAAACTTCTACCGCTCGACCGTCGCGGACGGGTGGGCAATCCCGGTCGAAGACCACACCGCTGACTTCGGTACCGGTCTTTTCGCCGCGATTATGGCCTCCACTGGCTCGATGGGCGGCATCCGCGAAAACGCCACCTTCGACTGGGGCACCGCCTTCATCCCGGAGAAGTACACCTTCGGCTGCTGCACCGGCGGATCCGGTCACTCGATTCTCGCGACGGCCGAAGACGCGAAGAAGGAAGCGGCATTCAAGTACATCGCCTTCGCCAGCTCGCCGGAATCCACCGCATTCTGGTCGCGGCGATCCGGCTACATGCCGGTTCGCAAGTCCGCGGTCGAAAGCGCGGAGATGCAGGCCTTCTACGACGAAAATCCGAACGCCCTCACCGCCGTCGAGCAACTTCCGAAAACCGATCCGCAGGATGCCGCTCGCGTCTTCATCCCGAACGGCGACCAGATCATCGGTGGTGGCCTCGAGCAGATTACCGTGAATCTGGTTGATGCCGCCGAAGCGTTCGAAGAAGTCAGCGGCATTCTTCAGGAAGAGGCAGAGCCGATCATCGAGCAGCTCGCCGACGTCGAAGGATAGCGATCAGCGCGGCAGCGTTCCCATTGGC
>Ga0075527_10000012_pt1 | contig 47620 bp, 46 predicted proteins | sample NGEPer11B_FD_74784 | JGI IMG/M metagenome (GOLD analysis project Ga0075527, IMG submission 74784) | Arctic peat soil microbial communities from the Barrow Environmental Observatory site, Barrow, Alaska, USA - NGEE Permafrost305-11B | ecosystem: Environmental > Terrestrial > Soil > Wetlands >...
GACTCTTAATCCGCAGGTTCAGGGTTCGAATCCCTGGGGGCCCACTGCGACCTTCCGGAGATTAATGTTCGAACCGGATATCGTCTTCATTTCGCACATCAATGAACCCGCCCGTCAAGGCAGACCTCCTGTCAAATGCACTTTGGTTGGTTGATGCGCGGTCCCGGAACGAACGGTTTGGCACAGTGCCGGCACAAGCCAAGGCTCGGAAGCGGGCCATGTGATCGCCTCACTCGCTGACATCAACGGATTATCCGAGCCACGTTTCAGACCACCGTGCCATCCTCCAGTTATCCGAAATACAGGTCCATGGAGACGCCTTGTGACACAGCGCGTCCATCTCGATACCGATCTGGGAGGCGATCCCGACGATGCCTGCGCCCTGGCCATGCTCCTCGGCTGGCCAGATGTCGAGATCACCGGAATCACGACAACCGCGGATCAGGGAGGTCTCCGCGCCGCCTATGTCTCCCACCTCCTGCGCCTTGCCGGTCGGAGCGACATCCCGGTTGCGGCCGGTGCCGGGGTGACGATGTCCAATTTGGGGGTAGCCGATCCAATCGTCCACGATGAGCGACACTGGCCCGTTTCGTTGACCGGGGCCACTTCTCCACCTGGCGCGGCGCTCGACCTTCTCCAGCGCAGCATCGACCAGGGTGCGACAATTATCGGTATCGGCTCTTACACGAATCTCGCCATGCTGGAAATCGCCCGCAACGGCAGCCTCAACCGTACCTCGATTGTCGTGATGGGTGGCTGGATCGATCCGCCCGACAATGGTCTTCCCACCTGGGGACCGGGCATGGACTGGAACGTCCAGTGGGACATCCGCGCCGCCGAAATTGTCGCCGCATCCGCGAACCTGACACTTGCAACACTTCCCGCCACGATGAAGGCGCATGTGCGCGTCGCTCACCTCCCACGATTGCGTGCCCGCGGACCACTGGGCGCATTCCTCGCTCGCCAGGTTGAAGCCTATGGTTTCGACGAAGGCATGCCGGCACTTGGCCGCGCGCATGCCGCTCTGCCAGATGACCTGCTGAATTTCCACTACGACCCTGTCGCCTGCGCCGTCGCGGTTGGCTGGTCAGGAGCGACAGTTCAAGAAATGAGGCTGTCAACCGTGGTGGAGGATGGCGTGCTTCGCTTCGAGCGTGATCCTGATTCACAGCCGATCCGCGCGGTGACCGACATCGACGGTCCTGCGTTTGCCGAGGTTTGGCTCGCCGCGGTCGAGGCGATCCGGCAATAATCTGCCGGCGGTCCGGTCCCGGTCGCGTTGTGACGCAAGCCCTCTGAAGCCACCAGGCATGCACTATGCTGAATCGATGAATCGATGAATCGGCGCATTGGTGTGAGTGACCGAACCTCGCTTCGCTACTACCCGCCAGGATGTACAGTCCATGTCCAATCTCGGCCGATTGTTGGTGTCGTGTCCGGATCGCCCTGGCATCGTCGCCGCAATCTCGGCGTTTCTCTTCGACTATGGCGCAAACATCGTTCACTCCGACCAGCACAGCACCGATCCCTACGGAGGACGCTTCTTTCTGCGGGTCGAGTTCGAGCTGCCTGATCTTCCAGAACGAAGCGATGAGTTCGCTCAACGCTTCGCACCGATCGCCGATCGCTACCAGATGGATTGGCGCTTGAGTCTCGCCGCACACAAACCGCGCATCGCTATCTTCACCTCCCGCGAGGACCACGGTCTCCTGGAGCTCCTGTGGCAACGCCGGGCGGGTGATCTCCCGGCAGAGATCGCCATGGTGATTGGCAACCACGCCGAAACGGCCCATGTAGTCAAACCGTGGGGAGTGCCGTTTCATCACGTCGAGATTACTCCCCAATCAAGGGATCTGGCTGAACAGAGGCAGCTCCTGCTCACCGAGGACAATGTGGACGTGATCGTTCTTGCGCGCTACATGCAGGTGCTGTCACCGGTGTTCGTCGAACGGTGGCAGAACCGGATCATCAACATCCATCACGGCTTTCTTCCAGCCTTCGCGGGCGCGAACCCTTACGCACAGGCGGCGGCGCGCGGCGTCAAGCTGATCGGAGCCACCGCACACTATGTGACGAACGAGCTCGATGCCGGTCCGATCATCGAACAGGATGTCTACCGGGTCGATCATCGCCAGACAACCAGGGACCTCCGCCGCATTGGTCGACAGATCGAGCGAGCGGTGTTGGCGCGCGCCGTGATCTGGCATGTCGAGGACCGCATCCTGGTCCACCAAAACAAGACCGTGGTGTTTGACTGATCGCGCTGACTTGTGCTTGCCCAACAGGAATTCGACGACCAGATTCCAGGCCCGGATAAACACCTGGCGAACGATCATTGCCGCTGGGAGCCACAGGGCCGCGGACCGCGCGGCACATCCGCCCATTGGTCGTTGTTTCACGGCTTTTAGGTCAGGCGGTTTCGGCAGGAAAATTCGCCAGGAAAGAACAAATGTTCTATACTAGCGCCAACAGATGCACGCGTCGCCACGCGCAACCGATGAGCTTGTCGCACAGGAGCACACAATATGGTCACCATGGTCAAGGAATCCGTCGCCCCGACAGGAGAACGCACGCCTGAGGAGATCCTCGATCTTCTCAGCCGCCGCTTCCGACCCGAGGTCGTTCAGCAGCGCAAGATCGGTGGACGTCAGATCCCATACCTTCCTGTCAACGCCGTCATCGATCGGCTCAACCGGGCATGCAACACCTGGAATTTCCGCGTTGTCTCCCGTGATCGCGAGATCATGCAGCTCAAGCGGTGGAACGACGATGTCCGCAAGAGCGAGTCACGCGAGACATCCGTCAGCACCGTGATCGGCGAGCTCGAGATTCCGGAGCTCGGTGTCAGGCAGGCTCTCGGCGTCCAGGCTCTCGACGACGGTGGTGGCGAGGATTTGTTGAAAGGCGCCGCCTCCGACAGCCTCAAGAAATGCGCCAGCCTCTTTGGTGTCAGCATCGACGGGTGACAGCACGCGTGATCCGGAACCGCTCGCGGCACGAAAACTGCTTTGCGTAGCGCATGAGATCGGCGCTGGAGCTTGCGGTGGACGCATCCCTCCCGCCAGTCGGAAAGGATGGACCTCACATGAGCGACAGTGACAGGATCAAGGGCGAAGGCGCCGCCGACAAGGCCAAGGGCGCGGTCAAGGAAGGTCTCGGCAAGGTTCGGGGCGACGAGGGTCAGGAGGCCGAAGGCAAGACCGACAAGGCAAAAGGTACAGTCAAGGACAAGGCCGCCGATGCAATGGGCAAGGTCGATGATGCATTCAGGAAAGTAAAAAGCAACCAGTAGCGTCCAATCCAACAATCGACGACAGGCGGGTGATCGGCGAAACCAGCGCTTCACCCGCCTGGTCGTGCTCGAACCGTGCACGACTGCCCACCGGGCGCACATCGAGGTCAGTCGATACTCTACTATTGCGACATGGAGCAATTGCCTCTTGTACCTGACCTGGAGCCCGAACAATGTCCGAAACGAACTCACGCAAGCGCCAACCGAAGTCCCAGCGTCGGTCCACGCGCCAGGCTTCGGCCCGAAAGCGCGCCCGCCAGCGAACGTTGTTGATCTGGGCGGGTGGCGCAATCGGACTCGCTGTCATCCTCATTCTTGGGCTTGTGTTCATCACCGGCGACGACGATGGCGAACCAGAAACGAATCCCGCCGAATCGGTCGCACTGTACCAGGACATCCAATCCGATGGCCGATTTCTCGGCGATCCCGAAGCGCCGGTCGAATTTGTGATCTACAGCGACTTCCAGTGCCCTGTCTGCAAGCGTTTCGACACGCAGGATTTTCCAGCGGTGATCGATAACTTCGTGAAAACCGGTGACGTTCGGGTGGAATGGCGTCCGATGCCCATCATCAGCGGCTTCGAGGACATCCCATTGGAAGATCCGGATAATGAATCGGTCCAGGCTGCGGAAGCCGCCATGTGCGCCGCCGATCAGGATCAGTTCTGGCCGTACTCGGAGGCACTTTTCACCGCGCAGGGCGCCGAAAATTCTAGCACATACACTGATGAGATGCTGAAGCAAACCGCACTCGATCTCGAACTGGACACCGAGGCGTTCAACACCTGCCTGGATTCTGGGGAAAAACAGCGGAAGGTGCTCGACCTGCGCCAGGACGGGCTTGATCGCGGCGTCAAAGGCACCCCCACCTTTCTCATCAACGACCAGCTCGTCTCGTACACGCGCGAGGGCTTTGACCGGCTCGAGCAGCAATTCAACGACGCGCTTGACGGCAAGCTTGTCGAAAAATGATCCAGCTGCGGCGATTGATTGCCGCCTCATTCCTGCTGTCCGTGGTCGGCATCGTGATCGGGAGCTACCTGATCTGGGTGCACTACGACATCGATGCGCTTGTGTGCGGCACAGGTGGATGCGAAGCGGTCCAGCTCAGCGAGTACGCCACCGTGCGGGACATCCCGGTCGCCATCTTCGGCACGGCAATGTACGTGACCATGCTCCTGCTTGCGATGGGGAGGATGATTTTCCCAGCAAGCCAGTTGCCGCTCAGCGCATTGGGGCTGGCGATCACGATCGCCGCTTTTGCCTATTCAGCCTGGCTCACCTGGCTGGAGCTGTTCGAGATTGACGCGATCTGCCAGTGGTGTGTCGGCTCGGCAATTGTCACGACACTGCTTTTCGCTATCGAAATCCTCGTGTTCAGGGCGCTGTGGCTGGCAATGGGCGACGATGTCGTCGTCATCAGTCCGGAATAGCATCATGCCCGATGCCATGCCCTGATCAGCTGTCGTGCCAATTCGACAACGACGAAACCGCCGCCCCAACGCCCGATCCCGGCGTGATCGACACCCCGAGATCGAGCAAAGACCGCTCCAGCACGCCGAGCTGGGCGAACAATGTCGTGGGATGCGCCGACATTCCCATGTGGCCCAACCTGAAGAGCTTGCAGTTGAGCTCTCCATACCCTCCAGAGATCATCACGCCATATCGATCACGCATCGTCCGGATCAATTCTTCCGCTTCAACCCCATCGGGAGTCGTCACGGCCGTGCAACCGGGCGCCGCAATCTCGTCACGAGCCGCCCACAACGAGAGTCCGAGCGCGCGAACGGCATCCCGAGCCGCACTGGCGATCACCTGATGCCGGTTCGCCACGTCAGCGATTCCCTCGTCAACCGCTTGTTGCAGTGTGACCTCCAGCGCATGGATATCCGCCACTGATGGCGTGTACGGAAACCTGCCCTGGTCGATCCACGCATGCTTCCAGTCGAGCATCGAGAGATAGCTGCCCACGAGCGGGTGCTGACGTGATTCCATTCGCGCCCAGGCTTCCGGACTCACCGCCACCATCGACAGGCCGGGAACACCACCAAGGCATTTCTGCGGTCCCGCCACGGCGATGTCCATTCCAGATGCCTCCGGTGAGAAATCTTCGGCGGCCAACCCGGACACGGTGTCCACAATCGTGATGACATCGAACTCCCTGGCAATCCCGCAGATTTCGCCAACCGGGTTCATCGTCCCTGAAGGTGTCTCGCAATGGACCACGACAAGCAATTCGATTTCGGGATGTTCCCCGAGCATCGTTCTCACCCTCTCAGGGTCGATCGCATCATTGAATGCCGTTCGCAGCTCTATCACCGTGCCGCCGTATCGCTCGATCCATCCGGCGTAGCCCGCCCCGAACACACCGGACACTAGGTTGAGCACCGTGTCTCCAGGGCGAATCAGCGACGCGGCGGCCGCCTCCAGCGCCAGGACCGCCTCGCCTTGCATGACAATCACATCATGGCTGGTCTGGAATACCTGCTTCACCAGCGACTCGACCCTCCGGAACGTTTCCAGAAAGACAAGATCGTAGTGATAGACCATCGGTCGCTGCAACCCACGCAGGATCTCCGGCGAAACATCGACCGGGCCTGATGCCAGGGTGAGCCGGGGAGGAGACGTGCGTTGACTCATTCCTGATCTCCCGCCAGGTCATCGAGAAACGTTTCGAGCTCTTCGGCATCAGAGATGGTTGGCACCGTGATTGTGCCGTCAAGAATGCCCTGCCTCGCCTTCTCCACCTGTTCCATCGTTGCGGGATCGATCTCGATCGGCGGCTCCAGCAATCGAACCCCCTCGTTTTCGAGGTTCATTGTGTAGACCGAGCCGAATGTTCCAGCTTCGAGATCATCGATCATCGTGGTGTAGGCGCCCGTATAGTCGAACAGCACCGACGTCATCAGGAACTCGCCCGCCTCAGAATCCGACTTGTCGCCGATCACGTCGATGAATCGCACAGCTTGCTCGTCTTCAGACTCCGCATTGTGCTCCCGGATCGCCTGGATCATGCCAAACGACGCGCCATCGCCCATGCCAAACACAATGTCGGCACCGGCCGCGATCACGGTCTCGGTTACACGCTTGGCATTTGGCGAGTCATCGTACGCGGCCTCGCCGATGACGGAGTAGATCAGCTCAACATCCGGATTTGTGTCGTGGACACCCTGCGCGAACCCCGCTGTCATGTAGTTCCACGTCGGAGGCTCACCGGAGACTACGATCGCCACCTTCCCGGTCTTTGTTTCAGCAGCCGCCATCACGCCGGCCAGGTACGCAACCTTCTGGGCCTGCGTCTCGATGTCGGCCACAAGTCCGTCCAGCACTGCGTCGGGATTTTCGATCACCACCACCGGCACACCTTCGGATTGCGCAAACTCAGGACATTCCGACTGATAGCCCGATGCGTGGCAAAACACAAGATCGACATCGTCGTCCGCCAGGTCGCGCAACACCGGCGTGATCGGGTCGTTCCCAGCGTTTTCCACAACCTCGACTTCAATGTCGCGATCCTTGCCAATCGCAACCAGTGTGTCGACTCCCTGCTGGTCCCAACCCTGATTGGAACGGCTGGCGGGGGTCACGATCGCGACCTTGTCGACCTCGGTTTTGGCCGAAACGTCGTCCATCGCAAACCAGGGCATCCAGGCCGTCGAGAGCAAAACGCCAACGATAAGACCTGACCGAAATAGCCGAATGAGCTTCATGGCTTCTGGAATCCTTCCTCGTCCCGCGTTCACGGTCACCGCATCACTCTGACGCCAGTATCACGCATTCCGTGACTCCCGATCATACGCCAGCCCCAGCGCGCGGGGAAGGCGGACCTGACGCCCCATCAACACCACGAGCACCAGCACACCGGCATAGGGCAACAGCTCGAGAAATTCTGTCTGCACGTCGACGTTTGTCAACTGAATGGCGGTGCCGCTGCCTCGCAGCAAACCAAAGACAATCGCCAGTCCCGCGATGCGTAGCGGTCGCTGCTGTCCCACCATCGCGATCGCGATGGCAATGAACCCGATTCCAACCGTCATTCCGGGCGTGAAGAAGCCAACCTCGACCAGGGAAAGCGCCCCGCCGCCGAGTCCCACCAGTCCTTGTCCAACAATGGCGGCAATAACTCGAACTCGTTGTACATCCACACCGGCCGCCTCGGTGGCGAACGGCGACTCACCAGCGGCCCGCAAAATCAGTCCCGGTCTTCCGTATCGCATCCAGGCGCCAATACCTACCACAAGCGCCCATGCCAGGTAAACGAACCACCGTTGATCGAACAGCGCCGGCCCAACGACCGGAATACCTGCGAAGTGATGCAGTGGTCGGCTCATTCCAGCGTCCAGAAGTGGCTGGCTGAGCCCGAACCGCTCGCGAAACAGGTAACCCGTGGCGCCTTCACCCGCCAGCGCGACGCCAAGACCCAACACGATCTGGTTCGCCGACAGCAAGGTTGTAGCCAACCCAAACCCCGCTCCAACGACCATGCCGATGATCATTGCCGCAACAAGCCCAGCGGAAACAGTACCCCCTGCTTCGACCACGACGAAACCGGTAAATGCTCCCAACAGCATCACACCCTCGACACCGAGATTAAGCTGCCCACTCCGCTGGCCAATAGCCTCGCCAATCGCCGCCAACATCAATGGCGCCGCCGCCAACATCGCGGATGCCAGCAGGGTCTCGATCACGTTCATGTTGCGCCCTCGCTTCTGGCCAACGACCGGCCGCGTGGAACGATTCGCCGCCAGTTGACGATAGCGAGGAAGACCAGGATCAATCCTTCCAGCAGCGGAAAGAAATTCGGCGCGACACCAGTTGAGCGGGGCAGAACGGTGGCGCCGTATTCGAGCATGCCAAGCAGCAGCGCCGCCGGTATGAGGCCCGCCACCTGCCTTCGCGCAAGGAAAAGCACGCCGAAAGCGGCCAGCCCGTAGGGCGGTCGCCAGTCCGCCTGGACTGATCCACGTACCGCGATGACCTCATTGACACCCGCAAGCGCGGCCACTCCCCCACTGGCGACAAACGCCGTCACCACATACCGGTCGACGGGCACGCCGATCCGGTGCGCGGCTCTCGGCGCCTCACCGGCTACCCTCGACAACATCCCGATCGCGGTCCAGCGAGACAGAATCCACACCGTCAGGCAGGCGACCACCGCAACCAAAACCCCAATGTGAATCCTGGTCGAGGGAAGCTCTGGCAACCGGCGCGCCACGTCGACAATCCTGGTCGCCGGCGCAACCATCTCGTCATCCTTCAGCGCACCCTTGATCAACCACGATGCCGAGGAATAGGCAACGTACGTCATCATGATTGTCGTCACAATCTCGTTGACACCCCGTCGCACCCGCAGCATCGCCGGGATCAGCGCCCACAGCGCGCCGGCAATCACTCCGGCAACAGCGCAAGCCAGCCACATAAGCCACACCGGCCAGGCTCCCAGATGTGGCGCGATCGCGCCGGCGGCCACGGCCCCGGCAACGATCTGGCCGTCGATGCCGATGTTCCACATTCCGACTCGAGACGCGATCCACGCCGCAATCGCCGCCAGCAGCACCGGCGACATCGCGACGAGGGACTCCTCGATCCCGGACCTTCGCAGGAGCGTGCGTTCAATCAGCTCCAGGTACACAAGCAATGGGTTGTGACCGGTCAACAGGAGAACCACCGCGCCACTGACGAACGCCCCAACCACCACAAGCAGCGACTGCGCCGCGGAACGGATCACCATCCCGCCACCATCATCATCTGAAGCTGCCGCTGATCAGCCTCGCTGGCTCTAACAGGTGACGACAGGTTGCCCTGAAACAGCACTGACACATCGTCCGCATATCGCAGCGCGTCATCCACATCCTGTTCCAGCGACACCACGGCCGCTCCACTCGCCGCCGCGTCACGTAACCGCTCCCGTACCGACTCCGCGGTGGCCAAATCCAGTCCCTGGGCAGGATTTACCGCCACCAGCAGCGATGGCGTCGGGTCCAATGCCCGCGCCAGGACGACGCGCTGGATGTTGCCACCCGACAGGGCGCCCACACGGCTCGAAGGGTCGTCAGGTGAAATCTGCCAGCTCGCAATCATCGACCGGGCACGCGCGGCCAGCGACCTTCGCGACACCCAGCCAGCGGATTGCAGTCGCCCCTGCGCCAGGTCACGAAGCACAAGTGTTTCGCCGACGCTCATTTCGGGTGCGACCCCTTCACCGATCCGGTCTTCCGGGATTACGGTGGCGTGTCGACGTAACCATTCGGCATCATGAATCGCGCTGGCGCCATCGGCATCCAGTAGCTCGACCCGCACCGCGGACTCCCCGGAGAGAAGGCGAGTGAGTCGCTGCTGCCCGTTGCCCGCAATCCCGAGAACGACCAGGACTTTCCCTGGCGCAAGCTCCGTGCGCCTCCTGTTGGAGAGATCGGTGACGGCAATCATTCCGGCAGACGCACGATCATCCTTCACCCGCGGCATCACGTCAGCCGTTGGCCTATCTGCGCCAAACATCGCCGACACCAGCTCGAGCTCTGTCCCTGCCCCCCACCCGTTCGAAGGTTTGCTCCACGATCCGACCATGAATCCGTGCCGCATCACCAGGATCCGATCGGCGACGGCAAGGGCCTCACGCAGGCGATGTGTCACGAAGAGAACCGTGGCGCCGGCGTCAGCGGCCGAAGCGATGTCGCGCAGCACCCGATCTACATCGATGTCTCCGAGAGGCGATGTCGGCTCGTCCAACAGCAACACCTTGACGCCGATCAGCCGGGCCTTCAGGAATTCCACCTGCTGACGCTCGGCGATGCTGAGCTCGTCGATCCGCGCTCTCTTCGAAATCCGCTCACTCAGATGCCGCGCCCACGTGGATTCCGGCAAGCCCGCCAGTGAAAACGACTCCTCAACCGTGAACACCGGCACCATCGAGAAATGTTGAAATGCGGTGCCAACTCCGTGCCTTATCGCATCAGCCGGATCGCCCACCTTGAGCGTGCCGCCGTCAACCAGGACTTGCCCTGAATCGCAGGCAATAAAGCCCGCGATACAGGACAGCAGCGTGGTCTTGCCCGCGCCGTTCTCCCCCAGCACGGCGACGACTTCGCCCGCCCCAGACTCGAAGCTGACGGAGTTGACGGCGGTCAGGGCTCCAAACTGCTTTGTAATCTGATCAACTCGCAACATCAACTTGCACCCGCAAGGTTCGCATCGACGCCAGCCTGGCGCATGCTCCATGAAATTCGCTCAACGGACTGCCATTTACTGAAAAAACTGGCACAATGCCCCCAGATCAATAACAGGATATGCCTATTCGGGCCAATCACGCATGAGGAGACCAAATGACCAAGCTCGCGGCCAACCTCACGATGCTGTTCAACGAGTACGACGTCCCCGAACGATTCGGTCGCGCCGCCGCTAACGGATTCGGCGGGGTCGAAATGCTCTTTCCATACGAGCTTAGTACCTCGGACATCGACAACCGCCTCAAGGAGCACCACCTCGATCTGGTGTTGATCAATCTCCCCGCCGGTGACTGGGTCGCCGGTGATCGCGGTATCGCCGCCGACCCCGAGCGAGTCAACGAGTTCCGTGAGGGCGTTGAGCTCGCCGCCCAGTATGCGGCCGCTCTCGATGTGCCACGCATCAACTGCCTGGTCGGGAAGTCCACAGACCCGGCCGCCACCCGGCAAACCATGCTCGACAACATTGTCTACGCGGCGGACGCATTGGCAAACGCGAACACCCGCCTGCTGATCGAACCCGTCAACTCGCACGACGTCCCCGGATTCGCCATCAACACCACTGCCGACGGCTTGTCTGTCATCAACGAGCTGAAGCATCCAAACGTTGGCCTGCAATTCGATGTCTACCATTCACTTCGCATGGGAGAGGATCCGTTCGCCGTCATCGCCGAACATGGCAAATCGATCGATCATATCCAGATCGCGGACGTGCCTGGGCGTCACCAACCCGGCACTGGTGAGATCGATTTTCGCAAACTGTTCGATGCGATCGACGATGCCGGCTACAAGGGATGGGTCAGTCTCGAATACATCCCGGAAGGTCCCACCGAAGAAGGCTTTGACCTGCTCCGGGAGCTCGGCGTCCTCGGATCGCGCCAGGAAAGCGCGCCGAACGACTGACGAGCCATCACGATTCACCCACACACCGCTATCTTGTCGAACGCCGCGCAGATGAGGATAAATGCGCCATGACCCAGGTCCACATCAGCACACATCCACTTGTGCGGCACAAGGTGACGCTACTGTCGGATCGTCACACCGACCACAAGACATTTCGTGAGCTGGTGCGCGAATTGACCCGGCTGCTTCTCTACGAGGCGACCGCCGACCTGCCGTTGCGCGATGTCACCTATGAAACGCCACTTGAGCGAGCCAGCGGGCACAAGGTCGATGCGCGCATTGGCCTCGTGCCCATCATCCGGGCGGGTCTGGGCATGGTCGACGCCGCCGTGGACGCGTTGCCTCACGCGGAGGTCTGGCACCTCGGCATGTACCGGGATGAGACGACACATCAACCGGTCTCCTACTACAACAAGCTACCCGCGAGCTGTCCGGACGATATCGTCCTTGTACTCGACCCGATGCTGGCGACAGGCGGCTCCGCCGCGGATGCGATCGGCGAGGTGAAGCGCTGGGGCGCGAAGTCGATCAGGTTCGTCGGGATCATCGGCGCTCCGGAAGGGATCGCCAGCGTGACCGGTCAGCATCCCGACGTCCCGCTGTTCCTTGCCCGAAAGGACCGTGAGCTGGACGCAAACCGGTTCATCCGTCCTGGTCTCGGTGATGCCGGCGACCGGCTGTTCGGCACCGTGCCTCGGGAGGAGGGGTGATGTCACAACCGGGAGTGGTCGTGCTGACGACCGGCGGCACGATCGCCAGCCTGAGGGATCCCGGGACAGGAGCCGTCCGCACTGCGGCAACCCCCGACGACCTGGTTCGCCTGATTCCCGATATCGGTGAAATAGCGCGAATCGAGGCTCGAGCTCAGGTCGCCGTCAACAGCTGGAACATGACGCCAGCGATGATGTTCGACCTCGTCACGGCAGCCGGAACCGAGCTTTCAAGAAGCGATGTACAGGGCGTGGTGATCACTCACGGAACCGACACGGTGGAAGAAACGGCGTTGTTGTCTCACATGATGGTCAACCGCGACAAACCCGTGGTCTTTGTCGCGGCGATGCGCAATCTCTCTGAAACCAGCCCGGACGGTCCTCGCAACCTTCGCGATGCCATTCGTATCGCCGCACACGAATCATCCATTGCCCGAGGATCGATGCTCGTGATCAATGAAACGATCCACAGCGCCCGCTTCGTGACCAAGACACACACCGTCAATCCCTCCACATTCGCATCTCCGCATGGCGGTCCGATCGGCGAAGTCACCGCCGCCGGCATCGACTTCTTCGCTCCTCCAGCACGACGATCGACGGTCGCTTCGGCGCGACTGGACAGCCATGTCCCGATCGTCAAGTCCTTCACCGGGATGGACCCGGCAATCCTGTGCTGGTATCGAGAATCTGGCGTGGATGGACTGGTGATCGAGGGTTCCGGCGCGGGAAATGTGCCTGGTGCATTGCTGCCAGAAATCGCGTCGCTCGTGCATGACGGCATCCCGGTGGTCCTGACCACACGCTGCATCGGCGGCCCTCTTGCACCGGTATATGGCACAGGAGGCGCGTCCGGTGGCGGACATGATCTCGTGGATGCAGGGTGCATCCTGGCCTCGCGATTCACTGCCCAGAAGGCAAGGATCGCGATTCTGGCGCTATTGGGCGCAGGATTTCCGAACAGTGAAATCGAGGGTTGGTTTCAATCCGCATGACTATCCAAAGTGACTGTTTAGCAGTTTCTCCAGTCCTTCGGGATCGTCGGCATCGATCAACGCATCGAGGTCGATTTCCTTGGCCAGCTTGAGATCGACATTCGCCTCTTCCAGCGCCTGCCGGAACCTGATAACGAACGCTCGCTCCCGATCGTTCAGCTCATAGCCGAACCGCACAAGCGCGAGCTCGAGATCGTCTCGGGCCACGTCTCGAAAATTGCTGTCGGTCATCGCCTGCTCGGCAAGACGCTTGAGAAGCGGAAGTCGGATTGGGTCGTTCGTCATCGAGCAATTGCCTTACGTGCCTGTCGATCGCGTGAAATGCCTGTACCCGGTACATTCACCAAGTGTACCCAACCTGGCGAAAGCCGATTACCTGGGTCGCGCGTCCCGAACGATGCCGGTGATCGCGCGGGCTCGCTCGGTGAGCGTCGTCCAGTCTTCCCTGTCTACCGTGTCACCGTCGACGAGATTGCTCCCCAGGGCCACCGCCACGGCGCCGGCCCTGATGAAATCGCCCGCATTTTCAGCGGAAACCCCGCCGGTCGGGATCAGCTTGACCTGAGGGAGCGGGCCTCGAACATCCTTGAGGTATCCCGGCCCACCGACGGATGCGGGGAACACCTTCACCACCGATGCGCCCGCTTCCCACGCGGTCAGGATCTCGGTCGGGGTGAACGCGCCTATGACCGTGGGCACACTGTAACGCGAGCAAAGCCGGATTGTTTCGACCTGCACCGTCGGCGTGACGATGAAGTCGGCCCCCTGAAGAATCGCCGTCCTGGCTGTCTCCGGATCGAGCACCGTTCCCGCACCAACAAGCATGTCGTCACCGAGCGCCTCCTTCGTCGCCCACACAGCCTCGCCCGCCTCCGGGTTCGTGTAGGTAAACTCAATCGCCTCGATTCCGCCCTTCAGGAGCGCTCCCGCCATCTGGGACGCTTTCCCGTAGTCATTCAGCCGCACAATCGCCACGACACCCGATTGCTCGATCCGCTCCACCTGATTCATTACATTTCTCTCCATCGATTGACCATTTCACCATCGTTCGCCGCGATTCGTGCGAATAGTCTGGAATCCCGGTACCATAGCCTAAACCAGTCCATCGCCCTGTCAGGAGGCGCCATGTGACGTGAATCCGAATCGCCGTCGCTTCAGACAACTCCGCTCCATCATCGGCCCGATCGAGCACGCGGTCCAGGCAAATGTTGCGCTAATCATCGCGCAGGCGATGGTCATCCGGTTGTCCCTGGAGATTCAGAAAACCGAGCAGGAGGATCCGGATGTCCTTGTCCTGCTTGGGTTTTTGCTCACCTGTGCCGTGACCGTTGCCATCGCCATCGTGCTGTACCGCCTGATCCGCGCGATGCCATCCCGACCCGTGCGGATCATTGCCTCCCTGGCGTCACTGGCAATCCAGGCGGCGGCTTTTCAGTTGATCTTCAACTTCGCGATCTAGCGTTCCTCTGCCTGCCTCGCGGCCAGCTCAGCTGCCTGCCGCAGGACTCCGTCGCTCGCCAGCGATTCCATCTCGGAGATCGTGGATTCGAACTCCGCCATGGCGATGTCCAACGGACCCCGATCCGAGAGATCGACACCGGCGCGCTTCAACGTCTCCATCGGATAGTCCGATCCACCCGCGGCCAGCATTTCGAGATATCGCGTCTGCGCCGGCTCGCCTTCGTCCCGCACGGCCCGCGCGATGTTGATCGCGGCCGACATCCCGGTCGCGTACTGGTAGACGTAGAATGACCGGTAAAAATGCGGTATCCGTGCCCAGCGAATTTGCGCGAGCTCGTCGATGTTCACCCCCGGCGTGTAAATCTCCTGCAGTGACCCAAATAGATCGTTCAGCCCATCCAGGGTCAATGGGACACCGCCTTCCGCCATCGCGTGCGCCTGTTGCTCGAACTCGGCAAACATCGTTTGGGTTATCACGGTGCCATTGAATGTATCGGCAAACCGGTTCAGCAAGGCAAACCGCTGCACCGGATCCTGCGCCTCCTCCCGGTCGAGCAAATCCCAGGTCAGCAGCACTTCGTTCACAGTCGAAGCGATCTCGGCAAGGAAGATCGGGTATCCGGCCAGGTGAAACGGCTGGGCACGCTGTGAATAGAAGCTGTGCATGGCGTGACCTGCCTCATGCGCCAGCGTAAACACATCGGACAACGTGCCGTTCCAGTTCATCAGGATCACCGGCGACGCGCCATAGGCTCCCCATGAATACGCGCCCGATCGCTTGCCTCGGGTTTCATGCACATCAACCCAACGTGCCTCGAATCCGGCGTTCAGGTCGGAAACATACTCATCGCCCAGCGCGCGGACGCCACGCGCCACGATGTCCACAGCTTCGCGATAGTCATAATGTTTGGTCGGTTCGGGCGCGAGAGGCACCCGCAGGTCGTAGAGCTCGAGGCCGTCCACGTCGAGCGCCTGCTTTCGTAACGCCAGGTAGCGACCGAGGATCGGGCTGCCCTCACGCACGACCTGGACCAATGTGTCATAGACGTCATCCGGGATGTTGTCGTCGAACAACGCCTCCCCACGGGCCGATCCGTAGGCTCGCATGCGCGCCCCCACAACGTCCTTCCGCACCGAGGAGCCGTAAAGGCTGCTGATCGTATGACCGTGATCCTGATAAGCGGAAGTCATCTTTTCATGCGCGGCTCGCCGCACACTCCGGTTTCGGCTTTCCTGCAGCAGGGCATATCGCCCTTTGGTCAACGCGATCTCATTGCCATGCTCATCGGTAATTGCGCCGAAATCGAGATCGGCATTGTCCAGCGCGGAAAACGCCTCCGAAGCCGTCCGGGTCACATCGCCCATCTGCGCAAGCACTTCTTCGACTTCCTGGGAGCGGATATGCGCGCGCTGTCGATCGAGATCATCGAACATGTGTGCAAACGTATGCAGCTCAGGGGATGTCGCGAGCGTGGAAAACGTCTCCGGGGCGAGCGCCAACAGCTCCGGTTGAATAAACGCAATCGCCTGCCCGGCGTCAATCGACTGCGCCACAGCTCGCTCATAGCGGCCGTTTGCTTCCGTGTTGGTCGTATCCTCGTCCCGACGCAGGCTCGCATAAACCACTACCCGGTACAGCGATTCCTGAAGATGGTTCACAGCCGCCAGCGCCTGTGCCACAACGGTCGCGCCTTCGTGCAGCCGTCCTTCGTACGACTTCACCTTGTCGACCAGCGCGGGAATGCTCGATGCGGCCCGCTCCCAACCAGCCTCATCCGCAAACATGTCCGTGAGATCCCACGTATCTTCGACGGCGATCTGGTCACGGGTCGGGATTTCATTCATTGTGGTAGCCATTTGTACTCCTGTATCAGGCACGGCCAGGTTGTTCGGCCATTGCCATCCCACCCGCAGGGGTGGTACTATTTCCGGCCTTGCTCGACGGGTCCACACCTCTTTTCGTGAACCAGCCACAACAACCACCCGGCACGTGCCGAACAGTTTGCGTCCCAGTATCTCCCATTTCGATGAGCACTTGCATATCGACCTGGAGGCTCTCTCCGTGCGCGTTTACCTTGAGATCGCCATCCTCGCGTCCCGCCAGCAGATCGCCTACCGTGCGGCCATGCTCGCTGGCCTGTTCACGAACAGTGTCTTCGGCGTCATTCTCGGATCGGTGATGCTCGGCTTTTACGGCTCGATCGACAACGGTTCGGTCAACGGGTGGTCGGCCGATGACGCCATAACCCTGATCTGGATCAATCAATCGTTGCTCATGGTCGTGTACCTCTGGGGATGGTGGGATGTCTCGAACACGATCCAGTCAGGTTCGATCGCGAACGATTTTCTCCGGCCGATCTCCTGGTACGGCATGTGGCTCAGCCGCGACTTCGGCCGGGCCCTGGCCACGGTGTTCCTGCGCATGATCCCGACCCTCGCGATTGGGTGGCTCCTGTTCGATATCACACTTCCCGCCTCGCTGGCACGAGTGGGCTGGTTTCTTGTCGCGGTCGCGCTTGCCGTCTGGGTCAGCTTCTCGATTCGGTTGCTGACCAATCTCGCCGCGTTCTGGCTGATCGATCATCGAGGTATTGCCGCGATCTCGATCGTGTTCACCACGTTCCTCTCTGGCATGATCATGCCAATCGACTTCTTTCCCGAGCCGCTGCGCACCATTGCCCAGTTCCTGCCATTCCAGGCGATCACCATGGCGCCCAACAATGCCTACCTGGGCAAGGGCGATCCACTGCTGATCGTCGCCACGCAGCTCTTCTGGATTGTCGTGCTCGCGCTTCTTTGCGCTCAGGTGTTGAAACGAGGAGAGCGAAGACTGGTGGTGCAGGGTGGCTAGCTTGCGTGAATGGCGGGAAGAGCTCGGACTCGCCTGGCGAATCGCTCGCATGCGAGTCTCAGCGCAGATGCAGTTCCAGGGATCATTCCTGCTGCAACTGATCGGCAACTGCATCCTGACGATCATGGAGGTGGTGGCGATCGTGATCTTTTTTCAGCGATTTCCGTCGTTGGGAGGCTGGACACTCAATGAAATACTGCTGCTGTATGCAATGAGCGCAATCACTTTCGAAATCGCTGACACCATCCAGAACGGCCTCGACCTGGTGCCGGGTCGTGTCCGCTCTGGCGACTTTGACACGCTGATGACCCGCCCGGTGTCAATCTATCTCCAGGCGATGGTACTGGATGTATCAATACGACATGTTGGCAAGACACTGCTTGCGATCGGGTTGTTCGCGTGGGCGTGGACCCGCACCGACCCGTCCCTCACCATAGCGACTCTGCTCCTGCTGTTGTCAGCGCTCCTGTGTGGCATTGCGCTGTTCGTCGCCATTTTTACGCTGGGCGCGATAGTCAGTTTCTGGACCGTCGGCTCGATCGAGATCGTCAACGCCGTGAGCTATGGCGGATCGGATTTGGCCCAGTACCCGATCCATATTTATCGTCAGTGGTTTCGCACCGTGTTCATCTGGCTTATCCCTGTCGGTTTCGTCATCTACTACCCGATGTTGATCATTCTCGACAAGCCAGATCCTCTGGGCTTCGCGCCCGCCGCGCCATTTCTCGGACCGCTGTTGACATTCGCCTTCGTCATCGTCATCGGCTGGCTTTGGCGCAGGGGTGTCAACCACTACCATTCGACCGGAAGCTGACGATCGACCACAACGGATCGGTTGTCATTGGCCCTGGCGGAACAGGGTCTGCCGATAGTATCGGCCATTCAGAAGGACGACATTCATGACAACGCAAGGCCCACCCATCGTCAACGTCGACGACCTCACCCGAACCTTTCAGCGCCGCAAGCTCCATCGCGGCAAACTCGGCACGCTACGCACCCTCGCGAGCCGGCAATCCGACACGATCGAAGCCGTGTCCGGAGTTTCATTTGCCATCAATGCGGGGGAAATGGTCGGCTACATCGGCCAGAATGGCGCCGGGAAATCCACCACGATCAAAATGCTGTGCGGTATTCTCGTGCCGTCCGAGGGATATGCGAGTGTGCTCGGCGTGACACCATGGGAGCAACGAAAGCAGCTCGCGCGGCGCATCGGCGTTGTCTTTGGGCAACGCACCCAGCTCTGGTGGGATCTTCCCCTGCGCGACTCGCTGGACCTGCTTCGGCACATGTACCGGGTTCCGCCAGATCGCTTCGCCGCCAATCTTTCCACCGCGCGAGAGGTGCTCGACCTGGATCCCTTTCTCGCAACGCCGGTCCGGCAGCTCTCGCTCGGTCAGCGCATGCGCGGCGACCTCGCCGCGGCGATCCTGCATGACCCGGACCTGCTGGTGCTCGACGAGCCCACGATCGGTCTTGACCTCCTTGCCAAGGATCGAATCCGTGACTTCCTGCGAACCATGAACCGCACACGCGGCACCACCATGCTGCTCACCACGCATGACTTGGGCGACATTGAGGAGCTATGCGAGCGCGTCATTGTGATCGACGCGGGAAGGGTTCGCTTCGATGGCAACGCGACCGCGCTCCGGGAGCAGTTCGGTGGGGACATCCAGGTTGAGATCGATGTCGCGCAGGAACGTGAGATAGCCCTCATCGACCTGCCGACCGGCGTCAGCGGTCAGCAGGTCTCTGCCAGCGCATGGACATTCCGGTTCGACCGCGATCACTGGACCAGCGGCAGCGCTGTTCGCTGGCTCACCACGATCGCCGATCTTCGCGATGTCTCGATCAACGGCGGATCGCTCGAACAGATGATCCGGGATCTCTACCTGTCCGACAGAAGGTCGACACACAACGTAAAATAGCAGGCAGATACCATCCGATCATGGGGCCTGACCCAGTGATTCATCTTCGGAGCAAGCGGACATGTCAATGAATACCCACACCTTCGTCGTTCCCGACGCCAGCTGCGAGCACTGTGTGAACACCATTTCAAACTCACTGCTTGGCGTCACTGGCGTATACACGGTCGACGTCGATCTGGATACGAAAGAAGTGACCGTGAACCACGACGTGGTGGTCAACACCGGAGCGATGCGGCGGGCCATTCAGGACGCCGGATACAGCATCTCGGGCGAAAACACCACCCAACCGTCGAATCGATGACCGACCAGCAGGACGAGCAACGACAATGTGCCGAGTGTGGAGAGCCATTCACATTCACCGCGGCTGAACACGTGTTTCGCGCGGACCAGAGCATGACCGCCCCAATCCGCTGCCCTGCATGTCGCGCTATCAAGCGAACACAGCGCAATGCGGATCTGCTGACCTCGGGACCACGGTCATTCGGCGCGCAAGACAGGTCAAACGACCGGCGCCGATCGTCTCGCAATGATCAGTCGCAAAGCCCCAGCGATCGATATCCGGCGGTGTGCGCCGCCTGTGGCGCCAAGACCATGGTTCCGTTCATCCCGCGCGGTGATCGCCCCGTTTACTGCCGGGGCTGCTACAACGCCCGCCGTGGCCGATAGACCACCTGGAACGACACACTGCCCCTTCCGCAATCGCGGAAGGGGCAGTGTGAGATCGAAAAACGAAAAACCTGAAACCTAATCCTCGATGTCCTTGGCGTGCTCGCTCTCGGCAACGGTGAGCGCTTCGTCCGCAATGGTAACCATCTTGTCGATCTCCTCGCGCGCCACCACCAGCGGCGGAGCGAAATGCATCACATCCCGGACCCGGGTGAGGAAGCCACGCTCCATCATCAGGTTCTTCACGCGCTCGGTGAAAGGATGCTTTTTGTCGAAGTTGGTTTTCTTCGACTTGCTCGTGACCAGCTCGATCGCCTGAAGCAGGCCGACACCGCGAACATCGCCCACGGTCGGATGCGCTCGAAGCTCTTCAAGGCGCTCCTTGAGGTAGACCCCCATCTCGGCGCCACGGGCAACCAGGTTCTCATCGTCGAAAATCTGGATATTCGTCAGGGCCGCCACCGCACACACCGGATGTCCACCAAATGTCAACAGGTGCCCCATGCCCACCGACTTCTGATCCTTGAAGGATTCGAACACGGACGGTCGAACAATGGTGGCGGCCATCGGGGCATAACCCGACGTCAGGCCCTTCGCCATCGTCATGATGTCCGGCACAAAGTCGAATTGCTCGGTGGCGAACATGGTGCCCGTGCGTCCGAACCCATTGATCACCTCGTCGGCGATCAGGAAAACGCCATGCTTGTCGCAAATCTCGCGCAGCATCTGCCAGTACTTCTTCGATGGCACATGCACACCCGCGGCAGACGATATCGGCTCTCCGATCACCGCGGCGACCGTTTCCGGCCCCTGGTTCATAATCTCTTGCTCAACATAGCGGGCCGCCATGATATCGGCCTGCTCGCCCTCGACGCCAAAGTCACTACGATACTGGTTCGGGTGCGGCGCATGGTAGACGCCATACATGAACGGGCCGAAGAACTTTTCCTCGCGCATCGCCGTCAGGCTCATCGCGCCGTGCGTCATGCCGTGGTAGGAGCCGCGCCGGGCAATGATCTTGTACCGTCGCGGGAACCCCCGCATGGCCTGCACCTGTTTGGCGATCTTCATCGCGGTTTCCACCGCCTCGGACCCGCCCGAGCTGAAATAAACACGAGACAGGTCACCCGGCGTGATTTTGGCAAGCTTGTCGGCCAGCGCCACAGCGGGCTCGGTCGTGAATGCCTCCGACGATGCATAGGCCAGCTTGCCAGCCTGCTCCGCCATTGCCTGGCCAATCTCTTCGCGACCATGACCGGCGTTGACGACCCAGAGCCCGGAGATGCCATCGAGGTACTCGCGCCCTCGCACATCCCAGACAGTAGAGCCCTTGCCCTTCGAAAAGACGCGCAGTCCCTCTTTCTCCGCAACGTCCGCCCACGGAGTCGAGTGAATCCAGACGTGTTCGAGCGCTTCCTGCTCGATGGCTTCTGGTGACATTGCCTCTGTCTGGTTTTCAGTTCTGACGCTCACGTACAGCATCCTCCTTAACGCAACTCGCCCGGCAGTGATTCATTGCATCATGCGGCGAAACGACAGGCCTTCTTGTGGCCCGAGTATAGCAGTCAATGTGGGCGCACAATGATGGAACATCATCGATGCCTTGACGGTATGCGGCACGCACCGTACGATCCTGAGGTTCGTCTACAGGAACAGGGTGAGTCCCGGAGTCGTTATTTCCGAAACGTGCCGGGAGCGACGATACTCCAGATCATGTGCCACAGTCGGCTCATCTTGGTGGATGGCTTGTCGCGCATCAACAGAGGAAAGGTGAACGTTCATGAGTGGTAAGCAGATCAACAGCCAGATCTCGCGCCGGAATGCCGTCAAACTTGGTCTCGCTGGAGCATTGACCGGTGTGGCGCTTCCTCGATTGGCCAGCGCCAGCCCCGGCCCAGCGGCACAGCGAAAGGTCAATCGTTCCCAATCGGAGGGAGAGCCGGTCACGCTCAGCTATTTCTATCCGGTCGGCGTCGCGGGGCCGCTTGCCAAGGTGATGGGCGGGATGGTCGATACCTTCAACGCCGAGCATCCCGACGTTCAGGTGGAGGCATCCTTCACCGGCTCCTACGCCGACACGTCAACGAAGGTCCAGACCGCTGTGCAGGGCGACAATCCTCCCGATGTGGCGGTGCTGCTGTCGACTGATCTCCAGACCATGCTCGACCTTGACGCGGTCCTGCCGCTTGACGATTTCATCGCTGGCAGCGATGTGGACGCGGACGATTTCAACCCCGCCTTCTTCCAGGACACCCAGGTCGAAGATCAGACCTGGTGCCTGCCGTTCCAGCGCAGTACCCCGGTGCTGTACTACAACAAGGATGCCTTGCAAACTGCCGGCCTCGACCCCGAGACACCGCCCCAGACCTGGGACGAGCTGGTGGACTTCAGCAAGAAGATCATGGAAGCCGATGGTGCGAAATGGGGCGTCGAGATTCCGTCAACAACCTCTGCATACTGGTTATTCCAGGCACTCGCGATCCAGGCCGGCAAGAATCTCAACGGGGATGATCGCGCTCACGTCAACTTCAATACACCAGAAGCAACTGAAGCATTGACCTGGATGGTGGAGCTGAGCACGAAGAACGAGGTCATGCCAACCGGAGCCGTGGACTGGTCCGCCGCGCCGACCGATTTCAGCTCCGCCACCACGGCGTTTCTTTACCATTCGACCGGAAGCCTGCAGTCGATCCTGTCGCAAGCTCAATTCGAGGTGGGGACCGCATTCCTGCCCAAGAACAAGCAGTTTGGGGCACCCACGGGCGGCGGAAACATCTACATCTTCAAGGACACATCAGAGGAACGACAGCAAGCCGCCTGGACCTTCCTCCAGTGGATGACGTCCACCGAACAGGCGACAGCGTGGTCGCTGGCGTCCGGCTATGTTCCTACCCGGATCTCCTCCACCGAGTCGGACGAGTGGAAGCAGTACATCGCCGAAACGCCACAGGCGACAACCGCACTGGATCAGCTTCAGTACGCCAAGCCAGAGCTCACCGGCCATCAGAGTGGACAGCTTCAGAAGATCATGGATGACGCCATTCAAGCCGCTGTGACCGAGCAGGAAACGCCAGCTGATGCACTCGAAAACGCACAACAGCGGGCGGACTCGATCCTGGAACAGTTCCGCTAATCGAGGGTTGAGCGTCGTGCCGGAGCATTATCGCGCTATCCCGGTTCGGCGCCCGGCATCTCCCGTCATTCCAGATAGCCTCGCTCGCGGGAATACCTGATGGTCCAAATCACATCGGACAGTGAGATCATCAGCAGCGCCCCGGCGCGACCTACCTGGGAAAGATGGCGCCACCTCAGTGCGCCCTATTTGCTGGTTCTTCCGGGCTTTGTCTTTGTCGCCGGTTTCACGATTTACCCGATCTTTTCTGTCATCGTCCGCAGCCTGATGAAGCAGAACCTGGCGCAACCGGAACCCGCATGGACCGGACTTGCCAATTTCCAGCATCTGCTCAATGACCCGATCTTCCGCCAGGTGTTCGGCAATACCATCCTGTACGTGGTCATGGTCGTGCCCGCCGCCGTTGTGCTCGGGCTGATCTTTGCCATGATCGTCAACCAAAACACAAAAATGGGTAGTTTTCTGCGCACCGCGTTCTTCTACCCTATCGTCCTGCCACTTGTCAGCGTAGCGTCGGTCTGGCTGTTCATCATGACACCTGAATACGGCCTGCTCAGCAAGGTCACGCAGGTGTTCAACCTCCAGGAACAGGCGTTGCTGCGCAGCCCAGACACCGCCCTGTTGGCCCTGGCTGTCGTAGGCATCTGGCGCCAGACAGGGTTCTACGCCATCTTTCTGCTGGCGGGGTTGCAAGGGATTGACCGGGACGTCGAAAACGCGGCACGGCTCGACGGCGCTGGCATTTTTCGCCTGACCGTGGATATCCGGCTCCCTCTGCTTTGGCCCACGCTCGTGTTCGTTTTCACCCTGGCGGTCGCCAACGCCCTGCAGACGCTCGACCTAATCTACGTCATGACCGGCGGCGGTCCCAGCAATGCCACGAACCTGATGCTTTTTCACATCTACGAAACGCAATTCGCGTTTAGCAATACCGGCGCTGCGTCGGCGCTATCCGTGATCTTCCTGATCATGATCGGCACGGTGTCAGCGGTGCAAATCTTTGTGGTCGATCGGCTAAAGGGGGGAACCAGTGCATAAACCTGGCCGAACCATCCTGAACGGCTTCCTGATCCTGTTGGGTCTTCTCTGGATCATCCCGTTGCTCTGGGTTGCGGTAACGGCGTTTCGGTCCCAAACCGACTCGATTGCGAGCAGCCTCCTCCCTCACGAATGGACCCTGGACACGATCCGGGTCGCTTGGGATGCCGCCCCATTTGGTCGGTATTACGTCAATACGGTAATCATCGCGTTTGGCATTCTTGCCGTACAGCTGGTGACATCCACATTTGCCGCATACGCCTTTGCTCGCATGCAGTTCCGGGGACGGGAGCTGCTATTCTATCTCTACTTGCTGCAAATGATGATCCCGATTTCCGCACTCGTGATACCGAATTACATCACGATGAAAGATCTCGGGCTGATTAATACGCTCGTTGCGATCATGCTCCCATATTTCGGATCGGCAATGGGCACCTTCTTCCTTCGGCAGAGCTTTCGAAGCATTCCCATCGAGTACGAAGAGTCGGCACGGATCGACGGCGCCGGATTACTCAGGATCATTTGGCAAATCTACCTGCCAAACGCGAAATCCGCGGTGCTGGCCTTCGCGCTCATCTCCTTCAGCTACCACTGGGATGATTTCTTTTGGCCGCTCATCGTCACCAGCAGCGACAGCAAGCGACCCCTTACCGTCGGGTTGGCGCTATTCACCCAAGCATCGGAGGCTGGCGCGGCATGGCAGCTGGTGTCGGCTGCCACAATGCTTGTCGTTGTCCCCGTTCTTGCCCTCTTTCTCGTGTTCCAGCGACAGTTCATCACTGGCTACGCTCACAGTGGTCTCAAGTAACAAGCGATCGTCAACCGCGGAGAGGGTGTCCAAGGGCGCTCATACGAACATCAATGGACCTTTGAACGTTCGGTGGCAGGAGCGAATACTGTGGGCAATGCTGGCGCATATACCGTGCGTATTCCAGAAGGGCCGGCACAAGTGTAGAGACCCGTACGGAAGCCCCTTGTGGGTTCTCCACGTCAGGCGGCACCACGAACGCTATTAACGCGCCAGTATTGGATACCGCGGGAAATGCGTCCTACCCCTGGATGCCACAGCGACCAATCAAACGCCGGATCTATCTTGACCAAGCCCACTCATCAGCGGTAACGTGCCCCTGTCGCGAATTCGCCATGACCTGGGTTTCTGAACAAGGAAGGATTCGCGTCATGTTGAAATCGGCCACTGTCACGCAAGCCCCCGATCTCCTGGTCATCGGCCTTGGTCGAAGCGGCATGGCGGCTCTCGAGGCAGCCCGTTCCGCCGGCGCCAGCGTGATCGGCGTCGAACAAGACAACGCACCTGACCAAGGTGGTCGACTCGGCTGTGAGTACAACAGCCGCGCCTGGGGCATCTTTTCCGACGGTACCGTCGCGGTCGCCAGTGTGGACAAGTCCTGGCGCTGCACACCACGCGCCACGATCGTTGCCACCGGCGCGATCGACATCCCCCTGCCCGTTCCTGGCTGGCGCCTGCCCGGCTCGATCGGCGCTTACCACGCAAGTCGATCGCTTGAAACCGGCGCCAGCATCGTCGTTGTGAGAGGTCCTCATGCGCGCACCGGTGAACTTGCGCCAGATCTGAACCGGTTGCACATCGTGCAGGACGTACAACTAGCGGACGGCATTCCCCTGGAGATTCTCGGCGCAAACGCAGTCGCCGCCGTTCGCATTGGCGACACCACAATCGCCACCACCCACGTCATCCTGGACAATGGCATTCAGGTTGAAAACGGACTGGCAAGAATGGCTGGCATCCCGACAATCTTTTCTGTGGTATCTGGCGGCGACGCGATCGTGCCGGGCACCATATTCGCCGTCGGGGGAACGCTCATCTCCGTCATCGGAAACGCCGCGGGCGTCGATTCGAATCTCGGAACTCTGATCAGGGAAGCCTCAGAGACGGCAACCTTGCTCTCGCAATCGCTTGCTGGAGGCGAAATCCCGAGCGCCATTCCGTCCGAGCGAATCCACCCGGATGCGTCAGGCGCCCCGTTGCTCCCGGCACAGACCACGCCAAACACGCTGGTTTGCCCGAGCGAGGGCGTCACCATGCAGCAGGTGTTGAACGCGATCGAGCGAGGCGCAACCACGGTAAACGATGTCAAACGGCGCACCCGAGCGGGAATGGGCGCCTGTCAGGGACGCGATTGCCATTGGACGATCCGCGCCATGCTCGCCGACCATCACCGTTCATTTGCCACCCCCATGACCGCCCGCCCGCCCATTGCCGGCATCACACTGCGTGAGCTCGCCGGGCTCGGACAGTCCTGACCCACCGCGGTTAGCCATGTCTCCCTGACTTTGCCGATGCTACTATTTGAACTGTATGGTCCGGTCATGCTTCATGCCTCTGGTCGGAAATTCATCATCAATGCATGCCGGTCAGGAGCAAGACGTATGACCCCCAGTCAACAATCCCGCCTCGTTATCGACTATCGCAACGTCACGAATGGTGTCGTCGGCAATGACGATGGTATCTCCGGCGACGACCTTGACGACATCGCCGAAAAGGTCCGGCGGGAGCACGAACGTCTCGTCGCCAAACACGATGCCGGCGACCAAAAATGGATGGATCTTCCGGACAACACAATGTTGGCCGATGATATCGTCGCGTTCGCCAATGAAGCTCGCGCTCAATACTCGGACTTCATCCTTGTTGGTATTGGCGGCTCGTCGCTCGGTGCGATCGCGACGATCCAGGCGCTTGCCCATCCCTTCCGTAATCTGCTGCCCGACAACAAACGCTTCGGACCGCGCATATTCATCCTGGATAATCCCGATCCCGAGAAAATCGCCGCCACACTCGAAACTGTTGACCTGAGCAAGACACTGGTCAATGTCGTCACCAAATCCGGGCAGACGGCTGAAACCATGGCCAACTTCCTGGTCGTTCGCGACGCGCTAATCGCTGCGGTCGGCGAGGAACAGGCGAGAAGGCAGATTGTGGCCACCACCGATCCCGAAAGTGGCCTGTTGCGCCAGCTCGCGGACCAGGAAGGATATCGAACCTTCCCGGTACCACCGGGGGTCGATGGCCGCCAAACAGTGTTGAGCGCGGTTGGGATGCTTCCCGCGGCAATGGCCGGTATCGACATTCATCAATTGCTGGCTGGCGCCGCCGCAATGCGCACACGCGCGCAGACAGGCGATGTCCGGAGGAATCCCGCATACCTGCTGGCGGCAATCTCCTGGATCGCTGACACCCGCTATGGCAAATCGATGCTGGTCACCATGCCGTACGCCGATGCGCTCTTCGGCATCTCTGACTGGTTCCGCCAGCTCTGGGCGGAGAGTCTCGGCAAAAAGCTATCAGTTGACAACGAAGTCGTCTTTGCTGGCCAAACTCCGATCAAGTCACTTGGCGCGATCGATCAGCATTCGCAAATCCAGCTGTATACCGAAGGGCCGAACGACAAGCTGATCCAGCTCATTGCGATTGGGAGTTATCGGGAGATCGTGAACATTCCAACGCCGCCTGGCAGCATTCCCGATCTCGCCTACCTGACCGGAGGAGAGCTGGGCTCGCTGCTGGACAAGGAGCGAGTCGCGACCGCCTGGGCGCTGGCCAAGGCGGAGCGCCCGAACCTCACCATCACCACGCCGGTGATCGACGCATTCGCGGTCGGTGAGCTCTTCTACCTGCTCGAGCTGCAAACCGTCATGGCTGGAGCGCTGTACGATGTAAACCCGTTTGGCCAGCCGGGCGTCGAGGCTGGCAAGAACGCCACCTACGCCCTGATGGGCCGTGAAGGGTACGAAGACCTGCGCTCCGAGCTTGAGTCACAACAGGGCAACGCGGATGCGTTCCTCAATGCGCCGTAGCGCGAACGTGTCGCTCGATTCCGCACTTCCCCTTCGTACCCTGTAGAATCAGTGACAAACGAGCTGATGCGATCACGTCCGCACGTGTGGTGACAGACGCATCACTCCGCCAGGCGCCAAAGGGAACAAAGTGACAGCGGGACTTTCACCCATCCGGTTCATGCTCTACACTGCCGCGATCCTGGCCGTGCTGGCTTTGGTGTGGCTGGTCGTCCAGGCGCGGTCGATCGTCGTGCTGCTGATCCTCGGAATCATCTTCAGCACCGCGATTGAGCCACTGGTGTTCCGTTTGCGTCGCGCTGGCCTCACTCGCGGCCAGGGAATCCTTGTCGTCTATGCGGCACTGTTCACCCTGGCTGGCCTGACCGTCTACCTGGTGATACCGATCCTGGTGCAACAGATTACCGCATTTGACGCCGCTGTCCCCGAGATTTTCGACAACCTCCGTGCCCAGGCGCTCGAAATCGAAAATGATGTCATCCGGAGGTCCAGCTACACGACACTGTGGCGCATTCAGAATGGGTACGAAGAACTCCGCTCCGGTCCACAGATCGGGCAGGATCGGGCTCTGGGTCTTGCCACCTCGGTGGTCGGCCTGCTGCTTTCGTTCTTTTCGCTGCTTATCGTCGCCTACTACTGGATGACAGAGAAGGCAACGCTCAAGCGGTTGGTGCTTGGACTCATACCATTTGACCGCCGGGATCGCGTCCACTCGATCTGGGACGAAATTGAGTTCAAGATTGGCGGATGGACACGAGGTCAGCTGGTGCTGATGATCATTGTCGGTGGCGCCTCGGGCATCGCCTACTATCTTCTCGATCTCAGGTTTTGGCTCGCGCTTGCGATCTGGGCCGGTCTCACCGAAGCGATCCCCTTTATCGGTCCATTCATTGGCGGGGGCACCGCGGCGCTCATTGCGCTGGCCGATTCCCCCGAAAAGGCGGCGCTGGTCATCCTGGTCGCCTTTGTGCTTCAACAGCTCGAAGGCGCTGTGCTGGTGCCGAGGGTCATGAGGAACGCGGTGGGGATGAGTCCCCTGACGGTCGTGCTCGCCGTACTTGTAGGAAACGCCCTGGCGGGGCCAATCGGCTCCTTGCTGGCGATACCGATTGGAGCCGCCACGCAGGTGATCGTGCAAAACCTGCTGAGGCTTCGTGACGACCGCATCACCACAGAGCTACGCACCATGGATGTCACTCCCTTGTCCGCCACGGCATTGAACTCCCCATTTGCGGAATCCGAGGAGGATAGCAATCGACCAACAACTCGTTTCGGCAAGTCCCTGATCGAGGACCCGCGAGACCCGAACGGCCACCGCCGCGGAGTGCCATCGTGATCAGCGACGGTGCCCCAGACAGCTCGCTCTTTGACCCTGACGACGATGACAGGCCGCCGTTGCGAACGATTATCGCCTTGTTCGACGATACGATCGATGCCGAACATGCACTCCTTGCGTTGCGCCGGTCCGATCAGCCCCCCGCCGAGATTTCCGTCATTCTCCGGGAACGCGTGACCGATGCGAAATCCCATACGCGCCGGGAGACGGTGCTGTCGCGGGTGGTTGCGTCATCGGCGCTGGAAACAGTCGGCGGATGGTTGCAAGGGCTGGCGTCGTTGATCCTGCCCGAAGATCGCGCGAGCTACCTGGTCGCCGGCCCGATCGGTGTCATGCTTGCCAGCATCCGGGAGGCGCGCCATGAAGGGCACACCGATGACCAGGACGCATCCCGTTTCAAGGTCACCAATCGCCAGCTCACCCGCGCATTGACCCTGTTCGGGTTCGACCTCAACGAAGCAACCTACGTCGAACATCGCGTCGTTGCCGGGTCACCCTTGATTGCCGTCACCTCGGAACGTGCCCCGATCCTGCGAACCGCCCATGAGATATTTTCGGGCAACACTGCCGTTCACATCGGACTGACACACACCGAATCGTCGATCCAGTCAGTCGCCGCCCGATTGCTGATGACCGGTCCCCGCGCTGGCGGACCGGTCGTGATCACCGACGCGGTTGCGCCGCTGCGCGGGTTGAGTGAACCTGACTACTATGCCCACTACGACCGCACCATTCGTGGTCGCCAGGTTGTCAGCCGGCTGGGCAAACCAATCGGTCGCGTGTCCGACGTGCTCTACGAGACCCAGGTGTGGGAGGATCAAAACTCCGAAGCCGAGCTGCGCCGCACGATCCCTCGCTACATCATTGTCAATTCGGGCGGATTGCTGCCGATTGGCAGGCGAAAAACAGCCGTCCCGGCAGAACTTGTGGATGCCGATCAGACGCCAGTCCTGCTGCGCGTCACGAACTCGGAATTGCGGCGTGCACCGCGATACGACGCCTCACGTCCGCTGAGCCGCCAGGATGAGGTGGCATTGCGGCGTTACTTCCACGTCCGCAACTACTGGATGAACCCCAACGGCGCGCTTTTGGTGGAACCGGTGGAACCAGAGTCGCAAATAGACGAATAACGGCGAACTTATTGGTTCACCGTCATCCACCAGCAATGCGCGCCTCACTCGCCTACATACTGATGCAACACTGACGCGACTACTCGTCATTCGCAACCTTCACGATGTTCGCAACGAGCGGCCAGGCAGGTGCACCCGCCTGCCTGAAGATGACGGCGCCATCCTTGCCGACGACGACGACTGACCGCGATATCCCACCGCCATCGTCTTTCACGGCGCCGTAGGCCTTCGCCACGTGCATGTCTTCGTCGACCAGCAACTCGAAGGGGAAGTCATGCATTTCCCGGAACGCTCGATGGCTTTCCGCGGTTCCAGGGTTCACGCCGACGGGCTCGACGTCATACTTGCGCATTGACGTAATGCTGTCGCTCACGGCGACAAGCTGGTCCGTTCAACCAGAAGACATGTCCTTCGGGTAGAACACCAGCAAGACGCGTTTCAGCCCTTGCAAATCCGAAAGGCGGAACAATTCCCCCGTTGAATTCATCAATTCAAAATCCGGCGCCATCTCTCCGACAGAAATCAGCATGTGTCTCCCTTTCCCCCTGTCACTCCGCCAACTGTTTTTGCGGTAACGCGAGCATGCGATCGAGCGCAATCGACGCCGGCGCCGCGATTTCTGGATCAACCTTGATCTGATTGACCACGCGACCCTCAATCAGGTGCTCCAGCACCCACAGCATATACGCTGGGTGAATCCTGTACATCGTCGAACACGGGCAGATCACCGGATCAAGGCAGAAGATCGTCTTGTCGGGCATCTGCGCCTGCAATCGTCGCACCAGGTTGATCTCGGTGCCCACCGCCCACGTGGTCCCGGACGGTGCGCTCCGGATGACGTCGATAATGTGCTCGGTCGAACCGTCCATGTCCGAGGCCGCCACCACCTCGATGCGGCACTCCGGATGAACGATCACCTGCACGTCTGGATAGTCTATCCTCGCCTTTTCGATCTGTTCGACCGAAAACCGCGCGTGGACGCTGCAATATCCCTTCCAAAGGAACACCGTGGCATTCCTGAGCTGCTCCTCGGTGTTTCCACCCAACGGCTGGGCTGGGTCCCAGACCACCATCTGGTCGACGGAGAAGCCCTTGCGGGCCGCGGTGTTCCGCCCAAGATGCTCGTCGGGAAAGAAAAACACCCGGTCACCGTGGTCAAACGCCCAATCATACACCCGGCTGGCATTCGATGACGTGCACACGATACCGCCATTACGACCACAGAATGCCTTGATCTCCGCCGATGAGTTCATGTAGGTAATCGGCACGACCCGATCGATGTCGAGATCAGCCAGCACCTTCCACGCCGCCTCGACGTCCTCGCCAGTTGCCATATCCGCCATCGAACACCCCGCTTCGAGGTTGGGGAGGATCACCTTCTGGTGGGCGGCGCCAAGGATGTCCGCGCTTTCCGCCATAAAGTGCACGCCACAGAAGAGCGTGAATTCGGCGTCCGTCTGTTCCGCGGCCTGCTTCGACAGCAGGAACGAATCGCCCTGGAAGTCAGCAAACTGGATAACCTCATCGCGTTGGTAGTGATGTCCCAGGATGGTCAGGCGATCACCAAGCTGCTCCTTCAGCGCGAAGATCCGGGCATCCCGCCGCTCCGCCGGCATCTTGAAGTATTCGCTGGGAATTCGCTCCTGGCGCATCGAGCCAACACCGTGGTCGTGTAGTTGTTCATAGGCGCCTGTACCCTCTTCGGGGACACACGCGGCGGGCTCCAATTGTGGATCGGACAGCCAGAGGGTCTTGTATGGACGTTGTTCGGATGAGCTATCAGTTTTCGGCCACATCGTTGCCGCGGTCGACGCTGGGTTGTTGGGCATGATTGGCATACTCCTGCATGTGAAGTGCATCGTCGGCTATAGGCAGCAATCGCTGACCCACGTCCGGTTTGGAGCATTCTGGAACATCCAGGAGTAATTGTCAACATGACACTAAGTCGGCAATGTACACATTCCAAGCCCTCTCGCGCCGAATTTCCGGCCAGATTCACTGGAGTGCCCCAAGGAACGGGGAATTGACCATGCCCACAAATTTTCGTCAAACGCGGCTCATTGTCGCCGATTATCGCCGTGGTTCTGGAACCGAGCGCCGGAAGACTTCAGTCCAGGAATCAATCGTGGACGAACAAGGCAACGCACGGAATGCCAAGAATTCGTTACGCCGCGCGGCGCCCTTGGTTCGGCGAGCCGGGCTCGACCTCGCCTCTCGACACAGGCAACTCAAGCGGGATTCGCGCGCGACGGCTACGATTTGAGTCGCTCCCCGTCACGAGCGGAATGAACGCCAATGCCCCAAACACCACGATCCAAATTGCCACGACTCCAAACACAAGAAACATCATCATGCCGCTCCAGTCATACGTCCCGCCAACGGATCACAGTATGCGACTGCTTCACGGCAACAAGGCGGAGAATCCGTGTCAGATCTGTGTCAATCCGGCACTGATGACCTGGGCGCCAGATATCCGGGCGCCCACCCGGCGAGAAAGTCCCATGTATCCAGCGTACTGTCCCGAATGGCCTGTCCCCGCTCGACGATATCCTGCATCCATGACAACTTGCCCGTCCAGGCATTGGGCTTCAGGCCACCATCCCAAACCCAGCCCGCCGTGACTGTTTCGTTGATCGTCGTCTCCACCGGCCAATAGGTGAACTCTCCGGTCGTTTCTGACAAACCGGTGACCCGCACGGTGGTGCCCCGCTCGATCACGCCGAGCAGCTCTGCGTTCGGGCTCGGGCCAACTCGCACGTTCAACTGGTCGACGCTCACGGCGGTTTCGGTGCCCGGAGCGATCGACAGCACATCCTCGAACAATGCCTCCGGCCCCTGCCTCAGGAACAGCACAATCCCCAGCAGCAGCGTGCCCAGCACCATCACGAAGAACAACCGCCAAATCAACCGGCGCAGGCGACGCGACCGGCGCGCCAACCGCCCGCCAGAACGATACATCCGCTCGAACGCACCGGCCCGATCCTCGAAGAGCTCTGGCATTCCGTCATCAACCGGATCGTCGTCCTCGCCGCCGTCGTGCCGGTGCCGCCGTCCAATGCGAAATCGCCGCTCAGGGGCAAGTTCCCGGTGATTCGAAGGATCGATCACGCTGGTGCGGTGAATGTCGTCAATCGATGCGCCCTCAAGCCCCGATCGGAACATCCCCGCGAACCGGCGCACATCATGAATGCGATCGGATGGTTCCTTCATCAACGCCCATCCGATCACATCATCGATCCATCCCGGCAGCTCGAGCTCGGGACGAACGCTGGATGGCGCCGGGGGCAGTTCTTCCAGATGGGCACGGATCAGCTCGCGCTTTTGATCGGGCCCATCTGGCACATCGAACGGAATCTGGCCGGTCAGCATTTCATAGACAACACAGCCCAGCGAGTACACATCCGTCTCGGTACCAACCGGATCGCCCTTTGCCTGTTCAGGCGCCAGGTACGCGACCGTGCCAAACGCCATCCCTCCCTGCATCTCGGTGTGTATGCCGGGACGCTGCGCCAGTCCAAAGTCAATGAGCTTGACCTCACCGGACGGCGTCACCATGATGTTCTGCGGCTTGATGTCGAGATGGACCAGGTTCCGCTCATGAAGATGGCCAAGTGCGTTCGCAAGCTGCCGCAGGATCAACGCAACCTCTTCCGGCGACATCGGCCCATCCCGATGCACCAGCGCTTTAAGGGTTTCCCCTTCAACCAGCTCCATCACCACCCAGGAGCCGTCCTGCTCCTCGTAGAGGTCATAGATGGTTACCAGGTTAGGGTGATTGACGAACGCCATCGCCCTTGCTTCGCGGCGGAATCGCTGGCGTGATGACGGATCCTGCTGGTATTCGGTACGCAACGTCTTGAGCGCGACTGTTCGGCGGGACTGCAAGTCAACCCCGCGATAGACCGTTGCCATCCCGCCGGAGCCAACCGGGCGATCCAGGTCAACGCTGTATCGATTTCCGATGATTACACGGGTCGACCCCGCCGGAGCCGTCTCGCTCATGTCACCGTCTGCCCTGTCCCACGTTGTCTCTGCCCGACGCCGGTCCGCGTGCCGCCGTCGGCGTATATCGGGTACTCTACCACCCTGTACGGTCAGTAACTCCATCGTTCTCGAATCAGGCAGGATGCGTGCGGAATCGTATGACGGGCCCGTTGTTCAATGTGTACTGTATTGACAGGTGTGGCCCGTCGCCGCACACTGCCGGACGATTGAACTGAGCGTGCAAGTGAAAGGGATCGAATCGTGAAGATCGGCGTGTTTACGGTTCTCTTTGCGAATCATCCCCTCGAAGAGGCGCTCAACTCCATTGGGTGCGTCGGGTGAGACGCGGATGAGAACAAGCGCGAGGAGATCGGAGTCGACCGCGATCCCTCCCACCTCATCATCTTGCGGGGGATGGACCCGTTGGTACGTGTCGGGGAGCTCTGCCCGTGCTGGGACCGGCTCTCGGAAAAGGAGGAAACTGTGTCGAGACCAGTCACCTTGTTCACCGGCCAATGGGCCGATGTGCCTCTCGAAACGCTTGCGCCTAAAGCGAAGGCGATGGGCTTCGATGGTTTGGAGCTCTGTTGCTGGGGCGATCATTTCGAGGTCCAGAAAGCAATCGAGGATCCTGGCTACTGCGAGACACGATGGGAAATCCTCAACAAGAATGACCTGAATTGCTTCGCGATCGGCAACCATCTTGTCGGACAAGCGGTGTGCGATGCAGTCATCGACCAGCGCCACAAGGGCATCGTGCCGCCACACGTTTGGGGCGATGGTGACCCCGAGGGCGTTCGCCAACGCGCCGCAAAGGAGATGGAGGACACAGCCCGCGCCGCGGCGAAGCTGGAGGTGCCGGTCGTCACCGGGTTCACCGGGTCCAGCATCTGGCACGTTCTGGCAATGTTCCCACCAGTGCCACCGGATATGATCGAGGCGGGTTACCAGGATTTCGCCGACCGGTGGAACCCAATCCTCGATGTGTTCGATGAGGTCGGCGTCAAGTTCGCACTGGAGGTCCACCCGTCGGAGATCGCCTACGACTTCTGGACGACCAAGCGCGCCATGGAGGCTATCGATCACCGCCAATCGTTCGGTATCAACTTCGACCCGAGCCACCTCTACTGGCAGATGCTCGATCCGGTCGCGTTTGTTCACGAGTTTGGCGATCGCATCTACCACGCGCATGTCAAGGAATCGATACGCGTGCTGGATGGTCGGAACGGCATCCTCGGGTCACACCTCTTCTTCGGCGACCACCGGCGTGGGTGGGACTTTGTCTCGCCCGGCCGCGGAGGTGTCCCATTCGAGCGCGTGTTCCGGGCGCTGAACGATATCGGCTATGACGGCCCGCTGTCGATTGAGTGGGAAGACAGCGGCATGAACCGTGACCAGGGCGCACCAGAAGCAGCGGAAATGGTGAAGCGGCTCGACCTGGTCCCCTCGGATGTCGCCTTCGACGCCGCCTTTAAACAAGGCTGATCCATCACGAATCTGCCTCAGTATCGGGTCCGGGCTGGGCGAGACGTCTGTCAATGCACGAGCGGAAGCCTGATGCGGCTTGAGGGGCTTCGGCGTCCGGTGGTCTGGATCACGCAAAGGAGCACAAACATGAACGAGATTGGTGTCGGCCTTGTTGGCTACAAATTCATGGGACGAACCCACTCCAACGCCTATCGTCAGGTTTCCCACTTCTTCGACGTCGAGCCGCGCCCGCGCATGGTCGCGTTGGCGGGACGCGATGAATTATCGGTCAGGGACGCCGCCGCCGAACTCGGTTGGGAGTCATACGAGACTGACTATCACGACCTGATCGCTCGCGACGACATCCAGCTGGTCGATGTGTCCACACCCGGCTTTACGCACAAGGAGATCGTGATCGCCGCACTCGACGCCGGCAAGCATGTCCTTTGTGAGAAGCCGCTTGCCAACACGCTCGATGAGGCCCAGGAGATGCTGACCGCCGCCCGCAAGGCCGGTACGACCGCGATGGTCAACTTCAACTACCGGCGCGTGCCAGCGGTGCAGCTCGCCAAACGCCTGATCGATGATGGAACGCTCGGCGAGATCCGTCACTTCCGCGCCCAGTACCTCCAGGACTGGATTCTCGATCCCGGGTTCCCGCTGGTATGGCGCATGAAAAAGGAGCTTGCCGGATCCGGGGCGCTCGGGGATATCGGCGCCCACATTCTCGATCTTGGGCACTTCCTGGTCGGGCCGATTGCCGAAGTCGTCGGCACCCTCCAGACGTTCATCAAGGAGCGACCGGTTGAGGTCACCAGCGGCGGCGGATCCGGCCTTGCCGCCAGCGGTGGTCAGGAGATGGGTGAAGTCACGGTTGACGACGCGACCAGCTTTCTCGCCAGGTTCGAAAACGGCGCAATGGGAACCTTTGACGCCACTCGCCTGGCGCCCGGACGACGCAATCGCAACACATTCGAGATCAACGGCTCGCTCGGCTCGGTGGTTTTCGACCTGGAACGCCTCAATGAGCTTCAGGTCTATCTCGTGGAAGACGAAGAAGGGTTGCAGGGTTTTCGGACCATCAATGTCACCGAGGCCGTGCACCCCTACACCGAGCACTGGTGGCCCGCCGGACACATCATCGGGTATGAGCACACGTTTATTCACGCGGTCTACGACCTGCTCACCGGAATCGGCAAGGGCGTCAGTCCGCACCCCGATTTCGAAGATGGGTTCAACACCCAGGCGGTGCTTGACGCCGTCTCCCGGAGCGCGGATTCTGGCAAATGGGAGCAGCCAGCCAAACCACAGCTCACCTGACCAACGTTGTCGACAGGTATCCCAGGACTGGCCTCCGACGCCGGACGCCCATTACCGAGCGGATTGAAGTTCCCGCAACTCCGGGGGAGTCAGGCCAGCCTGCCGGGCCACGTCCTCAAGCTCGCCGGCGGCGACCACGCAGTCGATCAGCCATTGGTCTTCCCGCGCCAACGCACCGGAGGCGATCAGGGCGCTCACGCGTTGACGGATGCGGGGATAGCCCACCACCGCAACCACATCTTCCGCGTCGACATGAGCGGCCCAGTTACCTGTCAACGCGCTGATCTTCGCCATCGCCCCAACTACCGCGGTGATGTTCCGCTGGTCGATGGCTCGTCGAACATCCGCCGCCATGGCGGCAATGCCGGTGATTCGCTCCAGGCGCTTCCGTATCCCCCGCGGCAGGCGCTCTGATCCGTTGTGTGGAGTCACCGTTAAAAGCTGGGCACAGCGATCTGGATCATCCTTCTGGACAGCCTCGATCACACGCGAAACCCACGCATCCCGCTCCCTGGCGAGCGACACCCGAGCACGGAATGCTTCGTCGAGATCCTCATCGCTGGCAAAGATTTCGGGATCGATGGCAGCGATAATCGCGGCGTCCTGATCGCTTGCCACCACCCTGACGATCTGCTCGTAGCTCAGGGCCCTGAGCACCATCACGAGATCGGACCGATCGGAATCCCCAAGCTCAGCGATATCCCCACTCATCGCCAGACGCACCAGCACATCGCGATTGTTTGTCGCAAGCGCCTCCCGAAGCTCCCGGGCGATATGCTCTCGCCGGCTCTCCGCGCGCTGGCGGTGACGCCGCGTTGCCGCTGGCGGGCGCTCCACAGAGGACAGCGCCGCGAATCGTTCCAGCAGATCGCTTGTGTCGAGCGGATCAGCGCGAACGCTGGTCGTGGCTCGCGCTGGCGCGGACGTTGATGCGGTGGGCGCATTGAACGACGCGGGTGACCAGGGATCGTCATCCCACGTATCGAACTCCTGACCTGAACCCGTTTGGTCCTCCGGATCCGGACCGCGCATCGGTACCGAACCAGCAATCGTCCGCGACCGGGAACGGGTCCACCCCGGCGTGCGGCGCACATCATGCACCGCTTCCTTCAGAATCTGCCCTGCCTGTTGCCCAGGCGCCGTACACGCGCCGATCAGGTACTCAAGCAGCAGTGCCGGGAGCCCGGTCAGATCGTCTTCAAGCTGGCGGACCAGCCCTGATCGGCCCGGGTCCAGCAGGTCCCACGAAGAAAAGACAAGTGGGGCGTGCTGCCCGCGCTCCGTCTCGACCTCACGTTGCACATCAACCATTCCCCCCGCGATTGCGACAGATGCCATCAGCACGAGCAGCGCGAATGCATCCTCCGCCTCCGCGCCCGCTTCGGCATCTGTCAGGCGATATCCCGGCCGGCGCCGCGGGATCACGTTTCCACCCGACAAAGGACCCATCCGGTCAAGATCGATGAGGGCAACGCTGTTGTCAGGACGCACAATGAGATTTCCCGGCGCGATGTCGCCATGCGCGTAGCCAGACAATTGCAGCACATCGGCCAGATCGGCCAGGCTGTCGACAATAGAATCCAGCTTCGACGCGGTTGGCCTGAAACGCATCACATCGGCAAGGGTGTCGCCAGGAATCCAGCTATAGAGCAGGGCCAGCTCTGGCTCGCCCCGCGCCTCGGAGTCGAGAATCGTCATGTCCGCTGGCAGGAATCGATGAATGTCTCCTGTCTCAGCTTGAAGATCAGCGTACCGTTCCGGCCAGTTCCGGGCATCGTCCGCACGCAACGGCACGCGAAGTGCGTAGACACGGGTATCACGCCGTTCAAGCGGATAGACCACGGCGTCGTCCCCGGCGTACAGACGAACGCGTCCCGCCCTGTCAGTCACGACGCTCGTGCCCAGTGATCGCACGTAGGAAACTGATCCGGCCTGCAGCGCGTTGGAGAAAGAAGTGATGTCAAGCATGCGCAGTCCTTCTACTCGGTTGTTGCCATCGCTTAGGGTATCATTCACGCCACGATGGTTGATGATATAGTGTACATACACTTGAACGTCACAGTCGCCGAGGAAGGGTGGGAGGCTTGATCCGGTGTGTCAGAAAGGGTTCATCCCGTGCAACTTCGCTCACGTTTCACCCGCTCCACGCAAGATGAACACAATGGTTCCCCGCTAACAACTGAAACTCCCCACGCGCACGACGGCCCGAATGACAACGGATCGGCCGTTGACCCCGACGCGCGTCGCGTCACCAGCGAGCATGCCGCGTTGTCCCGGGAGATTCAAACTTTGGCGACCTCACTTGGTGAGATCGACTCGAGGACATCCGGTCGGCTGCGCGATCTGGCCAACGCGGTGAACACCCCCACCGAGCGTGGGCGATGGAACGCGGTTGATCTGCGACAGGCGTTCAACATCGAACGGCTGTCTCATCAATTTGCCGAACGCAAGGTTGGAAAACAGCAAACCTGGCTGATCGAGCTCGCCGACAAGATCCGTAACGTGCTGGTACTCGTGCCGATCCTGTTGACATGGTACGCGCTTGCAGAGGCATCGCGTGCCTACGACCGCTATCTCACTGAGAACCCCGACGAAGCCGGACAGCCATTTCTCCTGCTCTGGCAGCAAGGCTTTGGCGGCGAGTTGAGTGTGCTTTCGCCAACCTTCGCGACGGTCGCGCTGATCGACGCCGCAATCATCCTGGTGATCATCCTCCTGACGCTGTACGCGCATGGTCGGCGCGAGGATCAGGAAGACCGCGTGGCCGAAATTTCAGCTGAATACTATGTCACGATCGACAACACGCTCGCTGAGGCTGGTGTCATGCTCGCTCGTGATCGAGCCGCGCAGCCATCCCAGCTCGCCCAGAATGTCGCGGCGCTGACCGATCGCTTCGACCTCAATAGCCGCGAGATTATCGGATTGATCGATGAAGAACGTCAGCGGCTCTCGGAGATCGCCGAACGCCGCCAGTCCGAGATGTCCGATTTCTCACTCTTCGTGCGCGGCATGCGATCCGGCGCGGAACAGACGCACCGGATGCTTTCCGAGCTGCGCCAGGTCTCGCGGTCGCTGGATGAGTCGGTCGATCGGCTCGGCACGGACGTCGCCGCCACCGGTCGTCACCAGGAAACGTTACTTGGCACACTGCAGAACCTCGAGCAAATGACCTCGTCCGCGATCCAGAGCGATCAGGCAGTCACGCACCGTCTCGCTGAAGCGGCAGCCGCAATCGCCGGCTCTGCGGACAGCGCCGTAGCCGGTGCCGATCACGCCGCCCAGGTCGGCGATGCCGCCCACGAGGCGCTTCGAGGCATGGGCGAACTCGCTCAACGCCTTGTGGAGACAAACAAACAGCTCACCGACGCAATGAATCGTGAACAGGGGTCGACGGATTCATTCGGTTCGGCGATCACCGCCGCGTCACGCCAGAACACAACGATCACCGAGCGGCTATCGGAGTTGACCCGGGAAATCTCGGAAATGCGGGACACGTTCACCGACCTTGCCGATCGCACGGCATCCCAAACCCGCGCCCTCGCCAAGATGCTGGAGCAACAATCCACCATTTCCGACGACATCTCCCGGGCAACGCGCGACCTCGGCTCGGCAGGCATGTCCACCGCTCAGCGCAGCCGGGAGGCACGCGAGGATCTGACCCGGCTCGCCCAACGGCTTGATCAACTCACCACCTCACTGAACCGGGCCGCTCAGCAATTGCCGACCACGGAAAACCTGCAAAAGGCGTTTGCAAGCGCGCTCCGCACTGAAGCCAGTCGCGATCGGTCGGCGTCGCTGGACGAAGACGCGCACACCAGTCGCTGGCATCGTTAGGTCCCTCATCCTGCCACCTGACTCCATCGGGAGACCTGCATGAATCCGTTTCGCCGCCGAAAACGCACACGCCGGGACATGATCGTGCTCGGCGGCTGGCTCTTCGCCGACCTCCTGCTCGGGCTGGCCATGCTGTTCGCTGTGGCGAACACAGTTGGCTCCCCACCACCCACCCCGACACCGACAGCGACGCCGGACCAGCTCGCTACCGCCCAGGCATCGTTCGAATCACAGCTTGTCGCCCAAAATGCCACGGAGGTGGCGCTGCAACGCGACATCGCCATGCGCGAACAATCGTCGATACAGACCGCCCAGGCGCAGCAGAACCTGAATGCGTCGCGCAGCAGGTCCGCGACTGAGACTGCCGAAGCCCAGGCGACCGAAGAGGCGATGTCGGAGTCTCGGCTTGCCACCCGGGACGCCCAGGCGACACAGGATGCAGTCGCCGCCCAGGCGACGATTTCCGCTTTTTCCACGGAGGCGGCCTCTTCCAACGCAAGCCAGGCGGAGATCAACGCGCAACTGGCCACTAGTCAGGCCGAGGCAACACGTGTATCCCGGCTGATCGATCAACAGGCAACAGAACAAGCGGAGATTGCCGCCATGGCGACCGAAAACGCATCCTCGGGCGCCAACACCCAGGCAACCATCGCCGCGCTTGAGTCGTCGCGGGCGTCGAACCAGAATGCGCTTGCCACCAGTGAGGCAGAGCAGACCAACCTCGCCGCCACCAACGAGGCGCTGGCGACGGAACGGGCCGATCTCTCGGCCACGGCCACGGCGTTTGTCGAAGCAGCGCCGCCCGGCGGCCTGAACCCCAATCCGGTGGAGGAGACCATCCAGGTCGATCTCAACGGCGTGCTATCAGGTAATCCCGACGCGATCCGGGACGCTCAGGAGACGATCACCGACACGTTCGAGCCGTATGCCGACGAAGGATGCCAGGCGGGCGTCGTGTTCACCTCATCCCGCGCTCCCGACCTGGGGTCGGGTGTTCAACTTTCGGAGGGCATCAACGGCCTGCTGAGATCCACCATGCCGGAGGTCTTCACCGACATCACCGGATTCCAAGCCGTCGCCTATCCCAATACCGAACCTGCCGGTGAAGTCATCCTCCAGTTGTACTTCTACTCCGGTTGCAGCCTCGTCGATTCTGAGGAGTGATTTCAGATCCGGGGGAACGGCTGGCAGACGCAGAATCGAATACGCCTGTAGCGTCGGGCCGAAAGTGCCCGAGATTTTCCAAGGATTCGGCTACACAAGGAATTTGCCTTTCAGGCTTCGAAATTGCCGCCTGCGGCGGGCCGAGGCTACAGCGGTCGACGGTGGCGTCGGGCGGAACGTGCCTCAGGTTTGGCATGGCTCATCGTATTCACCCATATCGCGAATCGCGCGCTTCACGATATGCAGCCAGCGTCATACGCGCCGTGCGGTCCCAGCTGAACAGCCGGGATCGCTCCAAAGCGGCATGCGAGAGCAATGCTCGCAACGGCTTGTCGGTCACCAGCCGGATGATGGCGTCGGCCAGCGCATCGAGCTCCGGCTCGACCAGGACGCCGCTCTCCCCCACCACCTCCGGCAGGCTGGTGCGGTTAGCCGCAATCACCGGGATGCCGCACGCCATCGCCTCCAGCGGTGTGAGTCCGAACCCCTCGTACATCGACGGTGTTACATACGCCGTTGCGCCCTGATACAGCGTCCGGCGTTCGTCATCGGTGACGCGGCCAGTCAGGATAACGTGATCTTCAAGCTTCAACTCGGCGATGATCGGGGCAACCGGCGGAAACACAACCGGGTTGTCGCTGTGCGGCGCTCCGCCGAGCACCAGCTGAATCTCCTCGGGGAGATACGGAAGCGCCTGTGCAAATGACCGGATCAGCAACGGAACGTTCTTGCGCCGGTCGAACCCCGCCATGGAAAGCAGGTATGGTCGTCGAACATTGAGCGCTTCGAGCTGCCGCGATGTGCACTCCAGGTCAGTCGATGGGCACAATGTTGGATCCGCGGCAAGCGGCGTTATCCGAATCCGATCGTAGGCGATACCCAACACGTCATGGACATCTCGCGCCGCGGCCTCAGACGGGGTCAGCACCAGGCTGGCTCGCCGAACGGTGCGTCTCATTATCCCAAGGTACGCACGCATTGCACGAGATTGGCGGTATTCCTGCAGCAATAGCGGAATCGTGTCATGCACCGTCACGACAAGCGGCACACCCGTACGGATCGGCGCGCTGAATGCTGGCACATGCAGCACTTCAGCGCACGCTGCCCGACGGTGCCTGGCCACCTCAACACCGCCCGCATCCCAGATCATCCGTGATGCGCGAGAACCAAGCCGTGACATCGTCGTGCCGGGCTGCAGGGCCACGATCCCGATCTCGTCCGGAACCGTCGCGAACGCATCCAACAATCCCTGAACGTATGTGCCAATGCCAGACGGCGGGAGCGCCAGGAAACTCGTGTCCATCGCCACAATCAACCGGTCAGGCCGAGCGGCATGCGCCGAATCATATCGCCTTGGCATGGTATGGATCACATCCAACCTCGTATGATGTTCGGACAGCGCGAGGAGCGACTTTGTTGTTCGTGGCATGGTATCATTTGGGAAGTATTGAATCGTCTGCGATTGCAGATTTGGAGGATTCCGTGACACAACCAGTTATCGCTACCGACGAAACCTATCAGACCGAAGTCATCGACGCCGACAAGGCCGTGTTGGTCGATTTTTGGGCGCCTTGGTGCGGACCGTGCAAGATGGTCGGACCGGTGCTCGAAGAGATCGCCGCTGAGGAAGCGTCTCGCATCAAGATCGTCAAGATCAATGTCGACGAGAATCAGCAGCACGCCTTGCAGCTGGGCGTCTTCAACATCCCGACCATGATCGTCTACAAGAACGGTCAGCCGGTCGACAAGATCGTCGGAGCCCTGCCTAAAGCGCAAATCATGGAGCGACTCAAGCCGCACCTCGGATAGCGCTCCCAGATTGCCAAACTTCATGTGCCTACAGCGGTCCGGCGAGCAAGTCGGACCGCTGTAGTGTTTCACGTCTCCACCGCGACAGGCTGCCGAGTGCGCGATACCAGTGCGGTCATTATCACGCCGAGCATCATGAACGACGCGAGCAGCAGACCGAACCGGCCGTCGCTCCTCCGGTGCGACCTGTCAGGTATGGTGACTCCGTGTCTCAAACAGAATGTGGAATGTCAGGAATCAGCATCCTTGCGGACCTGGCGTCCGTCGGCGGGCGGGGCGAGGCCTTCCACCTCACGGCGGAGATCTTCGAGGTCGGCGAATTGGCGGTAAACTGAGGCGAATCGGATATATGCCACCTGATCCGTGGCCTTGAGCTCCCGCAATACCGCCTCGCCGATCTCCGCCGACGACACTTCCTTGGCGCCAACTTTCATCACCGCCGACTCCACCCGCCCAACGATGGCGTCAAGTGTGTCTTCGCTGATCGGCCTCTTGGTCACGGCCACCCGGATCTTCTGCCGGAGCTTGTCCTGGCTGAACGCTTCGCGACGACCATCCTTTTTAACCACGGTGAGCGACACCGCTTCGACGCGCTCATAGGTCGTGAATCGACGGTGGCATGCTTCGCATTCGCGGCGACGCCGTATTGAGTCGCCCCCACTCAGCTCACGGCTGTCGATAACCCGTGAATCTCGAGTTCTGCAATACGGACACCGCAAGAGGATTCCCCTGTTCCTGGTCCCAACGGTCTGCCGATTGCCCGTATGCTATCGATCCCGCAGGAACTTGATGATCGACGATTCATTGTCCCAGTCGTCGTCCGGCGCCACGGGCGGGCCACCAGCGGCGCTGCGCCCTCCGCTCCTTGAGCCTCCACGCTCGGGAGCAGGCTCACCCGCGCCTCGATCGAACGAGTATTCGTCCAGTGGTCGCGACTCATCGAACCCGGTCGCGATGAGCGTGATCATCACCGCATCGCCCAGCGACTCATCGACCGACGTACCGTAGATGATCTCGGCATCGTCGGCGGCGGCGGCGCGGATCACCTCGGCTGCCTCGCTGGTCTCGAACAGCGTCAGCGAATCCCCCCCCGCGATGTTGTACAGCACTCCCTTGGCGCCCTGGATATTCATCTCCAGCAGCGGACTTTCGATCGCTTCTCGCGCGGCGTTGATGCAACGATCCGGACCCTCGCCATATCCAATTGCCATCAGTGCGGAACCGGCGTTCTGCATGATGGTTTTGACATCGGCAAAGTCGAGATTGATCACTCCCGGTTTCGTGATCAAATCCGAAATGCCGGCTATACCCTGCCGCAACACATCATCCGCAATCTGGAATGCTTCATTCACCGTGGTCTTGGGGTCAACCATGTGCAGCAGGCGCTCGTTCGGAATCGTGATCAGCGCATCGACTGTCTCTCGAAGCAGCTCGATCCCCTCTTCCGCGGCTCGCTTCCGGCGACCACCTTCGAAGCCAAATGGCTTGGTCACCACGGCCACCGTCAGCGCGCCCGCATCCTTGGCCAATCTCGCAATGGTCGGCGACGCGCCGGTGCCGGTTCCGCCTCCCATGCCGGCGGCGATGAAGATCATGTCGCTGCCCTGCATCACCTCCGCCAGCGCTTCGACACTCTCCTCAGCTGCACGCTCTCCGATTTCGGGTCGGCCACCAGCGCCAAGCCCCTTGGTGAGCTTGTCGCCAATCCGGACCGCGGTCTCGGCGTGGCTGGTCATCAAAGCCTGAGCGTCGGTGTTGATCGAGATGAACTCGATACCATCCACACCAGCCGTGACCATGCGATTGATGGCGTTCCCACCGGCGCCACCAACACCAATCACCTTGATCCGTGCGAACGCCTGGCCAAAGTCCTCCGAGGAGCTCCAGCGCGATTGCGGAGCGCCGCCCGCGGGATCGTCCGCCATCGGTCGCTCATCCTGTGCTGCTGGTCGCCCGGAACGCTCGTCTCCTCGCGCTCCGTGCACCCGTACCTGCTGTCCTCGTTCCGGTCTCTGACCGCGGGATTGCATCGTCCCTTCACCATCCACACGAGACACTGTCAACGCCATCCACGTCACACTCTCTCGTTCTCACCACAAAATGCCGCAGACCAATGCGGGTCACGCGGCAATCTCACGCTCCTGCCACCTTACCTACACAGTCATCGTGAAAACTGGCGATTACGGTAGCGTGATCAATCTACCGGAGTATAGCATGGACCGTACGAATACCCTGTTTTGAGCCGAAACCGCGCGATCTACCGCTTGCGCTCATCATGCCGCTCGATCGCCAGGTCGATCAGCCGGGACACAAGATCCGAGATCGGGACTCCGCTCGCTTCCCACAACATCGGGTACATGCTGATCGAGGTAAAGCCCGGCATGGTGTTGACCTCGTTCAGGTAGACCTGACCGGTCCCACGTTCTACGAAAAAATCTACCCGCGCCAATCCAGCCAGGTCCAGCGCCCGAAACGCGTCGACCGCCAGTTCCTGCAGGAACGCGAGCAGGGAAACATCGAGTTTCGCCGGAATCACGAGGTCGGTCGTGTCGTCGATATACTTTGCGTTGTAATCGTAGAATTCTCCGCGTGGTATCACCTCACCCGCCACCGAAGCGACCGGCTCGTCATTCCCGAGCACCGACATCTCGATCTCGCGCGCATCAACCCCCTTCTCCACCACGATTCGTCGATCGTAAAACGCCGCCTCGTTCAAGGCAGGCATCAGCTCAGCACGAGACCCAACCCTGGAAATGCCAACACTCGACCCAAGATTCGCCGGCTTGGTGAAGCAGGGAAACCCGATCGTCCCTTCGATCCGATCGGCGACCTGCTCGGCGCGATCCCGTACATCACGTCGTGTCAGCATGAGCCACGGCAACTGGGGAATACCGGCTGCCGCCAGCACATGCTTGGCGATCGCCTTGTCCATCGCCACCGCCGATCCGAGCACCCCGGATCCGACATACGGCACGCCCGCGATTTCAAGCAGCCCCTGTACCGAGCCATCCTCGCCGAATGGCCCGTGTAACACCGGAAACACCACATCGATCGGTGCGGTTTCGCTACCAGCGATCGCCAGGGCGCCGGTCACCGGCGACACCTGCGCAACTGCGCCAGCCGCCTCATCAGGACCATCAACCTGGTCTTCGGACAATGCCTTCGATGCATGGACCAACGCCGCGATTGGGTCTCCGTCCACAATCCAGGAACCACCGCGCGTGATCCCGATCGGCACGACCTCGTACCGATCAGAATCGATGGCCTTCATCACCGTCTGCACCGACCGGATAGACACGTCGTGCTCGTCCGATTGCCCGCCAAAGAGCACTGCCACGCGAATTTTCCGCCCCTGCCGCGAATCCGTCATGCGAATCTCCATACCATTGACATTCGTCTCTCCAGTTCGCCGCGGTCATTCCATATCCATAGAGCGATTTGCAGGATGATTGCATGCCACTCGGTAGGACATCCACCGCCTATTGTGGCCGCTTCGCGACCACTGGGCGGACAACCGCTGCGCGGGTCCGCCCCTACGGACGTCAACCT
>Ga0075527_10000014_pt1 | contig 47257 bp, 40 predicted proteins | sample NGEPer11B_FD_74784 | JGI IMG/M metagenome (GOLD analysis project Ga0075527, IMG submission 74784) | Arctic peat soil microbial communities from the Barrow Environmental Observatory site, Barrow, Alaska, USA - NGEE Permafrost305-11B | ecosystem: Environmental > Terrestrial > Soil > Wetlands >...
TCCCAACTCAGGCTACTAGGATGTTGCGGTGTGGCAGCGTCGACCGTAGAAAGTTCGAAATGTTCTAATTCTTCGAACTGGTTTCTGCGGTTCTTGCGATTGGATTTCGAGTGAGTAGCGATCGCTCCAAGGGCAGGCGAAGAGGGCATGGTGAGGGCAGCATCTACCAGCGCTCCGATGGCCGTTGGGTAGCGGTGATCGATCTCGGCTATGTCGGTGGGAAGCGCAAACGCCAGACCTTTTACCGGAAGACACGGAAGGAAGCGGCGGCAAAGCTCAATGAGGAGCTCGCCAACCTCCAAAAGGGAGGCGTTATCTCCTCAAGCATGACGACGGTTGAATCGTTCCTCCGACTGTGGCTGGAGGAATCAGTGGTTGGACACAACGCCCCGTCGACAGTGGAGTCGTACACCAGCATGATCGAAACACACATCATTCCCGAGATCGGTCATTATCGAATAGGCAAACTCGACCAGTCGCATGTACAGGGGATGTTGAACCGAAAGACTCAATCTGGGTTGTCTGCCCGAACCGTCTCTTACCTGAGGGCGATCCTCCGCGCCGCGTTGAACAGTGCCATTCAGCGTGATGTTGTTGCGCGCAACGTCGCTGCCTATGCCAAGCCGCCTCGCGGAGAAAAGCGCGAAGCGAAGCCCTTCACCCTTGACGAGATACGGCAGTTCTTTGCCTCACTGTCCAAGGATCGCTATGAAGCGGCCTATGTCATCGCTGGCACGCTCGGGCTGAGGCGGGGCGAGGTGCTCGGACTGCGCTGGTCAGACATTGACAATGACGCCGGCGTTATCCAGGTGCGGCAACAGGTCCAGCGCGTCGGGGGCAAGGATCAAATCATGCCACTCAAGACGAAGAAGAGCATCCGCGATCTGCCGCTTACCAAGAATGTTGCCGACGCGCTCGAACGTCGTCGAGGGCATCAGGAACAGGAGCAGTTACTCGCCGGCGGCCGCTGGCAAGAGTCGGGGCTCGTGTTCACATCGACGATCGGAACAATGATGAATCCCGGCAACTTCTACAGCAGGTACAAAGAGGCCCTCAAAAAGGTGAAGCTGGAAGATCACACGTTCCACGACCTCCGGCACACCGCAACGACCATGCTGGTTCAGCAGGGCGTCCATCCACGTGTAGCCATGGAGATCCTTGGACACTCGAATATATCCGTCACCATGGACGTCTATTCTCACGTCGTTGGAGACTCAATGCGGGATGCCATGGCGTCGATCGAAGACGCGCTCGGGAGCGAAAAATGACCTCTTCGCAAGGTTTGGCTGTCATGTTGGCTGTCACGGACAAAGAAATGAACCGACCGATTCGGTCAGTGCTTCCAATTTACCCTGTAGTCATGGGCTTTATTGAAGGGCTGGGGTGCAGGGACTCGAACCCCAACTACCTGATCCAGAGTCAGGCGTCCTACCATTAGACGACACCCCATCGAGCGAGATGAAGTCTACCATCCCGGACAGCCAGCTTCAAGAATTTTCGTCTGGCATCCGAAGGTACTTCCATGACGAGCCGCCATTTTGGCGATTTTGAATGGACCGATCACGGCAGTTTTGCGTGAGATAACGTGGCTCCTCGACGCCGATCCGAATTGCATTCAAGTGTCAGTTCCTGTTGACCGCTTCCTCTACTTCGTTGCGAAGCCCAGTCGGCAGCGTGTACTCAACATGGTCGAGGTTGCCCCCCAACGCCGCGAATCCCGCGGCGAGCGTGTTGCTCGCCAGTGTCAGTGCAGTGACCGGACCCGTGCCTCCCGGAACTGGCGTGATTGCCGTCGCGACTCCCTGTAGCGCCTCGAAATCGGCGTCTCCGACGAGTGACCCGTCGTCGGCGACATTGACGCCGAAGTCGATGACCACAGCACCTGGCGTGATCATCTCCCTAGTAATCAGCCCGGCATGGCCCGCGGCCACGCAGACGATCTCAGCGTCCCGCGTCTCTCGGCCAAGGTCAGCGGTTTTCGAGTGGCACAAGGTGACTGTCGCGTCCCTTTGGGTCAGAAGCGTTGCCAACGGACGCCCAACCACATTGGATCGCCCGACAACGGTGATCCGCGCGCCATTGAGCGTCACACCATAGTGGTCGAGCAGCGCGAGCCCACCTGCTGGCGTACTCGGTCGCAGCGACGGCAGTCCGAGATGGAGCCTGCCGGCATTTGTCGGCGTGATGCCATCCACATCCTTGAGGGGCGAGAGGTTTTCCAGCACAAGGTGCGGGTCGAGCTGGTCCGGCAAGGGCATCAAAACCAGGATGGCCGTAACTTCTGGGTTCGCATTAAGTGCCTGTAGCGACTCCAGGAATTGGGCCGGCGAAGCGGATTGTGCGAGCTCGACACGAGTGAAGTCGATTACGACGCGTGAAAACGTTCGCTCAATTGACGAACGGTATGCCAGCGCAGCCGGGTCATCGCCGACAAGCACGGTTGCGAGTTGTGGGGTCGTACCTCCGCGATCAAGAAGGTGCATTCTCGATGCTTGGATCTCGGCGCGGAGACGCTTTGCGAGCCGTGATCCCTTGAGCACGAACGTGTCGATTGGGTGGTTCTGATTCAACGCGATCTGCCTGACATTGAGGTTGATTGATGCCAACCGGAGAGCATGCGGCGCCGCTCACTGGCCGATAGAGGCTTCTGAGTCGAGTATAGCAGCGGCAATCTCGGGGCCCTCTACCTTGAGATCGCACTGTCCACATCGGTTTTGCCCCATAACTACAGCGTAAATGCATCAAATGACAGTCGCTGGCAGGCGGTGTCGTTATTCGCCCAGACGGCAGCGCCCTTGATTGAGGTCAAGGCGCCGCGGAATCGATAGGGACTTTTGACTGCTTCGTCCGGACATATTGTTGACATTCAGGCAATTGGTTTGTATAGTCATGACAAGAAGTCAGGAAGAGTTGTCAGCGAGGCAATGTATTGGCACCTGAGTCGCTCCGCTTGGCAGCTTGTCAACCGAATGGTTCAATTGAAGGGAGCTCATGAAGATGGCGGAGAGCATGCAGTTTGAACGTGTCGAGTTTGGTGGGGTTCTGAAAGTGTTTCGCGAAGGGCGTCACGTCTCCCAGAGCAAGCTGGCGGCCCGAGCGGGGTTCGACCATTCTTACGTCAGCCGGCTTGAGAGTGGAGCGCGGACTCCCACGCGTGATGCTGTGGATCAGCTTGCCACCGCGCTTGAGCTCGATGGCAGACACCACGACGAGCTCCTTGTTTCGGCGGGATTTCTTCCCAGGGAGATTTCAAGCCTGCTTGCCGGTGAGCCAGAGATCACTGAAGTGCTGAACCTGCTCCAAAATGCGGACGTGCCTGAGGCATACCGCGCTTCCATGCGTCAGGTGTTGCGCTCGCTGGCAGATCAGGCACGACTGGTGCTGAATGACGGCAATGCCGAAAGCGCGGGCTACGCGGCCTGATTCGGTTGCGGTGGATCTGGCGTTGGCAAAGACATTACGACGGACCTGATTGCCCCCGTTGTGGTACACCAGACCTCAGGCCTGACCGTGATGGGGCGTGAGGTCTGAACGTCCAAGCCCGTGTGCGCTCCATTAACAAGTCTGACCGCACAGGTATTCCCCGAGAGGACATGAGCGTGACCGAGTTTGCGCATTTGCATTTGCATACGGAGTTTTCGCTGCTGGACGGGGTTGGCCGCATCGACCAGTACATCGCCCGTGCCCACGAACTGGGACTCCAGCACCTGGCGGTCACCGATCACGGCGTAATGTACGCCTCGCTCGCCTGGTACAACGCGGCAACAGCGGCGGGATTGCATCCGATCATTGGGATGGAGGCGTATCTTGCCGAAGGATCAATCTCCGACCGAAATCGGCAGTCGTATCACCTGTTGCTCCTGGCGGAAAATGAAGCCGGTTATCGGAACCTGCTTCGGCTGGCCAGCATTGCCAGTCTCGAGGGGTTTTATTATCGGCCACGGATCGATCTCGACCTCCTTCAGAAATATCATGAAGGCATCATCGCCACGTCCGCATGTATCGGTGGTCCTGTAGCAAAGAACCTGCTTGCCAACAATCCCGAACGTGCGGAGCGCTATGCTGGAACGTTGTCGGAGATTTTTGGCCATGAGCGATTCTTTATCGAGATCCAGAACCATGGAATCGACCTGGAGGAGCAGGCAAACCGGGATTTGATCCCACTGGCCCGGAGGCTCGACCTGCCACTGGTCGCGACCAACGATGTCCACTACTGTGATGAAGTTGATTCCGCCGCGCAGGATTTGCTTGTGTGTGTCCAGACAAATTCGACGCTCAATGATCCCAAGCGCCTGAAAACTGACTCAACCCAACTCTATCTCAAGGGCGCCGACGAGATGCATCGGCTGTTCGGCGATATTCCCGAAGCGATGTCGAATACGATTCGAATTGCCGAGATGTGCTCACTTGATCTGGGATTCAAGGGGTATCAGATTCCCGATTTTGATGTCCCCGACGGCTACACATCCCAGTCGTATTTGCGAGAGCTGTGTACTGTGGGTGCCCGCGAAAGGTACGGCACGGTCGACGGCCCGGTCGGTGATCGCCTCGATCATGAGCTTGGCATCATCGATTCGATGGGTTTCACCAACTACTTCCTCATTGTTTGGGATTTTGTGCGGTTTGCCAAGCAGCAGGGAATCCTCGTTGGACCTGGACGCGGATCCGCCGCTGGTAGCGTCGTGACGTACTCATTGAACATTACTGGGCTTGATCCGCTCAAGTACGATCTCTTCTTTGAGCGCTTCCTGAATCCGTCGCGAGTCTCGATGCCGGACATCGACATCGATTTCGCCGATGACCGTCGTGACGAGGTTATCGATTACGTTGTTCGAAAGTACGGTGATGACCGGGTTGCGCAGATCGTCACATTCGGGACACTCAAGGCGAAAGCGGCTGTTCGGGATGTTGGTCGTGCCATGGATCTCGGGTTTGGCGATACGGACCGGGTAGCGAGACTGATTCCGACCGATCCCAAAATGACCATCGACCTGGCGCTGTCTCAGGTTCCTGATCTTGGTGCATTGTACGAATCGGATCCCACGGTCAAGGAGCTGATTGACACTGCGCGCAAGGTAGAGGGGCACGCGCGTCACTCATCGACACACGCGGCTGGCGTTGTAATTTCACGCGATCCGCTTGTCGAGCATGTTCCATTGCAACGCGCTGGAGGCAAGAGCGTAGGGGACGTTACCACGCAGTGGACCCAGGATCATCTGGAGAGCCTTGGACTGCTGAAGATGGACTTTCTTGGACTCAAGACGCTGACAGTGCTTGGCAAGGCGGCGAAGTTGGTCGGCAGCAGTCAACACGACATATCCCTTGAAGATATCCCACTCGACGACCCAAACGCACTCGCGCTATTACGAAGAGGCGAAACCTTCGGCGTGTTTCAACTCGAAGGCGGAATGACGCGACGGATGACCGTTGATGTAGCTCCAGAGAATTTCGATGACCTCATCGCGCTGATGGCCCTGATACGGCCGGGACCGTTGGAGTTGGCGCCAGACTTCATTGCCAGAAGGCATGGTCGTGTACCCGTCGAGTATATCCACCCTGCCGTCGAGTCGATCCTGAAGGAATCGTACGGTATTGCGATTTACCAGGAGCAGGTGATGCAGATCGCCAATGTCGTTGCCGGATTTTCCATGGCCGAAGCGGACGGTCTTCGCAAGGTCATGGGAAAGAAGTTGCCCGAGGAAATGGCGAAGTACGAATCGCGATTTGTGGATGGGGCAGTAGAGCAAGGCACCGAACGCAAACTTGCACAAGAGATTTTCGCCATGATCGAGCGTTTTGCCGGATATGGATTCCCGAAGGCGCATAGTGCAGCCTATGCGGTGATTGCCGCCCAGACTGCCTATTTCAAGGCGAATTTCCCTGTGCAGTTCATGGCCGCTCTCATGTCTACCGAAATTGGTAACTCCGAAAAGACCGTGGTCAATGTCGCGGAATGCCGGCGGACAGGGGTTCAGTTGCTTCCACCGGACATCAATCGGAGCAGTTCGGAGTTTACGGTAGAGTCTGGTCAGCCTGGCCATGTCGCGATCCGATTCGGAATGGGCGCTGTACGAAATGTTGGAATGGGCGCTGTCGAACACATAGTGGAGGCGAGACGTGAACTTCCAGGGAAGGAGTTTGACAGTATCCACGCATTCTGTGACGCCATAAATTGGTCAAAGGTAGGAAAGCGGGTCGCGGAGAACCTCACCAAGGTGGGAGCCCTGGAACCGCTGGGCGAGCGCGCGGCGGTTCTCAAGGCGCTGGAGCCGGGCATCGGTGCGGCGCAGCAGCGCCAGAAAGCCGCCGACAGGGGCCAAATGGATCTCTTCGGCATGGCCGCTGATGCTCATTCAGCGCCGACGAGCTCGCTGCCAAATGTTGAACCAGCAGACGGTCGCGAACGACTCACCTGGGAAAAGGAGCTGCTCGGCTTCTACCTGAGCGCGCACCCATTGACTGAAATTGTCGGAGAACGCATTCCATCCGGCTATGTACAACTCGCCGATGTGTCCCGCATGTCCGTGGGAGAACGCCTGAGGACAATTGCGATGGTGATCGACGTGCGCCGTATCACCACGCGCACCAGCCGTCAGATGGCGATTGTCACGGTGGAGGACCTGACGGGCATGATCGAGCTTGTTTGCTTCCCCGACACCTATGATCACGTGAAGGAGCACCTTGTTGCGGATGCAATCCTGGAGGTGACAGGTAAACTGGATCGAAGAAACGACGAGGCTCAGATTATCGTCGACACCGTTTCCCGGGACCTTCATCATTTTGAAGTGAACGAACCGAGGGAAGAGCCTACGGTCTTTGTCAATTTGCCTGGCTCGATCGACGTCTGGGACGATATCTCGCTCATGCAACAGATCGACAGGGTGTTGCGGGAGCATGAAGGTCCCTGCTGTGTGGAGCTCAGGTTACCGCATGACACACGCGTCGTCAGGCTGCGAAGCAGGAGCCGCCGTGTCGAATGGAGTGATGACCTGAAGAGCGAGCTGGAGGCTGTGCTGGGGGAGGGGAGTGTGTCGGTGCATGATCCTGCGATACTCGATCAGTCCTCCGCCGCCTGAATCTCTTGTGCAGGAGACACAGGCGGGATCGCTACATTCCACTGCGCATTCGGGATACCGCTCGAAGCGCCGGAGTCGGATCCTGATGCGTCAGGAAGAGCACGACATCGTCAGAACGGACTGCCTGCATGGCCTTGTTGATGGCGCGCCGTTCGGTCGGCAGCAACACGAACACCGGAGGGAACTCGTTACTGGCGATTCCCCGTTTGAACCTCGAAAGCACTGAGTCGTCCGGTTCGCCAAAGCAGATGATGGCGCCATGCGTTCTCCCAAGCAGCCGGCCAACTTCATAAACGTCGTCCGTGGGCAGCGTTTCCAGCCCGCCCACCACACTGATTTGGCGGCGATTTGAGCGAGGATTCGCGGCGCGAAGAATCGGTTTGAGAAACCATGACGGCATGGTCCGGTCCACCACCGTCCGAATCGTTCCTTTTGTCAACACGTTGAATGATCCGGGCAGTTCCCTGGCGCTGACATCAAAGGTTGCAAGCGCATTGGCGATCAGCTCGATACCTATTCCGGTTGAAAGGGCCGCAGCTGTAGCTAGCAGAATGTTGCTAACCTCGAATGAGGCAGCCCCATCCTGACTGAGAGGTATGTCGGCCACGGCGCAAATCTGTTCATGCAGATGGTGACTTCCGCAGACAATGCAGTCGTTGTCATCGATCCAAACGTTTGGTGCATGTAAGCCGTCTCTCTGGCGGAGCGCGGGAGACAGTGACGATTTTGCCGCGATGGAGAACCTTGCTATTGTCGCCTGGCTGGCGAGTTGAAGAGCATGATCGTCGCCGTTGAGGCACATCACTCCCGAACAGTGCACGGCCCTGGCGATTCGAGGCAGGGCTCGGATAGCAATCTGGCCCTCCGGGGTTTCAAGGCAGCCAGGATGGTTTGTGCAGATGTTAGTGATAACGCTAATGGGATATGTCATTTCAGGCAGTCCAATCACCGCCACCAGGTTCCAGTCCAACTCCTGTACCGCAATGTCCAACGTGTCCTCAGTCAATCGAGCAAGCGCCCGGTTCCATCCCGAGATTTCGCCTTTTTGGCGCCTGCCGTTTATCTCCACCCCAAAGTCAGTCCAGATGGCGCTTTGGATATGCGCCTCGTCAAAGATCGCCTGGAGCAGCCGCACCACAGTGGACTTTCCGCGCGATCCTGCCACTGCGATCACAGGCGGGATACCAAGTTCATGACAACGTTTCTGCCACTGCCGAAAACTGGGTGGAACCCCTTCGAGCTGAGCATTGGAGTGGTATGTCGAAATCACGACGTGCCCTTCGATCTTGTGCCGTGCTGCTCGTGGATCAACGATCGCAGATAGGGCAGCGCGTTGTTGAGCGCCTTGGCCCGATGGCTCACCGAATTCTTTTCCGCGGACGAAAGCTCCGCCGCGGCCCGACCGTCATACAGCTGGAACAGCGAGTCATAACCGAACCCACCATTACCCCTCTCCTCGAATCCAACGCGCCCATCCCACTCGCCACGAAAATTCCTGCATTGACCGTCAGGAGTACAAACGGATACGACTGAGACGAACCGCGCCCGCCGATCCTTCTGTTGAACTCCATCAAGCCGGTGCAGCAGCAATGCTCGGTTGGATTCGTCGGTGGCGTTCTCACCGGAGAATCGCGCGGAGTACACGCCGGGCGCACCGTCCAGAGCGTCCACCTCAAGACCAGAATCATCAGCAACGGTCAGAAGGCCGCTGATACTAGAGGCAATCCGTGCCTTTTCTTCCGCGTTGGCTTCGAACGTGTTTCCACGTTCAGGTGGACTGGACATCCCCAGATCTCGCATTGACACGACCGACGCCGATGTACCGAGCATCTGTTGAAACTCGCGACGTTTCCCCGGATTGTTGGTTGCAATCAGCACGCGCATCCTGATCTATCCGTTCAGCTTGAGATGAAAAATCCGGCGGGCATTACCGGTGGTAATTGTACTGGTTTCGGACCTTGATATACTCCACAGTTGGGACAGCCGTTCGGCGACTCGTGTCACGAATGCCGGTTCGTTGCGTCGCCCGCGAATACCCTGAGGCTTCAAATACGGAGAATCCGTTTCAAGGACGACACGGTCCCGGGGAATATCCGCGATCCACGTTCTCAGCGATTCACTATCCTTGCGGGTCATGAGACCACCAACTCCGATCGTGCATTCGTGTTCCAGCACATAATTCCGCAGGTCAACGTCGCCGTCAAAGCTGTGAAAATGGAGATGGGGAAGGGGATGCACTGTGCCCAGAATTTCAAGAAGCTCCACATCGGAAGCTCTCATATGTATCACCGCGGGCAGAGTGGCGGACACGGCCAGTTTCAGTTGGCACGTGAACGCCTCCGTCTGAATGGCCAGGTTATCCTGGCGCCAGTGGAGATCCAGCCCGATCTCGCCAATTGCAACTGGATCATTAGCATCAATCAACTCGCTGAGCAACCTTTCAGACTTTTCGTCCCACTCGTCCGCATGGCCGGGATGCATCCCCAGCATGTAGCCCATTCCTTCGACGTGGCTTGCTAGCTCGAGAGTCGATTGCCAACTCTCAGGGGAATAGCCAACATTGATCCATTGCGTCACACCGGCAAGTCGACTCGACGCAATTACGCTGTCAAGGTCATCGGCAAATCCGCTGTCATCAAGATGTGTATGTGTGTCGATCAGGACGCCGCTCACGCAACTCCTCCATGTCACAAGTGTAGAGGCAATTTCAATCCATCGGAACCACATTTGCTCGTATACTGGTCGTGTAGGCAGGTTGTGTCACCGCGCCTGTGTGAGCAACACGAGCAACGGATGGAGTGCCCTGATTTGATCGATCGTTATACCCTACCCGAAATGGGAGCTGTTTGGAGCGAGCGCTCAAAGATCGACCGTTGGCTCGACGTTGAGATAGCCGTCTGCGAAGCCTGGTCGAATCGGGGACGCGTTCCTGAAGATCGGATGGAACGCATTCGAGGGGCTTCTTGCGATCTTGAGCGCATGAAGGAAATCGAACAGGAAACCGACCACGATGTTATCGCGTTTCTCCGCGCGACCAGCGAAACCGTGGGAGACGCGGCCCGATACATCCATCTTGGTCTCACATCCTCCGATATCGTCGATACCGGGATGGCGCTGCAATGCAAACTGGCCGGTGAGCTGCTGGCGCAACGGCTGGAAACGCTCATCGAAACGACAGGAAGGCAGGCAGTCAGGCACAGAAGAACGCTGACCATCGGCAGGTCTCATGGAATGCATGCCGAGCCAACCACGCTCGGGCTCAAGCTTGCGGTGTGGTATGACGAGTTGCGCCGCCATGATCTACGTCTCAGCCTCGCGAACCAGCAGATATCAGCGGGGAAAATCTCCGGAGCGGTCGGAACGCATGCTCATGTCACTCCGGATCTGGAAGACGAGGTACTGGATTCGTTGGGTCTGAGCGTGGAGCGTGCTTCAACACAGATCGTTCAGCGCGATCGTCATGCCTTCTTCCTTGCCGTGCTCGCGGGTATCGGCGCGACGCTCGAGAAATTCGCCGTCGAAATCCGCCATCTCCAACGATCGGAAGTAGCGGAAGCCGAGGAGGCGTTCGAGGAAGGCAACCAGGGTTCATCGGCCATGCCACACAAGCGCAATCCTCACGAGTCGGAACGACTTGCCGGATTGGCGCGACTGCTGCGCGGTTACGCATTGGGCGCCAACGAAAATGTCGCGTTGTGGCATGAGCGTGACATCAGTCACAGTTCGGTCGAGCGGGTCATTTTCCCGGATGCATGTATCGTATTGGACTACATGTTGCATCTCGCCAATGAATTGATAGGTGATTGGGTAATCTATCCCGAGCGAATGATCAGTAATCTCGAAATGAGTGGAGGTTTGATCTATTCCCAGCGAGTTATGCTCGCACTGGTCGACAGCGGCATGAATCGGCAAGCCGCCTACAAACTCGTCCAGCAGGAGGCAATGGTAGCGTCCAGGGATCCAGGTGGTTCACCTTTCAGCAGTCGAATTCGACTCAACGACACCGTGTCCCAACGGATTTCCGATGAGGAGCTTGACAGGATTTTCGATCCATGGGATCAGCTGAAACATGTCGACGCCACCTTCGAGCGCCTCGGGCTGCTCACAACCGCGGAGTCCACTCCATGACGAACGGCGACCTGGACGCACCTCGAGGCACCGAAACACCAGTTGGTGAGGTGTCGTTCCGCCAGTTCCCATTGTGGCGAAGAGGCAAGGTGCGGGATGTGTTCGATGCTGGAGATCGGTTCCTGTTCGTCGCGACCGATAGAGTCTCGGCGTTCGATGTGGTATTGCCGACCTTGATCCCCGGCAAGGGCAAAATCCTCACCGACATCAGCCAGTTCTGGTTTAAATCCACCCAGCACCTTTGCCCAAACCATGTCCTGGCCTTCGACACCGAAGGGCTGGAGTTGGAGCAATCCGAGGTGGACGTTCTTCAGGGCCGGACCATGCAGGTGGCAAAAGCTGATCGCATCGATGTCGAATGCGTCGTCCGAGCACACCTTGCCGGTTCAGGTTGGAGCGAGTATCAAGACACCGGCACCCTCGCCGGGAAGCCACTACCTGATGGACTTTCGATCGGGGATCGATTGCCGGAGTTGCGATTCACACCAGCAACCAAGAATGACAACGGTCACGATGTCAACATCAGCCGCGCGGAGCTTGCGGCCAGGATCGGGCACGACCTGGCCGCCCAGCTCGAACAACTCAGCAAGGTCATCTTCAACCATGCGAGCGACATCGCCCGAGAGGCCGGCTTTGTCCTCGCCGACTCGAAGTTTGAATTCGGCTTCATTGACGAACAGCTTGCCCTGATCGACGAAGTGCTGACTCCCGACTCTTCGCGGTATTGGGACGCCACCACCTTGAATCCTGGCATAGCGCCACCGGGATACGACAAGCAGGTGATCAGGGACTGGCTAACCAGCACTGGCTGGGACAAGGAACCGCCTGCGCCTGACCTTCCCGCAGAAATCAGCCAGACGGCGACTACGCGATACGAGACGGTGCGGGACCGGCTCTTGCGGGCAAACGCTGGCGCTCAACATTTGGGAGCAACAAGGACATGAGCATTTGGCGCGTCGAGGCCACCATCATGCCGAAAGATGGAGTCAATGATCCACAGGGCGAAGCCATTCGGAATGGTCTCATCAGCCTCGAATTCGCCGACGTTCGAGACGTCCGCGCTGGCAAGATCATTGCCGTCAAACTGGAGGCTGATACTGAGCGAGAAGCAATCGAGCGGGGAACCAGGATGTGTGATCAGCTGCTTGCCAATCCTGTTATCGAGACGTACAAGCTGTCCGCGACGCCGATCAACACTACGCCGAAGGATGAATTGGTCTGATGATCGTTCCACCCCGAGTCGCGGTGATAGGATTTCCTGGCAGCAACGGTGATCATGACGCCGTTCATTCGCTGAATCACGATGTCGGAGTTGAAGCTATACTGGTTGACTATCGAGATCGTACCCTCGACGGCTTCGATGCAGTGGTGCTTCCAGGCGGATTTTCTTATGGGGATGCCCTCAGGTGTGGCGCCATTGCGCGGTTCGCTCCAGTGATGGAACCGCTTAAGGCATTTGCGGACATGGGCGGGCCAGTGCTGGGAATCTGCAATGGGTTTCAGGTGCTCACTGAAGCGCACCTCCTGCCTGGCGCGCTGCTGCGAAACAAGACGCTGCGATTCCACTGCTTCCAGACCCAACTGAGGGTGGAACCATCGATTTCTCCATGGCTATCCCGGTGCAACGCCGGAGAGCGGCTGACACTGCCGGTGGCCCATGGCGACGGCGCATATTTTGTCGATGAGGGAACGCTGGCGACATTGGAGCGGCAAGGTCAGATTGCACTTCGGTATGTTGGCGCAGAGCACCAGGGTGCGCGTTCCGAAGAGAATCCGAACGGTTCTGTGGCGGCAATTGCGGGAATCACCAACGCACAGGGAAATGTGTTTGGGCTCATGCCACATCCCGAGCGCGCTACAAATCCCCTAATCGGTGGCGTCGATGGGTTGAGAATCCTCTCGTCATTGCGCGACATTTCAGTGACCAAGGGAATAGCGTCGTAACGTCTGAAAAGTTCGTGACCCCAGGGAAAGGAACCTGAACCAATGCCAACGAAATCGACCACCAGACTGCGCGAGCACATGGCAGTCATCGACGACTTGCATGGATCGCTTGGCTTGCTCGGTTGGGACGAGCGGACGTACATGCCTTCTGGAGGGGCCAACGTTCGCGCAGAGCGGCAGGCGACAATCGGCCGCCTTGCCCATGAGATGTTTATTTCGAAGGAAACGGAAACACTGCTGGCAGACGCGGAACGTGAAGCCAGCAACCTTCCAGACGATAGCGATGAGCTGGCGTTGGTACGAAACACGCGCCGCGATTTCGACCGGCAGTCCGCGATATCGTCCGAGCTGACATCAGAAGCGATCAGGGCATCATCGCTGGGGTATCAAACCTGGACTGAGGCGCGTGCGAAATCCAGCTTTCAGGCGTTCCTTCCTGCGCTGGAACGGATTGTTGACATCAATCGCCGGTTCGTGGACGCCTATCGCACCGTCCAACCGGACGCCGGGGAGGACTATGACCTGTTGCTCGAGGATTTTGAACCCGGGATCACCTCGGCGGAGATCAGCAACGTTTTCAAGGTGGTGCGGAACCGCACGATCCCACTCGTAACCAGAGCACAGGAACACGCTGAGTGCGTCGACGACAGTCTCCTTCACGGCAGGTTTCCGGAAGGCAAGCAACGTGAGCTCGCACATGCGATCATCAGGCAGTGTGGCTTCACGAGCGATCACTGGAGACTCGATGAGACGCATCATCCGTTTGCAAGTTCCATGGCAACAACAGATATTCGGATTACCACCCGGTACATCGGAGATTTCTTCAATTCAGGTTTTTTTGGCAGCCTGCACGAATTCGGACACGGCCTGTACGAGCGACAGATAAGCCCTACGCTTGAGCGCACGACACTCGCGCGCGGCACGTCAATGGCGTGGCACGAGTCGCAAAGCAGGTTGTGGGAGAATCTCGTGGGTCGCAGCGAGGCTTTCTGGCAGTGGGCGATCGACCCTGCCAGAAAGGCCTTCCCAGAAGCATTCGCGGGAGCATCACCCAACGATGTCTATCGAGCGGTCAACAAGCTTCAGCCGTCACTCATTCGAGTGGAAGCAGATGAGTTGACATATAATCTGCATATCATTCTGCGATTCGAAATGGAGCGGGAGATTCTTGCCGGGAAGATCGATCTGGACAAGCTTCCGGACGCATGGAACCAGAAAATGGATGAATACCTCGGGGTTGACGTCATCGACGACGCGAATGGTGTCTTGCAGGACGTTCATTGGAGCTCGGGACTTTTTGGCTATTTCCCAACCTACGCGCTGGGAAACGTCCTATCGCTTCAGCTATGGGACAAGATCACCATGGAGCTTCCTTCGCTGGAAGATTCATTCGCAAAGGGAGACTTCGAGCCATTGCAAATCTGGCTGGGCGAGAACATTCACACCCACGGAAGCAAGTTCCTTCCCAAGGATTTGATGGAGCGAGTTCTTGGAACGCGAGAGTTGAACCCCGAGCCACTGACGAACTATCTCGAAGCCAAGGTCACAAGTCTCTACGGAGCATAGCGCAACCCAAGGCTCATCAGTCCAGTCAGCAGGTGACGACGCCCGGTACCAGCGTCCTGGAACCGGGCGTTTTGTGGCTATCTGCGTCCGCGGATCAGAACCACGCCGATCAGGAGGACCACAGCACCTGCCAAGCGCAGCGTGTCGACCTGACGTGGAGTCGCGCCAAACGCTCCAATATGATCCAGACCCATTCCTCCAATGAGCTGTCCGGCAATCATGGCTCCGAGAAAAACGCCAAGTCCGATACGAGGGCCGATGAACGATGCCGCCAACAGATATGGCACGGGCAGGAATCCGGTGAGCGCCAGGTAGAACGGCAGGCCTCGCGAAGCGAGCAAAAGCGCGACGAGCATGATGCCCGCGAAGAACCCATAAATGGCACCGTGATCAAATGGGCTCGCCAGTGACGGGCGGTTGCCGGCAAGTGCGGCAACAACCATGACGCCAGCCATGCCCGCCAGCGACGCGAGCATGGAAACCCAGGTGGCTTCGAACCCGCCGCGGTCACGAGAGATCGCGCCAAGCATTGCAATCTGCAACGACGACGTGATGCCGACACTCACCGCAATACCAACATAGAGCCACGTAATCACCGTTGGGCCAGTTCCAGAGCGCTCCACATCAGTACTGCGTTCGTATATCTGGCATGGTCGTTGTTGCCGTGATGCATCTGGTCATTAATCAGGACCACTCCTCAATCGAACGTACTGGCTTCCCGCCAATGGACGTGAGGCATCGTAGCGCAGAACCTGACACGGTGCGAAAATCTCATGATTTGCGCACAATCCATGTTATACGCAAAGCACACTTTGCCAGGAGAATCCCGCCCTCGATGAGCATTGAACCTGAGTCCCCAATCGTCCCCGTCTGGATCGTGACAAGCACCGTCCGTTCGCGATGTCCGCATCCTTGAGACGATGGTACCTGCCATTGGAAATATCGTCGTTGCACCGAATGCGAGACGCTATAGACTACATCTCGTCATGCGGCCAAGACAGCGCCATCGCCGCACTGGTGCCCCCATCGACGTATAACACCTGTCCCGTGATGAAGTCAGCGGCGTCGGATGCGAGAAACGTGACCGCATGAGCAATGTCCGCAGGTTGCCCTACCCGACCGAGTGGCACCCGCGAATCACCCATTTCGGTCGTGTAGCCCGGTATCTGGGAGTACCGCGGAACCTCTACGACACCCGGACCAACCGCATTCACCCGGATGCGGCGCCCCGCCAGCTCGATCGACAGCGACCTTGTAAACGCAACGATCGCGCCCTTTGTGGCCGCATACGCGGAATTGTTCGGTCGCCCCGCATTGGCATGCACCGACGTGATGTTGATGATGCTGCCTGATCCCTGCCTCACCAAGTGCGGAATAGCGTGCTTTGCGCAGAAAAAGTAGCCCTGCATGTTGAGGTCGAACGTCTCGCGATACGTCGCCTCATCGGTATCCAGAATGCTTCGGGCATGAGATACGCCAGCGTTGTTTACCAGGATATCAAGCCCTCCTGGCGTTTGCGCTGCCTCACTGACGACCCGGGCACACTCGTTCGTTTTGCGGAGATTTCCCTGAACGATCCATGCTTGTCCGCCGATTCGCTCGATCGCCTCGACGGTATCCCTGGCGCCTCGCTCACTTTGGCTGTAGTGCACAACGACGGATGCGCCCTGACGTGCAAATTCAATGGCAATCCCCTGCCCGATCCCGAGCCCGGCGCCGGTCACCAGCGCCTTGCGCCCTTCAAGCGATCCTGTTGCCATCCGTTGCTCCTGCACACTTCTGCACACTGCGCTGTTCGCCATCAGATGTATTCAGGCCATCTTCCTCAACACGTCCTCCGCCACCTCGAGCGTTGAATCGATATCTTCTGCCGTGTGCGACAGGCTGACATGGTTTCGCTTCAGGTTGACCGGCATCATGTAGACTCCTCGCGCGATCATTTCTCGCCGGAATCGCACGAATTTCGCCGCATCATTGCGAAGGAGATCGTCGTAGCTGTCGATAGGCTGAGTCATGAAATAGGTGACGAAGACCGAACCAAACCCGGTCGTGATCGCTTCCACTCCATGCCGCCCGACGAGCTGGTTCATACCTGATCGAATGCGTTCGCCCAGTCCGAATAGGTGATCGTAACTACCGGGCCGTTCCAGGATCTCGACCGTTGCCAGGCTGGCGGCAACTCCAACGGGATGCGCGTTGAACGTTCCCGCGAAGAAGACATCTCCATCTGGTCCGCAATGATCCATCAACTCGGCGCGACCACACAGAGCGGCCAGTGGGAACCCGTTGGCAATCGCTTTGCCCATCGTGGTGAGATCGGGCGTGACACCCGCAACCGCCTGGTAGCCACCGAGCGTGTGCCGGAAACCCGTCACGACCTCGTCGAATATCAGGACGATTCCATGCTCAGTTGTCAGGCTCCGCAAAGCGTCCAGGAACCTGTCATGGGGAAGTACGGTTCCGATGTTGTGCGGTATTGGTTCGAGAATGACCGCCGCGATCTCGGAACCGTGACGCTCGATCGTGTTCGTCAGCTGGTCGACATCGTTGAATCGCAGCACAAGGGTATCGTCAACGACTTCCGGCGTCATGCCGGCAGACAGGAGATCCTTCTTTCCGATCTTGTCCGCTGCACTGATGACATTCATGAGCACTGCATCGTGCCAACCGTGATAGCACCCCTGAAACTTGATCAGCTTTCGACGGCCAGTAGCGGCGCGCGCAACGCGCAGTGCCGAATAGGTTGCCTCTGACCCGGAGTTGCAGAACATGACCTTCTCGGCCGATGGCACATGCTCGACGATTTTCTGGGCGAGCTGCGTCTCGAGCTCGCTCGTGCCGACACCGACAAGATCAATGCGGTCGATCGCTTCCGTGACTCGTTGGTTGACTTCCGGGTGACAATGACCAAGGATTGCCGGCCCGAACGCAGCATGATAGTCGATATACCGCTGCCCGTCCGCGTCATGGATGTATGCGCCCTCGGCACGCGTAAAGGTCAGGTTCGGCTCCACTCTTCGGTTGGCGCTACTGACCCCTCCCGGGATGAACTTCTGCGCTGCGTCGAAAATCGCACGGGATCGTTCCTGTGACTTGAGCATGGCATGTTCCTCTCGATCTGTGGTGGTCCCGTGCTCCGGCAGCACTTGACTGAGCTCGCTCAACGTCACTGCGACTGCATTCGCTGCCTGCATCGAAGGAGGGCAACAATAGCCCGCGTGGAAGAGCGCCGATGCTAACGGCATCGTGACGCTCGTCCACACAGTCAATCCGTGCGATCAGGTGACGAGCCCAGTCATCCGGGAGGTCCGTCCCGGTGTCCGTACCCGCTGCCTCTCCTACTTGTAGTCCTCCAGGCCGTAATCCGTCATTGGATCCCAGTCCGGGAAGACCCAGTCGTCGCGCGACACCTGGGCGCCTTCCTCCTGCGCCGCCTTGATGGCGCGATCCAACTCGGCGTTCGAGCGGTCCTGAAGGTCCTGCATCGCGGCCTTGGGATCGCTCAATTGCCCAGTAAACAGACCAACGACAACATCGTTGAAGCCCGGCGTCACGGGCCGCAGCTCCATCTCCACCCTGGTCGTTTCGACATTGCGCACGGCTGGGTGCGGTTGGTAGACAAGCTGCTTGTCGTTGAGCTCGAGCGCCTTGGTCCCGATGGGGCTCAGCTCGACGATCTCGTCCGCTCTCGTGAAGGCCACCGGATTCACCGCGTGGCTTATTTCCTTGAGCGCGACATTGCCTTCCAGGCTGCCGATGAAGGCGAGCAGCGCCCCAGCGATCTCCTTGTACTCGCTACCCGAATAAAGGACGTAGGACTCACCGACGCCTGGCTCGATGCTGAACGGGAACGGCGTGCCACCGTTCGGGTTGGGCGCGCTTGCCACGCCGAAATCGAAGTCGGGATTGCCTTGCTCCCAGATCGACACGTTCCAGATGCCGGAAAGCCACATTGCCCCGACGCCCTGCGGGAATCGTGACCGCACGTCGGTGCCGGTGAGTGATGCCGTGCCAGGAAGGATGCCGCCATCTTCCTTGATGGCCAGCAACAACTCGATCGCCCCGAGGAACTCTTCGCTTGTGTAATTGTAATCACCCGTGACCCAGTTGAACTCCCCGCCGTGTGCGCCCGCCCGTTCGGCAAGCGTGCGGACGAACAGGCCAAACCCGCCCTGATCGATAATGATGCCGAAGGTGTCACCACCCCCCTGCTCGGATACCGTTTTCGCGGCATCGCGGAACTCGTCCCAGGTCAGCGGCTTCGATCCCGGATCGTAGCCAGCCTGTTCGAGCAACGGCACGCTGTAATAGAGCAGTTGGCGGTGCAGCTTCGACGCATACATCGGGCAGGTGTAGGTCTTGCCATCGAACACGTTGATGCCCGGAAGGAAGGTGTTTTCCGGGAACGCCGCCTTCCACTGCTCGAAGTCCGGCACTACGTCGTCCAACGGCGCGAGCCAGCCCTCCGCTACCCCCTGGGGAACCGGGAAACCGGCGTTGGCAGGCATGATGTCATGCGCATCGCCACTCTGCACCCCGATCACCAGAAGCTCGGACAGGTCCGCACCCAACGAGTCGTACTCGACGGTGATATTGGGATGTGCCTCTGTGAACGCGGCATGATGGGCCTCGTGGAAAGGAACCCGCACGCCCTGATGATCCGCGTATCGGAAAGTGACATCGTCCGTAGGCAACTCCATTCCATAGTCGTAGATCGTGATCGGACCTTCCTCATACAGCACTGGATACGACAGTTCCGGTGAAGCAACCGGAGTGGATTGTGCGGCGGTGGCAGGGACAGTTGCCCCCCTCGCTAGCGAGAACGCACCAGCTCCTCCGGCGAGCTTCAGCGCAGTGCGTCGGTTTATCTTCCCAGCCTCATCGTGATTCACCTTCGTGCGATCCACGGATGACTCCTTTGACGTAATTCGGTGATCGGCGCGTGACGGTCCATGGTTTTTCAAGATCACACCTCCTGGCGCATTCGTTGCGGATGACTCAGCCCTGATTCCAATCTCCGGCATGCTCCTCTTGCCCATCGCACCTCCAGTCGACTATCGATTCCTCACTCATTCATCGAACGCGTCTCCGATGTCGAAGCTCGCGAGCGAAAGCGCTGTGGCATGTGCTTTGGCAAAGTCATTGTTTGACCGATCCAGCGATTCCTTCGATGAAGTACCTCTGCAGGAACAGGAAGACGATGATGATCGGCGCAAGACTGATCGTTGACGCAGCGGCCATGCCACTCCAGTCCGTCGAGTACTGTCCCCGAAAGGCGTAGATACCGACAGCAAGCGTGCGCAGATCCGGCCGGGACAGGGTCAACACCAGCGGTTGCAGGAAGGCATTCCAGCTGGCCATGAATTGCAGGATGATCGTGGTGGCGATGACCGGCTTGGCGAGCGGAAGCATGATTTCCCAAAACACGCGAAAAAAGCTGGCGCCATCGACAACCGCCGCTTCTTCCAGTTCTCTGGGAAGCTGGCTGAAATAGCCAGCGAACAGCAACACCATCACCACATGCGCTCCACCCGACTGCGCCAGCGTTACGCCGACCAGCGAATTGGTGAGGTTCAGCCGCTGAAGCAACTCGACGATTGGGATAATGGTGTACCCCTCCGGTAGGAAGATGGTCACGGCGAACACAGCGATCACCAGCTTCTTGCCGGGGAACTGGTGGCGACCGAGAACATAGCCCATCAGAGAGACGGAGACCAGCACGAGCGCGATCGAGCCACCGGTGATGATCACCGTGTTGATGAAGTACTGCTCCATGCGCGCCACGTTCCAGGCTCGGGCGTAGTTCTCCCATTTTGGTGCATCGGGAAGAAGCCCGAGCCCCGAGTAAATTTCCTGTTCGGTCTTGAGTGAAGCTGACATCATCCACAGAAACGGATAAATCCACAAAAAGCAGATGGGAATCAGCACCAGATAGGTGATCAACGCGCGTGTGCGCGGGCGTTGCCATCTGCGCAGGGCTCGACCACGATCAGCCACCCTTTCAAGTTCGTCTGGCAAAGCGTTGGCGATGCCAGTTGTCACAGGTCGCTGGGTCATCTTGCGTCTTCCCTCACTGGTTCTTCATCTGGCTACGCGCGGCATTGGCTTTTCGAAGTCCCCAACCCTGGAGCAGCGACAGGCCAAGCACCGTCACGCCGAAGAAAACCGCGGCAGCCGAGGCGTAGCCCAATCGTGGGATTTGCCCGGCTCCGAAGGCGTTACGGTAGATGTAGATCTCCATCACTTCCGTTGCGAAGAAGGGTCCTCCGCCGGTCATGGTCTGCACCAGGCCAAAGATATTGAGCGCGCTCACGACGGTGATCAGGATGATGACAAGTGCGAAGGGAACGATCATCGGCAAGGTGATCGATCGATGCATCTGCCAGCGGTTCGCGCCATCGAGCCGCGCCGCTTCATAGAGCTCCTGTGGCACGACCTGCAGCGCGGCAAGCCAGTAGATCATCGTTACGCCAAACCACTTCCAGATATAGACGGCAACCACGGTCCAAAGTGCGGTGTCGGGATCGCCGAGGAAGTCCCGCGGAATGTCGATAAGCCCGATCTGCAACAGAGCCATGTTGATGGGACCATCGATCGGACTAAACACAAACGACATCACGATGCCGATGATGGCGCTGCTGGTGACGACGGGAAGGAAAAACATCGTGCGAAAGAATGGCGCCAGCTTGAGGGACGCGTCATTGAGAATCAGGGCGACCACAAGCGCCAGGCCGATCTTGATTGGGGCTCCCACAATGGTGAACAGGATTGAGCGAACGTATGCATTCCAGAAGAGATCGTCGTGGATGATTTCGCGGTAATTGTCCAACCCAGCCCAGTCACGATCCGAGCCGAAACCGGACCAGTCGAGCAATGAGAAATACCACGACATGATCGTCGGGTAGAGCGTGAATGCCGCAGTCAGGATCAGGCTCGGTACCATGAAGAGGTAACACCACCGGGCGGCGTACATTCTCTGCCCCAGTGATTTCCCAGACATTTGCCTGCCGGTGATCGTGAGCCCCTGGGCCCGGCGGGCGGTACCAATGGACATTGCGTTGCCCTTCCGGTTGTTGACCACCCTACGGCGCAGGCACGGGCTGTGTCTACCCCAACCGCAGTCATCGATTTCAGACGGACATCGAACTCATGTGTAGATCATGAAAATCGTTTCCATGATGGCTGAATTGGAGGCCATCTTACGTCAATCATTTCGTTCCGTCAAGCGCCACGTGAACTTTTTGCCGTCTCCCAGTTGTGATTCAGTTGAGTGTTTGGCGACTGTTGGGCGCAGGGCGTAAAAATCGTGGGCGCCTGCCATCAAAGGTGACGCCTTGCCACACGTCCACAGCCGAATCGCGTGTTGTCTTGTCAATCGGCGGTCCGCTCGAAGATGATGACGCTCGCCTCCTGGATCAGGAGTTGATCCTGTCCGGTGAGCTCCACCGGGCGACTCGTGCCCGCCGCCAGGCGGATGAGACTGGCTCTTTCCGCCGCCGGCGCTATCGCCTGCGGGTTGTTGCTGTCCATGGCAACTGTGCCCGGCCCATTAGCATTGGGCACAACCAGCATGATGGTCATGTGCGCTCCATGCAGCACCGTCCGGATGGCGTCTGGCGTCTGGCGACAGTCGCCTGGCGTCCAGCCCCGGTCCTCGCCGAACAGGATCGTGTTGAGCAGGCGCACGGCGTGAAAGGCAGGCCGAGGATTGCACAAGCGATCAACGAGCCCGAGCGGAGCATCCATGGTTCGGTCGAGGTCAACCAACGGCTCCATGAAGACTCGCGATCCGTTCAACGTGGCCGCCGCGAACATCGTTTCCGAGGCCCGCGACACCTGTTCCACGTTGTCCGACTCGCCAAACTCAACAGCCCAGTCGATGGAATCGATATGGTCAAGGGCAGGTGATTCGCGAGTCCTGGTGATCGCCTCCCAGGCAGATTGATTGGCGTCGACACGGCAGAGCACTCGATCGATCCGAGCATCATGCACGCCGAGGAATTGATCGAGCTCCGCGAGTTCACCCAGGTGATAGCCGGTGCGGGTTCGAGCATGCTGCTTCCCAGGAACGATTTCTTTCGGCAAGAGCGGCGAAAGTGTCACCGGCACTGTCGAGGCTTCCGCCCATCCCTTGATTGCCCGGAGGCATGCGGCGTCGGGATGCAGGCTGCTGGGTATCTGGAGCTCAATTCCATCGAGCACATCGTGGTGCGCCGCGATCTCTTCCAGAAGCGATCTCCGCCCTGACCAGATCCATGTTGCCGATATCGAGACCCCTTCGTCGCGCAGGACGACCAGTCTTTCCCGTTGCGCGGCATTCGACAGGTCAGCTGCCGGAACGCGGACATGGCGAACTCCGAGCTCCACGCAGGCAAGCAGCGGATAATCGTTCCGCACTGGTTGTCGAATGGTGGATTGCCACGCGATTGGCACCTCCGCCGATGGAGCAATCGGATGGCGAAGCGTCAGGCCGAGAGGAGACTGGGCGAGTTCCTGTGACGTGCGCGTGATGACCCGACGCTCGTCTTGCGCCTTCACAGTGTCCGAGATTGCACCGTCAGTCCTGATCAGATGCACACTGGCTCGATCATCACCCACCCGCACCAAAAAGAAACCAAGCTTCGCCGCATCGTCCCGCCCGCGTTCCGGTGGCGACGCGCTTGAAAACACCTCGCAAAATCCCGGTCGAGTGAACGATGTCGACGGCACGACGTAAAGCCTGGCATCACCAACCCGATTGAAAAAGGCAAAGTGGGAATGACCGGAGAACAGCATCCGCACGTCATATTTCCGGATGATATCGAGCAGCCATCCACGCACCGGCTCATCGATGTTGTCGTAATGGCCGAGCGCCTGTTCGTTCTCCGAAACGAGAAACGGACTCAGGTGGAGGAAGACGAACGTCGGCTTTCCGCCGTGTTGCTCCAGGTCACGTTCAAGCCACCGCTGCTGGATTTCCGCATCCGGCAAAGGCCCATTCATGATCTGGGAGTTCAGGATAACGAAATGGCAGCCACCTCCGTCCCAGCCGCACCACGACGGACCGAACCGATCATGGTACTGACGAAGCGTTTCGGCTGAAACCCAGTCGGTCGGCATCGTGGGATCGGGCTTGTCCCCGACATCATGGTTTCCCGCCACCTGGCGCGGTCGCACACCGCTCGCTTCGATCTGCGAAAGAGCCTGACCGAGCGATTCGGCAAACCCCTCGCTTTCCGGGAACTCCTGTACCAGGTCACCAAGGTGAACAACGAACGCCGTGTCCAATGACGCAATTTGTCCAAGTGTATGCCCACTTCTCGCGGACTGCCGGCGTCGGGATTCGAACTCGATGCGCTGCATCCCCGGATCAAGCATGTAATGCGTGTCCGTCATGACCACGAATTCCAAATCCGCTGGCGCCAGGAATGATCGATCAAACATCCGCACATCCTCCACAGGTATAAGACAACCCGGTATCTCAAAACAGCGGGATTCACAATCAGGCACGCGGCACAGCCTTGCGGTAGTTTGCCTGACCTCCCAACGTTCTTGACGAGCGCTACAGCCTCCGATACCATCAAACATGAAATTGATTTTCATATTTTATCGGCGATGGGATGAGAGGGCAACGTGATGGGCTCACCTGATCGGATCGGTTTGGGAGTAATCGGCCTTGGCGGCATCGCCCGCAACTGCATGATGGCCGCACACGACCCGGAGGCGGATTTCTCGCTGAACGCACTTTGCGGGCTGGAAGAGGATGTGCTGGAGCGCACGGCACGGGAATTCGACGTTCCTTTCACCACCACCGAATACCAGGAGCTGATCGATCACAGGAATGTAGGCGCGGTCGCGATCTATTCTCCCGATCCACTCCACTTTCCCATGATCCGGTCCGCCTTGACCGCTGGCAAGGATGTGGTGGTGACCAAACCGATGGTGGTTTCCAGTGACGAAGCCGCGAAGGTTCTTGAACTTCTCCAGCAAACAGGTCGAGCGCTGGTCGTCGGCGAGACATCCCGCTATGCCAACCATTGCCTGGCCGCGCATCAACTCGTCGAAGATGGCGATCTGGGTAGGCTGGTCTTTGGCGAGACGCATTACGTGCATGACATGCGCACGGTTTTCGACCGCACTCCCTGGCGTTATCTCGAGCCAAAGGACTTCCCGATTGGCAGCATGTGCCATCCCATTTCCCTGCTCAGCTGGTTTCTCGGCGACGCCGAGGAGGTGTCCGCCTATGCGGTAAACAGTGGAGTCGATGCGCGATATCCAGCGGACCGGGAGGACACCTATCTCGTCAACGTGCGATTCCGCAACGGGTCCATCGGTCGCGTGCTCGGCGCCTTCGGCATCATCCACCCTCCCCTGCCGATGGAATCCCTGAGCCTGTTCGGCACAAAGGGAAGCCTGGTGCATAACCAGGTGGTGCTCGACCGCCTTCCCGGGCTTCCGGCGGCAACCCTGGATTTTCGCGAAGAGCGTGGCCACGGCGGTCAGGTTCGGCGCTACATGGAGGAATTTGCCCGGGCAGTTCGTGACGGTGTGGAGTCATCATCCACTGCACTCGACGCGGCAAAAACGGTCGCAATCGGCGAAGCCGTCAAGGAATCAGTGAATACCGGTCAGACGGCTGCCGTTCACTTCGACGTCGCGTCCGTGTAAACGGCAATCGCCGCCATACTCTTGCGCCGTTTGACGGTCAATGAAGGATCCTGGAATGCAAACGCAACCAACCGAACGGATCGCCATACCACATGGACAGATAGAGATTGATCCTGCTTCCGCCGCGATCGTGCGAATCCATCTTGACGCGCCCGACACCGAGTTCGTCGGCACGCCCACCGGGCTCGGACTCCTGCGCATTTCGGCTCCACTCGAACACTACCCATCGCACTTTCTCGAAACGGGCGCCCATGGCAAGCCGGAGCTGATCGAACATGAAGACGGATTGCAGCTGAATTATGTGGAACTTTCCACTGAGGATGGCACGTTCCCGGTCGATGTTGAGATCAGGTTTCGCTCGTCGGACGACGGTTTGCTGCTCAGCGCCCGGGTTTCCAACCGGGGGACTGAGCCGCTGGCGCAGGTCATCTTCCCCCAGTTACTTGATCTGGATGCAATCGCCGGGCCGGATAACACCCGGATTCAACTCGGTCGAGGACGCGTTCATCCATTTCAGGACCTGGTCATGCAGCCGGACGACGCCTGGTGGTTGGATCGCCGGCTGCAACAATACATCCCGTTCGGTGGCGAGCACATGAACATGAAGTGGCTCGACTTCGGCGATCAGGATCGCGGCCTGACCCTCTACTCCCGCAACACCCGGCACACTGTTCAAGGCGTGCTGACGCAGCGCGGCCACCGATCAGTCGATCAGGTACATCTGCGCTGGATCCATTATCCGTTCATCCAGCCCGGCGAGACCTGGGAAAGCGGTGAGTACGTGCTCCTGCCCCACGCAGGTGACTGGTATGCCGGCGCGAAGGCGTACCAGTCGTTCGCTGCCGAACATTACCCCTACCATGCCCCGCGGCGCATCCGCGAGGCGCTGGGAGTACGCTCCGTCTGGTCCGCTGTTCGCAATGCGCCGCCGAACTTTCCCATTAGCGAGCTGCCGGAGTTTGCCAAGGAGATCGCCGATCCGGAGCTGGGCATCACTGAGCTGATCCTCTGGCACTGGTGGCTCAAGAACGGATACCCCATCTTCCTCGATCCTCGTCTGGGCACTGAGGAAGAGTTCCGCACGGCGATCCAGCAATGCAAGGAGATGGGTGTGCCGGTGGTGTTCTTCGTCAGTCATCATCTCGTGCGGGATACCGACGAAACTGATCCGGAGTGGCTCCACCTCAACGCCGCCATGCAACGGGTCCAGGGCAACTGGACCTATGGGCGCGACTTCCTGCCGCTGTTTCAGGTCCCATTCATGGGCACGCACGCAATGCTCGTCGCATCCGCTCTGTCGCGCGGCTGGCGGGAGGAAGGCTGGCGCAACTACCAGGAGATTCTCGATCGAGGGGCGTCGGGCATTTGCTTCGATGTGTTTGGCGCCCGGAAGGATCCCAATTTCAACCCGGCCATCGACGGTCGGCCTGATGAGGAAGGCGAAAAGCTGCTGGAATTCGCCCGGAAAGCTCGGGAGATGATCCACGAGGTCAACCCGGACGGCACGTTTTCCGGTGAGCACATCGCCGATGTCAACGTCCCGGTTCTGGATTACACGTGGGAGTGGAAGAATGGCTACGAGCTCGAACGCGCCGGACCGTTCCGCTACGTCTTTCCCCAGTACCGACTGAATGCCAATGTCAACGACCATCCTCGCGGCGCGCTGGTCGGCTTCATGGAAGGAGCCTTGCTCAACGTCATCCCGGGCAATATGCGCAGCATGCGCCTGCGTGACTGCCCGGAACTCGTCGCAACCCTGCGAAAACTGGCGGCGCTCCGTCGCCGATTCATGCCCTACTTCACCGAAGGGCAGTATCGATTCATGGAGGGCCTTACTGTCGAAGGCGGTCAAGCCCGCCTCTACACCCACGGCGATCGAATCCTCGTCATCGTCGTGAATCCGACCGACAAAGCAACCGATATCTCCATCGCGGTCGACCCGACCGTGTGGGGAGCCAGCAGCGCCACCGGTATCATCACGGAGGTCGATCTGGACGGCTCCGACATTGGAAAAAGCTCAGGTGAGTCAACCGCATTCAAACGGAGCGCATCGCTCGATGCGGACACACTTCGAATCATCGAATTCAACCCGGAGTGACACTATTTTGACACCTGCCCCGAGGGCGTTAGGGAACAAGCAATGAAGCAAACCGCCGAGTCAATCATTATTGCAAACGGTCGCGTCGACATCGAAACAACCACCGGCGCAATTTCGGCCATCCATCTGGAAGAGCCTCGCACCGAATTCGTCCGTGAACCGTCAGGGGCTGGACTTCTGCGGATCGCCGCGCCGCTTGAACACTATCAATCCCACTTCCTGGAAACAGGAACCCATGGAAAGCCGAAGATCACTCGCGATGGCGACGGAATCACCTTGCGATATGACAGCCTGGAATCCAACGAGGGCTCCTTTCCGATCCAGGTTGAGATCAGGTTGCGACCATCTGACGATGGCCTGGTGATCAGCGCGCAGGTTCACAACGGCTGGACAGAGCCGATTCCGCAGGTCATCTTCCCCCAGCTCATGGATCTGGAGGCGGTGGCGGGAACGGACGGCACCCGGCTTCAGTTGGGCAGGCATCGCGCCATGCCGTTCCAGGAACTGGTGATGGAGCCAGACGATGTCCCGTGGCTCGACCGCTGGCTTACCCACTATTTTCCGTACGCGGCTCCAGAATTCAATATGAAGTGGCTTGATTACGGTGACCACAATCGAGGGCTCACCCTCTTCTCACGCAACACACGGCACGTAACCCAAGGTCTGTTCATGCAGCGGGTGGACCGATTCACCGAACGGCTGCACCTGCGATGGCTGCATTATCCATTCATTGATCCCGGAGGAACGTGGGAAAGCGGAGACTACGTGCTCCTGCTCCACCCTGGAGACTGGTATGCCGGCGCCAAGGCGTACCAGTCGTTCGCGACCGAGCACTATCCCTACAACGCGCCGCAACGCATCCGCGAGGCCCTGGGTGTCCGATCAGTCTGGTCCGCTGTTCGCAATGCGCCGCCGAACTTCCCGATCACCGCGTTGCCGGAATACGCCGAAGAGATCGCTGATCCGGAGTTGGGCATCACCGAGTTGATCCTCTGGCACTGGTGGCTCAAGAATGGCTATCCGATCTTCTTCGACACCCGCCTGGGGACGGAAGAAGAGTTCCGGACCGCCCTGCAACAATGCCGGGAAATAGGTGTCCCGATCGTGCTCTTCGTCAGCCATCACATCCTGCGCGACACCGACGAGACCGATCCAGACTGGAAGCATCTCAACGCCGGCATGCAGCCGGTCAGCAATAACTGGACCTACGGTCGGGATTTCCTGCCCATCTTTCGCCTGCCGTTCAGCGGCACGCATGCGATGATCGAGGGATCCGCACTCTCAGCCGGTTGGCGCGAAACCGGCCTGAAGTCATATGAAGACGCACTTGCGCTTGGCGGCAGAGGCATTTGCTTCGACGTCTTTCAGTCATGGCCCGACCCTGATTTCAACCCCGCACGCGACGGTCGACCTGATGAAGAAGGAGAAAAGCTGCTCGAGTTCGCCGAAAATGCTCGCGAGCTCATCCATGCCGCGAATCCGGACGGCACGTTCTCAGGGGAGCATGTCTCTGATGTTAACGTACCCGTCCTCGATTACACCTGGGAGTGGTACAGCAGCCGCCAGCGTCGAGACTCCGCCCCGTTCCGCTACGTGTTCCCCCACTATCGACTGAATGCCAACGTCAACGAGCATCCTCGCGGTGCGCTGATCGGCTTCATGGAAGGCGCGCTGCTCAATCTCATACCTGGCCAAATGCACAGCTATCGCCTGCGGGATTACCCCGACCTCGTCCACATGGTCAAGCGAGTAGCCGCGCTTCGGCGCCAATTCCTTCACTATTTCACCGAGGGCCAATACCGTTTCCGTGAAGGGCTGACCGTCAACGGGGGAGAGGGGCGCATCTATACCCGCGGCGACGGCATCCTCGTGATCGCCATCAACCCCAGCGACACCGCGGCAGACATCAGGATTTCGGTCGATCCAGGCGTGTGGGGTGGAGAATACCCAACCGGAACACTCACCGCATACGACCTCGACGGACAAGAAATCGAACATGCCTCCGGGGGGAAGGCGGCATTTGAACGCTCCATGCATCTGGAGCCCGACACGCTACGCATATTCGAATTCACCAGGGAGTAGAGAAACGTGCGCATTGAATCGGTCGAAGTTCTCACCGTCAAGATTCCAAAGGTTCATCGTCCCGGAGCGCATGCCGAATCACCCAAGACGTTTGGGGCAAGCAACTATCTGATCGAACCAAGCTGGCGGCACCTCTACAGCCTTGAGTTTCAGGCCTGTTTCGTCAAGCTAACGACGGATACAGGTCTCGTTGGCTGGGGAGAAGCGCAGGCGCCGATCGCGGCGGAGGTCACGGCATCGCTCATCTCGAATGTCCTGGGGCATCTCGTCCTGGGCGAAAATCCGACGCACACCGAGATGCTATTTGCCCGTATGTACCATGGCCAGAACGTGCGAGGGCACTTCACAGGATACTATCTTGACGCCATCGCGGCGATTGACATCGCCTTGTGGGATCTCAAGGCCCAATCGTACGAAGCGCCCTTGTTCGAAGTTCTGGGAGGCCCATTCCGGACCGAACTTGCCGCATACGGTTCCGATCTCCATGGAAACACTCGCGAGGAGCGTGTCGAGAACGCCAGGCGCTACACTCACGATCTTGGCCTCAGCGGTGTCAAGTTATACCTTGGCCGAGGCTTGTCTCACGACATCGCGGAAGTTGAGGCGATTCGAGAGGCGATCGGACCTGACAAGGAGTTGTATGCAGACTGCCTGTGGCGCTATGACCTCTCCACCGCGATCCAACTAGGACGCACACTCGATCGCGTCCGCGCCGGATTCATGGAAGCGCCGCTACAGCCGGAAGACCGCGCCGGTCATGCGGAGTTGGCCCGGGCAATCGACACTCCCATCGCTGTAGGCGAACCCCTGAGACATGTCACACAGTTTCTGGACTGGTTTCAGCTCCGGGGTATGGATGTGGCCCAACCAGACATCCTGCGAACCGGCATCACCGGCGGCAGGAAGATAATCGACCTCGCCCATGCGTTTAACATCCCGGTCGCGCTGCACTTTGGCATGTCACTTGGCATTGGGATCGCTGCCACCTGGCACGTTTCCGCGACGATCGACAAATTCCTGGTCCAGGAACGTCAGGTGCGCCAGGCGGAAGTCATCGGCGACATGGTTCAGCCACTGCTTGAAATGCATGATGGAGTGTTGAACGTGCCGCGAGGCCCAGGACGCGGCGTGGTTCTCGATGAGGACGAAATCGAACCCCATGTCGTGGAGAGAAAGGTGATCCGGCTTGGAGACTGACAATTCCCCCACCTCGGCAAATCCGGAATCGTCCCCCACCGACCCGCTCGCCAGCCGTCTGCGCCTTGTCGCCGAACGTGCCATGCGATCCCCCTATTTTCTGTGGGATTGGGGCGAAGCGGTCGCAATTCAGGCGCTAGTGGTGGCAAGCGAGACGAGCGGGAACCCGGAGTACCGCAACTGGGCAAACTCCCAACTCGATCTTTGGCGGCAGATCCATCCCGACCCTTTCTGGCCAGATCATATGGGACCAGGTGTCGCGCTCGTGTGGCAATTCGAGCAAACACGAGACCCCAATGTGCTCGATTATGCAAAGCGATTGGCGTACCATCTCACTTCATTGCCGAAGACACTCACCGGAGCGCGGCTCCTTCGCCCGGACAAACCGGACATCGACCACTTCGTCTGGGTGGATTCTCTCTACACAGACGGCCCGTTTCTCTGCGCGCTCGGTCGCGCCACCGGAATGCGCGAGTATATGGATGAAGGCGCGGACCACACAGAAGGTCTTTGCGCGAGCCTCCAGGATCCCGAAACCGCGCTCTTTGCGCATCGATACGATGACGCCACCGGTGACACAAATGGGGTGTTTTGGGGACGTGGCTGCGGTTGGGCGGCGCTCGGACTTGGGCACACGCTCACATTGCTGCCGAAATCCCATGCAACATGGAACGTTCTCGCCGACCGTCTCCAGCGTTTTGCAGCCGCCACCGCGAGCTTGCAGACATCCTCCGGCCATTGGCACGCCGTCCTCGATCAACCGAAGGCGCGACTGGAGTCGTCCACGACCGCCCTGATCGGTGAAGGATTGGCGCTTGGTATTGAAGCAGGCGCTCTGGGCGATGAACACGCTAACATAATCACCAGAGCCTGGGCGGCCATCGCATCAGAAATCGATACGGACGGCAGGGTGCAAAACGTCAGCCAGCGCTCCCCTTCAAGCACCTCGTGGCAGGACTACGCAAAATTGCCTCACGGCGGCTGTTATCCGTGGGGACAGGGTCCCTGGATGCTCCTTGCGAGTCGATTTTGGCATTTAGGCGAAGGCCGCACACCACACTAATCGTTTTCGGGATGTCAACAACTGGCGCGAACTGAACCTCACAGTTCCTACTCTCGCGAAGGTTTACCTATGGCAACCACAAAAGCACGGTATCAGGTCCGTGCATTGGAACGAGCTCTCCAGATCCTTGATTCCTTCTCCCTCGACCGCCCTGAGATGTCACTTTCTGAACTGGCTGTAGCCGTTGATCTCGCCCCGAGCACGGCACTGCGCCTGCTTTCCATCCTTGTCGACTACGGGTATGTGGAAAAATCTGAGGAGACTGACCGGTATTGCATCGGCGTTGGCATGTTTGAACGAGGAAGCATTTACATTCAACGGACAACAATCGAATCGCAGGCGCACGGGCCACTGACCGCACTCTCTCGGGAATGCAATCAGACTGCCAGTTTGGCCGTGCTCGATCGCGGCGAAATAGTACATATCGCGGTGGTGCCGCCCGACCGTGCGATTCGCTATTACGCAACGATCGGGCAGCGTGAAATGGCGCATTGCACAGGTCTGGGCAAGGCACTTCTTTCCGGCCTGCCCGCGGATGCATTGGATGAGATTGTCGCTCAGAGGGGCCTGCCAGGTCGGACAGACCGCACCATCACCAATATTGGGATGCTCCGCGCCCATCTTGCGAAGGTTCGGGAACAAGGCTACGCAATCGATAACGAAGAGTCTGTGATTGGCCTTCGTTGTGTTGCGGCGCCGATTTGCGACGACAGAAAACGCATCACGGCCGCTATCAGCGCCTCTGGGCCGGCGGCGGAATTTGACGATCAGGCCATCCCGCAAATCCTGAGAGCGGTACAAAAGGCGGCAAGCGTTGTGTCCTCGCGCCTCGGGAACGACGTCCAGAAAACGGACGACAAGACGCCACTGGCAGCAGGTTCTGGCTGACCCGGCGGACAGAACTGAAGCGTGTGAGCCTGGAAGGAACAGCCATGCGAGAGGCGCCAGAACTTGTGGCGGATGCGCACTGCCAGATCGCCGAGGGGCCGGTATGGCATCCGGATGAGGCGTGTCTTTACTGGACTGATGTTCCGGCAGGTCGGATGTACCGGTTCGATCCCGCAACCGGGAACCACGAGCAGGTCTACCATGGAGAGCCAGTCGGCGGGATTGCCATTCAGGACGATGGCTCATTGCTGCTCCTTGGTGAACGGGGAAGCGTCAGGGTGTGGCGAGATGGTCACATTGCCGAAGTCGTCCTGGAGGAAATTGTCGACGAACGGGACACTCGCTTCAACGACCTGATCGCCGATCCCGAGGGACGGGTGATCAGCGGCACCATGGCAACCCAGGACGAACACGGCGAGATCGTCCGCCACGGGAACCTCTATTGCGTTGAAACAGGATGCCAACCTCGACCGCTCATGAAAGGAATGGGGTCACCCAATGGAATGGGATTCACCTCAGATCTACGGCATTTGTACGTCACCGACTCGATCGTTGGTACACAATCAATCTTTATTTTGGACTACGACCGAATCACCGGAACACTGAGCAACAAGCGACTGTTCCATCAAACGGCTCTGGACGGCTCTGGCGGGAGACCTGACGGTATGACGGTGGATGCCGAGGGACACATCTGGTCGGCCCGGTGGGACGGTGGAGTGGTATCGAAACTCCAGCATGATGGGGCAGAGGCTGAGCGATTCTCGATCCCCGTACCAAGAGTCTCGAGCGTCACGTTTGGTGGAACCGACTACACCGACCTCTACATCACCACGGCGCGCGGACCAGCCCACCAACCTGACCAAACGGGTGCCGGAGGGGTTTTTCGATTGCGTTCAGTTGGAACAGGAAGACCGGAGTTCCGATCGAGAATCGCCCTGTGATCGAGCGAAAGGACGTGAGCCTTGACTGAACGTCTCTATAGGCCGCAACGCAACTGGGGAGCCCGAATTCGCGAGATGACCTACCTCGGTATCCGGACGGTCATCCTGGAGAATCAGCATCTGCGCATTGGCATTCTGGCAGGCAAAGGCACGGATATAGTCGAACTGAACTACAAGCCGCTCGATTTGGACTTCGTGTGGCTCACTCCTGGAGGTGTCCGAAACCCGGTTACCTTTGCGTCGACAGCTCCGGATGCACGAGCGATATTCCGGGACAACTACCCCGGCGCTTGGCAGGAAATCTTTCCGAGTGGCGGAAATCCGTCGTCCTTCGAAGGTGCGAATTACAATCAGCACGGGGAGCTGTTCAACGTGCCATGGGACGTCGCAATCGTCGAAGACACGGAAGACCTGGTCGCGGCTCGCTTCACGGTTCGCACCCGAAAGAGCCCTTTCCTGCTCGAAAAGACGATCCGCCTTCCAGCGGGAGAAGCAGGCTTCCAGATACAAGAGCGGATCGTCAACGAGTCGCCAGCCACAACAAACGCCATGTGGGGACACCACATAACGTTCGGTCAGCCATTCTTGAAGCCAGGTAGCCGGATTCGATTGCCTGACGGTATCACTGTCGTCCCTCCCACTGAGGATGTCAGTTCCGGCAGTTGCGGGGCTTCTGGCGCCGGGACGTTCACGTGGCCCATAGACCCCAGGAGCGGAGTTGATTTGAGCGTGATTCCGGATCGAGGAACGCCGAGCGGCGTGCACTACCTGGCTGGTTTTCGGAATAGCGAAGCGTGGTATGAACTTGTTGATCCAGAAACTGGAATTGGCGCCCGCATCGAATGGGATGCCGACGTTATGCCCTACCTTTGGTATTGGCGGGAGTTTGGCGCCAGCACAGGTTACCCGTGGTACGGCAGGAACTTCAACATAGGTCTGGAACCATTTTCCAGCATGCCTGGCTCTGGGCTGGCGGAGGCGGTCGCTAACGAAACCGCATTGCGGATGCAACCATTTCAGGAACGTGCGTTCTGGCTCACGCTCAGCATTCTGTTGGAAGGTGACTCAACCCGAAGTCCGTGATGTTCCTGGTGCTTCGACAGGGGCCCGCTGGACCACTGCCACACTCGGCGCACCTTCAACGAATCCGCCCGCATGGCCGGAAGCAAACCCCGTGAGCATCTGTATTGGCCGCTGTTTCACACAATCGTCAAATCCCATGTCGATCTTGTCGATTTGAGCGGTGCCCAATCGACCAAATGTTGTGGCGGCCTGAAGTGACCGATACATGGCCGCGGTTCGCGAGAAGCGCCCATTTCGAGACGCGCTTTCACACATTTGCAAGGAGCACACAATGAAGAGCAAAGTCACCCCTTTCCTGTGGTTCGACAACAACGCGGAAGAGGCAATGAATTTTTATGTCTCTGTCTTCGGGGATGCCGAGGTGGTCCAGGTCACTCGTAACGGTGAAGCCATGCCCGGTGAGGAAGGTTCTGTCATGGTCGCGACGTTCCGGCTTGGCGATCAGGAGATCATGGCACTGAATGGTGGGCCACAATTCAAATTTACCGAAGCCATATCACTATTTATCGAATGTGAAACACAGGAAGAAGTGGACCATTTCTGGAACGCGCTCTCCGAGGGTGGGCGAACCGACCAGTGCGGCTGGCTCAAGGATAGATTTGGATTGAGCTGGCAAGTGGTTCCCAGGATCCTGATGGAGCTGATGAGTGACGATGATCCGGTCAAGGCGAACAACGTTGCGCAGGCCATGCTCCAGATGACGAAGATCAACATCGACGAGCTCGAGGCGGCGCACAAGGGAGCGTAAAGGTCCTCCGTGCCGCCTCGAGCTTGCGCGTTCCCCTCGCTGGCTCTACCATGGCTCCTCTGTCACGTCGACACGGATTCATGACCTGTGAGGAAGCGAGATGGCGATCAAAACGGTTGGACTGCTCAGCCCTGGGGACATGGGACACACGGTTGGCGGGGTGCTGCACGAACATGGGCTCAGGGTTGTCACCTGCCTTCAAGGCAGGAGTGACCGCTCCAGGGCACTCGCCGCGGAAGCTGGGATCGAGGACGTTTCGAGCTTCGACGACCTGGTGCAAGAGTCAGAAATCCTGCTGTGCATCCTCGTGCCGTCGTCGGCTCTGGCGGTTGCGCGGCAGGTTGCGACTGCGATCCGCAACACTGGGGCATCACTGCTCTATGTTGACTGCAATGCAATCGCCCCGAACACGGCGCGCGACGTGGGTGAAACGATCACCTCTGCCGGCGGCAGGTTCGCCGACGTCGGAATCATTGGCTCCCCGCCTAAAAAACCTGGCACCAAGTTCTATGTCTCCGGTCCCGGCGCAAACGAGTTCAGTGAGCTGCGCGAATTTGGACTCGATGTGCGCGTCCTGGATGGCGGCATCGGTCAGGCGTCTGGACTCAAAATGTGTTACGGCGCGTTGACCAAGGGACTCACGGCGCTCTCCACCGAGTTGCTGGTGGCGGCCAGGCTGATGGGTCTTGAAGAGACGTTGAGGGCGGAACAACAAGAGACCATTGCCGACGTTCTCGCCTGGGTGCAGAGATCCACGCCGACCATGCCTCCCAAAGCCTACCGCTGGGTCGGTGAAATGGAAGAGATCGGTTCGTGCTTCAAGGATCTGGGGATGACACCCAGCATCCTCAACGGTGCGGCGGACATGTATCGATTTGTCGCGGACACCGCCATTGGCAAGGAGTCACCAGAGTCGCGCGACCCAAACCGTGACCTTGATGGCGTCGTGGCCGCACTGGCTGACTCACTTCGGGAAAGCAAGTCGCCTTCCTGATCCGGACCGTCCGAAATTCAATGAACTCAGCGGCTCGGCCACCACATCGCGTCACGCACCGCCGACACTCTGTCTGCGGATACCGTCTCCTACGGGCGATGCGCCATGCCAGGGTTCCGTCCTCGCAGGCAGCCAGGGCGAATGCGTCGGCTGCGTTCAGGATCGCTGTTGATACAGTTGCCGGGTCAGGTTGAGATGCCCGAGATGCTCCCTGGCGTGTCCGTAATTGTTGATCAACCAGTTGAGACCAACCTGCGGATCCCTGCCGGGTCGCGTCCGTGTCGCCTCCAGCTCGTCCCTGGTGATACCCCCACCATGCTCGTCGAGCACCGAGTCAGCGCGATCAATAGCGGCCAGGAGCTTATCGGCACTCGCCGACTCAACTCGAAATTCCGAGTCACGGTCACGACTACCAGTGAGATCACGCACAAACAGCAGCGTGTCCAGTTCCGATCCAAGCGTATGCGTCACCAGCACCGAGACCGAATTCATCTCCGGTCCCGGTGACCAATTGAGCTCGTTGCTGTCGAGATTCTCAACAATTCCCCGAAGCTGCTGATGAACTGATTTGTACAGATCGACGACGACCGCGACAGTTGAATCCATTTTGATGTCCTTTCCCGAATGACCGTGTTCCCGCCCGCCTCGACATTCAATGCACAGCATGTAGCTGGTTGAGCGATTGTCCCACGGAAATCGTATCCTGGGATACCGCGACTTCCAGCAGGCCAATTCCCGGATGATCCAGTACCTGGCGCAGACCGTCCGCTATGTCGGCATTGCGTTCAACACGCACACCGAAACCGCCAAACGCCTCGACATAGCGCACGAAATCCGGGCTTGCCAAATCCGTTCCGGCAACCCTTCCCGGATACGCGCGCTCCTGGTGAAGTCGAATCGTCCCGTACATCGAATTGTTGAACACGACGCAGGTCACCCTGAGACCAAGTTGCGCCGCCACGGCCAACTCGCTGCCGGTCATCAGGAATCCTCCGTCGCCGGCAATCGCAACCGAAGGAACCCTGTTGTTGTTCACCAGCGCGGCGGCAATGGCGGACGGTACCGCGTAGCCCATCGCTCCAGATGTTGGACCAAGAAACGTGCCCGGCCGCCGATACCGAAAGTATCGGGAAAGCCAGCCATAGAAATTGCCGGCGTCGCAGGTGATAACCCCGTCAGCGGGGAGCTGTCGCTGTAGCTCGGCGATCACAAGTGCCGGATCAACCAGGTCACTGACTGCCGAGGATGTCGGAAGCGCCGTCGCCTCTTCGAACGCCTTGCGATCCTTCGCGTTGACCGACGACCTGTCAGGCCACTGAATTGCGGTCGACTCCGTGCACATCGTCTGGATCGTCTCCGCCGCGTCAGCGGCAATCGCAACTGACGCCGGAAATGTCCTTCCGACAATTTCAGGCGATGTGTCGACCTGGATCAGCGTCGCCTGAGACCCAGGTATCGTGTACCCAAAGGTGGTTGTTTCGCCCAGGCGAGTTCCGATGGCGAACACGACATCGGCATTCCGTGCACGATCGATTGTGCTTGTTGGCGCTCCAATGGAGAGGGAACCGAGATAGAGCGGATGATCGTTGGGAAATGCGTCATGGCGCCTGAAGGCTGTCACGACCGGCACTCCCGTTTGCTCGGCGAAGGCAACAAGTGAATCCGTCGAGCGACTTCGGAGCACTCCTCCTCCGGCAATGATCAAGGGCCTGTCAGCACGTTGAAGGAGTTGGAGCGCGACGATGACCTTGCCGCGCTCAGGCGCGCCAGTTGGGATCTCGGAAGGCGGCGGCAGTTCAGCGGGAGCCTCACCATCGAGAATGTCACCCCGGAGCGCCAGCGCGACCGGGCCAGGACGCCCGGCCACACTCCGGCGAAACGCTTCGCTTGCCAAATCCGGCAACCGCTCGCTGCTCGGTACCTCCACCGCCCATTTCGTGATATGGGCGAGAAAGGGAGCAAGCTCTACTTCCTGCAACGCCTCGCGATGGCGAATTTGAGTCTCCACATGACCAACCAGTGCCAGGAGTGGTGTTGAGTCCTGATAGGCGGTGTGAATTCCGATCGTCAGGTTCGCGGTGCCAACGCCACGGGTCCCCATGCAGATCGCTGGGGTGCCGGTGAGCTTGCCCACCGCCTCCGCCATGAACGCAGCCCCTCCTTCATGGCGGGTGCCGATCAGTCGAACATTGGGAGTCTCATACAGTGCGTCGAGCAGACCGAGAAAGCTCTCACCGGGCACGCCAAAAGCGAACTTTACTCCACGTTGCTCCAATGTACGCACCGCGGCAACACCTGCCCGCATCCTGTTTGACATGCTTGACAATCTCCCTTGATCGGATCATTGATCCGAAGAATTTCGTTCACAGCAACAAGACGTGAGTTGACCGTTGCAAAGGACCACGCATAGTATGCGGGCAGACAGGACCGTGAACGCTCGCATGCATATGATCTTGCAAAAGTGGAATCAATGGAAGGGTTTACCAACATGGCACAGAAGATCGGACTCGTCGGCCTCGGGATTATGGGAAAGCCGATGGCCCGCAACCTTGTCAAGGCCGGCTATGAGCTGGTGGTTCACAATCGCAGCCGCGGCGCGGTAGACGAGCTCGTGACTGAGTCGAAAAAGATCACCAGCGCGAACACACCTGGGGAAGTTGCCTCCCAGGTAGATATTGTCATCACCATGCTCCCCGACTCCCCGGATGTGGACGCGGTTGTCTTCGGGGACGATGGCCTGCTAGAAGAAATGGGAAGCGGCGACCTGCTGATCGACATGAGCACCATTGCTCCCGCCACATCGATCGAAGTGAGCAAGGCGCTAGCGGCTCGAGGCGCATCCGCTCTGGACGCCCCTGTCAGCGGCGGTGACAAGGGCGCGATCGCTGGCACGCTCAGCATCATGGTTGGTGGTGAGGTGTCGGACTTCGATCGTGCCAAACCGATCTTCGAGGCTGTGGGCAAGACCATCGTGCATGTCGGCGCGGCAGGCGCCGGTCAGACCGTCAAGGCGTGCAATCAGGTGGTGGTGGCGCTCAACTTTGCCGCGGTCAGCGAAGCGTTGGTGCTTGGTTCGAAAGCCGGTGTTGACCCTGAAAAGATCATCGAGGTGCTCAACGGTGGGCTGGCCGCCAGCAAGGTGCTTGAGATGCGCGGTCCCACAATGATTCAACACAACTTCGAGCCGGGGTTCCGCGTGAACCTGCACCGCAAGGACCTGAATATCGCCCTCTCCACAGGAAAGGAGTTCGACGTTCCGCTACCAGTGACAGCCCTGATCAGCCAGATGTTCGATGCGCTGGCCGCGAACGGTCGTGGCGATCTCGATCACTCAGCGCTCGTGAGCCTGTTCGAGGATCTCGCCCAGCACAAGATTGGGGACTGATTCGAATAGTCGGCCGGATCATCCATGCCGGGCGAGGGTGGGGCAGATTCGGCATGCGTGTCACCACGACAGCGCAATGTATAATGGCGTAACGGCCAAAACGAACGCGGAGAGACGAAGACACCCACTCGGTAGGAACGCTGCGCGGAACCACCGTACCGTCTCGCCTTACCGTCTGACATTATTGGCCCGGCAGTGCTGTCGAATAGGTCGCGAATCCCTGCACAGGAGGACATCGATGTCGTATCGAAGCTTCAACGCTAACCAATCGCACCGCACGGAGAACCGGGACAACACAATGCACAGGCGCCAGGTCGTCCGATACGGGGTCGGGCTGGGCCTTTCAGCACCAGCTTTTGGCGCTGCCATCGCCGGATCAGGACGCGCAGTGGCCAGGCAGGCGACACCTGCCGCGGCATCCCCACCATCCGAACCAGTGACCCTGACGATCATTGACGTTGCGGGCCAGGCCCAGCTCACTCAGTCCATGATTGAGGACTACGTCGATTCCAAACCAGACTGGGTGTCCGAATTGGTCTTTACCCAGGCCACCGCGCCTGAGCTTGCCGCCCGAATCCAGGCGCAGCAGGACGCCGACCGGTCGGATATCTCCATGGTTCTCACCGGCTCCGACGGACTGTCGTCCGGTATCGAGCAGGACATCTGGTTGCAACTCCTGCCCGACTTCCAGAATGCGCTGCCCAACCTCGACGAAATCCTGATCAGCCCGGGCGCGCAGGAGCTGACGCAGGGCTTCGGCGTCAATGTCGTCTTCGGCAACTACGGCCCGACCTTCACCTACAATCCGGAGATGGTCGAGACTCCACCGACTACGACCGACGAGCTCCTGACCTGGGCATCCGAACATGACGGCGCGCTCATGTACGCGCGGCCCGCCAACTCAGGTCCGGGTCGATCATGGCTGCAGGCGCTGCCATACTTCCTCGGCGACCCCGATCCCAAGGATCCGGAGACGTGGGAGAATACCTGGACCTATCTCGAAGAGCTCGGCCAGTACATCGAATACTACCCATCCGGCACCAGCGTCACCATGCAGGAACTTGGACAGGGTAGCCGTGCGATGGTCGCGTCGACCATGGGTTGGGACATGAACCCGCGAGTGCTCGGCACCGTACCGATGGACTTCAAGGCCATCACGTTCCCGGACCAGCCGCTCCTGGCCGACGCCCAGTACGTCACAGTGCCGAAAGGGCTCGATGAAGACACGACCTCGGCGGTGATCGACCTCATTTCGTGGATGCTGACGCCCGAGCAACAGGCCAAGGCGTATGACCAGGCATATTTCTACCCGGGCCCGGCATTGACGGCGTGACGCTCGACATGGCGCCGGAAGAAAGCCAGGAAGCGGTGGCGTCCGTGCAGCGTCCCGAATTTGACGAGTTGATCGAAAGCGCTCCTGTCGAGCTCCCGCTCGAAGCGCTCGCACTGGTCAGGGCTTTCGAAATCTGGGACGAGCGAGTCGGCAGCGGCAAGGTGCAGGAGTAGCTGACTACACACACTACAGGGGCCGCTGATTGTACCGGCGGCCTCCTGTGACCTCTACAGTCCACACAGGATGGTCCATGACGACGCACATTGAAACGGATCAGCGACCTACCGGGTCATCCGGAACCAGGACGTCAGAACGGCCAGCGCCGCGAATCGATACACTGCGGATTCGCAACCTCACCAAGACCTTTGGCGGCGTCACCGCACTACAGGAGTTCGCCCTCGATGTGCGAGGTGGCGAGTTCATCAGCCTGCTCGGACCATCCGGGTGCGGCAAGACGACGGCGCTCAATTGCCTCGCTGGACTCCTCGAGCCGGACAGTGGTGACATAGAGGTAGACGGCGATCACATTGTGCGGACACCCCCCGAGCGTCGTCGGTTCGGCATGGTCTTCCAGAATTATGCCCTCTTCCCGCATCTGACTGTAGAACGCAACATCGCTTTTGGCTTGGAGATGCAGCGAATCCCAAAAGCCGAACGTGACGAGCGAGTTGACCAGATCCTGAACCTGGTCCATCTGGGCGAGCATCGCGAGAAATACCCGGCACAGCTTTCCGGTGGCCAACAACAGCGCATCGCCATCGCCCGCGCCGTCGTCACCGAGCCGAGAATCATGCTCATGGACGAACCGCTGAGCAATCTCGACGCCAAGCTCCGGCTGGAGATGCGCACGGAGATACGCCGGCTTCACCACGCGTTGGGACTGACCACGATTTATGTCACCCACGATCAGGAGGAAGCGCTGTCGCTTTCCGATCGCGTCGTCCTCATGGAGCTCGGCAACATCCGGCAGGTCGGCACACCGCGCGACGTCTACCAGGAACCAGCAAGCGCCTACGCCGCCAGCTTTCTTGGGTGCCGCAACCTGCTACCTGTACGGGTAGCCTCGCTGGATGGAACCAGCGTCACGGCGGAATCGGCATCCGGGATGTCGCTGACAGGAAGCCTTCGTGGCGAGCTGACTCCGGGCGACAATGCGATTGCGGCGATCCGGCCCGAAAACATCAACTTGCTACAGCAAGGTAACAACGCGCCAAACACCACCATTGGGGAAGTGCAGGCGGTCGAGTTTCTCGGTCAGGGTACCGAATTGAGCATCAGCTGCGAGCTGGGTGACAACATCATCGTACGCACGAACGAAGACACCTGGCAATACGGCGATCGACTTGTGTTGCAACTCCCGGGCGATCGATTCTTCATCTTTCCCGCAGAGTCCGAGGAAGGATAGACTGCGTGGCGAGAAAGATGCACGGGTCATCCACCGAAACACGTACCACCTTGAACCGCCCCGGATTTCGGATCAATCGGTCCGCCTGGCTCAATCTGCTCATGATCGTCCCGGCTGTGCTCCTCGTGCTGGGCTTGTTCATCTATCCATTGGCGTATGGCCTGCGCCTTTCGCTCGACCCCCAGACCGGTGGCGGCATCCTCGCCAACTACGAACACTTTTTCACCGACGAGAGGGAACGCGCGACGATCTGGAACACAGTGCGCCTGGCATTGCCCGCCACGCTCATCAATCTCCTGGTGGCGATTCCGCTCGCGTACCGCATGCGCCGGGTCGTTAGAGGCCGGCGGCTGATCACCGGCCTGTTCGTCATCCCGATGACGCTGGGGACCGTGCTAATCGCGCAGGGTATGCTGAGTTTCTTCGGTCCCGCGGGATGGTTCAACAAGACGCTGGAGTTCCTGCGCATCACCGATGACCCGATCCGACTTATCTACAACCGAACTGGCGTCATCATCTCTCTGACGATCGCCGAGTTTCCCGTCGTGTTCCTGATCCTGCTTGGTTTCGCCTCGGGCATCGATCCCAATCTGGAACGCGCCGCGCAGATGCTCGGCGCGAGCGGTTGGCAGCGATTCCGGCGCATCATCCTTCCATTAATGGTTCCAGGTATCGCAACAGCGTTTGCTCTTTCATTCGTGATGACATTCGCGGTGTTCCCGACCGCGGTAATGCTTGGGCAACCCGCCGGTTCAACCCGCGTGATCGCCTTTGCCGCATGGCAGGCGGCCTACGAGCGCTTTGACTATAGCGCCGCGTCGGCAATCGCGATCATCATGGCCAGCATCGAAATATGTGTCCTAGCTGTTGTCTTCGGACTTCGATCTCGCCTCTACCATGGGCCCGCATCAGCCGGGAAGGGATAAGGGACGCAAGCCATGAGTACGAGCGAAAGCGGCATGAAGGAACGGCAGTCCGGTACATCACTGAGCCGGTGGTTCAGCCCGTCAGGTTGGTTGATGTATGCCTTCATCCTGTTTTTTGCCACGCTGATTGGCGGAATCTTCTTCTCTGTCCTGGTCAGCTCATTTGCCAGCTCGTGGTTCGGTGGCTGGCTACCGGACGGCTACACCACCAAGTGGTACAGCTTCGCGGTTGAAGAGTTCAGCCTGTGGCGTGTTCTGAGAGTCACGCTGATCGTCGCGCTGACGGTAGTCGCCCTGAGCTTGCTGATCGGCGTGCCCGCCGCGTATGTGCTTGCGCGAAGGGAGTTCCGCGGCAAGGGGCTGGTGCTGCTGCTCCTCCTGTTGCCGATCATGGTGCCGCCGATCACCTACGGTATTCCGCTGGCATCGATGCTCTACGAGTACGACATCGCCGGCAGGACACTCGGTGTGATCATTGCGAATCTGGTGCCGGCGTTCCCCTTCGTCATCATCGTCATGATCCCGTTCATCGAGCAGATCGATCCGAACCTGGAGCGCTCGGCGCAGATGCTTGGCGCATCTCCACTCCAGGTATACAGACGTGTCCTGCTGCCACTCGCGATCCCGGGTATTCTTGCCGCGGGGTTGCTTACGATGGTGCGGACCATGGCGATGTTTGAGTTGACGCTCCTGACCGCGGGAGCAACGAGCCAGACACTGGTGGTGTCCCTTTACTATGCCGCCTTTTCGGCTGGCATCCGTCCGGCGCAGTCAATCAATGCCATGGCTGTCGTGTATATGGTTACCGCGACGACACTCCTGCTGCTCGCGTTGCGATTCATCAACCCGGTCCAGATCGTCACACGGGCGAGGGAATAGTTGCGCGAACGTAACGGGATGGCAGAATCGATTGCAACCAGCCCAGGCGCACAGGGCGTCGCCTCCTCACCCGTCAGGCGCGCGACCACTGGCGCGAGCTTCTCCATATTCGCTTCGATCACCACGATATACGAAATGCCGAACTGCTCTCGGCACCGCCGCAAAAGATCGGTCGGCCTCGACATGCGCGCTCAGACCTCCGCCAGCTGAAATTCAATGTGACAAAAAACGGCGATTCTACCAGACTGGTCAGCCAGGCACCGGCGATGCGTCGACGAAGATGGAAATGTGCCCCGTTCAATATGTGACAGGAGCCTTTTGGGAAAACCCTGTGTCCTCCCACGTCGGCGACGATCACCCGGTATCACATGGCCAAACCACACCATATACACACAACCTGGCCACCTTGGCGCCGTTCTCCAAGATGGCCAGGTTCCGACTCCATTCCCGACTCACCTACCCATCTGAAGGAATCCCCTTGGAATCAATCAAATCTGCCCGCTTGGCTCCCAAGACGGTCAGGTGGTCACGTTCTTTTGTTGGCCACCTTGGCGCTCCCCCTTCGGTTCAATGCATCGCCTCCCCGAACGACATCCCCCCTACAGTGCCTTCCTTCAACGGGCGCGCCATCCAGGTTATGTCCTCTCTCCACGCGACTCCGCCTCGTCGGTGCGCCAGTGCGCATACTCCGCCAGCGTTTGTTCCCCGGGCGGATACGTGCCGGGTAGAGCCGCGCCGCCCTCCACCCTCTGCAGGATGAATCGCTCCAGCTCCTCCTGATCCGACGCCGGCTTCGCGATCTCGTCGGCGAGATGTCTCGGAATTACGACCACGCCCTCCTCATCACCCACGATGATGTCACCGGGATACACCGCCACTCCCGCACATGCAATCGGGACATTGATGTCGACAGCGTGATGGACGGTCAGGTTGAGTGACGCGGATCGTCCCTTGGTAAAAACCGGGAAGGGCTGCCTGGCGATTTCGGGCGAATCCCGCACCGAGCCATCAGTCACCACCCCGACCGCGCCCCGCATACGCATTCTCGTGATGAGAATGTTGCCGCCTGACGAGCCTCGCGTGTCGCCACGACAGTCCTGTACAAGCACCTGTCCCGGACCGACTGTTTCCACTGCCTTGCGCTGAGGTGTTTCCGGATCGCGAAAAATGTCGAGCGTGTCCAAATCCTCCCGCATCGGGATGTTTCGCAATGTGACGGCTTCTCCAACGAAGTCACAATGGTCCGGATTCAGCGGTGTCAACCCATTGAGAAATACGTTGCGAAGCCCGCGTTGAAAGAGCTGGGTCGTGATCGTCGCCGTGCTTGCCTCACGTAGCTGGTCGAGTGTCTCTGGTAGCAGAGGTGTGAAGTTGGTCATGCGGCTCTCCTTGGGCATCTTTACAGTGGGTGCAACTGCTGGCAGCATAGCAACGGCGAGATTCACTGTAAATGGCGAACGCCACTCCCCTGTCCAGGCGCCAATCAGACGGGGAATCTGGAGAACCTCATGAAACTGACTCGAATCGAAACGATTAATCTCGCCGAACATGCCAACCTCCTCTTTGTCCGGCTCCACACAGACGAGGGGATCGTCGGGACAGGTGAAACGAAGTACGCACCAGAGTCATTGCGGGGCTATATCCACGACTATGCCGCTCCGCTCTTGCTCGGTTCCGATCCGCTCGCGATCGATCGGCACTGGCGGTCCTTGTACGATCTCGGAGCAAGGTGTGGCGTACGGGGCATGGAAATGCGTGCTCTGTCGGCCATCGACATCGCCCTTTGGGACATCTTCGGACAGGCGGCGGGCATGCCGATCTATCAAATGCTCGGAGGCGCGAGCCACGACCAGGTGCCTGTCTACAACACCTGCGCCGGGCCAGTGTACGCACGCACGCTGGACCGTACGGTGGGAACGGGTCAGGCCGGCATTTACGAGGACCTGGATGCCTTTATGACATCCGCCGATGAGCTGGCGGAGGACTTGCTGTCGGAGGGCATAAAGGGCATGAAGATCTGGCCGTTCGATCCATTCGCCATTCGGTCCGGTGGCGCGCGAATCAGCCTTGAGGACCTCGATACGGGCCTTGAGCCTTTCCGCAAGATCCGGCGGGCGGTGGGTAACGCAATGGAGATCATGGTCGAGGGTCATGGTCACTGGTCGCTTCCTGCCGCGAAACGCATCGCAAGGGGTGTCGAGGAGTTCCAGCCATTGTGGATTGAGGACCTGATTCGCCCTGACAACATTGAGGCGCTGGTGGAACTCGGGCGCAGTACCAGCACACCAATGCTGGTGAGCGAGATGCTGCAAACTCGCTACGCCTATCGCCCGATGATGGATGCGGGCGCCGCGGATATCGTGATGGTGGATCCCGCCTGGTGCGGAGGAATCAGCGAGGCACGCAAGATCGGGCATATGGCCGAGACGCGCAACCTGCCAGTCACGTTTCATGACTGCGCCGGTCCGATCAACCTGTTCGCCGGGCTCCACCTGGCCTTCAACGCGCCGAACACCATGTATCAGGAAACCGTGCGAGCCTTTATTCGAACCTTCTATCCAGACATGGTCACCAACAACATTGACATCCAGGATGGTTATGCGCAGCGTCCGATTGAACCAGGACTCGGCACGGCCCTTCTGCCCGACATCCTGAAACGCCCGGATGCTTCAATCGTCGAATCATCCTTGACATGAGGTACAAATGGACCGCCCGCGGTCGCGGCCATCACGGGGATATCACCATTGACCACCTCCTTCGGCGGATGAACGGCCTCTCACTCGCGAACGAGTCCATTTGTCGGCCACCTTTCAACCCGCAATTGGCAAGACGGTATTGACACTGTGTTCCGTATGCTGTTTGATGTGCATATCG
>Ga0075527_10000015_pt1 | contig 46648 bp, 40 predicted proteins | sample NGEPer11B_FD_74784 | JGI IMG/M metagenome (GOLD analysis project Ga0075527, IMG submission 74784) | Arctic peat soil microbial communities from the Barrow Environmental Observatory site, Barrow, Alaska, USA - NGEE Permafrost305-11B | ecosystem: Environmental > Terrestrial > Soil > Wetlands >...
GGTTGACGTCCGTAGGGGCGGACCCGCGCAGCGGTTGTCCGCCCAGTGGTCGCGCAGCGGCCACAATAGGCGGTGGATGTCCTACCGAGTGGCATGCAATCATCCTGCAAATCGCTCTAAGGCCCGACTGATGCGCAGCGATAGTCTCCCAGTGGTCGCGCAGCGGCCACTGTGGTCATCCCAACACATCTGAGAAACGCTGTATAGTCTCGAAACCTTCGGGCAACATGAGGTTCAGAGTGATTTTCGCGGCTCCGATCCATCGATCAGCGCCTGATCAATCCTGGTCCAGGTCGAACAAGGTCGGTCCCGACTGTGACGGCGGGGCTGATTGATGCGAGCCGTCGTCATACAACCCAGGCTGCACCCAGCTGTGCTCGTCGGCGTGGACAAACCGCGCAAATCTCATCACCTGCGAGCGCCCGCCGTCATCGAGGTCCCGGAATACCGCCAACAGGCGTCGCTCGTCGGCGGTGTAACGGTCGCTCAGCCCGCCCTCGATCAGACCGGCGGCTCTCAGCACCTCGTGGCGAGAAAACCCCAATGCCGCCGACAACTTGTCGAGCGTTTCCATGCTCGGCTGATGTCCCCGCCCGCGCTCGATGTCACAAAGATACGACCGGCTCAATCCCGCCCGTTCCGCGAGCCCTCGCTGGCTCAACGCCTGCTCACTTCGGACATTGCGAATCCACGTCCCCAGCGGCGACGGTGTTGGTGTCTCGCGTTTCGAACCATTCTGGCACCCCATCGGCATGTGGACCCTTTCTCGCACCCGGAGACATCGCGCCCCTGCGTACCACAATCATACCGATTTCCGCGGACTCAGGCATTTACCCATCCAGTTCAGGCAAACTACTCGGCCCGGCATTCGAGGCGTGGAACACCACTATGAACAGAATTGCTCCATCGTCATGTCGTCCTGCCCGGTCTACTCGTACACTGAGTCCGTCGGAAAGACTCGACATCTGGCCGGGCCGGCTCGGGCTCCCAGCCCGATGCTCCGCATAAACCGCCTGCGCCAAACAGATTCAACCATTCAGGAGCTTCGCATTCACATGGCCCGAATCGCCGTCATCGGCCTGATCGATTTCGACACTATCCTGCAACTCGACAGATTCCCCGATCCCGGTGGTTCGGCAAATGTCGCCAGCATCGCCACGATAGCTGGCGGCGCCACGGCCAACACTGCCATTGCATTGGCCCGGCTCGGTGAATCAGTCACGCTCCGCGCCGTCGTCGGCAATGATGAGACCGGAGACACGGCTGTCGCAGACCTTTCAGCACATGGCGTCGACTGCGGCATGGTAACGCGCTCAGACCAGCCAACCGGCCTATCAACGATCCTCCTCGATGGCCGAACCGGCGCGCGAACGACGCTCCGGCACAAGGGCGCCATGATCAGGATGGGCGACCGTCTTGACATCGCCGCGCTTTTCGGTCACGATGTCGTCGTGCTCGACATGATCGATGCGCCACTTCGCCGCTTCCTGACCGACCTTCCCGCGCACACCCGCCCCGATGTCCGGTTGCTGGGACCGATTGCCCGCATCGTCGAAAATGCCGAGCCGGATGCGCGCGAGATCGCCTTCCGGTTCGATACGATTGTCGGAACCGAGCGCCAGTTTCGCGAGCTTCTTGGTCTCGACCATGCCGGTGACTTGGTGGCGTTCATCCAGCATCACATGCCAGGCGCAAACCTTCGTGCCGCGGTCATTACCAGTGAACATCTGGGAAGTCGCTGGGTCACCCGCGACCAAACCGGAACGTCCCAGGCTCTCGCCGTCGACACCATTGACACCACCGGAGCCGGAGACGCCTTCGTCGCCGGTATCGCCTGGAGCATGGCGCAGCGTCTCCCCTGGCCGGAGGCAACCCGATTCGCAAACGCAGTCGCCGCATTGAGCACACGATCGCCCGGTGCCCAAACGTCGCTCCCCACCATGACCGAAGTGGAACACCTCCTCCGCTCGTGAGCAAAGGGCAGCAATCTCAGGCGCGGAACCAGAGACTACGGGATGTCCGCCCAATCGCATCGATCGGCTGAATCACCGGATCGGGCGGATCCCATCTTTTGCCACTCCTCTATACTTGGCCCATGAACATGTCAGGGACCATTCCCATCTCTCCAGTCGCAAACCCCACTGGCAATGCCATTGAACAGCGCACGGCGTGGGTCCGAAAAACAGCCGCCGAGGTCGGGTTGACGGTCAGCTCCGTCACCAGTGCCGAGCCGTTCCCCGCCGTGGAGCGCGTCGTGCATGACCGGATCGACGCCGGCCACCTCGACGGAATGGACTGGTTCACACATGAACGAGCCCGAATTTCATCTGACATCCGTAACCTCCACCCAACCGCGGAGACGATTCTCTCCGTGGGGGTTGCCTACTGGTCAGGTCCGTCCGAAAAACCGGACGATGGAACACCGCGAGGGCGGATTTCTCGGTACGCGTGGGGTCGTGACTATCATCGCGTCATCAAGCGCCGCATGAAGGTGCTACACGCACGGCTCGAAGAGGCATTTGGGCACAGCATCGAGGCGCGTTTCCTGGTCGACACCGCCAGGGTAGTCGAGCGTGCCGTCGCCGCGCGCTCCGGGCTTGGCTGGTATGGCAAGCATTCCTGCATCATCGTACCCGGTCATGGATCGTGGGTGCTGCTCGGCGAGCTTGTACTCGACATCCCACTCATGCCCGATCAGCCGCTGGATCGAAACTGCGGAAAATGCTCCATTTGCATCGATCAGTGCCCAACCGGGGCGATTGTCGACGCCTATACGATCAACGCTCCCACCTGCATCTCGTTCCTCACGATCGAGGAGCGCGGCGCGATTCCCCATGAGTTCCGGCCACGGATGGGAGATTGGGTGTATGGCTGCGATGTCTGCCAGAATGTCTGCCCGTATACGAAGGCGGCCAGTATCACCGAAGACCCAGACATGCAACCCAAAACGCTGAACAACGCCTATCCTTCGCTTCACTGGCTGCTCGCCATGACGCTGGAGGAATTCGGTGCAACGTACTTCGGCACTCCCGTTCCCCGCGCCAAACGCCGGGGACTTGCCCGCAATGCCGCAATCGCGCTGGGCAACATCGGCACGGACCGTGACATTCCCCACCTCGCCACCGCCCTCACCTCACACGATGAGCCGCTCGTGCGCGGGCACGCTGCCTGGGCCATCGGCCAGCTCGCCCGCCTCGACCGTGTAGCCAGCATGGGCGCGCTCGACACCTGCATTCGTTCGGAGCCGGATTCATCGGTTCTCACGGAGATCAATCACGCGCTCGTTCGGATATAGAGCGGTTCTCGGATCAGGTGGGTCGTAGGGGCGACTTCGCGCAGCGGCCACAATGGTCATCCCAACACATTTGCGAAACGCTGTAGGCACACAAAATCCGTTGACCTGTGCGGCCAACGGATTCCTTCGATCGATTAATGCCAGGCAGCGGCCTATGCGGCCTTGCCCGACTTGTCGAGCGTGCGCAGGCACCGGGTGCAGATGTTGAGTCGAATCCCCACCCCATTCACCGTGATCCGCTTCCGCTGAACATTGGCGCGAAAGTCCCGATTGGTGCGCTTTTTCGAAAAGCTCACATTATTGCCGAATGTCTTCGCCTTGCCGCAAACATCACACTTCCCGGACACGACATTTCTCCCTGCTGCATCGTAAACGTTCATATCGCGACCGGCCCGCAAAGCCCGTGATGCCGGACCGGGCCACGCTGCGCTGATCTGGATCACCCGAATGTCGCAAAACGTTGCGGGCACGAAGCATCCCCGTCGCGCTCAGGCGACGCATTCTCCGATCACCTATCGTACCATAGCGGGTATATCGTGCCAAACAGCGCTCGATCTGTCCAAGCCAGGCGCGGGACCGCAACGGCGCAACCTGTTTGCGCCACCTCCCATCAGTATAGGCACATATACGTCTTCATCGCGATTCGGGCCACACAAGGAGCAATTTCATGATCATACCGGGCCCGGACGATTCGCAGAACCCTGGCAACCGCATCGAGATCAGCAATTCCGCCAACGACAAACGCCCCGGGTTTGGTCCAAGGGAGTTCGGCTTCAACGTCGAACGTCGCCGTGTCAACAAGTTCAACGGAGGCATGACGTGAATCCGTCAACCATGCCAACCACTGTCTGGAGTGGCCAGACCATGCTCGATGCGTTCAAATTTGCCGCTGCCCTGCTCGATTACCATCGTGACGACATCAACGCGTTGAACGTCTTTCCCGTACCCGACAACGACACCGGCACCAACATGTCGCTCACCATGCAAGGCGCGCTTGAAACAGCCAGTGACATTGAGCCGGATTCCGGGGCATCGGACATTGCCGCGGCGCTCGCCCATGGTGCACTTACGGCCGCCCACGGGAACTCGGGCATGATCCTGTCCCAGTTCTTCCAGGGCTTCGCGACCGGCCTGGGCAAGGCGGAGGTGATCGATGGGCGCGATCTCGCCCGCGCCCTGGATGGCTCACAATTGGCCGCCTACAAGGCCGTGATCCAACCTGTTGAGGGCACCATGCTGACCGTCATTCGCGAAACCGCGATTGCCGCCGGAGAAGCAAGCCGCGCGAGCTCGAATGTGCTCGACGTGCTCGATGCAGCGCTTGCGGGCGCCCAGACCTCCCTCGAAACGACGCCACAACTGCTCGATATCCTGCGGCAAGCGGGTGTTGTCGACGCTGGCGGGCAAGGCATCGTGCACATCATTGACGGGCTCGCTCGCAGTGCACGCGGCGATACCCATCTTGACAAGACCAGAAACAATTCCGTGGATGGCGTCGTCGATCGGATGGCCTTTCTCGACCTGGTCGATGACACCCACGATGGCGACGTGTACGGTTACTGTACAAATTTCATGGTCTTCGGCAAGGATATCGACCCTGAGGTCAGCCGCGCCGAGATCGCCGCGATGGGAAACTCGGCAGTGATTGTCGGTGATGAAACCATGCTCAAGGTGCATGTCCACACAATCGACCCCGGCAAGGTGCTCCACTATGCCGCACGTCTCGGCGAGCTGGACCAGATCAGGATCGACAACATGAACAAACAGGCCCAGCAGCTTTCAGAGCGACGGCGAGCGCGTGACCGTACCCATGCATCGCCATCGACAGCCCTCGGACAAGAAACGACCGGACGACACATCCACGCATCGATTGCCATTGTCGCCGTTGCCAGTGGCGCCGGAATAGCCGCGGCCCTCCGTGCGCTCGGAGCCGATTTCATCATCCATGGTGGACACTCCATGAATCCCAGCACCGAAGAGTTGCTCAACGCCGTCGAATCCCTGGACGCCAACGACATCATCCTCCTTCCCAACAACCGGAACATCGTCATGGACGCAAACCAGGTAGACGCGCTGACCGGGAAAACCGTACGCGTTGTCCCCACCCACTCGATCCCCGCCGCGCTCGCCGCACTGGCTGCCTTCAACATCGACCACGATCTCGACCGCAACACGAACGAAATGACCAGGGTGATCAGGAACAGCGTCGCCTTCAGCGTCACCAGGGCAATACGATCCGCCGAAATCAATGGCATCACCATCATTGAAGGACAAACGATCGGTCTCATCAACGACGAGGTTTCCACCGCCGGAGACAATGAGGCCAATGTCGTGTTGAGGACCATCGCCGGTGCCGGCATCGCGAATCCCGAGCTCCTCACCGTTTTTGCTGGCGAGCATGTTGCGCCTGTCGATCAGGAAACGCTCGCGGCCGTACTCTCCGATGCGTGGCCACATGCCGAAATCGAAATGCACGACGGCGGCCAACCGCACGTTCGATACATAATCTCCATTGAGTAACAGGAGCATGGTCACAGACTGCAGTTATGATCGGCCCTGGAGGATATGCCTATGACGCCACTCAAACGTGTCGCAATCGTCACCGACAGCACGTCGGACCTGCCTCCCGACTTACGAGAATCCCTCGGAATAACCATGGTTCCGCTCAACGTGCATTTTGGAGACACGGCGTTTCGCGAGGAGATCGACATTACCACCGAAGCGTTTGTGAAGCGTCTCAATACGACCGAGGAATCGCCCACCACATCGCAGCCCTCCACCGAGCTGTTTGAACAGACATTCCAGGCTCTCGCCCAGGATCATGAGGAAGTCGTCTGCGTCTTGCTCTCATCTCGCCTCAGTGGAACCGTGGAATCCGCCCAGCGCGCCGCTTTCGCCGTCCAGGATACGATCCGGGTCGAAATCGTCGATTCGCTCAACGCATCGCTCGGATGCGGCTACCAGGTGCTCAACGCGGTTGGGCTCGCCGGGCAGGGACTCGACGCCGCCACGATCGCCGCCACGTTGAGGGGGCAGCAGCATCGCTATCACGTGATCTTCATCGTTGAAACGCTCGACCACATGCGGCGCGGTGGTCGCATCGGGAAGGCCGCAACCCTGCTTGGCTCGCTGCTGCAGCTCAAGCCGATCCTGAGGATGGACGAAGGTGTCGTCGTTCCGTTCGAACGATCCCGCACGCGCCGCAAGGCGATCGACGAGCTTGCCGCCTTCGCCGAGAATCTGGCCAGCATCGAGCGGATCACGGCACTGCACAACACCACCCCCGAAGACGCGGAGGATCTGATCAGCCGCGTCGGTCACCTCGCGCAGGGGGACTCGATGTTCCGCGCCATTGTGTCCGGTCCGGTGCTGGGCACCCACGTCGGAACCGGCACGCTCGGCCTCGCCATCGAGGTGAGCCCAAATGGCTGATCCCGAACGAACGGTCACGGTGATCACCGACTCGACCTCCGACATCCCCGCTGACCTGGTTCGCGAACTCAACATTGTGGTTGTGCCTCTGAACATCACCTTCGGATCGGAGAGTTTCCGCGATGGCATCGACCTATCTACCGATCAATTCATCGACATGCTGATTCATTCCGATGCGCTCCCCACGACATCGCAACCGTCCGCGGGCGAGTTTGCCGCGGCTTTCCAGGGCGAGCTGGATCAGGGCCGCGACGTGGTGTGCGTGACGATCGGCGCATTCCTCTCGGGCACGCACAACGCGGCGTCCATCGCGGCGGGAAAAGCCGGTGCGGACCGCATCGCGGTGATTGATGGAGGATCCACCACCATGCAAATGGGCTGGGTCGCCGTGGAGGCCGCTCGCGCGGCCAATACCGGAGCAGGCATGAGCACGGTTCGAACCATCGCAGAGCAGGCGGTGGGCCGGACCAACCTGTTCGCGGTGCTGAAGACGCTCGATTACGTCTACAAGGGTGGAAGAATCGGCAAGGCCAGCCAACTGGTTGGTTCCGCGCTCGGCATCAAGCCAATCCTCGCCTTCCGGGATGGCACGCTCGTGCCGCTTGAACGAGTACGCACCTGGTCGAAGGCGCTGAAGCGTATCGTGCAGCTTGTCAACGATCAGGGTGACCTCTCGGATATCATGGTGCTGTATAACGACAACCGCTCCGATGCCGAAGCGGTGCTGGAGGAGATCACGCAACAACACCCCAACGCCAACATCCTTCTGGGGCACGCTGGCGCCGTTATCAGCACGCACGCCGGGCCTGGCGCAATTGGCATCGCCACCCTGCGCCGATCCTGAACCCGGTTCACACGTGCCAACTGCCCAGGAGGTAAACACCCTTCAGGCACTGAGGAGCGACTCTCGCGTGGCTCGACACGCCAATCCCACCCCACCGTCAGCCGCAACCGTGGCCGAGCAACAGTTCGAACGGACCCTGCAATCGCTCCGGCGAGTTTGGGTCGCGCCAGGCGCCGCCCACCAGGAGATTCGCGCGACGATCACCGCGTATCGCCAGTTGATCCCCGCGGCGGCAGCGACCAACGACATGCAGGCAACGCTTGAACGCAGCATTAATGTGCTCGAACGACTGCCTTCTGACCCCGACGCCCGCAAGCAGAAAATCGAATTCCTCGCTGGCGAGCTCAAGGCGCTGCGACCGCGGCTCGGACTGATCGATTCGCCGGTCGAAAAGGGTGTGCTCAACGCCGCCCTTGGTGAAAGGCGCGCCGGTCTCTTAAAGCAAAAACAGAAGCCGCAAGCAACCAAACCAAAGCGCCTGCCCATTGATGCCGCCATCACCGAGCTCAACGGCGTTGGGCCAAAACAGGCTCCTCTGCTGGAGAAGCTGGGGATCACCAGCATCCTGGATCTGTTGAACCTGGCCCCGCGTCGTTATGTCGACTATCGGAATCCGATCCGCATCGGAACCCATCTCGACTACGCCGGTCATGTGCTGGTGCGGGGCAAGGTCCGTGACATCAGGGAGCATCGCGGTGGGCGCGGACCAACCCGGGTGAACATGCAGCTCGATGACGGCACCGGCGTCATGCACCTGACATTCTTCAATCCGTACATCGCGCAACAGCTCAGGGAGGGTGTAGAAATCTACGCCGCCGGGGTCGTCGAGCGATCCTACGGCAAGCTCCAGATGGTTTCTCCGGAATGGGACAGGATCGGCGGCCCCAATGTCGCCACAGACCACCTCGTTCCGATCTATCCGTTGACGAAGGGTCTCTACCAAAAGAACCTGCGCCGCTTCACACGGCAGGCGCTCGACAGCACCCGCCCGAACCTGGTTGACTGGCTGGCCGACCTTCGCGAGTTCATCGATGGCGATGTCTGGTCTCGCATGCCAAAGCTCGAGGATGCCTACGAGCATCTCCACTTTCCCCCTGAGCTCGCCGCGGCGGCGGCCGCCCACCGTCGCATGACGCTGGAAAATCTTATCCTGCTCCAGCTCGGGCTGGTCAAACGTCGCCAGGAGATCTCGGCCGTACCTGGCATTCCCTTCACTGTTGATCACGAACGCCTGGATGCCTTTCTGCATGCCCTCCCCTTTACACTCACCAGCGCGCAGGAACGGGCTCTCAATGGGCTGCTGGACGACGTGGTGCAGCCGACGGCGATGACGCGCCTGCTGCAGGGCGATGTTGGGTCAGGAAAGACGGTCGTGGCGGCGGCGATCGCCCTGGTCGCGATGGCAAGTGGCCATCAAACCGCCGTGATGGCGCCGACCGAGATACTCGCCGAGCAGCACCTGCGCAATCTCATCGCACAGCTCGATTCACTTCCCGAGGAGCAACGACCGGTGATCGCACTGCTCACCGGCTCGACGCGAGCCAAGGCGCGTCGTGAGATGCTGGCTCAACTCGCCGCCGGAGACATCGACATCCTGGTGGGCACCCATGCGTTGATCCAGGACGATGTCGAATTCGGGCGGCTGGGTCTCGTGATCATCGACGAGCAGCATCGCTTCGGCGTCCGGCAGCGCAGCCAGCTGATCGCCAAGGCGCATGGGGTGGTGCCTCATGTGCTCTCCATGACCGCCACACCGATACCGCGCACGCTCAATCTTGTGCTCTATGGCGACATGGACGTGTCGATCATTGACGAACGACCACCGGGCCGTATCCCGATTGAGACACACCGGTTCGTCGGTGGTGATCGCAATCGTGCCTATCAGGTGGTGCGGGAACAGGTTGCCGCCGGGCACCAGGTCTTTGTGATCTGCCCGCTCGTCGAAGCCTCCGACACCTCCGAAGCCAAGGCAGCCGTCGAGGAGGCGGCGCGACTCCAGGACGCGGTGTTCCCCGATCTCCGGGTCGACGTCCTTCACGGGCGCATGGCATCGAAGAAAAAGGATGCCGTGATGACCGCCTTTCGCGATCACGAGTTCGATATCCTGGTGTCCACCTCGGTGATCGAGGTTGGCATTGACATCCCCAACGCGACCGTCATGATGATCGAAGGCGCCGATCAGTTCGGCCTGAGCCAGCTGCACCAGTTCCGGGGCAGGGTGGGCCGCGCGGGTGACAAGAGCTACTGCCTGCTGCTCGCGGACCAGGTGTCGCCGGAAGGAGAAGTCCGGCTCGACACCATGGCCGCCACCGACGACGGCTTCGCGCTGGCCGAAAAGGATCTCGAGCTGCGCGGACCCGGCGACTTCATCGGCGGCACGCGCCAGAGCGGTCTGCCCGACCTCGGCTTTCTCGCGAATGGCTTCGACTCCCGCCTGCTGTCGATCGCCCGCGACACCGCGGAAGCCGTGCTGAAAGCGCATCATGACATCACCTATCAGCGGTTCCCCAACCTCTATCCCCGGTTCAGGCAGTTCTGGGCGGGACCGATCACCCCCGACGAAGGCAAGTCCTGACATCATGTACATGGAGCCTCTGGCCGAAAGTGCCCAAGGTCATCATTGGCTTCCAAAGGAACAGGTGCGGAATCCGTTGGCCACGAGCCTCGCGGACGCCTTTCTCTACACCAGCAAGGAGAACCTCACGCATGCGTGTCATTTCCGGAAGCGCCCGAGGCCGTCGCCTCAAAGGCCCGCCATCGAGCGCCACCCGTCCCATGGCGGACAAGATCAAGGGGGCATTGTTCAATGCGCTCCTTTCCTTGCGGGTTGAACCAGACCGGATCCTGGATTTGTACGCCGGCACCGGCAGCATCGGCATCGAGGCACTTTCCCGGGGAGGCTCATGGGCCGACTTTGTCGAGCAGGGCCGCGATCAGGTGAAAGTGATACACGCCAACCTCGAATCGACCAGGTTCGCTGACCGAAGCGGGGTGCATCAAGCGCCAGTGTCTTCGTTCATATCGAACGGGCGAGGGCTCTACGACTTCATCATCCTCGATCCACCCTACGCCGACCCTGAAATTCTCCAGACATTGCGAGCCGTTGGTGACAGCCAATTGGTACAATCAGGCACAATCGTGGTAATCGGGCACTGGCCACGTCTTGACATGCCAGACGAGCTGGGACGACTGCAGTGCCTGAAACACCGTTGTCACGGCGACAGCTGCTTCTCGATCTACGAAGTCGTTGACGAGCCGTTTACTCAGGCGCCATCCGGGGAGGGGTAGGTACCACACATGATGCTCGCGGTGTATCCGGGAAGCTTTGACCCGATCACGAACGGACACGTCGATGTCGCGCTCCGGGCAGCCAAGCTGTTCGAAGGATTGACGGTGTCAATTTACAGCGGCGCGATGAAACCGAACGCACTCTTCGAACCCGAAGAACGCATCCTTCTGGCGCGAGAGGCGTTCGCCCAATCTGGTGATCCCAATGCGAAAAAGATCACGGTCGGCGGTTTTTCCGGGCTGGCGGTGGAACACGCCCGCGCTATGGGGGCTGGCGCCATCGTGCGGGGTCTGCGTGCGGTGTCCGATTTCGAATACGAGTTCCAGTACGCCCACATGAACCACCACCTCGCGCCGGAGATCGAAGTCGTTTGCCTGATGACTTCATCCAAACACTCGTTCATCAGCTCAAGCTTTATCCGTGAAGTTGCGTCGCTCGGTGGTCAGATCGATGGCCTGGTGCCGCCGAACATCGTCGACGCCGTGCATGATCGGGTGGCCAGGGCCACGCATGTGCCGACCGCACACGGCATGGCCTGAACGAGCGCAAGGGACCCGCAACGAACACAGAATGGACCCCGCATCAATGGATGACCACATGAGTCGTACGACCAACCAGAACGGCGCCACCGACATGCTCTATCTTGTCGACCGTCTGGAGGAGCTGGTCAGCCTCGGCAAGCGCGTGCCATTCAGCACTCGCGTGATGGTCGAGGAAGAGGAGTTTCTCGCCCTGGTCGATCAGTTGCGCGTGGCGGTGCCCAACGAGATCAAGCAGGCCCAACGAGTCATCAAGGAACGCGAACGCATCATCGGAGAGGCGCAGGATGAAGCCGCCGACATCGTCGACCGGGCGCGGGATGAGGCCGATCGGCTCGTCTCTGACAGCGCCCTGATGCTGGAAACCCGGCGGCGTGGCGAAGAAATCCTCCGTCGCGCCGAAGAGGAGCAGCAACGCGCCCGCGGAGAGCTCGACGTCTTTGTCTTGCAACAGGTCCAGCTGGTGGAAGACGCGGTACATCGCGGGGTCGCCGTGATCCAGGAAGCGTCGGACGATACCCTCGATTCTCTCCACGAGCTCAAGGCCCAAGTGTCCGAACAACGGTGATCGAACGATCGACCGAATACCGAACCACGGAGGCGCAATCACATGTCAGCCCACCAGTCCAAAGCAGATCAGGAGGAGGGCGCGAGCTCAGCACTCCGCCATGACCATCCAGGCTCACTCACGCCGGACTCGGCACTGGCGCTGCTCGTGGACGGCAACCGGCGCTATCTCGACGAGAGCATCGCGCCCAGGGACTACTCGGCGCGCAGGACCGCCCGGACCCTGGAACACGCACCGGTCGCGGCTATCCTCGGGTGCGGGGACGCGCGAGTTGGCGCCGAGCTCATCTTCGATCGCGGGCCGGGCGACCTGTTCATGGTGCGCCTGGCCGGCAATTTCCTCAGTGACTACGGCCTGGCGAGCATGGAGTACTGTGTCGAGTTCCTGGACGTCCCCCTCCTGATGGTGCTGGGGCACACGCATTGTGGCGCGGTGACAGCCGCAATCCGCGTTGTGCAGGACGAGGCAGACCTGCCCGGGCGTCTCTTCGTGCTGATCGACGCGATCGAGCCGTCGGTCCTCCACGCGCAAATGTCCAATCCGGACGACTTGCTGCGCGCTGCCACCGAGGAGAACGTGCGGCGGCAAGTGCGCCGGTTGCGAACCATATCACCGGTGATCAATACCGCGCAAAAAGCCGGGAACGTGAAGGTGGTCGGCGCGATCTACGACATGGATACGGGCATGGTCGAGCTACTGGATTGACACCTGAAGCGGCTGCGCTCGATGGCGAAATAACCGGACGCACCCGGCACGATCCGCCACCAATGGAACCTGATTCGGCAATTCGGCGTCATCATTACAGAACCAGAACCTGTTTCGTGGCAATCCGGCCACGCGCCGTACGGCCGAACAAGTGGGAGACATCATGGTCACGCTTCACCAACGTCATCAATCGCCGGCCAGTGCGAGCTCCATCTCCCGGCGATCCGCGATCACTCGCCTCGCGAGTTATGGGACCATGGCAACGCTGTTGGCCACCAGCAGGGTCGATCTCGCCGTGGCACAGGACACGCAAGCGCAGGCGCCGAACCATTTTGAGCTTGCTGGGAAGGAAACGGAGATCACCTACGACACCACATCGACAGCGGGCCAGGCTCAATTCTCCTATCATGGCCCATTCGGCGATCTGGACGTCAGTGGCGATGAAATCTCCACGGAAGGGTCCGCGCACCTGGGCCGGCTGATATCGATCCAGCTCAAGGTTGTCCCTGATGCCTACAGACTGGATTTGACCCTGCTGCTACCGGGGATCAACCTGAGCGATGACAACGAGCCACAGGATTTCTCCACGCTGGCAATCCTGACGAAGCACCTCATGAACATCGGCGGTCCCGGAATGGTCGACGGTGCGCTTAAGACGTGCGAAGCCGTGGAGCTGGAAGGCACAGCCCAATTCGTCACCTCCTGAATCCCGCCGACAATGGGGCATCGTGCATCGCCCTGGTAGGACGCGGAACTGAAGCCTGTGCTGACGCTGAGCAGCGCGAAGGGGAAGTATCCGCCCGGTCGACGCATTCGGCACCGATGTGGGTCGACACGAGGTCAATCGCTACCGGTCCAAACGCCTCCACCATGCATGATCTACTGTGCGGAAGGAGACAAGCATGTCCGATTTGTCGTCACATCGAATCGCCAGGATCGAACTATCCGAGCTGGTCAGCAAATACCCACGTACCGTCGGCAGGAACTCCCACCTGGGGAGTCATGGCAACGGCCCAGGCACGCCGATAGCCATCATTCACACAGACCAGGGCGCTATCGGATGGGGCATCATTCGAGGCACACCACCGAGCACCAGTGAGCCCTTGCTCGGACGACCACTAGCCGATCTCTTCGATCCAGGAATAGGCGTGATCGATCAGCAAGCCGAGTCGCTTGATTTTGCCTTGCATGATCTCGCGGGCGTTGTGCTGGACCAACCGGTCTACCAGATGCTGGGCGCTGCCGGAGACACCGTCGTTCCCTGTTACGACGGGGCCATCTACATGGATGACCTGGATCCCGAAAGCGCTCCCCGCGGCATCGACGCTGTCCTGGAGAATTGCGCCAGCGACTACCAACTTGGGTATCGATCGTTCAAACTGAAAGTCGGACGTGGCTTCAAATGGATGAACGAGATCGAAGGTCTGCGGCGCGACATCGACGTGACGCGTGCCGTGCATGAGCGATTTCCTGATTGCCCCATTCTGGTCGACGCCAACAACGGCTACACCGGCAATGGCTTCCTAGAGTATCTGGATGGGGTGCGAGATTGCGACCTGTTCTGGGTCGAAGAGCCGTTCCAGGAATCACTCGCCGGCCTGATCTCGCTTCGCCGCTACCTCAATCATCACAGCCCAGACACCCTGATCGCCGATGGCGAGCTGAAGCCGGACATTCCCTTCCTGCTGGAGCTCGCTCAAGGCAACCTGCTCGATGTGCTGCTGATGGATATCGTCTCGCTCGGCCTCACTCAGTGGCGACGGCTCATGCCGAAGCTGCAAGAGATCGGCGTGCACGCGTCCCCCCACGCCTGGGGCGTTCCCCTGAAAACGCTGTACACCGCGCAGCTCGCCGCCGGTCTCGGCAACGTCCCGATCGTCGAGAGTGTCCCCGGCACAACGGTCGGCGTGGACACCAGCGTTTACCGGCTGGAAGAAGGCAACCTTCACGTACCCTCAAAACCCGGCTTCGGCCTTGCTGTGCCAGCCGAAGCGCGTGACTGACAGGAGGTCGCTGGACCAGTGGTGTCAGTCCGATTCGATAAATCGGGCCAAAGTTCAGGATCCGAAACGCCCGGAACTCACAAATGCGGCAGCGACCAGCAACGCCAGGGGTATTCGGATCGCGGACTGCTCGCCGCGACGAAGATGCACGACGATCGCGCCCGCCATCAGGAGAGCCAGGCATGTCGCGGCGATGGGGACCAGGATCGGTGCAATGTCCAGCATTGCCGGCAGGGCAAGTCCGATTGCCCCGAGAAGCTCCGCGATTCCGATAAGCCTGACAGCATTGTCGCTGAAGTCCTCGACCCAGATGATCCCGGATGAGAGCAGTTTCTCTCGGGGCTGGACTGCCTTCACCACTCCGGCAACCAGCATGATTGCCGCCAGCGGGCCGGCCACAACCCACAATGCGATCTCCATCGGATATGTCTTTCCAGCTCGTTGGTTCGACAGGCCGGCGCGTCGGCCCCGGATAAACTGCCTATGCCCTGGATGATTCAACTTCCCGACCCGTGGCGTTCCCCGGCTCGGGAGGGGTTACTGGCGGAGACGTTTCGCGGCTCGGTGTGCGTTCGCGTCCACTAGCGCCGCGGCCGGCAATCCCGCCGAACTGTGTGCCGGTCTATGTGGCCGGCGTGGCCGCGCCCTCAGGCGAAGGCGCCAGGCCAAGCTGCACGAGAATCCCATATACATCGTAGTAGCGGTGGTCCTGCTGGATTTGCCCGCCGGCCAGGCTTACGATCTCGGCCCCGTAGACGGTGACCGATTGGCCGCTACCAGGTGGGTAACCGGGGAACTCGCCGGTGTAGAGCCCGCCGAAGACCCACTCGGCCGCCGCCCATTCCTCCGTGGCGAAGAGATTGAGGATCTCGGCGTGGAAATCATCGAACGCCGCGAAAAACTGGGTGAGATACGCCTGGATCGCCTCGCGGCCCTCAAGCGTCGTGGCGGTCGGAACATCGACAATTGCGGCGGTATCGCTGTAGGTGGCGGCGATGCGAGCAGGGTCGACCGTCCGCCAGCCCTCTGCCCATTCCGCGATGGTCGGTGGCAATTCCCTGGCGGCCGGCGTGGCATCCTGAGCGACCACCGAAAGTGGTACGGCCAGCATCATGCTGGAAGCGCCAATGCCGAGCCGCGTCAATACTGAGCGGCGCGTGAAACCAGCAGACAACGAGACACTCGAAACGTCCATTTCGGACCTCCTTTGCTGTTCTTCGGTTGTGGTATGCACCCACACCGTATGTTGCTTCGACTCTGGATAAACTCCCTACAACCGGGAGGGTTCAACTTCCCCGCCCGTGACGCTCCCCGATTCGGAGAGGGGTTGCGGGCGAATCTTGTCGCCAACCGCGATCATCATCACCCCGGTCCAGGCACGCGCATTCGTGGCAATGGCCTTGATGCGATGGGATCGCACCCTGCGCGCGATCCGAAGTTGATGATCCAGGTGCGCGTCACGATAATTCTGATGGAAGACGGCATTGATGTGATCGAGTTCGTATTGCGGATGCATTGTGGGTCATTCCTTTCGATGTCGCTCGAGTTCGATTCGATGTAGCTTGCTCCACGATTAGCGTCAGGACGCCGCGATGATGTCGGCTGGGTCAGGTCCTGACTTCTGACCGATGCGCTCGCCGAGGAGAATGAGCCCCGCTCCGGTCCAGCGACGTATCGCCGTCACCCACGACCGATGCGAGCGATTGCCCGCTGGCGTGTAAACGACCATTTCCCGTTCGAGATGCATTGGGAATTGGTCACGTCTGCGCGATCTGGCGAAGTAACCGGAAAGCGTCGCCTGTACAAAATTGGGGTCCATGATGCCGATCCTTTCCTGATGCGTCGCTTCTGCGTTGCCCCAACGTTGCGGGGCTTCCCCGGTCGCTCCGGGAATGGCTCCATCGTGCGCCTAACCGCCGTCCAGAACTACGCGCATCGACCACGCATGGACCACGCAACGAACCTGGTCTGCATGACATAGAATGGTGACATCAGGGACAGCCGGAACTGAGGCGGGGTGTAGCTATTCAACAATCAAGATGACAGAAGGCACGGGAACGCCATGGCCACACGCGAGAGCTCGCCATTCGGGAGCCTGTTGCGGTCCTACCGGGTGGAAGCGGGATTGTCGCAGGAGCGGCTCGCCGAGCACGCTGGCTTGAGCCTGCGTGGGATCAGCGACCTGGAGCGTGGGGTGCGGCGGTTCCCTCGGCTCGAGACGGTGCGCATGCTCTCCGATGCGCTGGAGCTCAGCCCGGAAGACCGCATCCCGCTCCTTCGGGTCGGGCGGCCCATGGCGGACGGGGAGCAGGCTCGCGCGGAGGTGGCCTCTCCAGAGCCCACGCCATCGAGCCTGCCTTTGCCCCCGACTCCGCTCGTCGGACGTGAGCGCGAGATCGCCACCATCGTCGGATTGCTGGAGGGTGACGCGCCCCGGTTGGTCACCCTGACCGGAACCGGCGGAGTCGGCAAAACCCGGCTGGCGCTGGAAGTGGCGGCGAACGTTTCGACGGCGTTTCCCGACGGTGTCTGCTTCGTTGCGCTGGCATCCGTAGGCGACCACGCTCTGATTGCGTCGTCCATGGCAGATGCGCTCGGCGTGCAGCAAGCGCCTGGCGTCTCATTGCAAACGGCGCTGCGGCGATTCCTCAGGAGCAGGCACCTCCTCCTGATGCTGGACAACTTCGAGCACGTCCTGCCGGCGGCAGGCGGTGTCGCTGACCTCCTGGCCACCTGCTCCGGGCTCAAGGTGCTGGCGACCAGCCGGGTGCCGTTGCGGTTGCAAGGCGAGCGCCAGTTGCCCATATCCCCGCTCAGCGTGCCGGACATCGACCGCGCCCTCTCCCTGGGTGACGTGGCCGGGACTGAAGCGGTGCAACTCTTCGTCACGCGGGCGCAGGAGGTCAAGCCGGATTTCGCGCTGAACGGCGACAACGTGGACGCGATTGTCGAGATCTGTCGACGCCTCGACGGGTTGCCGCTGGCGCTGGAGCTGGCGGCGGTACGGGTCAAGGTGCTGACACCACATGCGCTGCTGAGAAGGCTGGATCACCGCCTAACGCTGCTGACCGGCGGCGCGCGGGACCTGCCGGCGCGACACCAGGCACTACGGGCAACCATTGCCTGGAGCTACGATCTGCTCTCGCCCGAAGAGCAGGAGCTCTTCCGCCGCCTGGCGGTGTTCGCCGGCGGCTGGACGCTTGAGTCGGCGGAGGCCGTCATCCCGCCGGACGATACGTTGAGCCTCTTCGAGGGTCTTGCAGCCCTGGTGGACAAGAGCCTGGTGCAGCCCACTGGCGGGTTGGTCGGTGAGTCCCGGTATCTGATGCTGGAAACCGTGCGCGAGTTCGCCGTGGAGCGGCTTAATGCGAGTGGCGAGGCGGATACGCTCTGTCATCGCCTCGCCGATTACTGCCTCGCCCTGGCGCAGGAGGTAGATACTGACCTGTCGGACGCCGCGCTTGAAGCCAGTCAGGCTCAAATTGAAGTCGAGCAGGCGAATATCCGGGCGGCGCTTGCCTGGCTGCGGGATCGCCAGCTCACTGACGACGGGCTCCACCTGGCGACGGCCATGGGCGGATTCTGGGGCTTGTACAGTGCCCACGCCGAGGGCGGCGGGTGGATGAAAACATTCCTGGCACAACCTGGCGCCACCGAGCTCCCGGCAGGAGATCGCGTCAGGGCACTGTGGTGGTTGGGGCAGTGGGCAGCCTATGAGGGGGACCTGGCAACGGCCAGAGGCCGTCTCAGTGAGAGCCTGGCCCTGGCCCAACAGGTGGGGGACAAGCGCGGCATCTCCCTGGGCCTGGGCGCCGTCGCGATGGCACTGGTTCACCACGGCGATGTCGCGGAGAGCATTGCATACCTCGATCAGGCAATCGCCCTCGCGCGCGAGGTGGGCAACCGCCGGGATATCGCCCATCTGTTGGTCTACTTCGCATTAGCGCATGGTCACCAGGGTGACCTGGCCCGCGCCGAAGCACTGGCCGCCGAGAGCCTGGCGCTGGTGAGGTCATTCGGGGCCACGCGTGGCTTCGAATCGAGCATGGCAACGTTGTTCCAGGGGTCGCTCTCCATTATGGGCGACGACGTCGACCTCGCAGCAATACGGTTCGAGGCGGCACTCGCCCTCAGCCAAACCTCCGGCTCCAAGGCAATCCAGTCGGTCGCACGCTCTGGATTGGGCGACGTTGCGCTTTCCCGCGAGCGGATCGATGAGGCGTCAGCGCACTATCGTGAGGGCCTGGTCCTGGGATGGGAGAGCAATCTCGCGGTGGGCATGGTGTTCAACCTGCAAGGTCTGGTGCGGCTGGCAATTAGGCACGGTGAGCGCGCCAGGCCGGCACGGCTGGCTGGAGCGGTGGAGACGTTCGGGAACACGCTGCAGACGTTGCCCGGAACTACAGTCCGCAAGTACGAGGCTGACGTCGCACACCTGCGGGCAACGCTGGGTGAGAACGCGTTTGCGGCGGAGTTGGTGCAGGGCAGGGCGCTCCAGCCAGCAGCAATCGTCGCCGAAGCGCTTGCCTTCGAGCAGGAACCACCGCCTTCCCATGATATTTGAATGGCACGCTACATCATGATAAGCGCACCACGATGCAGGATTGGGTCTGAACGACAGTCCCGAGAAGCCAACGGCCAGTGACGAGCACGCAGCTTCGAACGACTTTTGGGTCTCATGCGCTGACAGGCAGGTTCCCGTCACGACTTGAAGCAGCCGCCTGAATTGTGAGCGAGGAAGCCCTCACGAGTCTCCCTCGCTCGTCACGTATGTCAGCGCTCCTACGACACCACGATGGTGCCCACCATGCCCATGAGCTCGGGCTCTCCCTCGCCTCCGGGACCAGCGTGGAGGACGCAATAGTAGGGATACTCGCCAGGCGTGTCGAAGGTGAGCTCCCACATGTGCTCGAACTCGGTGCCAGGCGGGAACCCTTCCACCTCATCTTGCAGCCAGCCCGAATTGGCCAGGCCCGTGCCGTCATACGTAGGCCCACCGGCCGGCTCCATCACCTCCGGGTTGAGAATCAGCAATGGCGGTCCCGCCGGCTGCGGCTCGACGAGAATGAGCTCCAGCGGGGCTCCCCCGCCGAGGAACGTCACCGTGTGCGGCTCCGTGACGCCATGGTTCGTCCACCGCACCGTGTCGCCGGCACTGACCTCCAGCCGTTCTGGCAGGAAACGCATGGCCTGGGCCTGGTCCTCACCGACACCGGCCGCGACGTCCCAGACCGTACCGCCGCCAGCGGCCGGCGTGGCCTGTCCCGTCTCGGCGTACTGTTCGATCAGCGCCCGACCCTGCTCAAGAATTGCTTCCACTTGTTCGGCGGCCTGCTGGTCAAAGTAGGCCTGGTCATGTGGACGATCCGCTCCCTGCTCCTGCACCACAACACGCGCTTTCATGTGCGTCGGATGCACCAGGCACAGGTAGTCAAAGGTTCCCGGCTCGGTGAACTCAAGCACGAACGGCGGGACTGTCGGGTCAGGAATCCCAGAGTTCACATAGCTCGTGCCATCATGCACTGGTGGCCCCGACGGGAATGCGGCGGCGGGATTGAGAACCCACCGCGACGCATCGTCGCCGGCAGCAGCAGGGGTGCCGAGGGCCTGGCCCTCTGACACAACGAAGGGCGGCGGTTCCTGGCCGCCCAGGAACGTAGTCGTGTGCAAGCCATGGACGTCGTAGAAGATGCGATCACCGGCGTTGATGGTAATCTCCTCGGGGAAGAAGCCCATCGCCTCGATCCCGTTTTCCATGTCCATGTGCCCGACCTGCACCCGCCAGGTCACCGTTCCGTCGGGCTGCTCGCCGAGCGCCGGCGTGGCCGGGGCGGCCGGCATATCCGGCGCGGGGGCTTCCGGTGTTCCGCTGGTCTGGCTCGACCTCGCGGCAACACCACCAGGGAAGGTGGTCACGCTACCAGCCGCTAGGCCCATGCCTGTCATGAGAGATAGCGCGGCGCGGCGGTTCATTCGAAGTGCCTGGTATTGGGTCATGAGCTCGGCAAACCGGGTCGTCATTTCGGTTTCGTCCATCGTGGTAATCCTCCTGTGGCGCTGTCACGTCTCGCGATAGCAGCGGGCATCGTGTCAGAAGAGCGGCTCCAACAATTGATTGCACGAATTCATTGCACGGCATCACTCCCTGCCTTGCGCGGCTCGCTGTTCGGTCACGTCACAATGATAGCGCCGATCATCCCCTGCAGCCCGTGGTGCTTGCAGATGTATTTGAACGTGCCAGGCTCGGAGCACACATGGGAGAAGGTCTCCCCTGCCGCGAGCTTGACCGACTCGAAGCTTCCGTCGTAGGCGGCGACGCTGTGCCAGTCCACCCCGTTGTTGACCCAGGTGACGGTCGTGCCAGCAGAAACTTCCAGCGTGACCGGCTCGAAGCGGTCGTCGACCATTGAAATGACGGCACTACCTGAGGGAATCGTCCCCCGGGCCGCGACCTCCGCTACGGGCGTGGGCTGTGGATCGTCGTCAGATGGGGATGCAGGGGTCTCAGTGGCGTGACCGCTTCCGTGTCCCTCGTGTCCCATGGCGCTGCCCGAGCCGACGGCAATGTCGTAAAACTCCGCGGCAGGCCCGGTCGGCTGGTGGCCCTCGTACTGAATGACGGTCATCATGCCATTGGCCATGTGGTGCTCAATGTGGCAGTGGAACATCCAGACACCCGGGTTGTTGGCCTCGAACTCCAGATCGACGCGCTCGGCAGGCCCGACCAGGAAGGTGTCCTTGATCCACTCCATGCCCTCGGGAACCGGGTTGCCATCCGTGGCCACCAGCTTGAACGAGTGACCATGCCCGTGGATGGGGTGGGCCAGGTGTCCGGCATTGATGATGCGAATCAGCACCCGCTCGCCCTCGGCCACCACAAGTGCGGGGATCGCCCCGTGCGTGCGACCGTTGACGAGAAACATGTCGGCCCCCAACTCGCCACCGCGCAGCATCTGGTCCTTCGGCCCGCGCGCGGCTTTGCCGACGGCCACATCCGGGGTCAGCTCCGAGTCCCACTCGCCCAGGATGAGCGTATGCTCACGGTCGTAGGAGTAGGCTCGCGTGGGCTGCTTCGGCTCGATGATGAGCGGGCCGTAGAGGCCCATTGGCACCTGGAGCTGCGGGTCAGCGTGGGAGTGGTACCAGCGGGTGCCGCCAGGGGTCGCGATGAACTCGTAGACGAAGTCCTCACCGGAGGCGACCGCCTCCTGATTGAGGCCAGCGGGGCCGTCCATTTCGGGGCGCAGGAGAACGCCGTGCCAGTGGATGGTGGTCGGCACCGGGAGCCGATTGCGCAGCGTGACGCGCACCAGATCCCCCTCGCGCATGCGCAGCTCGGGTCCGGGAGTCTGACCGTTGTAGCCCCATGCCCGGGTGGTGACGCCCGGCATGAGCTCCCACTCGAACTCCTCAGCGATGAGCTCGAACTCGCGTATCCGCGGCTCGCTCACACCGGCGAGCGGGGTGGCGAGGGTGTGGGCGCCGTGCCCCGTGGGAATCTCGGAGCCGGCAGAGCGCAGCCCCGTAGCCACGAGGGCACCACTGGCAGCCGTGCCAAGGAGAAGGGTGCGCCGCGACACCCCTCGGCTCAATGGTCTGAACTTCGCGCCGCTCGGTGCATGAGTCACTCTGAGCCATCCCCTTACTTCGGGAAACGGACGGTGATAACCAAAAGACGCTGGAAGATTCAACGCTGGATTGTTCGATCGATAAACCCAATATCTCTTTTTAGCATGACGTCTGAAGTTTGTAAATCCTCTTGCAAGCCTGGCTTTGATTCCAGATAGCCCCAAAGTGCTGTGCGCGACCCGCCGGCAGGTTCTATCGACCATCAAGGCGGGCATGGGCACACCCGCCCCGGCGTTGGCAAGTACGGTCGGTCAGCGTGGCGAGCATCGCATGGAACCACGGCTCCAACTGCCGGTCATTGAGTCGACAGCCGGAGGACGTTTGGCGGCTGCTTGAGAGGCACAGGCCCTCATTCGGCCAGGCGAAATGGCGGATACATGTCGGTGACGAGGGTCAGTGCGTACCCGAGCACGCGATTGTTCCAGCGAAGGACGCCTTCCACAAACACGAACAACACCCTGGGATAGCGACCGGTGATCACAATGGCGATCCACGCCAGCACGACCGCAACGACGGCCGCCACATTCAACACGACCAGGATGATGAAATGAGGAATGGCCAGGAGCCACTTCACCAGCGGCAGCCATCGATTCAGGTCGCGGGTTGCGTCTGGGTAGGCATAGTCCAGATGCACAGACTGCTCGTCGTCGGTTGACGGGTAGCGGTCATCCATAAGGGCCAGATACACCCCGACTCGATTCGAAAAGCGCTGGAGCTCCAGATTCCAGTCGAACCACCACCGGGGATACTTTTGCCTGAACACGATCATCAGGAGCGGGCCAAAGAACAGCAAACCGCCTGCTCCCGCGGCGCCAGACATGTTGTCATTGCCGGATGTCCACTCCCAGGCGCCACCAAAGACGGCTCCAAGCACGACCAGGATCGGGATAGCCACGATTATGCGGAAGAATGTAGTGAGTCGATCGAGCGTTCGGTCCGGGTAGTCGACTGAAAAGCTGACGGGATACTGGGGGGTGTCCATTGCTGCTCCCTTGCCCTGGTGGACATGGCGCGGCAGGCGCCTGGCGCCCGCCGCTGTTCGTATATGAACATCGCTAACTGCTCGACGTTGAGGTCGAACCCCTCAAACGTCCCGCCGATTCAAGACGAACGCCGCGGCCGCGAGCGATCCGACGAGCCAGGTGACGACCACGATGCTTGCTGGCAATGGACTCAGGTACGTCACGTCACCCGGAGGGGTGAGCCCGGACAGGCTGTTAGTTGCGACGTCCGGCAGATACCGGAGCGCGTGCTGTTGAATCCAGGCCGGGAGAAGTGGTGCCAGGTTGGAGGTCAAGAATAGGAACCCGATCGCCGCGGTGATCGCGACAGCGGTGCCACGGAGCAGATACGCGAACGACAGCGGGATTAGCGTATAGGTCAATGGCACGACCAGAGCTACGACGAGTAAAAACCTGGTGGCTTCGCTGTCAGTGACGCTGGCCGTTTTCAGCCCATATGCTCCGTAGATCGCCTGGCTTGTCAGGAACATCCCCGGGACGGCGATCGCGTGTACCGCTATTCCGAGTAGTCCGACGATGATGGCTTTGGCGCTCCACACCCGAATCCGGTGCGGATTGACGATAAACGTTGTTCGAATCGTGCTGGAGCTGTACTCCGAGCTGACGGCAGTCACGCCGAGCACGATCAGGAGAATCAGGCTGAACAGCAGTCCCGGCATGCTGCTGGTGACTGGATCGGACATTACCCGATCGGCTTCACTCCACGTATCGAACGGCTCCGAGGTGAGTCCCATCACGAGCGCAATTGCAGCGGAGAAGCCGATCGAGAGCACGACCGCCAGGCCAGTCAAGATCCAGGTTGATCGGACGGAACGAAGCTTGGTCCACTCGGACACCAGCGTGGTGTCGAAGCCCGGGTGCTTGCCCGTGGCAATGCCGTGAGCCGGTACAGTTGATGCAGTCATCTTAGTGAATCCTTTCGGCCGCGAGTTCGCGGGGTGGAAGCTGATGGTCCGTACCGTCTCGGGAACGTCCGCTCCCGGCACGATATTCGACGCTGTCGCGCGTCATCTCCATGAAGGCATCTTCCAGGCTCGCCCGTTGCGAGGAGAGCTCGGTGAGGAGAATCCCCTGCTCAAAGGCGATGGCACCGACCGTAGCGGTGTCGAGGCCGGTGACCATCAGCTCGTTCGACGTGCCGTTGGTGACAGCCGCACCACGGGCCTTCAGGTGCGTGACGAGGTCATGCGCCCGAAGAGAGACGATCCTGACGTGGCTGTGAGCGCTGCGTTGCGTGAATTCCGCCATCGGCATGTCGGCGACGAGCTTCCCCCGCCCAATCACCAGCACATGATCCGCCGTCTGCTCCATCTCGCTCATCATGTGGCTGGAGATGAAGACCGTTCGGCCCTCGTCGGCGAATTGCCGCATCAAGGTTCGAACCCACTGGATGCCCTCGGGGTCGAGTCCGTTCACCGGCTCGTCGAACAGCAGCACCGGTGGATCGCCCAGCAGCGCCGAGGCGATGCCCAGCCGCTGGTGCATCCCGAGCGAGAACCCGCCAACCTTCTTCCCGGCCACGTCGGTCAGACCCACCATCTCGAGCACGTCGTCCACTCGGTGGCGGGGCAAGCCTCCCGCCTGGGCCTGCCAGAGGAGGTGGTCGTAGGCCGAGCGGCCGCCGTGCACCGCGGAGGGATCGATCAACGCGCCAATCTCCCGCATCGGGGCCCGCTTGTCGCGGTACGGCTGCCCATTGACGGTGACGGTGCCCGCTGTCGGGCTGTCCAATCCGAGAATGAGCCGCATCGACGTGGTCTTGCCGGCGCCGTTGGGGCCGAGGAAGCCGGTCACGATGCCGGGCTTCACCTCGAAGGTGAGTCCATCGACTGCCGCTGTGTCCCCGTAGCGCTTCGTCAATCCTGTCGCCGTGATCATGTCGTGTCCTTTCAATGCTGTGTTTGCAGTCCGTTGATGAGCTGAGACTGTCCGACGATAGTGTCCTAGGCAGCGTTCTCTTCTAACGAACCCGGCTTAATGTGTTACTTGACGACAGGCGCATCGTCTTGTTTGGGTTCAACGCGCATGATCGAAAGCAGTGGCAGGCCCAAATCGCGTACTTTCCTGAGCAATCCATGCAACGCGGCCTGATCGACCACTGTGCCGGTAACCAGCGTGTCGCCGTTGTCCTCCAGCGTGATGCTCAGGCCCTCGAACCAGTCTGTCCATTGATGACCCAAGTGGCCCTTGATCCTGATTTGATAGACCATCGGTGGGCTCGGATCGGTTGTTGGGTTGATTGTGTTTGACATTGCCCTGTACCTGTCTTGCGGTCGTTGTGCTGGTATTCATGCTTTCTTCCCCGATCGTTGTCGTTCTCCTTGTGGATTGCACCGAGGCAAGTGGCACCTGTGCTCCTCATTCCTCTACCAGGATCATAGCTACCGCACGGTACTCCGGTATAGACACCGAAGTGTTGTTTGGGGGTGTTGTTCAGGGGGTGGTGTTGTGGGGGTTTTGTAGGGCGGAGGAGCGCTACAGCTTGGGCATTTTGGATCGCTTGCGGGCAGCTCGAGATGCCAGGTTTACTTCCAGGCTACAAGAGACCGAACTCTCGAGCCCGTGAGATGGCTTCGGTCCGCCGCTGGACCCCGAGCTTCGCAAAGATTCTCCGGTTATGGCCCTTAACCGTGTCCAGGGCAAGGAAGAGCCGCTCGCTGATCTCTCGATTCGAGAGTCCGTGGGCGATGAGGCGCAGTACCTCCAGCTCGCGTTGGCTCAATGGTTCGGCAAGGGACGGGGTCGATGACGTTTCCGGTCTGACGCTCGCCTCCCGCAGCAGATAGGCGAGGTAGGAGGGGGATCCCGCCTCCGCCGGGCCGCTGCCGAGCCGGACGGCGTCCGCAAGCGCCTCCACGAGCCTGGTTGCGACCGGACCTTCGCCCGTAAATGTCCGGTTGAAACGCCCCGGCTCTCCCAGCATGGTTGACCGTCCGAGCGACTCCAGGGCAGGCGCTCTTTCGCCCAAAAGCTCATACGCCACAGCATGGAGCACGAGCGCGTGGATCTCGTGTTGCACCCGCCCGCGATCCCGCACTATGGGGAGCACCCTTGAGAGGACGAGCACGGCATCACCACAGTCGCCGCGCGCGACCAGGTAGCGTGCGTAGGCGGTCATCTGCTCCTCGTTGTCGTTATCGACAGCCACGGCCGGCGAAAGACCCCGTTCCCGAGCGATATCGGAAGCCGCTTCGAGATCGCCCGTCCGGCAATAGAACTTGAGCTTGACGGAGGCGAGGAAAGACGAGAAACGGAAATTCACGACACCCCGGGCGAACCCTTGCGCTTCCGCCAGCTGCTCAGACGCCGCCGTGATGTCACCTATGGCCACCATCACCTGCGCCGCTGTGGTCCGAGCGTAGAGGACCGGACTCCTCGTCGGCGACCTGCTGGCGAACTCGAGCGCCTTCGCGGCGTGAGCAGTCGATCCCGCCAGATCGCCACGCTCCAGCAACACCTCAGCCAGTCCGGTGTGTGGACCGCACATCACCAAATTTGCTTCGCCAGATGCTTCCTGACCTGCCAGAATCGCTTCTTCATATGAGCGTCGGCCGTCCTCCAGGCGACCCATGGCCACGTACACCTGTCCGCGGTGCGTCAATGCGCCGGCGAGAAGCGTTGGATTCTGGGCACGGCGGGCCTCATCGACACTTCTCTCCAGGTTCGGCAGCCCCGACTTCAAGTCGCTGACCGTCATCTGAATCCCCGCGTCCACCATGTGAAGCATTTCCCTGACGCGATGCCTGGACTGTGGGAGCAGCATGAGCGCCTCATTGGCAAGCGCCGCGATCTCCTCTGCCGGCAGGTCCCGGGCCGAGAGCAAGAGTTTCAGTGCCAGCAATTCGCCCTGAAGGGCTTCCAGTCCGTCGGATCCGACAACGGTTCCGTGAACATCGTCCGAAGGATCGAATCCCCCACCGTCCTCGATGACGTTGATCGCATCTTCTGCCCACGACGTGAACCCGCGGGCAGCCTGAAGGTTGTTGTCGGACGCCAACGCGCTTGCGGCGAGGATGAGCGCCAGGCGGGGTCTTTTCCTCACCATCTCTTCCGGCAGCGAAGCTGCCCAGCTGGAAATTGACGCGTACCGGCCAAGCCGCGCGAACTCCTCAAAGTTGATAGCCAGGAGACGGGCCACGACTTCATTGTCACCAGCGGCGCGGGCCTGTTCGATCGCCCCGGCCGCCATGTCGTGCTCCTCAAGCCAGGCCGCCGCGCGCCGATGCAGGGTTGGTACGCGATCGGGCTGCTCCTCCATCGCGTGCATCCGGAGCACGTCCGCGAAGAGGTGATGGTAGCGATACCAGTGACGCTTGTCATCCAGCGGCACGACGAAAAGGTTGCCTCGCTCCAGCGACACCAACAGCTCATTGCCGTCTTTCCGACCGGTGACGGCATCGCACAAGGGTCCACTCAACCGGTCGAGAATGGAAGTCTGTAGCAGGAAGCTCCTGACCCGTTCGGGCTGGCGCCGCAAAACCTCTTCGACCAGATAGTCCACGATGTAGCGGTCATCGCCGGTGAAGGTCCGAATGAACCCGGAAACGTCGTCTCGTCCCCGTATCGAAAGTGCGGCCAGCTGGAGCCCGGTGACCCAGCCTTCGGTGCGGTCTTCCAATGCGGCGATGTCTGCCGCCGAAAGGTTAAGGCCCATCACCGGATTGAGAAATTCGGCGGCTTCGGATGGGGTAAAACGCAAGTCGGCGGCGCGCAGTTCGGTCATTTGGCCCCGAGCGCGTAACCGGGCCAAGGGTAGCCGCGGATCTTCGCGCGTGGTAATCACCAGGTGCATCCGCGGCGGCAGGTGCTCGAGGAGAAAGGTGAGGGCAAGGTCAACCGGTTTAGCGTCGATTACGTGGTAGTCGTCGAGGACGAGAATGAAACTTTCCGGGAGGGCGGCGATCTCATTGAGCAGGGCCGTCAGGATCGGTTCGGTCGGTGGTGGCCGCGGGGATTGGAGCGCCCCCAGCACCCCTTCTCCGATAGTCGCCGCAACCGTCTGCACGGCGGCGACCAGGTAGGTCAGAAAGCGTGCGGGGTCGTTATCCGCTTCGTCCAGCGACAGCCAGGCGACCTGCCGCTCGCAACCGGCGACCCATTCGCTGACCAGCGTGGTCTTGCCGAAGCCCGCGGGGGCAGAGATGAGGGTCAGTTTGCGATACAGACCCTCGTTCAGCCGCTCGATCAGGCGGGGGCGCAGGATAACTCTGGGCCGGGACGCGGGGATATAGAGCTTGGTGACCAGGACGGGAGTAGACATAGGTTTATCATAGACCACGCCGCAACGTTTACACAGCGGCGATTTCCCAACACGAGCACACCAATCAGGACGCAGGTAAGAGCGGTTTCCACATCAGTCGCCCCGTGTGAACGCGGCGGCCACAATGGTCATCCCAACACATCTGAGAAACGCTGTAATGAGAGTGCCAGATCGCCTCGATCCCTGTCATGCGGCAATAGTGACGATGTATCCTCTGCCCTCCATGCATGAGGTGGCCGGTGAGCCCAGAGTGAGCGGATCGCGCCATACGTATCGAGACATGCAAGGTGGAGGTTCGAAACATGGGACGCAATGTCGCCGGGGAAACCGTGACGGTTTCTCCACCGACGCGGGCCCTTAGCTGGAGCGTGCATCCTCCAGCGGTGACGGCTTTTTGCGTCGTGGCAGGATGTCGCTGACGCTAACCCGGATCGGCCGCGTGGCATCCTCCCAACTTGCCTTCAGCCCCACGAACGTCGTTACCGCGTAGGCCAGGGCGCTGGCGATCACCAGGGAGAAGGTCGCAAATAGCCAGCGGGCCTCCACCACGTGCATCACGCCCGCTATGAGCGACCATGCCAGCAGCAACCAGAGCGAAAGGACCGCCCAGGCGGGTGCCGCCGTACGCCCCTCCACCTTCGGAGTCCGCGCGAACGGTGTCCGTGTCCCCGTAATCCCCTGCTGGATGGACTTCATTACTCCCGCCAGATTGATCGGCAGCAACATGATATTAAGGGCGGAGACGCGCAGAATATCACCAGGCAGGTAGCCGTTCAACAACAGATCCCGCCAGTACATGGAGAAGTAGGCCGTGGCCAGTACCGGCAGCCAGATCGACAAGAGTCCCGAATCGATCGGCAAGAAGAACAGGACCAGCATCCCGATGCTGCCGGTGGCGATCGACGTGAGGTAGTGCAGCCGAACCACAAAGGACGGAATCGTGATCGCCCGAAACGGACGCGTGATCGCGTGCTGGAAGAGCTTCGGGACGATGAGCAGGCCACCGTTGGCCCACCGGGATCGCTGGATCAGCAGCGAGCCGAAGTCCGGCGGAGTGGCGCTGAAAGCGAGTCGCTCCGGATAATTCCTGAGCGCCCAGCCACGGAAGGCTAGATCGACCGTCGACTCAGTGTCCTCGATCACCGTCCGATCCTGGATGTACTTCGATACGGCGTATCCGCGCTCCTGCTGCTCGGTGCGGATCTCATCCAGTGCCCGCTTGCGCAACAGCGCGTTGGCGCCGACCCAGAACGTCGCGTCGCACCAGGTGAATCCCTGATGGACGATGTACTGGATGTCGGTCGTCGCGCCGGCAATCCGCTCCAGTGCCCCGGGCGCGTTCGGGATCGCGGTATATGGGGTCTGGACCACGGCAACCCGCTCGTTGCCCTCGTCCGCGAAAACCGACGACAGGCGAAGCGCGTAGTCCGGGCGCAACATGCTGTCCGCGTCGAGCGTCAGGACAAACGACGCATCCGGGATCCTGGCGACATCATGCCCGCGCTCGTCGTCATCAAGTACGTCGAGATGTAGTCCATCGCCATGCCAGCGCTCGCGCACGGTACGCCCGATCAGCCCAATATAAGTATTGAGATTCGCCGCCTTGTTCGACTCGAGGGAGACATTCTGGTAACGCTTGCGCTCGAACGCGGTAATCTCGACGTCAAAGACACCAAACAGCCGCCGGTACTCGCGGGCGACGTCATCCGCGCTCACCGGGCCGCTGGCGAGGCTGGCCACCAGCCGGCGGGCGCTCTCGCGCAACAATGCCCGATGTTCAACGAATGTGATCTCGAGGAAGTGATTGTCCGTGTGATCACGCGGACATGCATCGGCCACACACCGGTCCATCCAGTTGACGAGCCCGTCGTAGACGTGGAGCAATGCCAGTAGCTCCTTCCGCACGTGGATCTCGCTATCCACCCGGCGCTGGCAAAACTGATCAAACGCCCGATCGATCAGTTCCTTCGGCTCACGCAAGAAGGCGGTGACTTCGCCGGGCACCCGGCGCGCGGCCGCAAGCAGCGCGATACTCTCCCGATCCTTCGGGTGCTGGGGGTCATCCAGCAGCAACACGACCCGCTTGTTTGGATGATGCTGCAACGCGGCGGAAAGCAGCGTCTGCCTGATCGTCCGGACATCCTCCTTGTAGGAGGGAACGAGCACGGTGATCGCCTCTGCCTCGCTCCAATGGGTGCTGACGAGATCCTCGAATGCCGGTGGGCGGTGGTGCATCCGCCGCACGAAATAGCCGATGCGAGTCACGAGGTAGACAACGTTTCCGTAGACAAGGACGACGACGACAGTGCTGAAGAGCCCGATCTGGGCCACCTGCACGCCATTGTTGCCGTCATGGAAAATGGCGAGAAGCAGGTCTCTCGCCAGGAACGTGATAGCGATAATGGTCATGAAGAGCATGCCGGCGGTGAGAAAAACTTCCCGGCGCGGGACAGGGCTGCCCCTGACAGCAAGACGATTGGACATGTACGGTAGTATCCCAGCATGGGCGCAAAAAAGATGTTAACTTTGGCAGTCAGGCACAAGATCATCCGGATCTGGTCTGTTGACGTCGACGATCCGACGCAAGTATATCGAGCCATTCGTATACCGTCAACGGCCCGTTCGTATATTCAGTCACGCGGCCGCTACACCGTCACCTGCACCCGCGGGAGTTGTTGAAGCGATCTCACCTCTCGATTTCGACCAACATAAAGCTGGCCGCCCGCAATGCGCACAATCTCCGTTGACATGCTTCGGTTCAGGCTAATTCTGTCCAACTTGTCTCTTAACCCGACGCCAGATTGACGATATCCCGGCGATTTCCTATACTTCCTCCGCTACGCCGGGATTCGCGCCCGGCGTCTTCGTGCGCATTGTTGCCCATTTTGGGCGGTCCGCCTGCCGGGTGGCGCGCGATGTCCGTTTCAGTTGGAATCGTACTCATGACGACAGGCGAACATCAGGAAATCCATCTGCGGAACCAGTCGGCTCTCAACGTCGCCACGCTGCTCCAGGAAGATGTGGGCAGCACCCGGATCGTTGCTATCGATTACGACTCGTTCCCGCTGGATGACGACCTGGTCGCCCGGAATCTTGACGGGAAGGTGAGGCTCACCAGGCTCCGGTATCATGTCCTGGCCGATGGAGAGATGAAAGCCAATGTCGAGCTCGAATGTGTCCGCTGCCTGACCCGCTACGAGCAGGCCATCGAAGGCGCGTTCAGCGAGCAGTTCCGGCAGCTGCACGACGTCCAAAGTGGCGAAGACCTGTCGGAACATCGAGATTTTGACACGGAAACGCCAGAAGATATCATTGACGAAGAGGCATTCGTCATCGACGAAAGCCATGAGATCGACCTGGCGGAAGCCATTCGCCAGAATCTTGTTCTCGCTATCCCGATGATGCCAGTGTGCGGCGACGATTGCCCTGGCCTCCCGATTCCGGTACAGGACAAGGCAAATGAAACGGAGCGACGCCCGGGACAGTTCGATGTTCTCGCGGCGCTCCTCGATGAAGATTCAGACGATGTGAGCGGCCCCAGGGACTAGCTCACGCACGCACGCGCTTCCGGGCACACCGCGTGCCAGCCGGAGTGCAACAAGGGAGAAATCAAATGGGCGCGCTTCCCAAGCAAAAAATCAGCCGGCATCGGCAGGGCAACCGCCGTCGCCACCACTTTCTCACCGCGCCGCAGCTTGTCCGCTGCCGCAACTGCCGCGGCATGAAGCGCTCGCATCACGTCTGCCCAAACTGCGGCACCTACCGCGGTCGCCAGGTGATCGAGATCGAAGAAGCCGGTCGCCCGGAGTCCTAGTCACCAGAATTCTGGTTGGGCGCCACGTCAGGCTGGCATCGGCCCAGACGTAAACTGACCGACTGACAAGGCGGGCGGGTGCCAACCCCCCGCCTTGTTTGCGTGCCGTCAGCATACTTGCCGTGTGATCCCCGCACTCGCCAACGTATCATCCCAACGACGCGTGACTGCCGGAGGATGACCACGCCGCTCGGGTATGATCAATGGCAGACGTGCTGTCGCAAACCGCTTTCGTGTTAGGACTCGCAATGCCATTCGCGGCAATCACCGGATGGGGAACCGCGCTTCCCGAGCGCATCCTCACCAATCACGATCTCGAATCCATGGTCGATACCACCGATGAATGGATCGTGTCGCGGACCGGGATCAGGGAGCGCAGGATTGTTGGCGACAACGATTCAACCACCTCTCTCGCAACCGCCGCCGCTCGCGCCGCCCTCGACAAGGCCGGTCGCACCGCCGGCGACCTCGACCTGATCGTCGTTGGCACCGCCACCCCGGACGACTTTCTCGTCTCGCAGGCATGCCTCGTCCAGGCGGAGCTCGGCGGCAGCGCGGGCGCCTTCGATGTCGGCGCGGCGTGCGCCGGGTTCGTCACCGCCCTCAGCGTCGGGTCCCAATTCATCAACGCGAACGTCTACCAGCGCGTCCTCGTCATCGGCGTCGACACCCTCACCCGCTATGTCGACTACACCGACCGCTCGACCTGCGTGCTGTTCGGCGATGGGGCGGGCGCTGTCGTGCTTGAAGCCTCAACCGAGGAACGCGGCCTGCTGTCGACCGTGCTCGGCGCGGACGGCGCTGGCTACAAGCATCTCTACGTTCCCGGCATGGCCAACCTCGTCCCGGAATCCGCCGACCTCTTCCCCGAATATCGCCCCTATCTGCAAATGAACGGCAAGGAAGTGTTTCGCTTCGCCGTGCAGGTGATGGGCGACGCCGCCGCCGCCGCGATCGAAAAGGTCGGCGTCAGCTTTGACGATGTCGACATGCTCATTCCGCATCAGGCAAACCTGCGCATCATCGACGCCGCCGCCCGCCGCCTCGACCTTCCCCGCAACAAGGTCTGGGTGAATGTCGATCGCTATGGCAACACCTCGGCGGCCTCCGTGCCGATCGCGCTCGCTGAAGCAGCCGACGCTGGCGCAATCAAGGACGGCGATAACGTCGTGCTCGTGGCTTTCGGCGCCGGGCTCGCATGGGCGGCGGGCCTTGTCCGATGGGGCGCCAACGGTGTAACGCAAGACTCGTAGGGACAGGCCATGTGCCTGTCCGTCGCGATGGAACGATCACCCGATGGAAATGGAACACGCATGACTGACCAAGGTAACAAGGGCGCGATCGTCACGGGCGGCACGCGCGGAATCGGCCTCGCCATCGCGAAGCGACTCGCCAGCGACGGCTATGACCTGCTCGTCACTTATCGCGGTGACGACAAGGCGGCAGAGGCGGCCCGCGCCGAGCTTGAGCAAACCGGTCGCAAGGTCGAGATCATCGCCGCCGACATCTCCAGTGCGGACGATGCCGGCCGCATCATCGAAACCGGCATGGCGCACCTCGGCAAGATCGACGTCCTGATCAACAACGCCGGCATCACGCGCGATGGCCTGATGATGCGCATGAGTGAATCCGACTGGGACGATGTGATCGCGACCAATCTCAAGGGCGCGTTTCTGGTCAGCAAGGCCGCAATTCGCCCGATGCTGCGCGCTCGATCCGGACGCATCGTCAATCTCACCTCGGTCGTGGGTCTCGTCGGCAATGCCGGTCAGGCCAATTACGCCGCCGCCAAGGCCGGCCTCGTCGGACTCACCAAATCCATGGCCAAGGAAGTCGGCTCGCGCGGGATCACCGTCAATGCGATCGCACCTGGCTTCATCGACACCCGCCTCACCGACGTCCTGCCGGATGACCTCAAGACGCGACTGCTGGAGCAGACTCCACTGGGACGGTTCGGTCAACCCGACGACGTCGCCGGCGCCGTTGCCTTCCTCGTTTCACCAGACGCGAACTTCATCACCGGGCAGGTCCTGACCGTCGATGGTGGTCTCTTCATGGCCTGATGGTCGCGGTACACTGAACGCGAGCGAATCGGCACGCGGAGGTCACGCAATGTTCAACAAGATCCTGATCGCCAATCGCGGAGAGATCGCGCTGCGAGTACTCCGCGCCTGTCGCGACCTCGGCGTGCCGGCGGTGATCGCCTACAGCGAGGCAGACCGCGATTCACTCCCGGTCCGCCTCGCCGACGAGGCCGTGTGCATCGGTCCGGCGCAGGTGGCCCGCTCCTACAACAACATTCCGGCGGTGATCAGTGCGGCGCTCGTCACCGGTTGCGACGCAATTCATCCGGGTTATGGCTTCCTCGCCGAGAATGCCTATTTGGCGGATATCTGCCAGCAGGTCGGCATCACCTTTATCGGACCGCGCCCCGATGTGATCGAGCGCATGGGTAACAAGGCCGAGGCGCGTCGCGTGATGAACGACGCCGGTGTCCCCTTGTTGCCCGGAACCGAAGGCATCATCACCAATATCGCCGACGCACGGCGCATCGCCAGGAGAATCGGTTTTCCGGTCGTGATCAAGGCAGTGGCGGGCGGCGGCGGTCGTGGCATGCGGGTGGCCAGGTCCGAAACCGAAGTCACCCGCGGCGTATCGATGGCCCAGTCGGAGGCCGAAGCCGCCTTCGGCAATGGCGATGTCTACATCGAGCGCTATCTCGATCGTCCACGTCATGTCGAGGTCCAGGTGATTGGCGACAATTTCGGCAATGTCGTTGCGATCGGCGAGCGCGATTGCAGCCTGCAACGCCGGCATCAAAAGGTGGTCGAGGAGGCTCCCGCGCCAAACCTGCCGAAGAAGGTTCGCGACAACCTGCTCAAGACCGCGACCAAAGGGGCAAAGTCAGCAGGATACACCAGCGTCGGCACCCTGGAGTTCCTGCTCGATCGTGACGGCCATTTTTACTTCATGGAGATGAACACGCGTATCCAGGTCGAGCACCCGATCACCGAGGAGGTCAACGGTATCGATCTCGTCGTCTGGCAAATCCGGGTCGCGGCAGGGGAAAAGTTCCCCTTCAAGGAAGAAGATTTCCGACCTCGCGGTCATTCGATCGAGTGCCGCATCACCTCGGAAGACGCCATGAACGACTTCCAACCATCGGTCGGGACGGTCAGCACGTACGTCGCGCCCGGCGGTCCCGGCGTCCGCGTCGATTCGCACCTGTTTGGCGGCTACACCATCCCGCCGCACTATGACTCCCTGCTCGGCAAGATCATCACCTGGGGCAAGGATCGCGACCAGGCCATCGAGCGCATGCGCCGCGCCCTGCACGAAACCGTGATCACCGGAGTCAAGCACACGGTTCCCTTCCACCGGGCGGTGATCTCGGACCCCGAGTTCCGGGCGGGCGATGTCCACACGGGCTTCATCCCGGAATTCATGGAACGCTCGCGGGACCTGCTGGATGCGAACGACCGCGAAGAACGGGAGTCCGCCCTGGAGGAGCGACTGGCGAAAGATGCGTCGTCGTGATTGCGCGACGGTCGGCCATCAACGCACCGATAGTGCCATGAAGCCTCCACGCAGGATGGATGATGGTAAGGTTCGTGCGAGCGTATCGATGAATTGTATCGACACGGCCTTGATCCCATCAGCCTTGGCGGCCTGATCGCCAACCGCTCATCCAACACCCACTTTCTGGACGTCAACAGCGTCACACGCGATCCCGCGCCAAACCCGAACGAAAACCGCTGATCGAATCCAACGAGGAACCATTCCTTCCATGCCCAACGAACCGCACGAGAACCAGCCGGTATCATCTGACCGGCAACAGTCTCAACCCGCCGCCAACCAGACCGGCGGCGGTGGTAAAAAGCGTCGCCGGAAGCGAAAGAAGCCGCCGGTTGCGGGCAACGCATCGATCACGGCCACGTCGACGCGCCACCAGGCCCGAATCCTGGCGCTTCAGACACTGTACGAGCACGACCTCACCGAACACTCGATCGAGGAGCTGGGGGACCGGGTGCGCGACGAGGATGACGTGCCACCGATCGTGCGCGATTACGCGGGCACCCTGATCGACGGCGTGAACCGAAATCTTGACGTGGTCGACGGCTATATCGGCGACGCCGCGTCAGCGTTTCCGGTCGCCCAGCTCGCCGTGGTCGATCGGAATGTCCTCAGGATTGCCGTGTACGAGCTGATGAACCAGCGCAAGACGGTGCCAGTGCGTGTCGCCATCAACGAAGCCATCGAGCTGGCCAAGGACTATGGCGGCGATAACTCCGGAAAGTTCGTGCATGGCGTGCTTGGCACGATATCCAGGCGTCTCGACACGACGGAAAATCAGTAATTCCGGGCAATCGCACTACCCCGGGCAGTGTCCGGTCGTGTATCATCCTCGGGTATAAACTGCCTGCGCACCGGCGATACCGCGAAATCGGTGTCATTTCTGTGTGTAATGCGGGTATCATTGACAGAGGGGACGGTCGTCACCAGGGGAGCGCATCAGGTGACTGGCGGACATCCCGGATGACTGACCACAAGGGAGGAACAGGCTTGGCTACAGTACATGAACGCGTACAAGGGATCGTCGCGGAACGCCTCGGCGTCGAAGAGGATCAGGTGACGGAGAATGCCGAGTTCATCGGTGACCTGAATGCCGACTCGCTCGACCTGGTCGAGGTCATCATGGCCATGGAGCAGGAATTCGACGTTGAGATCAGCGACGAAGACGCCGAGAAGATTCGAACCGTTGGTGACGCCGTTTCGTATATCAACGAGCACCAGGGTTCCTGACGGTGGCAACAGCGTGCGACCTCCGGCAGCACGGGGGAGTGCGAATGAAGACCGCGCTCCCTTGCCCGTCCACCGCGTTATGGACAACCCTGACGAACCGTGTGTTCCATTCTGGTCGTCTCTACCGTCGCTGACGTTTCCTGGTCGGCCTCGCGTGTGAAAGCGCCGCTTTCCCGCGTCGGGGTTACACCATGAACCTGGCCACGAAAGGAGCAGACGAATGGCCCGCATGATCAAGGTTCCCGCGTGGAAGTTCCATATTCCGCGCCTCCCCAGCTACGACCCAGACGAACCCGACGTCTTCGAGGAGATGACACTCCAGGAGCACCTCGTCGAGCTCACCAGCCGCATCAAGAAGATGGTCTACGGCATCGTCGCCGGCTTCATCATCGGCGCCCTTCTTGTGAGGCCAATCCTCGCACAGATCGTCGAAGCAGCGAATCTGCCGGAAGGCCTGGACATCAAAGGCCCTTCGGACCCCATAACCATATTCTTCAGAATTGCGTTATACGTAGCTGTTGGCATTACCCTTCCGAATATTATCTATCAGATTGTGGCTTTCCTGGCTCCCGGGCTCACTCGCAAGGAGAAGCGAGTACTCTTTACCGCGCTACCGTTCATGTCGATCCTGTTCATCGGTGGTGTGGCATACGCCTACTTCTTCGCCATTCCTCGCGCATTGGACTTTCTGTCGACGTTCCTCAGTGATTTCATTGACTGGAATATCGACGCTCAGGAAACGGTCTCCTTCTACCTTGCGCTGATGATGGGGCTGGGAATTGCGTTTCAGCTCCCTGTGATCATGTTCGTGCTCGCCAAAATCGGCATCGTTACCCCCGCCAACATGCGGAAATGGCGGAAGTACGCATACTTGGGAATCGTCCTGGCTTCAGCAATCATCACTCCGACTTCCGACCCAATCAATCTCGCCTTCGTCGCCATCCCGCTGGTAATCCTCTATGAAGCCGGGATCATTATCTCGGCCATCTTTGCCAAGACATCGCTACGCTCCGTCACAGCAGGCACAGCAGACACAGCCGACGCCGCCGAGCCCGCCAAACCCGCCGCCGCTGAGGCCGAGAAGAAGGCAACGGAGTCAGAATCACCCGACGATGTGTGATACCAGGTCCGGGTGAACACCAGACGATCACGTAGGGGCGGATCCCCGCCTGAATCGCCGCAAGGCGATGAATGCCGCCCGGTGGTCGCGCAGCGGCCACAACCGCCGCACCGTGCCGATCATCGATACCTGCACGAATCACCCGACGACGTGTGATTCCGACGAAAACCGATCATGGGACTCACCCAAATAGCGACAGTGTCAGGATACCTGTGGCAGGCCATTCAGAATGACGATGGTTCCATTGGTCGCCCGCATGCGGCAATCATACGATCTTCCCCGCCTCGCGTAACGCCTCCGCATCCTGAGGCGACACCGCGATCGTGTACTCGTTGCGATAGGTCACCATCCCCGGCCCACCGCCCGAGATCTTCCGCACATGCCTCCGCCGCGCGACATCGATCTCCGCCGAGCCACCCTGCCGCGCCGAGCTGTACCATCCCGCCAGCGCCGCCGCCGCTTCGATCGTCTCGGGGTCGTCGTCCTCGGTCGGCTGCGCCCATCGCACAATCACATGCGACCCCGGCACGCCTCGCGCATGCAGCCACGTATCGTCCGGCCCGGCAATCGAAAAGGTCACCTGATCGTTCTGCTTGCCCGACCGCCCCACATGGATCATGTGCCCCTTCGCGCTCCGATAGTTGTCCGGCGCCGCACCCTTTCCTGACTTCGATCGCTTTTTCGGCTTCGCGCCCTTTGGTCCCTGGGGCTTGCCGGTGTTTCCACTTTGCTCCAGGTAGTCGACGAACTCCTGCGTCAATCCTTCGAGCGAGTTGAACCCCCGCGACTGCTCCACTTGCGTGCGCAATTGCTCCAGGTAGCGATCCTCCGCCCTGGCTGCTTCGATCCGGGCGGGAACCTGCTCCAAACCACGCTGCGCCTTGCGGTACCGCTCGAAGTACTCCTGGGCGTTGGCGTTGGCATCCAGCGACGGATCGAGCGCTATCGGCTCCTCCCCCTCCGCTTCCAGCACCGATTGTCCCGGCTCGATCATCCACAACCACGCATAAATCGTTTCCCCGGCGTGTCGCAGCCTGTCCGCTTCCTCCGCCTTTCGCTGCTGTTCCTCAAGTGATCGCAACCGGTTCGCCAGGCGTCCGCGACCATCGTCTATCTGCTTGATCAGTCGATTTCGAAGCTGGTCGTGGTCCCGCGGTGCATCCTGCCCGGCGCCTTCCAGTGACGCTTCCACCGCCTCCGAGATCGTCTCCACCTGTCGCTCATCGCCGGAATCAGCCAAATGCCGCATCGGCAGCGGCGCATAGCCAGTGACCACACCGTCGCGTTCATAGACATGTGGCCGCCAGCCACCGAGCATCATCGGCTCGAACAACCGTCGAACTTCACGCGCGATCTCCTGATGGTCGACACCGCTGATCTCGGCCACTTTGGCGTTCACTCCGCCACCAAGGTTGAAGGCATACTCTCGCGCCATCTGCGGGCTCACTGCGCGCAGGCTTCGCACAAACACCTGGTGCAGCTTGTCGGTGTCCTTCGCGTTCGCCAGCATCATCTCGACTCCCGGCCCAGTCAGCCGCCGCGGATCGGGCTTGTCTGGGGGTGGCGGCGGCGTGTACTCCCGCTTCGGCAGAATCGGGCGCACCCGGCTCATCGACGGCGTCACCCGCTTGGCGCTCTCCATCACGAGGCCGTCCTCACCTACCAGGATCAGGTTGCTGTGCCGGCCCATGATCTCGACGACCAGCTTCACCCGGACCACATCCGGTCGTCCCCAGATATCGTCCGCCTCGTCGTCTTCGCTGAGTTCCTCGTCCCCGGCATCACTCTTGCGCTTGGATGCTTCATCGGGCATCCGCCGCGCGAACGTGAACTGCACCACCCGTTCGAGTGGCGGCTGTTCGATGTCGATCAGGAATCCGCCCCGCACATACTTGCGCAGCTGCAGGCTGAACGGCGTAACAACACTTGTGTCGAACGACGGCAGCGACGATGCACGGTACAATCTCGCTTGAGAGGAGTCGGCACTAGCGACCAGCGCCTGCCGCTTGCCAGATGCGTAGACCTCGGCCGCGACGGTCAGCTCATCGACCATACCCAGCTTCTGAATCCGCCCATCGAGCATGTGCTCGCGAAGCTCTTCGACCATCGCCGCCGTTGTCAGAACATCGTACATTCACGGAATCCCTCTGATAATTTGACCGAGCCCCGGCATTTCGTCGTACTATCGTCACACAACATGGCCGATTCGCGATCGCGAGCTTCGCATTGCCAACCGAGGAGACGACGATTGTCCAGCCAAATGTGGACCAGCGCCACCAGCACCATGGAGGATGACTTGCAGGAGATGTTCGCCCACGGCAACGAGCATATAGGTCGCCTGCGGAACATCGGTTCACCTCGGGTGTTCATCATCTCCGGACCATCCGGAGTCGGGAAGGATTCGGTGCTGGAGCACCTCCAGAAAGCACATCCCGCTGCCCGGTACGTGGTCACCTCCACTTCGCGCCCAATGCGAGAAAACGAGATCGAAGGGGTTCATTACCGCTTCCTCGATCGGGACGACTTTCAGCGACAGATCGATGCCGGTGAATACATCGAGAGTGAGGAAGTCTACGACAACCTCTACGGAGTGCCACGTAGCCCGATCGTCGAAGGTTTGGCCAACGGGCAACACGTGATCATCAAGGTCGACGTCAAGGGCGCCGCCACGCTCCGGAACAAGATTGACCCGACCATTTCAATCTTTCTCGCGCCTGAATCGATGGAAGAGCTCTACGCCCGGCTGAAGTGCCGGAAGACGGAAGACGAAGCGGCGCTCGAGCGCCGCTTCCACACATCCAGCGAAGAGCTGGATCGTGCCGATGAATTCGACTATGTGGTGTTCAACAAATCGCGCAAGCTGCGTGACGCCGTGGCCGACATCTGCCACATCATCGAATGCGAGCAGCAGCGAATCAATCCACCAGCTGTCTCCGTCGAACCTGCCTGACTCATCCGAGTTTCAGGTGCATAGTCTGCAGCGTCGACACAACGAAATCAGGCGCATGATGTGGCAGGGCCGCGGACTCGAAGGCAGATACTCGCGGCGGATGCCCGTGTGATCAAACGGGCATCGTATCGCCGTTCGAGCCGCCGGCATGTGACAACATCGTGGCATCGTCGGTTTCCAGGTCGTCCACACTGTAGAGTTTGGCATCCTCAGCCATCCGGTCGGTGAACATCACACCATCCAAATGGTCGATTTCGTGTTGCAACACTCTCGCCAGGTATCCATTCGCCTTGATCCGCAACGGCTTGTTGTCGAGCCCCATCGCCTTCACGGTAACGCTGTCATAGCGGATCACTTCTCCCGCCCAGCCAGGAATGCTGAGGCAACCTTCGAGCCCGGCCTGCTCGCCATACCCCCTGACAACTTCGGGATTGACCAACGTGTACCGGTATTCCGGGTCATCTTCTTCGTCCATACCCGCCGCGACATGCACCGTGATGATCCGGCGCATCACCCCGACCTGAGGACCGGCCAGTCCCACACCGTCCGCGTCTTCCATCGTTTCCCACATGTCTTCCGCGATCCGTCGCAGCTCGTTGTCTGCCTGCCGTATCTTCTGGGCGCGTTCGCGAAGACGCGCATCGCCGTCTATCAAAATCTCCATTACGGCCATTGGTTCAGCACTCCTCAGCAAACGGACCGAGCCGATACCGGTTGGTCATCCTCGTTAAATCATACCCTGTGGGTCGACATCCACCACCCAGCCCGGCGCGGTTGGCAGATCGTCCAGCAATGTCTCCATCTCCTGCGTCCGCACTACGAACTGCCACTGGTATTTCCCCCGGACCCGCGCCGCGAACGCAGGCGTCGGGCCGAGGATGTCGATGACCGCACCGGTCCGCCGAGCATGCCGGGCGACCTCGCGCGCCATGTTCTCCGCGTCCAGCGCCGCCTGTCCCTCCTTGTCACGCCTAACCACGTACCGGATCAGCCGGGTGAACGGTGGAAACTGGTGCTGCTCTCGAAAGGCGATCTCCGCCGCGTAGAACGTATCGTAATCATGATCAGCCGCCGCCAGGATCGCGTAATGCCTCGGCGTGTAGGTCTGGATCACCACCCGGCTTCCAGGACCGCGCCGCCCGGCCCGGCCCGCCACCTGGGTCAGGAGCTGGAAGGTGCGCTCGGGTCCGCGAAAGTCTGGGAGATGCACCAGCGTATCCGCGCTTATCACCCCGATTGTCGTCACACCGGGCAGATCGAACCCTTTCGCCACCATCTGTGTCCCCACCACCACGTCCACCTCGCGCCGCTCCACCCGGTGCAGCATCGATTCGTAGCCGCCCTGGCTTCGCACGCTGTCCTGGTCCCAACGCAAGACCGTTGCCCCAGAATAGAGTCGCCGCACCTCCTCCTCCACTCGCTGGGTGCCCGCGCCGAAGTAGTCGAGCTGGCCGAAACAGTCGGGGCATCGATGAGGCGGCGCAACCTGGTAGTTGCAACGATGGCAGATCAGGATTTGGCGGTCCCGGTGAAATACCATGGGAATATCGCAGTACGGGCAAATCAGCCGATTTCCGCAGGCGCGGCACAGAACCACGGTCGACTGTCCACGCCGGTTCAGCAACAGGATCGCCTGTTCCTCGCGGTGCAGGCTTCCGGCGATGTTTTCCTGCAGCTCCCGGCTCAACAGGGAAAGGTGGCCAACCTTCAACTCGTTCCGCAGATCGACGATGTGCACGCCGGGCAGCTCCAGCGATCCCGCCGATCCGTGCCCGTCGTCGATCACCGCCGGGCTTACCCGCTCGGGCAGCACAAGCTTGCGATAATCGCCCCGGTCCGCATGCCAGGCCGACTCGATCGCCGGTGTCGCGCTCCCCATGATCAATCCCGCGCCGTGCTGCCGGGCAAGATATTTGGCCACCTCTCGCGCGTGATACCGGGGTTCGCTGTCCTGCTTGTACGCGCCGTCATGCTCTTCGTCGATCACGATCACGCCCGGTGACACAATCGGCGCGAACAGCGCCGACCGGGGACCGACCACGACATCGAACCGGCCGGCCGCAATCCCCTCCCAGGCCACGAGTCGATCGGCGTCCTTGAGTCCCGAATGCAGCACCGCCACCCGCCCAGGGAACCGGTCAATGAACCGCCGGACAACCTGCGTCGCCAACCCGATTTCAGGGACAAGCACGATCGCGCCCTTGCCCCGGCTCAGCGCCCAACCAACCGCGCGCAGGTAGATCTCGGTTTTGCCGCTTCCGGTCACGCCAAAAAGCAGATTGGGTGTCGGGTTCTCCGCGACCAGATCACTTCGAAACGCCGACCATACCCGCTCCTGCAGTGCGGTCAGGCGTGGCGCTGGCGCTGGCTGGGGTTGCGGCGCGCGATCCTCCCTCAGCTCGACTTCCTCAATGACACCCTTGTCACGCAACGCGTTGATGATCGTGCGCGACACATCGAGCCGAGCTCGCAACGCCGATTCGTCCACGAGGTCCGATTCGTCGCTTTTCCGGAGCCGGGCACGCTGCAGGAGCGCGTCCACCAGCTCCCGCTGCCGGGAGGCTGTCGCGGGAAGCTCCGGCGCATTGTCAACGAGACGAATGAATCGTCGGGTTTTCGGTTCGGACCGATGCTGGTCAACCCGCGGGATCTTGTCGATCCAGCCGAGCTCTTCCAGTGCCGGAAGCACTGTGGTGAGCTTGCGACCAGTGCGGCTGCGTAACGTGTCGGTCTTAAGTGGGTTCTCTTCCCGAAGGATTTCGATCACCGTTCGTTGGGCCGGGGTCAGGCCGTCGACGGATCGCTCGGAGACTTCCGGATGCAGTTGATACCACTCCACCATCCGGTGATCGATGCCGGGCGGGAGAAAAAGCGAAGCGGTGGCGAACAGGCTGCTCGCCGTTTGCCGTGCCAGCCAGGTAGCGAGCTCCCATTGGCCGGATGAAACGGAGATCACCGGCTCGACCCGCGAATGCATCGGCTTCACGTCGAACTCCGGCTCGTCAGCAGTCAGGCGGACAACCAGCCCCAGGCAGAGCTTGCTCCGGAGCGGCGCCCACACCAGCTCGCGATGACCCAGGTCATGTTCGAGCGCGGGCGGCACGGCATAGGTCAACACGCCGCCATTGGCAGACGCGCTCACTCCATCAACAGCGATTTCCGCGAACAATTGCGCGCTCGACATGGTCCTCCGGCATCGTCAGGAGCAGCAAGGAAACGACTGGTACGAACCAGACCAGGTACAAGACCTGGAGCTAATGAGATATCTCCACACCGCTCCAACATCAACCCGTATTTTTCAACCCTCCCGCAATTCCGTTCACCGCCAGGTGCAAGGTCCGCAGCACCTCTTCATTATCGGGCTCCTCCCGGAGACGCCGCAACAACTCCACCTGGATATAGGACAGCGGGTCAACATACGGATTCCGGCGCTCGATGCTTCGTTGCAATACCGCGTCATGGTCGAGCACCGCCGCCTCACCACGGATCGCCGTCACCAACTCGACCGACAGCAGGTATTCGGCCTCGATCTGGCTCCACACCCGCCGCCGCAATGCATCATCACGCACGAGATCGACGTAGTGCCGCGCGATCGTCAAATCCGCCTTGGCCAGCGCCATCTCCGCATTGGACAGCATGGCGGTGAAAAACGGCCAGTGCCGCTCCATCTCCTGGAGTATCTCCAGACCTGACTGGCTTCTGATATCCGATAGCGCCGATCCGACACCGTACCACCCCGGCAGGATCATGCGTGCCTGCGTCCACGAAAACACCCACGGGATCGCCCGCAAGTCCTCGATCCGGTCGGACTGGGTCCGCTTCGCCGGGCGCGATCCAAGTTGCAACCGCGCAATGGCATCGATCGGGGTCGCCTGATGAAAAAACGTCAGGAAGTCCGGATCGCCGTAAACCAGGTCGCGGTACACCGACTCGGCGGTTGTCGCCATCCGCTCCATCGCCGCCTCGTACCGCTCCCGCTGGCCCGGATCGCTGATCCGGTCGCCCGCGACTTCGTGCGCCAAGATCGACCCCAACGTCAGCTCGAGCTCACGATGAGCGATCTGCCCGGTCGAATAGCGCGTCGTGATCACCTCTCCCTGCTCGGTCATCTTCACCCGGCCATTGACCGTCCCCGACGGCAGCGCCATGATCGCCACATTGGTCGGACCGCCGCCTCGCCCGATCGATCCTCCCCGGCCGTGGAAGAAGACGTAAGGGACACCCTCGTCTTCCATCAGGGCCGCCAACCTCCGCTGCGCCTGTTGCAGTCGCCAGGATGAGGCAAGATACCCAACATCCTTGTTGGAATCCGAGTAGCCGATCATGATCTCTTGCACGCCACCGGCACTCTCCAGCGCGGCTCGGTACTCGGGGTACCCCAGCACGGTCCGCATGGTGTCCTGCGAGGCGGCAAGCGTTGCCCCTTCTTCGAACAGCGGCGCGATCCGCAACCGGGTATCGACGCCGCCAACCCCGGCAAGCAGCGTTTCCTTCATCAGGAGCATCACTTCCAACATGTCGGACACGTCATCGGCGCCGGAAATGATGTACGTCTGCAATGCGTCGGGATAACCGTGAACCAGCAGGCGTCGCAACAATCGAAAGATTTCCACAACCTCCCGCGCCACGTCCGGCAGTGTCTCCAGGTCGAGCGGTATCAACGGTCGGGGATCGTTGATCTCCCGCAGCAGGAGCGCCCGTCGCTCCTGCTCATTCAGCGATTGATACCCCCCTTCAACCCCCGACGCCCGAAAGACCTCTTCGAGCGCCTGCGCGTGTCGTTTCGCGTGCTCCCGGATGTCGAGCGTCGCAAATTCCAACCCGAACACCTCGGCGAGACGAATCACGTCATGGAGCTCTCCACCGACAATCATCTCCGCCGACTGCTTCCGCAGCGAATCAGCAATCCTTCGCAGGTCGTCCTGAAGCTCACGGGACCGCATGTATCCATGCTCGCTCCCCTGGCGAGTGGCTTGCAATCGCTCCCGCATCAGGATCACCAACCGCCGGTATGGCTCGTCTGGATTCTGGCTTTCGAGCTGCTCCCCAAGCTCGGGAAAGTATCCGGCATAGCGCTCGATCAGCGGTTGCAGTTCATCCCCGCTATCCGCCATCACGTCGGACAGGGACAACCGGCCCGCTAGCTCCGTTAGCCGGTGCTCGAGCAGTGACGTCGCCGTGGTCCGCATCACGCGCAACGCCTGCTCGGTGACCTCCGGTGTCACGAAGGGGTTTCCGTCGCGATCACCGCCGATCCAGCTGCCAAACGTGAGAAACGGCGGCACCGTGATGTCGTGTTCCGGGTAGGCATCCCGCAGCGCCTCCTCCAGATCACGATAAATGCGCGGGATCACCTCGACCAGCGTCGACCCGAA
>Ga0075527_10000016_pt1 | contig 42507 bp, 26 predicted proteins | sample NGEPer11B_FD_74784 | JGI IMG/M metagenome (GOLD analysis project Ga0075527, IMG submission 74784) | Arctic peat soil microbial communities from the Barrow Environmental Observatory site, Barrow, Alaska, USA - NGEE Permafrost305-11B | ecosystem: Environmental > Terrestrial > Soil > Wetlands >...
GTCGGCCCTGCGATCCAGCTGGCGCCTACGAAGACACCGGCACTTCATGAAGCGCTGCTTCGGCGTCAGCCGCGGCTTTGGCTTCTTCAACCAGGTTGGCGGTGGCCTGGTTGACAAGATCTTCTCGAACATCGAGTCCCAGATCGTCAAGCTGTTCCTGCGCGACGACGTCTGGCGCGTTGAACATGAGGTCGATACCGCGCTGGTTCTTCGGGAAGGCCATCACCTCACGGATGTTCGCCTCGTGCGCGAAGACCATGATCAGCCGGTCGATGCCCGGTGCGATTCCGCCATGCGGCGGCGCGCCGTACTCCAGCGCGTCGAGCAGCGCGCCGAAGCGCTCCTGCTGTTGCTGCTTGCTGTGCCCCATCAGCGTGAAAATGCGTTCCTGCCTTGCCCGGTCGTGAATCCGGACACTGCCGCCGCCGAGCTCGAAGCCGTTCCCGATGAGGTCGTATTGCTTCGCGCGGACCTTGCCCGGATCGGACTCCAGCAGCGCTTCGTCCTCTTCGAAGTAGCTGGAGAAGGGATTGTGGGTGGCGTCCCAGCGATTGCCTTCGTCATCCCACTCCAGCAGCGGGAACTCCACCACCCAGCAATAGGCGAGAACATCCGGGTCGGCAAGCTCCAGCCGGTTGCCGAACTCGTCGCGCAGCGCCGAGAGCGTTGCCGCGACGATGGCGGGCTGATCGGCGACGAGCAGGACAAGATCTCCCTGATTGGCACCGATCCCGGTTGTCAGCGCGGCGATTTCCACGTCACTCAGAAATTTGGCGATCGGTGACTTTAGGCCCTGGTCCTGGAGCTGCATCGTGGCGAGCCCTTTCGCGCCGGCCTGTTTGGCAAGGTCGGTGATCTCGTCGATCTGCTTGCGGCTGTAGCCGCCGCAGCCTTGCGCCACCAGCGCCTTGACCTGCCCGCCACTGTCGAGCACACCCTTGAATGCCTTGAAGCCCGTTTCACGGAGGGCATCGGAGACATCCCGCAGCTCCATACCGAAGCGCAGGTCGGGACGGTCGTTGCCGAAGCGATCCATCGCGTCCTGATAGGTGAGACGCGGGAACGGCTTCTGCTGGATCGTCATGTCGGAGAATTTCTCGGTGAGCTCGATGTACAGCTTTTCGGTCAGTGACATCACGTCGTCCTGATCGACAAAGGACATCTCAAGGTCGAGCTGGGTGAACTCCGGCTGCCGGTCGGCTCGCTGGGCTTCATCCCGGAAACAACGGGCGATCTGGAAATAGCGATCAACACCCGCCACCATCAGCAACTGCTTGAGCTGTTGTGGTGATTGCGGCAGCGCGTAGAACATGCCGGGGAACTGGCTGCTCGGTACGAGGTAGTCCCGCGCGCCTTCCGGGGTGCTCTTGATCAGCATCGGCGTCTCGATCTCAAGGAAGCCTCGTTCGTCGAGATAATCGCGCATGTGCTTCACCACGCGATGGCGCTGGATCATGTTATTGGTCATGCGACGTCGCCGGAGATCGAGATAGCGATACTTCAGCCGCAGCGATTCGTCGACATCGACCTCTTCATTGATGTAGAAGGGAGGGGTCTTCGACGTGTTGAGGATGGTGAGTCCGTGCGCCTCGACCTCAATTTCGCCGGTGTCCATGTTCGGGTTGACGGTGCCTTCGGGTCGCTTGCGCACGATGCCGTCCACCCGGACGACGAATTCATTCCTGAGCGACTCCGCCTGTTCGTGTGCCGCCTTGTCGACTTCAGGGTTGAACACGACCTGGGTGATGCCGAACCGATCGCGGAGATCGATGAAGATCAAGCCGCCGAGATCGCGACGGCGGTTCACCCAGCCACGGAGGGCGACATTCTCTCCGGCCTGCTCGACGCGGAGCGTTCCGCAGGTAGTGCGATCGATCGATTCCGGTTGTACATCGAGGCCGTGCATGCCTTCTCCCTGAGTGGTGGTGGGTGCGTTCGGTAGGGGCGAATTCCGCGGGATATCTGCCCCTACGGATTCGACCCCTCCATCTCAACATGCCGCGCGAGCGCGGCGCGAAGAACGGTGTCCGGGTCGTCGCCAGCGTCAATGATACTTGCAATCATCGTGAGGAGTTCGCCGCCTCGCCCTTCCGGAGTGGATTGGCCTGCGGTCAATGGATGCTTCCGGAACACCCGCTTTGCCCGTTCGAGCGTGGGCATCGAGTGCGGCAGGCTGTCCGCCGCCTTGGTGGACTTTTTGCCGTTCGCCTGCTCGTCGGCCTTCACCGTTTTCCAGATACCGACGACATCCTCCGGGTCGTGGGCTTCACGATCCCCGAACACGTGCGGATGACGGCGAACGATCTTGCTGGTGATTCCCTCGTAGACATGCTCCAGCGTGAACTGTCCGGCTTCTTCGGCGATCTGAGCGTGCATCATGACCAGCAACACCAGATCACCAAGCTCTTCGGCGAGATTTTCCATGTCGTTTGTGTCGATCGCGTCGAACGCTTCGTAGACTTCATCGATAAGCGCGTCACGCAGCGTCGCGTTCGTCTGCTTGCGGTCCCACGGGCACCCGTCGGGCTGCCTGAGTCGCGCGACGATGTGCTGCAGTGTGCGAGGATCGCGGCCCGCGTCAAGAACGGGCAGGGGAGTAATCATCGCTATCAGCACGTCCGCATCAAGGTGTGCAATATCGCCGATGAGGATGTCGTCGCCTCCCTCGGGCGGGTCATCCTCGGTTGTCAGAACCAAAATCTCGTGATCGGGTGAGTAGACGCGGGTCAGCACGGACGCCAGCATCTTCGGATCGAGCGGGCCTCTGAGTGCGTCTACCACAACCGGCCAGCGTGGTGTGACTGGCAGCAAGCCGCCCGCGAACGGCCTGGCGCGGTGTGCCTCGCGGATCAGCTTTGGCAGGAGAATCTGGACGTTGTCATCACGCAGGTCGAACCCGCGCGTCGCTGCGACATCTTCGAGGGTGTCGGAATACATGTAGTCGGAACCTCCCATTTCACTCGGAGTTCTCTCGCAAGCTTGTTGTCATCCTGAGTACCACGTCACACGCATGTTGGCACATACCCAACCACTACGATTGTCATGCTGAGCAAGGCCGCATGGCCGCGTCCGCTCGATCCCATCGGGATCGAGCGGACGCGGCCCATCGACATCGCGCATTCGCGCTCGCTCAGCATGACAACCCGCATGTGACACGGTACTGAGCCGCGGGCGCATGCCCAGGGAGCTTGTCCTGAGCGTAGCCGAAGGATGTCGAAGCATCTCGATCGCGCCGGGAGTCAGCGTGCGGACGAAACACCCATTACCACGGATCCTTTTGGCGTGACATGCCTATTCCCAGATTGAGATGCTTCGACATCGCGCATACGCGCTCGCTCAGCATGACACCGTTGTGGTGGAGTGCCTGTATGCCAACATGCATGTGACAAGGTACTGAGCCGCGGGCGTATGCCCGTGAGTCGAAGGATCTCAGTTTCGGAAGCCATCAAGCATCGGCCATTGAGCGCAATCGAGATCGAGATCCTTCGACTCCGGCTTGCGGCCTTCGCCTAGGATGACAACGTGTTTGCGTCAGGGTATGCCAATCGAACAGTCGTGTTATTGCGGCTTGTCCGCTGAGGAGCCGATGCTGAGCACGGCCATGAAGGCATCCTGCGGTATTTCGACGCTTCCGACCATCTTCATCCGCGCCTTGCCTTCCTTCTGTTTCTCCAGCAGCTTGCGCTTGCGGCTGACGTCACCGCCGTAACACTTGGCCAGCACGTTCTTGCGCATCGCCTTGATCGTTTCGCGGGAGATGATGCGGCTGCCGATCGAGGCCTGGATCGGCACATCGAACATCTGCCGCGGGATCAACTTGCGCAGCTTTTGCACGAGCTCGCGACCCTTGTAGTAGGCGTCATCGCGGTGAGTGATCACCGACAGGGCATCGACCGCCTGGCCATTGACCAGCACATCGAGCTTGACCAGGTCCGCTTCTCGCATGTCACCGAAGGAATAATCCAGCGACGCATACCCCTGCGTGCGACTTTTGAGCTGGTCGTAGAAATCGACGATGAGCTCGGCCAGCGGGATGAGGTACTTCAGGTGCACGCGATCCTCATCGAGATAGATCATTTCATCAAACGTCGCGCGACGACTGGTGGAAAGCTCCATGATCGCGCCGATGTAGCGCGAGGGCGCAATGACGCTGAGGTGCATCCAGGGCTCGCGAATCGCTTCGATCTCCCCGAACGACGGCATCTCCGAGGGATTGTCGATGTGCCGCACCTCGTCGGTGTTCATCATTATGACCTCATACTCCACGCTGGGCGCGGTGGCGAGCAGGTCGAGATCGTACTCACGCTCCAGTCGCTCCTGCACGATCTCCATGTGGAGCAGGCCGAGAAATCCACAGCGGAAGCCAAAGCCGAGCGCCATCGACGATTCGGGCTCGTAGGTCAGCGAGGCGTCGTTGAGCTGCAAGCGATCGAGCGCATCGCGAAGAATGGGAAAGTCCTCGCTGTCGGCGGGATACAGCCCGGCAAAGACCATCGGCTTGGCGGGCCGGTAACCCGCCAGTGGCGCTTCGGCGGGGCGCTCGGCCAGGGTGATGGTATCGCCGACCTGGACATCCTTGACCACCTTGAGACCGGTGGCAATGTAGCCCACCTCGCCGGTGCCCAATGCGGCAGTCGCCTGCATTTCCGGATTGAAAAAGCCGAGCTCGATCGCGTCGGCATTCTTTTTGGTTCCCATCACGCGGATTTGTTCGCCGTCCCGCACGGAGCCATCCACGACCTTCACATAGGCGATCACACCTTTGTATGCATCGTAATGGGAATCGAAGATCAACGCGCGGAGCGGATCATCCATGCCCTTTGATGATGGCGCGGGCACCTTCGTGACGATGGTCTCAAGAATTTCCGTCACGCCGGTGCCGTTCTTGGCCGAAGCCGGAATGATCTCGTCGTCGAGCAGCCCGATGAACTGGCCGACCTCCTTTGCCACCCGGTCGGGATCGGCGTTGGGCAGGTCGATCTTGTTGATCACCGCGATCATTGCCAGGTCGTGTTCCAGCGCCAGGTAGACATTCGCCATGGTCTGCGCTTCGATGCCCTGAGCCGCGTCGACCACCAGCAAGGCACCCTCGCAGGCGGCAAGGCTGCGCGAGACCTCGTAGGAAAAATCGACGTGACCGGGCGTGTCGATCAGGTTGAGCTCGTAGCGCTCGCCGTCGCTGGCGGTGTAACCCATGCGGACCGCGCGCGCCTTGATCGTGATGCCCTTTTCGCGCTCAAGGTCCATCGTGTCGAGCATCTGGGTGGTCAGCTTGCGTTCGGAGATCGTTTCGGTGCGCTGCAGCAACCGATCCGCCAGGGTGGACTTGCCGTGGTCGATGTGGGCGATGATGCAGAAATTGCGAATATGGGCTATCGAAGATTGCTCACTCATGGTGTGGTGGGGTGATCCAGTCGCGTGACAACGGTTCGAGCGGAATTTTCGGGCATGTCAACAACCACCGGCAAGCCGGCGGAATACCCGCCAAGTATAGCGGAGTGGCGTGATGTGCCGATCGCGACGGGTGTGCGTCAACTTTTGGTAAAAGTGCGAGGGTGATGGGATTCTGGTTCCCCGTACTTACGGCAGAAACCCTGACGTGTCGCCAATGTGGCAGACCTGCTACCAAAAAGTGACGCACACCCATCGCGACGGCTGGCTACATTGAACACCAGGCACAATTCGCCCGACGCGGCAGACGCAGGGTCTGCCATTCTCCGAATACGCCAATCTCGATAGAAAGCCACCACCGCCGTTTCCATTGTTCGGTGATGGCTTCCTCCTTTGGCAGCTACTTCGCGGTGCTCAGCACATACAGTGGATCTGCCACTACGAGGCTGCGATCCCGTTCTTCGGCGAGATGGCGGCAATCGCACACCCACAAATGTCTGCGGTCAGCCAGGGCTAAACCGACGGGATGAACCACTCGACCAGCCATTCGCCCGAAGGTTCATGCTGCACCAGGATGAACACCCCGACCATCGGGACTGCACTGCCATCCTTCCTGACCGGCATGGGTTCATCGACACGCGCGCCGCGATGCATCACCACCTCGCCTGTCTCATCGTTCACCAACTGGCTGCCGATCCAGGCGTAGGAATCCGTCACATTCGGCTTGCCGCGAAAGATAAAGGCGTCCTTGCTTGATGGATTGGCCTCGAGTCTCAATTCGTCCAATCGAGTAAATCCCAGGTACTGACCATCTTGCCGGGGCAACGGACCGAGGCGCTCGATCTCATCGACAATCATCGTCTCCGTTATTTCTTCATTACCTTGAAGATCCTGCACGAGTAGTTGCAAAATCTGCCGCTGCACCTCGACTTCGGATTCCAACGCCCATAGCTGATAGTTGGTGCCCTCCTCCTGGCAGCGCAAATACCTGTTGAGCGATGCTTCCACATTCTGGAACTCGGTAGGCAATAGCTGGCTCACGTCCACGGTTCTGTCCACAAGCCGAACGGTCCCATTCGCTTCCGGCAACCATGTGTGTGTATGGGGAAAGTCGTCACCGACGGGCGGCGGCGTTGTGAACAGTGTCCTGGCATCCTGACGCTCTATACGCCCGCGACCGATGACGATGTCATAGACTTCTTCCGTGGTCAGTGGCTCGACACTACAGTTCTCGGTGTCGATCGGGGACGGTGTCGCAATAATGGGAGCATTCAAGATCGCCCCATATTGCGGTTTGTGGGTTCTTTCAGGCAGAAGCACGATCACGCAGATGGTCAACGCAACCACGAGGAACGCAGTCAATCCGCGATGCCATTTTGCTGCCGGTATCGACGTCGGCTCCGGTGGGCGGCGATGGGAGATTGGCGGAGGGAACACCTCTCCGCGCCCGGTTGTTTCGGATGTTGCCGTGGTGCTGCTGGACGGCTGTGCTTGCCGCGACTTCCGTCGTTTCGGAGGTCTTGATCCCTTCAGGATCCTTTCCCACAAGTTCGGGTCCAATGCGGAGGCGCTCGGCACCCGGCTGGCGGAGGCGCGTAAGCTTCGATCAATCGCGTTGGCAAATTCCTCGTTTGCGTCTGAAGACGTACCGGAGCTCTTTGGTTCGTCCGGACGATGAACTCGATCGTTGTCACGATTCATCGCGCTTCCCCTTTCGGTTATTCAAGCGTTAATCGCAATCGTCGATATGCGCGGGTTTGCGCCGATTTCAGCGCAGGCATCGTGATGCCCAACGTGGAAGCAATTTCCGGAGCGGTCAGCCCTGCCAAACGCAAATGCACAATGGCCCGGTATCGTTCGGGCAAGTCATCGATTGCGCGGTGTACGGTCATCATGTGGGTTCGATGCACCGCGATTTCTTCGGGACCCGGCTCATCAGCCGCCAGACCACTCATCACTGATTCCACGGGGCGTGTAGGTCGATACCGTCGCCATTCGTCAACAACGATGTTGCGCGCGATTGCAAACAGCCAGCTTCGAAACGTCGCTCCAGACAGCGGTCGATATTGATGAAGCCGTTCGATCGCCCGGATGAAGACCTGTGCAGTCAGATCGTTGGCGACGTCCACATCCCATGTCTGGTTGAAACAATACCGGTAGATTGCCATCGCATGCCGCTCATAGAGCGGTGCGAAAGCGGCCGTCCGCTCCAGCGCCGCCTGCACAATCGCATCGTCCCCCAATGGGCTTGCATGATCTCGGGTCAATGGTGCTTCCAGGCCATTTCATTCAGATAACTCGTCAATTCGTCCGACCAACTGTGGGGCGACACCGGCTCCTCTGGAACGTAACGCAGAACACGGCCAAAGGGTCGCGCCTTACTCCGCGTCGTAACAGTCCGAGTGCGTGGTGAACCCATCACTGCTTGCTGCTGACGTGCCAGGGTTCACCGGCAGGAGCTCGCCTGTCGCCGGATTTCGAACCTGGATAATCATCGTGTATTCGGTCAACGGCGGTGAGGGGGCTGTTCGAGGATCGGAGATGGTTGAGCGGGACATGTACCCGCTCGCCGGGACAGTCCACCGGGTCGTCATCACCGGCATATCAATGGTGGGTGAGGCTGGCGCGGTGAGCGTCACGGACACCTCAAGCTGGCCCGGGCTTTCGTCAATCGTCAGCCAATACAGGTCTATCGTGCCATCACGGCCGATGATCTGCATAAGCTGAAGCGTATCGCCAAGGATCGCGGTACAGCCGGTTTGCGTGCGGAGATGGTCGGGGAGGGGCAACGTGCTGGGAGTGTATACCTTGAAAAAAGGCACATCCTCGATCGTGACCTCAAACGTTGGATCGTAGGCTTGCATGACGTGATACGACGGTGACAGGTCACGTTGCCATTCCTGGATGCCGGTGATGAAATAGTGTGTTTCATACCATCCTGCCGGGGTTCCGAGGCCGAAGTCGTCGAAGTGTATGTTGGGGGTGGCGAAGTAGGAGAACATCGGCGTCGCAGACGATGTTTGTACGGTGACGTCTCGCCCATCGGCATCTTCAACCACAAAGGCGATAACCTCTTTGCCGCCCTCACCCCATCCTACCTGGACATGGTGCCTGGCGCTGTCCAACCCGCCCAGCATGGGATTGAAGTAGTCGAGCCTGTACGGCAGGGCGCCGATGAGAGAAACGGCCTGGCCGACGATGAAGATGGCCGCAATGGCTGGAAGAATCATGCGATCCCTGCCGGGAAGTCGGTATCGGATCCAGCGAGCGACGAGCACGATGCCAACTGCGGCCAGCACGCTGACAATCGGATAGACCGGCAGGATATACCGGTCGAACTTCTTGGCCCCAAACGTCATTGCGCCTGCATACACCACAGCAAATGCCACGAGGATGGCCAGCGACTTCAAGAACTCCGGAGTCAGCCATCGCCGCCGGTAGGCGACAGGCCCCATGGTGAGAAACAAAAGGAATCCAGCGATTGAAACCGGAGTCAGCCGCCAAAGCAACGTCACCGGGTAGAACCAAACACCCGGATCGCCCTGATGGATTTCACCGAGAAAGAACGTGGGTCGCTCGTGCCCCTCGGTTGCGGCATTGATGCTCCAGTCCCACATTTGCTGCATTGTCCCGAAGGGATCTACCCAAAGGGCGGGAAGCAGCAGCAACGACGTTGCCATTGCTCCCGTTAGCCACAGCATGATCGCAAACGCTGGTGACTCGAGTGCTGGTCGAAGAGAGGGATGTGCCTTCTTCCGGATTTGGGAAGCGACCTGCACCAGGACCATACCGCCGAGGATGGTGACCAGGACCAGCCCCGTTGCGCGCGTCATCCAGGCGCATGCTGCCAGAACACCAGCGATGATCCAGGGCGCCATTTCATCTGGCCGGGATCGGGCTGCGGCAGCCATGGCCAGGATCGCGGCAAAGCTGCTGATCGCGAAGAGGCCATCGACGTGAAGCAGGGAGGCCATACCTGACACGAACGGATCTAATGCCATGAGCAAGCCGCTGATCACCATCACTGGTCGCGTGAACAAGCGCTGTAGCAGGCTCAGCGAGATGCCGAAAAACACGGCCTGCACCAGGATCTTGACGATGCGCGCCACGATCAGGATGTGCAGGGGATCCTGGTGGAGCTCTCGGAGCACCGCGCCGATGCCATAGACGTAGTCAAGGTTTCTGGATATCTCTTGTGCATAATCCGGAAATGCCCAGAAGTAGGCGATCGTACCGGCCCACATGGTGAGCACGCCAGGATGAGCCATTTGGTATGTGTGGGCGAGGTCGCCCTGCACGAGCGCGCGATAGAAGTTGGCGGATCGCCCAAGCCAGAATGGCTCATCGGTTGTGACAAAGAGCTCCAGGTGCAGGCATCGCACAAGCACATATATACACACCAGTCCGGCGATCACCAGCCATATGCCGGACCGTTGAAATATACGAGAAATCAAATGTATCTCTCCCCGGAAGATCCCATGCCAGTAGCAGGATCGCGTTACGCGTGCTGATCCTGGAACGGAAAAGGGCGGGGAGGGGTCGCGCCTGAAAAACGCGGGCGGGTCTGCCGTTACGGTCGTGCGATTCCGGCTATCCGGCGCAGTGGAGGCCGCCGCGGCCTCACCGGTACTTCCCCTTCATTACGCTCTGCGTCAGCACAGGCTGCGGGCGCGGCGCTATGGATCGGGTTGCGGGTGGCACATCATCGGGGCAAGAACAGCGACAACCGGTTCCCGATGCTAGGCGGCAGCTTCCCGATCACCTTTCGTGCCATCTGGTCCAGCTCGGGGATACGCAACAGCCACGCAAAAGCGACGAAGGCAAGGACATACATGCCGAGGGCATACAAAAAGAACGCTTCTCGTGGAATCAGCGCGATGCCATCGTCAGACTGCACTTCTCTGACATCGTCGATCGTGAACCAGATCAGCGCGGCCATGCCAAGCGTCGCCAGGCCAACCCGGATCAGCCACGGCGCAAACCCCTTGCTCACGACGCCCCCGGTTCGATGCCGGAGGAACATCCAGAGGATCGTCGCTTCCGCCCCGGTAGTGGCCGAGAGGGCGATCGCCAGCCCCGTGTGATCCAGCGAGCCGATCAGCACCGTGCACAACAGCAGGTTGGCGATGACCGTCAGCACACCGGTGACGACGGGTGTCCTGGTGTCGCGCGTGGCGTAAAACACTCGCGTCAGCACCTCGGTCAGGGCGTACCCGACCAGGCCCAAGGCGAACCATGCGAGCGGCGGCGCGACAAGGTCTGTCGATTGGCTGTCGAATGAGCCGCTTTGGTAAATGAACTCAACAATCGGCTCGCGCAACAGGAACAGGCCAACGCTGGCCGGGATGCTGAGGAAGAGCAGGGGGCGCAACGCGCGATCGAGGGTGGAACGGAACTCCACATCCTTGCCCTGACCGTACAGCGAGGCTAGCGTCGGAAAAATCACGGTGGAGATGCTGAGCGCCAGCACGCCATGAGGCAGCATCAACAACTGCCAGGCATAGTTCAGCGCCGACACCCGCTGGTCATCGGTGGTAGAGGCAAAAGCGTTGATCGCGATGAAGTTGACCTGAAACGCCGCCAATCCGATCACGCGCGGACCAAGCAGCCTGGCCACTTCCCGCAATCCATCGACCTGCCGGCTGAGTGACGGGCGAAAGGACAGGCCGGACCGGACGATGCCTGGCGCCTGGATAAGCATGTGACCGAAGGCACCGAAAATCACGGCCCAGCCAACCGCCTGGATGCCGTAATCCGGCGCGAAAAACAGTGCCCCGACGATGATCGCAACGTTGTAGACGAGCGGCGCCATTGCCGGCAAGGTGAACTGATGGTGCGCTTCCAGGATGCCCTTGAACGCAATCCCGGTTCCGAGAAAGATCGGGGAGAGCAGGAGGATTCGCATGAGATCGACCGCGAGATCGGTGGTCTCGCTGTCGAAACCTGGCGCCACGATCACCATCAGCGGTCGCGCAAGCAGGTACGCGACGATCGACATCACGACGACGGTGATGCCGGACCAGGTCAGGACCGCCGAGGCGAGCTCGCTGGCGCGCTTGCGATCACCCTTGGCGACGAAGTCTCCGAAGACAGGGATGAAGGCCGCGCCGAACGAACCGGCGATGACGACGAGAAAGAGCAGGTCAGGGATGCGGAAGGCGCTGACATAGGCGTCCATCTCGGGCGACGTGCCGAACTGGTTCGCCAGCACGACTTCACGCACCAGCCCGAGAATGCGGGAGAGCACAAACGCCAGCCCAACGATGATGGCGTTGCGAGCCAGCGAGAGTCTCGGCGCCTGGGCATCGATCCCGGTTCCGGATGCTATTTGGGCGACCTCATCGTCGCGCCCGAGCTTCCTTTTCGAACCTGCGACCTGCCGTGCCTGACTCATCGTGCCCCTGTCGTTATGGTGAGGCGCAAATGTCGCCAATAGCGCACTTGCATCAGCACCGTGAGATCGGCGTGGCTTGAGGAAACCTCGCGTATTGGGTAGAATACCGCGAAGGCTCTTCCAGAGTCTTGACTTTCTATGTCCTCTCACATTTGGTGGCGACTACCAACGCCACAGACACGTGCCGTGCCAGACTGTGGCATTGGCCTGATATTCGAGGAAGGCAATCTGTGGCTAACAGCGCATCCGCACGCAAACGAATCCGAACCGCCGCGCGCAACTTCGAGCGCAATCGCAAGTACCGGTCATCGGCCCGGACGCTGGTAAAACGCGCCGAGCTGGCCATCAAGGCCGGTGATGCTGAGTCGGCCAATGTCGTCGTCGCATCCGCGATCGCGGCGCTGGATCGCTCGGCATCCAAGAAAGTGATCCACCCGAACAACGCCGCGCGCCGCAAGAGCCGCCTGATGGCGAAGTTCAACGCGATGAACCAGGCGTAGACCAACCTCAATAATCCACAAGTGTGAAGGAGACCCAGGGCCATTTGCGCACCCGGGTCTTCTCTGCGTGTGGAGGTTCATCTTCGCCGTTGCCGTTGGGAGGACTTGCGCGCGCCACATATCATTGCGGCCCATCTCACCGGCGCGTGCAGTGTCATCATGGTCACGCGCGCACGGAAGGCGCCATCTCCACGATGATGTAATGCAACACGTCCAGCGGATCGCGCAGCTTGCCGGTTTTCAACCGGCGATCCGCCGCCGCCATGATCCCAACCGCGCGGAACGGGCGGTTGGGCGACGAGTTCCGCAAACCCCGGGCGATTGCGTTCATGCGAGCCGGGTTTGACAATCCGATCTCCTTGCCAACCACACCCGGCTCGCGCCGCTCCGCCACCGCCAGCACCGCCGAGAGCTCGATCGTTTGGCCGAGCTGCGCCAGCATCCGGTGCGGATCCTCTCCCGCGGTGATCAGGCGATCAAGTTCGGTGGTCGCGCCGGCGATATTGCCAGCCATGACCGCGTCGATGAAGCCGAAGATCCGGTCATCGTCGCCTCGCGCGACCAGCGTGTCGATCCGCTCGCGCGCGACCGGTTCGGGATGCACTGCCGTGACCAGCTTGTCCAGCTCATTGGCCATCAGCTCGAGATTCGGTGGGCGGTCGAACGCGGGGTTGTTCCCCTTGCGATCCCAGGTTTGCGGGTAGAGACGCTCCGCGAAATAGCGGGCATCGGCATCGCTGATCTCGCTGTCGAGCGTTGCAACCTTCGCGCGAATCCACTTCACGAGCTGTGGACCGCGCGGGGGATCACCTTCGACCACGACCGAGTCCGTGGGCAGTGCCCTGCGGACTCCAACCGGAACGTTCGCCAGCGATGGGTCGGCCAGAATCAGCGTTGATGCCTCCGGCACGACACCAAACAATGCGGACCAGTCCGGCGCATTCTTGCCGCGCCCGCCAGTCTTGTTCATTTTTGCAATAAAGTTGTTGACGACGACCACGCGACCCGCGGAGAAAAACCCAACGCTGGATATTGCCTGGATCACATCGGTCATGGTGGCGCTGTTGCCATCCATTTCGCTGGTGGATTGGCCATCGGGGTCGGCGGCGGTGGCGTGCTTGCGCACCGCATGACGCACCATGGATGAGTCGGGACCGATAACGACAGCGATCATTGCATGCGAGCTCCCGTTGATTGTCAGGTGAACTGTTCAGAGAAGATGGTCGGTCTCCGGGGCGGGTGCGATGTGGAGCCTTGAACCTGCTTTATACAGGTGGGTGCCGCAGCCTGCCGCGGGACACGTCCCACGCGGAGCAGCTCCCGGCTCAATGAGTGAAGGCTCAAGACCACACCAAACACGCCGTGGTCCCGGAACCGACCGAAGCCGCAGACTACCACGTTCGGCAGCAGCGCTGCAATGCAGGGCGAGCACCGACGAGCGTTGCAAGCGTTTGCATCTCGATGGGTGGGGGCATCAGGGAGAACTCGGGCACGGGGACCGGTAGGCTCGCCTCACCGTGGGCGGGCACGCGCGGTGGCCAAGTCTGCACGGGCGCCTGCATGACACGTTTGCGTGGCGACAGCAGATGGCGCACGAGAATCCACTGAACGAAACGAGACCCTCGCGGATCAGGGACAGCGAGGTTGTCGACAACCTGACACCAGGAAGGGCGGAGGATCCGCGGGACCCAAAGATGGACTTTTTGCGGTCGAGGAGGGGGACAGGGCGTCATGAACCCTGTATACTGGTGGCGGGTTTGGACCGACATGTAATCTCTGGGCACTGCGCCAGCTGGCCAGTGACAGGCGGAACCTTACGTCACCTCCAGCCATCGCACATGATGCACGAAAGGGCGCGACATGATCGTTGAACGTTTTTTCACTCCGGAGCTCGCCCAGGTCGCCTATGCGGTTGGCGATCAGGCGGTTGGGAAAGTCGCGCTGATCGACCCGCGTCGTGATGTGGGCCAGTATGTCGAATGGGCCCGGAAGCGGAATGTGTCCATCGTGGCGATCCTGGAGACGCACGTGCATGCGGATTTCGTATCTGGCGCCGCCGAGCTTGCGTGCGCGACCGGGGCGCGCGTGTACACCAGCCGGTTGGGCAGACAGGCGTTCGAGCACGTACCAGTCGATGACGGCTGGACACTCGATATTGGCGCCATGCGGCTGACCGCCTTGCACACACCGGGCCACACCCCCGAACACATGTCATGGCTGGCCGAAGACACCAGGTATCCGGACGCGGTCCAGGTGCTGTTCAGCGGCGATGCGCTCTTCGTCGGCGACGTGGGACGGCCCGATCTGCTCGGCGAGGGGCAGACTGATGCGCTGGTGCGGGATTTGTTCAACACGGTCGACACCGTCTTCCGGAACCTGCCGGACGATACGATGGTGTATCCGGGTCACACGGCGGGCTCGTCCTGCGGCAAGAACATTGGCAGCGATCCGCATACCACGATCGGTCGCGAGAAGGCGATGAACTATGCCTTTCGCCCGCGAACACTGGCGGCCTTCACCGATGCCGTGATGCGCGACATGCCGGATCCTCCCGCCTACTACCCGGTGCTGAAAAAGATGAACACGATCGGCGCGAGGTCGCTGGCCTCGCTTCCGGGAATGCGTTCGATGTCGCCCGATGCCCTGGAGGATCATGTCGCGTCGGGGGCGTTGCTGGTCGATGTGCGATCGCCACAGCAGTTCGCGGCGGGGCACATTCCGGGATCGGTGTTCGTTGGGGTGGGGCCGAGCTTCACGACGTGGATGGGATGGCTGGCGCCGTACGAGCGGGATGTGGCGCTGGTCGCCGATGACGAGACGCAGGCGAAGCGGGCGTTGACGATGCTGCACCGGATCGGCATTGATCGGGTGGCTGGATACCATGCGGGAGTGCGGGCATGGCGGGAAAGCGGTCGTTCGATCGCCACGCTCGAGATAACCACGCCCGAGGAATTGATGGAAGCGCAGGGGCAAAGCACCGATCCGGTCATTCTCGATGTTCGCAACGACAGCGAGTTTGAGATCGGGCACGTCGACGGGGCGATGCATCAGTTCCTCGGCAAGATCGCGCGGGGCGCGATGCCGGAGCTTGACCGGTCCGAGGAAATTGTCCTGATGTGCGCCTCGGGGTATCGCTCCACCGTGGCGGCGTCGCTGTTGAAGGCGAACGGGTTTGAAAACCTGCGGAACATGACCGGCGGGATGAACGCCTGGCAAGAGCGCAAGGCCGGGATTCGCTCGATCGCATCGTAGCGTCCTGCGCACATGTTGGTCGCGGGCAAATCCAGAATATCGAGCCCTCCGATACGCTCGGACCGAGGCTACGGATCGTTGGTGACCTCCGGGTTGGCGGCAATGATCGCTTCCGCCACCTCCCAAAGGCGAGAGAGACTCGCTTCGACCTGGTCGCCGCGGAGCTTTAGGTCGGCGAAGGAAACAATGCCGACATCGGCGAGAAGCTCCCGGAAGCCTGGCTCGAACCGCGTTTCCATTTCTGGCGCGTCAAGGTGGAACACGTTCTGGCAGCGGGCCCATGTGGCGACAATCCAGAAAATGGCCTCCCGATGGTCGCCGTTCGCGATCAGCTCCCTGCTTCCATCGATCGCGATCGGGCGCGCCGCCTTGCTGATATCCGAGGCGAAGAAAACTGGCGTCCCGATCACCTCTGTGGCTACGTCGAATGCCTCCGCGAGGGCGTCCAGGTGGCGCCCGGCGCGTTCCGGGCTCATGCTGGCGCAGCCCAGCTGTTCAAGCAGGGTCTCGTAAAACGGTGGATAGCCGTATCCGGCAAGCAGGTCGCGCGCCGCCAGGTACCGCTTCCGCACGGTTGGGTTGCGCAAACCCGCCACCAGCAGCACATGCGTGGTGAGCCCGGTCCCAAACAGCCAGGACGTGACCTGATCGTGAAACGGGCGCTCCTCCTTCACCGACCTGAGCGCGTTCAGCAGCCTGCCCCTGACACTTTCGCATCGCTTGTTTACCCATCGGCGCCTGGCGAACTCCCCCGCCACGATCTGTTGGATCCTGCCCAGCTTGCCGGTCGGGTCGGTGATGATCTCCGGACTCCGCAGGCTGCCGGCAAGGCTGTGATCGCCCAGGACGCGCTCAACCGGGTGGACCTGATCCCATGGCAGCCAGGTCACGTCGAACAGGACGTTCCGGTAGACGAACTTGCCGAGCTTGAGCGGCGGATCAGGATCGTCCACGACCACCATGACATCGATGTCGGACGTCGATTGCAGGGGTGAGTTGTCAGGGAGCCAGACCGCCGAGCCATGGTAAAACGCGCCCCGGAAACCGGGTATCGCTCCCGCCTCCGCAGTTACCCACTGGCGGACGATGTCCTTCGCGTGTTTGACGATCACAGGCGCCTCGCGTTTGACTGAAACTCCAACCCACGTTCAATGTCCATTATGAATCAGTGGCGCGAAGCAGGCACACCAGCGCGGGAGCTGGCCGATTCTTCGCGCGGGCTTCCGCCCGTTGGGGGACTTGTGCGAAATAAGAAATTAGTCTAAGCTAAAATAGCTGAGGCTAAATTCCGGGCCCCGGTTGCCTGCCGGCCGGGTCGCATGTGGGGCAATTGGCTTGATGGGAGCGCGATGACACTCAACAAAAAAGGTTCCAGTGAAGAAAGCGCCGCGGTCCGTGCCGCGTTACGACGATACGCCGTTGATCGTCGCACGATGTGGCAAGCCGGACTGGGCGCCGTGGCGCTTGCGGGCGGCAGTGCCCTGGCCAGCGGCGCGACCGCCGCGAAACAGGACGGGACGGGCACGGCGGAAGCGACACCAGGCGCGCACGCGGTTCACAGCGCGGATGCGGCGGGCAGTGGTCACTCGATGCACATGCCGGGGTTCGAAGGGCAGATCGACCACGAGGCCAACGGTTTCAACCCGACTGACATGCTCACCGACTTCGACTGGGGCGAGGAATCAACCCTCGACGACGGCACGACGCTGCGGGAATATGACATCGTCGCCCTGAACAAGGACATCGAGGTTTTGCCCGGTACGTACTATCCGGCATGGACGTACAACGGCCGGGTTCCCGGACCCACGCTTCGCTGCCGCGAAGGGGACAAGCTGCGCATCACCTTCACCAATGGCAGCAATCATCCCCACAGCATGCACTTTCACGGGATACATCCCGGAAACATGGACGGCGTGTTCGATGCGGCGTCCGGCCTGATAGCTCCAGGCGAGTCATTTGTGTACGAGTTCGATGCCGAACCATTTGGCGTGCATCTCTATCATTGTCACGCGTTCCCGCTGGCGGACCACATCTCCAAGGGTCTCTATGGAATTTTCATTGTGGATCCCGCCGATCCCTGGGACGAGGTGGACCATGAGTTCATGATGGTGATGGCGGGGTTCGATCTCGACTTCGATCAGGAAAACGACATCTACATGGTGAACACAATCCCGTTCCACTATGACCTCGGGCGGAATCCGATCAGGATACGAGTCGGAGAAACGGTGAGGATTTTCCTTGCCAACCTGCTGGAATATGACCCGATCAACTCGTTACATCTGCACGCCAACTTTTTCAACTACTATCCAACCGGCACCAGTCGCGCCCCGTCCGAGTTTACGGACACGATCTCGCAGATGCAGGGGCAGCGCGGCATGCTGGAGTTCTCGTACAAGTATCCGGGAAACTACATGTTCCACGCCCACAAGACGGAGTTTGCCGAGCTTGGCTGGACCGGCGTGATCGTGGTGGAGGAGTAACCATGGCAACGACCTCATCCACAACGCGGGCGTCGAAGTCGCCTATGCCAGCCTGGCTGAAGGGCGTGTTCCTGGTCGGTCCGCTGCTTCTACTGGCTGGAGTGATCGCGCTGTTTCTTCTGACGGACGGGGCGGGACTGGACGTCGAGCCGGCGGCTCCGGTCGAGTCGGTGCTGATCGAAGGCACGACGCTCGAACCGGGCCAAATCCGGATCGATGTCCGCAACACCAGCCCCGAAGACATCACCTTCAGCTATGTGAACATCAACGACGCGATCTGGCCGTTCCGCATGGAGCCCGACAAGACACTTGGTCGATTGGACGACGCGACCCTGATCCTCGACTATCCGTGGATCGAGGCGCAGGCGTACACGATCACCATGTTCACCGAGAATTCGGTGCCATTCACCACCACGATCGATGTCGCGACCGAAACGGAATCGACCACGGGCGCCACCATCGGTAGCCTGACGCTGATCGGCCTGTATGTTGGCGTGATCCCGGTCGTGCTCGGCATGCTCTGGCTCCCGGTGCTCCATACAATCGGTGACCGGACGATGCGATTCCTGATGGCGGCGACGGTCGGATTGCTAGTGTTCCTCGGTGTCGACGCGTTTTTCGAGTCGTTTGAGCTGGCGCAGGAGCTGACCGGCGCGTTCCAGGGTGTGGGTGTGATGGCGATCGGGCTTGCCGGGTCGTTCGCGCTGCTGGATGCAATCAGCCGGAAGCAGCTGACCGCCGATCTCACCGGTGACGAGCGGCGCAGCAGGTTCGCGTCGATGGTGGCGGTCGGCATGGGACTCCACAACCTGGGAGAGGGCCTGGCGATCGGCGCGGCGTTTGCGTTGGGGGAGGCGGCGCTGGGGACTTTTCTGGTGATCGGTTTCATTATCCAGAACATCACCGAAGGGCTCGGTGTGGTCGTGCCGCTGGCGAAGCAGCGGACCGGTTACGGATTCCTGGCGGTCCTGGCGCTGGTGGCCGGTGGACCGGCGATCATCGGTGCGTGGATCGGCGGGTTGGCGATCGATCCGGTCTGGTCGATGTTGTTCCTCGCGATCGGCGCCGGGGCGGTCTTTCAGGTGGCGTGGCAGATCGGCAGGGAGCTGGTCTGGAATGACCGTGAGGAGCGCGCGCCCATGCCGATCACCGCATTCAGCGGCCTGATGACAGGCATGCTTGTCCTGTACGTCACGGGCCTGATCATCAAATAGGCGCGTCAAGCATTCACATTCGTATTCTGAAAAGTCTGACAGGAGTTCCATGAGCCACGAGCGACCATCATATTCCGGAAGACATCGATTCACCCGCCGTACGTTCGTGCGGGCAGCCGTCGGATCGATCGGTGTCGCGTCGACAGGACTGCTTTCGGCGTGTGGATCCATGGGTTCCGCAAGCGACAAGGGCAAGGATTTCGTCATCGAGATGAACGACGAGATGGTGTTCGATCCCAACCCGGCGACGATATCGGTCGGGACGACCATCACGTTCACCAACGCCAGCAGCGGCTTCGTCCACACGGCGACCTGTGACCCGGCGCTCGCCGCGGACCCCACGGGGGTGGTGCTTCCTGACGGCGCGGCGGCGTGGAACTCCGGCAACATCCAGCCAGGAGAATCGTGGTCGATGCGATTCGAAACACCCGGTGAATATCACTACGTCTGCTTGCCGCACGAGCTGGCGGGAATGACTGGTACGTTCATTGTTGAAGACGATTAACGTTCAACAATCGGATGGGCTGACGCCACCGGGCCAGGGTAGCCCGGTCGAGTAATGGACTTGAGAGAAGCATCGAAAATGATCACGATACGCGCAGGACGCCGACCGAATGCCGGAAACTTCCCGTGATTGAGGCAGGCAATGTCCAGCGCATCATCAGCCGAGCACCATCGACCGGGGCCGACCTTGTTCCCAGGGCAGGTGCGGGTGGTTTCATCACTGCCACTTCCGCTGACGCCGCTGCTCGGACGTGATGATGATGTAGCGGCAATCCGGCAGATGCTCGATGCTGATGATATGCCGTTTGTGTCCCTACTGGGACCGGGAGGGATCGGCAAGACCCGGCTTGCCCTTGAAGTCGCCAGACAGATGGAACAGGATTTCGCCCACGGTGCGGTCTTCGTGTCGCTGGCGTCGATCCGGGATGCGGGCCATATCGTGCCGTCAGTTGCCGAAGCGCTGGGCATACGCGAGGACGCGACTCGCCCGATTGGCGACGTGGTGTTGTCCGCTCTTCGTGACCGGCACATGCTGCTGGTGCTCGACAACCTGGAGCATCTCATCGAAGGCGTGGTTGGCTGGGTGGATGAGGTGCTGGCGAACTGCCCGCGACTGACCTTGCTGGTCACCAGCCGGGTCGCGCTGGGTTTCGCCGGTGAGCATCGATTCCACGTGCCGCCATTGCCGCTTCCTGACCGTGGCGCGAAGTCTACCGTTGACGTAATCGCGGAAAACGCGTCTGTGTCGTTGTTCTCCCAGCGTGCGCGGGCAATCAGGTCCGACTTCCGGCTCACAGCGGAAAACGCGAGAGCCGTGTCCGAGATCTGCCTGCGACTGGATGGCGTGCCGCTGGCGATCGAGCTTGCGGCGGCGCGGATCAATGTGTTGACACCAACCGCGCTGCTTGATCGCCTCACGCATCAGCTCGATGTGTTGGTCGGTGGTGGACGTCATCTGCCCTCGCGACATCAAACCATGTCGAATGCGGTTGCCTGGAGCTACGATCTGCTGCCCGAAGCTGAACAGCGGTTGTTTCGCCGTCTGTCCGTCTTCGTGGGCGGATTCTCCCTGGATGCGGCAGAGGCGATGGGCGGATTTGAAGAAGATGTCGATGTGCCGGTGCTGGACCTGGTGGCGTCACTGGTCGATCACAGCCTGATTCGCCAGATAGGGGGTGTGCGAGACGAGACGCGGTTCACGATGCTGGAGCCGATCCGGGAATTCGGGCTCGAACGCCTGCGGGCGCACGGCGAGGAATCCACGGCTCGTGATGCCCACGCAGCCTGGTATCTTCGCGTTGGCGCCGACGCAGAGCGGGGCGTGCTAGACGCTGATCAGGTAATGTGGTTGGATCGTCTTGAAGCCGAGCACGACAACATGCGATCGGTGTTCACATGGTTGTTCGAACAGGAGCGGGTTGATGACGCCGCTTGCCTGGCGGTTGACACGGCGCATTTTCGCTCCGTTCGGGGCCACAACCGGGAGTACCGGCCGTATCTCGCGCGGCTTTTGGAGCACCCACTTCTTGCCCATCCCACGTCCGCTCGAGGCAAGGGGCTTCTCGCATATGGACGCATCGCGTTGGGCATGGGCGATGTTGATGAGTCGTATTTGGCAGTTCAGGAGGCGTTGTCCATCTTTCGTGAGAGTGGAGAACACAGGCTCCAGGCATATGCTTTGGGTACGCTGGGTCTTGCGTCGAAGGCCCGGAATGACCTCACCGCCGCGACGGCTAGATTCGAGGAGAGCGTCGCTCTTGGCCGGGAACTGGAGTCTGCTCGCGTCATCAGCGTCGGGCTTGGCAATCTCGGGGATATTGCATGGGCCCAGGGACGCATGGACGAAGCCACATCGTTGATCGAAGAGAGCCTGCAGGTCGCCCGTGCCAGTAACGATGCTTTTCTTGTTGCGCATGGCGTCGGAACGCTTGGCACCTACGCATTCAATCGCGGTGATTATGATCAGGCGGAACTACTGTATCAGGAGCGGATGGACCTGATAATCGCGCTAGATGACAAGCGTGATCTCCCAGCCGCGTACATTTCGCTCGCGGAAATCGCGCGCATCCGTGGAGACCTTGAGACGGCAAGCGCTCACCTTGAGAACGCGCGGGAAGTGGCACGAGAAATCGGTGACCCCGAGCAGGTAGCCTTCACGTTGATGGCAATTGGAAACCTGGCCAGCCTGCGAGAGGAGCATGCCGCTGCCGCGAAGGCGTTGAGACAGGGCATCACAGTGTTGCGGGCTCGGGGCGCGCAGTCCAATGTTGCCGACGGCCTGGATTCGTTCGCCGCCGTTGCCGTGAGAGCCGGAGACATGGAGCGTGCGGCGAGATTCATTGGAGCGGTCGATGCCACACTCAGCCGCATTGGCATTCCCAGAGTGGAGGGATTGCCACAGCGGGAACACCGGGAGCGGCGATCAGTTGTGCACAGCGCGCTTGGTGAATTCGCGTTCATGACATCTTATGAGGCAGGCTGGGCGCTGACACTCGACGCAGCTGTCAACGAAGCGCTGGCCTACGTGCCATCAGGGAGTCCACCTCAGGCAGATTCGGGTTCGGAGGATTTGCCCGCTGCCGCCAGGACGTTGACATCGCGCGAGCTGGAAGTCCTGAAACTGATGGCGGACGGCCTGACCAACCAGCAGATCGCCGACGCGTTCTTCATCAGCCCGCGCACGGCGGCGAATCATGCCGCGAACATCCTCGGCAAGCTCGGTCTTACCTCCCGGACGGGCGTGGTCGCCTACGCCATCCGCAACGGGCTCGCCTGAACTCCTCTCAACTCCAACCCCAACCCATGCGGTAAGTACTTTGTGCAATTCGCGCACGCCTCGAGCTTTTCGCGATTCCGTACATCTGCCGATGTGCGCTCCCGCATGGCGGCGCATGATGCTGGCATGGTCGTCGAATGGCGATCACGGCCCGGCAACGGATCCGGTGGTGAGTTACGAGAGGAGTCGCGTCATGGCATGTTCACTGGCTATCCGCACCGACCGGCACGCCGATCGGCTACAGAGGGAGCGCACCGAGATGTTTGGAACGTCAATTCGTACAAGAAGCAGGCTGAGTATTGCGCTGGTGGGTGTCGCGCTGGCGTTGTCGACTAGCGAGGGCATCGTGGCGGAAACGCTCAGACCGAATGTGGACAATGGTGGATCAGGCGGCGGGTCTGGAGTTGACGCCTCGACCTGGCCAAACTTTGACTCCACCAGCATCGTCGTTCAGCAGCCAGCCACCGTCGCGGAGCAGGAGTCGCCATCGGTCTCCACGCGGACTACAAGCGATCGATCCATTGCGCTGATCGAAAGCAAGGAAGCTCCGGTCGATGTCGCCACAACAGCGTCTGTTGATGGGGCATGGTATGCGTCAGCTGCCCACCAGAACCAGCAGTCGATCCTGCGGGTGGAGGAAAAAGAAGCGCCGGTCGTGGCGAACCAGGAGTCGCAAGCGGACTTCGCGCTGACACAAAATGGTCGGTCTATCACCTTGATCGAGAGCAAGGAAGCGCCGGTCGAGGTTGCCCAGTCCGCGGTGGAAGGCGGTTACTTCGCCATCGTGGACGAACAGGGAAACGCTGTGGTCCCTGAGCTGGTAGCAGCCGGTTCCACCGAACGGATGGCCTCGGCAGGCTCAGCGTCCCCAAGAATGATCTGTGTGGCGTGCGCAACATTCCGGTGATGAACGCACAAGCCAATACTCGTTGAGAACCCCGACACTCGAACGGTCGGGGTTCTCGCCATGTTACGCCTGGAATCCGAGTATCGAGATCAGTGCCCCACACCCTGATAACGATTGATGCCAATGCGCCAGAGGAATGACGTCACCGCCACCACGATCGCGGTCGCCAGGGGCGAGCAGTACCCCAGCCACTTCATGGATGAATCCTTGTCCAGCAGCACGAGCGCCGGAAAATAGGTGATGAAGGCATAGGGAATGACGACGGTGATCAGCCCTCGAATCAGCACGTTGTAAATATCGAGGGGGAACTTGGCGAAGTCGATCATGGTGGAAAACAACGTAGGGATCGCGCTTTGGGCGGACGGTTCCCAAAAGGCGATCATGTTCACCAGGAAATTGATCGCGCCGATCATGATGGCACTGCTGGTGAGGATCATCGCCAGGAACAGCGCCTTCCAGATTGTCCAGTCGAGCTCGACGCGGCTGCTCGCCATCGAGAACACGACGATGCCGAGCCCAAGCTGGCCAAGCCCATGCAGGCTGGCAATGCGGGTGGCGGTTTGCAGCGACGGCGGGAGAGGCCGTACCAACAGGCGGTCGAACTCCCCCGAATTGACCAGCGCCCGCAGCGCCCAGGGGCCGTCGCACAGCAGCTCGGTGACGCCTTTGGGGATCAGCGCCAGCGCATACAGCAGGGCGATCTCCCAGACCGTCCAGCCTTCGACTTCCGGGATTTGGCTGAACAGCGCCGAGATGAAGACGAGACCGCTGACATGCATCAGGGCGGACCCGACGATCCCGATCCAGAAATCAGTGTTGTACTCAATCGCGGTTCGCAGCTGAAGCAGCTGCAAGCGAACATAGAACCGGATCAGCAACCCGATTGAGGGGCGTGATGGCGCGTGACGATCAGCGGGCATGGCTGTCACCCTCCCTGGATTTCAACGGCACGAAACGCCCGAATCCAGGCCTTGTCGGTGAACCACCAGAGGAGCGCCAGCCAGCCGACCTGCAATCCCAGGAAGCCGAGCATCGCCAGGCCGCTGGTACCGCCCAGATAAATCGATACCGGAGTCGCGACAATGCCGCGCAGGGGAAGGATTTCCGTGATGACCCGGAGCCAGCCGGGCAGCAGCGCCAGTGGCACGAGCGTTCCCGACAGGATCGCAATCACCGATTGCTGCGCCCACATCAACCCGACCCCTTGCAGGGTCCAGAAGGTGAGCAGCGAGATCAGGAAGATCACCAGCACCTTGGTTACGAATCCCAGCAGCACGCTGATGATGAACACCATCGACACGAGCGAGCTTTCGGGCGGCTCGATATCGAAAAAGAGCAGGCCCAACCCGATCGCGATGCCGAAGCTGATGAATCCCTCCACGATTCCGTTCCCGACTGCAATGGCGAGCTGCGTTGTGCGGTAGTTGAGCGGCCGGATCATGTCGATCACGATCTCGCCGGTGCGAATCCGCGCCATCATGCCGCTGCCCACCCGCCAGCCGACGAGCGCGTTGATCGCATAGGCGAGCAGGATGTAGGTGCGCATCTCGTCCAGTGAATACCCGGCGATGCGCTCGCGACCTTCGTAGGCCGATCCCCAGAACGAAAAGAGAATGCCGATCCAGAGAAAGAGGATCAGGACCGTGAACACTGCCGTGCCACGATAGGCGAGCGTCTGCTGCAGGGCGATCCGGGCGATGGCGATGTAGCGCTGCGCCGGATGCCGGCCTTTGCCCGCGGCGGCAACCTGGCTCATGCTTCACCGCCGTGGACGTCGTCAAAGCGCAATGTGCCTTCATAGAGGTTGCGGATGATCGATTCGGCGGTCGGTTCCTCGATGCTGATATCGGTCATCGGCACGCGCGTAGCGAGGTCGCGGATCAGCTCGCCCGATGTGACGATGCGACCGTCGTAGGTGATCGTGAGCGCCGTGTCCGACGGTTGATCGACCGTCACACCGGTTCGCCGTGAGAGCGCGTCGGCGGCGTCGATGCTCGCCTTCGGTGTCGGATCGGAGAGGGTCAGGTTCAGGGTGCGCTCCCAGCCAAACCGGTTGGTGATCTCGCTGAGCGCGCCGTCGTAGACGATCCTGCCCTTGTCGATCATGATCATCCGGTCGCAGAGCTCCTCGATGTCGCCCAGGTCGTGGGAGGTCAGCATCACGGTGAGCCCGCGCTCGCGATGCATGGCGCGAATGAACTCGCGGAATCGTGCCTTGACGGCGACGTCGAGGCCGATGCTGGGCTCGTCCAGATAGAGGATCGGTGGGGAATGCACCAGCGAGGCGGCGAGGTCGCAGCGCATGCGCTGACCCAGCGAAAGCTGCCGGGCAGGCACATTCAGGAGCGGTTGCAGATCGAGTACCTCAACCAGGTTGTCGAATGTGCGGGAGAACGTGACGGTGTCGAGCTGGTAAATGTCCCCCAGCAGGCGAAACGATTCCTGCACGGGGATATCCCACCAAAGCTGCGTGCGCTGCCCGAAAACGACACCCATGTTGAATGCGTTTTCGATCCGATGCCGCCAGGGCGAGATGCCGCGAACCTCAACTTCGCCTTCGCTGGGCACGAGGATGCCGGTGAGCAGCTTCACCGTGGTCGACTTTCCCGCGCCATTGGGACCGACATAGGCGACGCTCTCCCCCGGCTGGATGCTCAGGTCGATGTTGTCCACCGCGGTCATGGTTGTGTAGTGAGGTTTGAAGAGATGGACGACAGCGCCCCTGAGCCCGGATGACCTGCTGGCGCGCTTGAAGCGCTTGGTCAGTCCGGTGGCGCGAATGATCGGCTCGTTGGAAACGTCGGTCACGAGAACAGTTCCTCCAGCGGCACGGGCATCGTCGTGTGGAAGTGCATCGTAGCACGGCGCTTCATCGTGGTCGTCACGGCATGCCACGTGTCGCGTTGGCGTATCGCTCCGCCATCGACATCATCAATCACTTGTGTTGAATTCGTCGAGATGCTGGTGATAAAGGATATCGCCGCGATGAAGACCGCTCCTCCAACCCGGCTTATCCGGGAATCTTCCTGCTTCGTGCTCACCATGCGACACTGCGTCGTGAGCGCACGGCTCGTGAGAGCCCGCAATGCAAACTGGGAGAAACTGATGACGGCAGATGCGATCTGGACACAGGGCGGAACGCTCGTGCAGGACTGGTTTGCGATCGATGAGCCGTTTCCGGGTGTGTTTCGCATCCAGGAGCCACTGCACCAGGAAAACGTCAAGTCATTTCTTGTGGTGGGTGCGGAGCGCGCCGCGCTGATCGACACCGGCATGGGCGTTGGCGACATTCGCGCGGTAGTCGAATCGATCACGTCGTTGCCGGTGGTGGTGATCAACAGCCATGCGCACTGGGACCACATCGGGGGCAACAGGCAGTTCGACGAAATCTGGATTCACGAGGCCGAGGCGGATGGTCTGGTCAACGGCGTTCCGAACGATGTGCTTGCGCCATGGTTCCAGCCGGAGCGCCTCAGGGGGCCACTGCCCGATGGCGTAGCCGCCGATTCGCTCAGCTATCCGCCGGCACCCGCGACCGGAACGCTCGAAGGTGGCGAGGAGATCGACCTGGGAGACCGCTCGCTGGAAGTGATTCATTGCCCGGGTCACTCCCCTGGAGGCATATCTCTGTGGGACGAGCGGAATCGCGTGCTGTTCACCACAGACGTGGCGTATCCCTGCACGCTGTATGTCTACAACCGTGAGGATTTGTCCATTTACCTGGACACCTTCGAGCGGTTGACATCACTGGACCCGGCGCCCCTGGCAGTGTACGGATCCCATTGCGATGTCGAAATGCCAGTGGGAATGCTGGTGGCGCAGCGGGACGCGATCGCGGCAATCGTCAATGGGCGGGAGCCAACGCTGACACGCGCCAATGGGATCCTGCGATGAGAGTTTGACGGTTTCGAGCTGGAGCTGAAGTAGGAATTGACCGTGTGTCGGTCCCGCGGATAGGTGCCTCAGGACGTAACGCTTGGCGGATGGACTGACACAATGCTGATTCTGCACCGCCATCGTCACGCAATGCTGGCCATCGCGATGAGCGCAGCCGCGAGTGTCTCCAGATCGTCCACGTTGACGAACGAGATTTCCCAGAGCGTCCTGCCGGTGGCGGACCCCCACACGATCGTCTGCGCATTCCCGACCGCTTCGCTGGCGAGCTGCTCGAAATGGGCGAACGGCACGGCGTTGGCTGGATCCAGGTTCCAGGAGATCAGCCGGAACGGCGGTGTCTCAACACCATCGTCCACGATTTGCTGAATGGTTCCCGCCATCGAATAGCCGCTTGCCAATATGGTCGCCCGGGCGTATCCCACCGGGTATTCGGCGCTCTTGTACTGGACACCGAGCGGCATCGATGCGGCGTAATCCGGAAGTTGCCGGGCGTCGGTGATGAGCGTCGCCTGGGCGTCGCCGATCTGGATCGGGAGCGACTGGACCACTTCCGGCTCGCTGTTGACGACCCGCTGCAGGTCATACGGCACGTCGCCGCCCTGTGGGATGTACGCTTCGGCGTTGTAGAAGGCGATCTGCTCGTCAACGAACGCCTTGCTTCGACCGAAGAACCAGCGAAAATACGGTTCCACATACACAAGCCGGACGACATCGTTGCGGGTGGGCGCGTTGTCGAACTCCTGGATATACGAAACTTCGTACACGTTGGAATAGGCGACACCATTGACCGGCCAGGTCCAGGTGACGATGGAAGCGCCAGTTGCCGTGGCGGGATGCGGACCCTTCGGGTGCCAGTTGTCCTGATACCAGCCGATCACGACATGCCGCGGAATGATCTCCTGCCCATCCGGGTGGAGGCGCGCATAGAACTCGTACAACGCCGGGAGATGCGTTTGCGCCTCCATCACGGAGAGTTCTTCGGCGGCGATCATTGCCGAGGTCCTGCCCTGGTTGCTTTGGGATCGTGTGCCTGGCGGCAGGATCAAGCCGCCCGCAAGGGCCAACGTGCCGGCCATGAGCGCTCGTCGATCCAGGCGGGTTGAGACTGTCATAATGGACTCCCTTCAGGCAAAAGATGTTGGGTTTGTCCGCAATGCGCTTGACATTCTGTTGTCTCGTCTGGCTCCATGGTAGCGAGTTCCGACCGGAAAGGAAACCATGGGCGATATCGCGTTTCTGGTTTGCTCGTGTCCGGATCCCTGACAATGGTCCGAAGTGTCTCGAATGAGCATGTACTGGTGGAACAGTATGATGTTCAACGCGAGAACTGGATGTAGGCGCGACTCGCTCCGGCGACATCGTTGCGGCCGGGTGCGTCGCATGCAGTATGGGAATTGCGGGAGAAATGCGCATGACACCGAAACAGGACTACAACCAGCTGGCCGCAGCGTATGGTCGAAACCGCAACCTGCATCCGATGGTCCTGGAGCAGCTCATCATCATTGGCGAGTTGGGACCAGACTCGCGGGTGCTGGAGATTGGTTGCGGTACCGGAAACTACATCAGGGCGATAGCCGCCGCAACCGGAGCGATCAGCACAGGCGTTGATCCGAGCCGGGAGATGCTGCGGATCGCCGCCAGCAATCACGGATTGCCGAAACACCGGCGAAAGCCAGGCGAAGCGGAAGTGACGTTCATCCGGGGCACGACCGAGGACGTGCCGATGTCGGGCAACCAGTTCGACCTGCTGTACTCCGTCGATGTGATCCACCACGTACAAAACCGTGTCGATGCGGCATCGGAGATGTTCCGGTTGCTGAAACCGGGCGGAGTGGCGGCAATCGTGACGGAGAGTGAGGATGATCTCCGGCATCGAACACCGAACGTACCGTATTTCCCGGACATCATGGACGTGGAGCTGGACAGGTATCCCGCGCTCGATGTAATCAGGCGGGAGCTGGCCGATGCCGGTCTTGCACTCGAGTCGTCGATTCCGGTGTCGATGCCATACGAAGTCAACGATCTACGACCATTCCGGGACAAGGCATTTTCGTCACTCCACCTGATCCCGGATGAGGCATTCGCTTCGGGAATTGCCCGGATGGAGGAAGACCTTCGCGATGGGCCGATCCGGGGCAACCGGCGCTACACGATGGTGATCGCACGTCGTCCCGCGTGACGGGTTGGGAGATACCGAACATCGCGGTATCCCCCGGACCCCTGGGCTTCAGGCGGCGAGCAGCATCGCGGCTTCGTCGCTGGCGTCTGGATCCTCCTCAGCGGCGATGACGTCGACCTGCACCGCTCGCGCAACCGTTCGGGCGTTGTATTCGGCGATAGCGGCATCCCACTCGCCGCCGCAGGTGATCAGCGTGAGGGATGGTTCATCGGTGGGACCAACGACCTCCGGGTCAGGAGCGGCCAGATTGCTCTCCTGCCGGACCCACTGCACCTCGTAGACGTAGATCATTCCGTCTTCACCGGTGACCTCGATGCGGTCGCCTTCTTCGAGCGTGTCCAGCGCGAAGAACGGGCCTTCCGGCACATTCCACCAGTTCAGGTGGCCGGCGATAACCAGGTTGTTGGACTCCCCGAGGCGGGCGGTTTCCTTGTACCAGCTGACGACATTCGGGCCGGTGGGAGGCTGCATGACGCCATCGACGATTTCCAGCACTTCGACATCGTGATTGACGTTGGCGGCGTTGATCACGAGTTTCTCAGGCACCGCACCGCGCAGGCATTCCTCGTCAGCCGGTGGGGTGCCTTCGGCCCCCGCGGTTGACTCCGCCGTTGGTTCGGCATCGTCGGGCGCCTGGAGGAACGGCGGCAGCCCTTCCTCGCTGGTATCTTCATCGACGAACGCGACCGGGGTGCCATCTGCCGCGTCTTCATTCAGGCAGCTGATCTCGTAGAACTGCTCCGCGGCTTCGATTGGGTCCACGGGCGTTCCATCCACACCCACGATCGGCGTTTCGTCCGGCTCGGGGGTCTGTTGCATGCTCGGGAAGAGCATGTCGCCGGCCGGTCCGACGCCGGTGTTCGGATACTTGCCCGGCACCTTGCCCGGCACCTCCGGCGTGGTCGACGTGTCGACCTTGCAGTTGTAGACCTTGATCACGGTTCCCTGGCCGGCATCCACCCAGGCGTTGCCTTCGCCATCGACCTTGGTCGAAGTGATCTTGCATGGCTCGTGACTGATCTCGTCGAGACTGTAGGCGCCTTCCTCCAGGTTGTTCCAGGTGTATTGACCACCAGCATTGGTGTCGCCGACCCCCTTGCTGGCGTTCCCGTCGACCTGGAAGAGCTCGAACGAGGCGCCGAACTCGTAGACCTGGCAGTCGACCTCGCTCATGAATGTCTCGGTCGAGCAACTGTACTTGTACAGCGTGATCCAGCCGAATTCCGGATCGGGCACGTTGTACCAGTGGCAAATGATGCTATCGCCGCCGGCTACATCCACGTTGAGCACGCTGCCCCAATTGAGCGGCATCGGGTGGACCTTCGGGATGTCTGTGCCGACGCAATCCCAGACGAAGACGTACCCGACGTCGGCCGGAACTGTCTCGCTGACCACGTAGCCGCCGGGATCGAGATCGCCGAAGTACACCGCGCCGGGTATCGAGTCACCGGTGTTCGACATCAGGTTTGGCCCAACCGGTTGGTCGAGGGTGAACGGGATGCCATTCTGGGCCTGCGTGCAATCGACTGTGGGATCGGCATTCCAGGCGTTGACGTCGTAGCCTGGCGGGCAATACCACTTGTAGATCGTGATCTCGCCCGGACCCTCCGGGATGTTGAAGAAGTGACATATCCAGTGGAACTCGGCGTAGTCGAGCGCCTTCGACACGCTGTCGTCGGTGACGTCGTACGGTGTCAGGCCCTCTGCGTACGCCGCGCCATCGTCGTAACGAGCGTCGAGCTCGCAGTAGACGACAGGCGGGAAGTAGCCGGGGAGATGCTGTTCGGTGAGTGAATTCTCTCCGGGCTCGGCGCCGTACCACGTCGCGCTTCCGCTGATACCCGTGAGCTTCCACGTCGATCCGGAGCTGTCCTCGTGAGTGAATCCAACGCTGGACATCGGTTCGATGCAGGTGGATTTCCAGGCGTCGAAGGTGCCGGTGTCAGGCTGCGTGCCTTCTGGGCAATACCACTTGTGTACCGTCACTGTGCGGTCACGGTCCGGGAAGTTGAACACCCAGCAAAAGTAATTCGTCACATCGAAGTTGATCGACGCTGAGAAAACGCCACCGGGTGCTTCAACCTGCATTGGGAAGCCGTCGGCAATTGCGCCGTTTTCGTAGCCGGTGAATCCGCACCACCAGACAGGTTCGCCATACCCCGGGGGTATCGTTTCCGTCAGGGTGAATGGTCCCTGCGGTACGTCGTTCCAGGTGGCGCTGCCGTTCATGATGTCCTGCGAGGTCGTGCCCTGGCTGTTTTCAAGGGTGAACTCGATGCCGTTGCCTTCTTCGGTGCAAGTCGTCTGGTAGTAGGTGAGCTCGTCAGGAACCACGCCATCGAGCGCGCCTTCCGGACAGTAGTACTTGTAGACCACGATGCGCGAGTCCTCTTCCGGGATGTTGAACCAGAAGCAGACGTAGCTGGTGTTCGGCACGGAGATGGTACCGTGATACACCCCGCCCGAGGCTTCAACGAGCTGCGGGAAGGCGTCATTGACCTCGCCGTTGTAGTATGCCGTCCAGCCGCACCAGACCACCGGCTCGCCATAGCCGGCCTGCGGCTCTTCGGTGATGGTGAACGGTTCCACTGGTACATCAGCCCACGTTGCCTTGCCGTCGACCGTTTCCTGCGCCTGTGGGCCGTTGCTGGTATCCAGTGTGAAACCCACGCCGTCGCCCTTGGTCGGGCAGGCGTCGAGCCACTCGCCGAGGCTGTGGAAGCCGACCGGCTTGTACTCGCAGTTGTACTTGTAGACCGTGACGGTATTGTCTTCACCGGGGATGTTGAACCAATGGCAGATGATCCGGATCGGGCCGTCCTCGATGCTGCCGGACCAGACACCCTCACCGGCGTCGACCTGCTCGTAGTCCTGCGACCCGATGGCCGGCTGCTCGCCGTTCGATTCGTACTGGTATCTGTAGCACCAGACCTTCGGTGGGCTGTATCCCTCGGGCAGTGCTTCTTGCGCCTCGAACGACCCATCGGGGAGACCGGTCCACTCGACCTTGCCACCAGCGGTGACGCCCGGATAGGCGCCAGCGTCGTTTGTCAGGGTGAACGACGCGCCATCCATCGGCGTGTCACCACACCCCTCAAGGTACGCGTCGAGGTCGTCAGGATAGGAGCTGGCGGGCGGACAAAGGTACTTGTAGATCGTGATCCCGCTGTCGCCGTTGTCGTGCGGGAAGTTGAACCAGTAGCAGACGAGGTGCAAGCCCGGATGCTCGAAGGCGCCGCGAATGCTGTAGTCAGTGGTCTCGGGTGTGAACATCTCCCCATCGACATCGGCGTCGTCCGGCCAGGCGACGTACTGGCAATAGATGACCGGGAAGTCGTATCCCTGGTCGGGCGCTTCCGCCAATATCCAGTTCCCCGTGGGAACGTTGGGCCACTCGGCCTTGCCACTGGAGTCGGTGGTCACCGGCATGGATACCTCACCAAGGACGAGGTTGAAACTGACGCCGGTCGTAACATAGTCACAGTTCTCCCGCAGGTAATCGGGATCGGAGTCGCGCGGCACGCCTTCCGGGCAGTACCACTTGTAAAGCGTGATCTGACCGGGATCGTAGTCGGGAATGTTGAAGATGTCGCAATGCAGGCGCATGCCACCGTACTTGAAGTCGCCGGTGAAAGAGCCGGCTGGTGACTGGACCTTGAATGGATCCGTGCCGATCTCGACGCCCTCCGGCCATTCGATCCAGCGGCAGTAGACGACCGGGTCACCGTAGTCATCCGGGATCGTCTCGTGAATCGCCCACTGGCCAGCCGGGATGCCAGACCATTCGGCGTTGCCGTCGCCGTCCGTGGTCATCGGCACCGATTGCTGGCCGTACTCGAGGGTGAAGTCCACGCCATCGGTGTAGCGCTCGCACGATTCCAGCAGGTTGTCGGCGCTCTGCTCGTACGGCGTCGTCACGTCCTCGGTACACCACCACTTGGTGATGTCGAGCCAGTTGGTGTCGAGCTCGAAGTTGAAGACGCCGCAAAAGACCTGCATGTTGTCGTATTTGAACGCGCCCTGGAATATCCCGTCAGGAGAATCGATCAGCCGCGATGATTCGTCGGCGTCCGCGACGCCCGCGGGCCAGTCGGTGTAGAGGCAGTAGACCAGCGGCTCGCCATATCCGTCCGGAATGTCCTCCTGAATGGACCACGGCCCGACCGGCACGCCACTCCATGAGGCATTGCCCTGATCGTCGGTGGTGTCAGGAACGCTGGCGTCGCCGTACTGCAGGGTGAAGGTCACGCCTCCGTGCGGCGCACAATTTTGGGCGAGATCGGACGGATCCGAATCGCGAGAGGTGCCAGGATCACAGGAGTACTTCTGGAGGGTGATCGTGCTGCCTCCGGTGGTGGGGATGTTGTACCAGTTGCAGAAGTAGTGCCATGGCTCTTCCTGCACGTCTGGCGTGGGGATGACGAAGCCATTCGCCGAAGGCACCAGCACCGGGTCGCCATCGCCGGTCCAGCAGAACACCACCGGATCGCCGTAGCCAGCGGGGATTTCCTCGATGAGCTGGAGCTCGCCTTCCTGGCCGATGGTGACATCGTTCCACTGCGTGCCGTTGGCCTGCGTGGTTGTTGGGTGTTCGCCATTGGCATCGACCAGCGAGATCGGGATGTTGAGGTGCTCGCTCTCGCACGGCCCGACATCCTGGTCTTCGCCCTGGTAGTAGCCTTGATCCTGCCCGTACTCGGTACCTGGCTGGCATTCCCATTTGTAGACGGTGACGCTGTTGCCGCCGTCCTCGACCGGTACGTTTAAGATCGCGCAAATCCAGTGGAAGCCGGGCTCAGCCGTCCATTCGATGCTGTTGCCGTTGACGACTTCCCACTGCTCTATCGCGAGCAGACCATTGCCATTGCCATTGTCACTTTGAGAGAGAGGTGCGATGTGACAGAAGACCGTGAGCTCGTACGAAGTTCCTTCGGGGAAGATCTCGGTAAGCGTGTACCCGCCTGGCTCCAGCTCGCCCCAGGTGTGCTCGGAGGCGGACAAGCCAACGATCGTTGACGTCTGCAAGTAGTCGTCGGGGCCACTCAGCGACAAGACCGTGCCTTCTGGGCCTGATTCCTGGCAGGCGTTGGTCCAATCCTGCGCGGTTGGCGATTGCCCCAGGCTCAACTCTGGCGGGCACCAGTACTTCGTGACGGTGATCTTGGCATGTTGAGCGGGGATGTTGTACCAGAAGCATTCCAGCACATATCCGTCCTCAAGGTTCCAGCCAATGAAACTGCCCTCCTGGATCTCCTGTTTGGTCGGTGAGAGACTGTCCTTCTGGTTGGCGGGGTAGGCGAGGCAGAATACGGCGCCGACTTGGTAACCATCCGGCACCTGTTCGACGATCGTGAGAGGGCCGCCTGGAACGCCTTCGAACGTCACTTGACCCTGCTGATCGGTCGCCGTGGTCTCCTTCGGCTGCTGGTCGTCCAGCCACAGCTCGAAGGGCACGCCTGGCATCGGATCCTGGCAGTACTGCCGGAATCCCTGATAGTCCGCGACATCGGGCTCGAACGCCTCGGCTGTCTCACATTTGAACTTGTGGATGATGATGGTACCGCCGCCATCGGTCGGGATGTTGAACCACTTGCAGTAGAGCCACTCGTTGGGGTCGAGCTGCCAGCCGACGCTGGCTTCGTTTTGTATCTCGGTCGGGTTGAGCACCGGGTTCGACTGCCGCGGCACGTAGGAGCTACACCAGACGATCGGCTCGCCATATCCTTCCGGGATTTGCTCGGTTATCGTGTGATATCCGGCGTCGGTCGGTGACCATTCGAACCCGGACGTCACCTGATCGACCGAGTTCTGCCCTTGAGGGTCGGTATGGGTGAATGTGACCGGTTGCTGGTTAGCGGGGCAACCGGCGTCAAGCTCCTGATAGCTCGCCTGGTACCAGTCGGCGCCGGGTGGGCAGTTGAATTTTTCCATTTGCACGCCGGAGGGTTGCTCCTCCGGCTGATTGGGCAGGCATTCGTTGCTAACGGGATTGAGCGTCGTTCCGTCCGGGCAATCCGGTGGGCCGGCTGGCACGCACTGCCCGGTGCCGGAGTCGAGTGTCTGTCCCGGTTGGCACTCCTGCTGCTGATCTTGCCGCTGCAGGTCGGCTGGTTGTCCGTCCTCCTCTGGGACACACTCGCCAGATTGTTCGTCCAGGACAAGTCCTTCGTCGCACTCCTGTTGATCGACCTGCGCCGCGGCGGCATCGGCCGCCTGGAGGGAGATAACAGGCGCCAGGAGGGAAAGCAGGAGTGTCCAGACACCGATCCAAATGACACGACGATCATGACGACGGGTCGATCCACCGGAGAAAGAAGCGCTTGCCACGGTTTCCTCCTATGCGGCGACGTCCAGGGGGTCCGAATGGAACTGGATGAGCCACGCCGCCATGGCGATTGGTCGAACGTTTCGGGGTCCCAGATCTGATGCATTCATTGTGGAGATTCCAGCGTCGAATGTCATCCGCAATTTCTACGTAATCCACACGCCGATTGGCCTGAAAAGGGGTGTACGTACTCATCAAGTTGCTGGAGGAGCCTGGATTCCTCAAGCGCCGAGCCGACCAGCGCGAATCACCGCCATTGCGGGTCGACTCAAGGTTTGCCTCCCGGCGGTGCGTTTCCGGACGCCGGGAAGTTGAACCACTTGCATTGCCACAGGTGGTCGCTCTGCACCCACACCTGGATCGAGTCCTCCGTCTTCGTCGAGGTGACAAGCATGCTCATGTGTCCGGCGGTCGATGTAGTCGCCGCCAGCTCCGGGACCTCACGACAGTAGACCTTCGCGCTTCGATACGGGTTGAACCCGTACCCTGAGATGATGTAGGGACCGTCACCGGGTTCGAGGCTCTGCCATCCGACGCTTCCGCCCGAGCTCCCGTTGGTGCTCTTGATCGGCCAGAACGCGCCACCGGAGCCGACCCCGTTGAGTTCGAAGGCGGCTGTCGGGCCGGAATCGACGCAGACCTGCGAGACATAGGTGAGGGGGAAGTACGTATTGTCGGTCGGGAGGCCACCGGGGCACCAGTAGTTTTCGATCACGATCGCCCCGGCGGGTACGGTCAGGGTCTCCGGGATGAACACGAAGCAGACCAGCAGGCCCGGCGACATGGTCTGCTTCGAAGGATCGAAGCCAGGATCGTTGGAGATCGGAGGGAGAGGAGTATCCGGGCGCTCTTCGCCGATCTGCCACTCCTCATCGGCGGCGCAGGAGAGCAATCCCTCGCCGTAGCCCTCTGGTGGGTGCTGCACGATCGCGATGTCCCCAACCGGCACCCGTTCGAACCGGATCTGACCTGCTTGGTCGGTTTCGTCCCTGGCAAACGCCTGTCCGCTGGCCAGAACCTCGATCCCTGTTCCGGACAGTGGCTCCCGGCACAACCTCGCCAGCTCGTCGAGCGATGTCGAACCTGGGTCGAGTTCCACCTTCTCCGGGCAGGCACGTGCGGTGATGGTGAGCGTTCCGAATTCCTTATCCTTGCTACCGGAGTCGGGAGCCAGGATGGATGCGGTTGAGAGCACCGGCGGACCCTGATTTCCCTCCTGTAAAGAGACGTTGCTCGTCGGCGTCGGGTCCAGCCGCAAACGCTGCGGGGTAGGGGTTGGCGTGTAGGCATTGGCCGAGTACACCCCTGAACCTCCGTCCACGGGACCCTGCGTTGGCGTCGGGCTGGGAACCTCCGGAAGCACGATCGTGAGGTCGGGGTCGGACCCGATTGCCACGATTTGGGTGGAGGTTGGTGTGGGTGTCGGCGTCTGTCTCTGGAACGCGGTGACCGGTCGCGTGCCGGCTGCCGCCGAGAGCATGGTCAGCGCCACCAGCGAGAAGACCAGCGCAACAAGACCGAGCCAGATCGGAAATTCAGGTCGACGAAACGACGAGTTGCCGGGTGACTGCTCATCTGGATGCATGGTGTTCTCCAATTCCAGTCGAATCGAAAGGCGTGTCGGATTGTTCTTCATTAACCGCTCGCACCGGGGACCAAGATCGCCTCTTCCAACGCCAGCACCGATAGGACGACGTTCGCCTGGGGCACGCTGGCGCTGTCAGGAACGCTGAACCACCAGCACACCATGGATGTCTGAACGTACTGGCTACCCGAATCAATCGCGATCGCGACCGCGCCAGCGTTGTCGGGTGTTATCTGGAAGGTGCCGCCGTAGACAAACGAAGCCCCCGTCCAGTTGCGGGCGCGACAAAACACGAGCGATTCGTCATAGCCTTGAACGAGATCCTTGGTCAGAGCAACCCCACCTTCCGGCAGCACGTCGAAGACTACAAGACCGCCATAACTCTTCGCCGATGCGTGGGTGAGCTTGTATTCCGACCCTGCAGCGGTCGTCAGCGTGAACCCTTCGTTGAGGCCGGGCGACGCGTTGCAGCTCGCCCTGACATCGCTGACCGTGCTGGTACTCGTCGGGGCATTCGCGCACTGGTAGTTGTGGACCCACATCGAATTGTCGCTGAAGTGAAACCACTTGCACTCCCAATCCAGGCCAACGTGCGTGGTGAGCTGAATCTTGAAGCTTGAAGCGGTTCCCACATTCGGCTGCGTCACGTACTTGTCCGACGGGGGCGTTGTCAGGTTGCCTTGTTCCCGGCAGCGAACTTCCGATGTCCACACGGTGCCATCAAGGCTACCCTCGGTGATCTCGTACGGTCCCTCAAGCGCCGAAAGCCCGTTCCAGGTGGTGATGGCGCCGGGTGTCCCTGGCACGATTTCCGTTTCCCAGCCAGTGGGTTGTCCGGGATTCAGCCCAACGAGGTCCAGGTTGGTTGTGAGCCCAGTCGACGAGCAATCGGAAACAAGTGTCTCGACGGATTGATGCTGCCCATTGGAGGGAGGGAGCTGGCACCAATACGTCTCTACGGAGATACTGATGCCCCAGAAATAGAAGATATCGACGTCCACCCACACGTCCGGATCAAGCGTCGTGGTCTGCGGGCCGGGATCGATACCGATGGTGGGTGGCAAACCTTCGCCGTTCGGTCCGTCGGGATAGACCGTTGTGGTCACGGCGCCGAACACGTAGCCTTCCGGCGCGTGCTGGATCACGGTCAGCTCGCCCGGCGGGATGTCCCCAACCAGAAGCCGCCCCTGATCGTTGGTTGCGCCGCGGGTGAACGGCTCCCCGTTGGACAGCAACTCGAGCCCGACTCCGGGAAGCGACTCGACACACTGCTTCGCCAGCTCGCCCGGAGATGCTGATGTGGGATCGAGCGTGCTTTCCTTCGGACAGATCCAGGTGGTGAACTCGGCGGTGGCGCCACCATCTTCGGGCTCGATTGGCTCATCGGGCTCCTGGGATCCGCCGACTGGCTCGGATTGCTCTGGCTCACGGGTAGGCTCGATCACCTGCGTTGGTTCAACGCTGGCCTCTGTTGGCTCGACCACCACCTCGGTCGCCTCGACCGGCACGTCGGTGGGGCGAATCGGGTCGCAGGCGCCGGTGAACGGATTCAGGACAAAGCCGTCGTCGCACTCCGCCGGAGGCTCGGTCGGTATCGCCGTCGGGCGCGCCGGCACATCGGTGGGTTCCGGCGGTGCTGTGGGGCGTACCAGCCGATCTGGAAGTGTTGGCTGAAGCAGTGGTTGGCGATCGGAAGGCGGTTGCGCCAGTTCGCAGCCACCGGTGTCCTCGTTGACGACGAACCCGGCCTGACAGGGATCGGCGTCATCCAGGATCGCGGCGGTCGCCTGCAGCGAGAGCATCGGCGTGACGAGCGACAGGAGCAGGGTGATGATGCCGATCACGAAGATCGGGCGATGGGCGGAAAACCGGTACATGCCATGTGAAATCATGATGTACTCCAAACCTCGTCGAGCTGGCATCGCCGGGTGTCTTGCGCAGTGCTGGCGGCGGCGTCATTTGCCGCGATCGTGAGCAGCGATGACACGATTGTGAATGCCGCCAGGATTGTGGTTAGCCAGGCTGAACTGGGTCGCGTCCTTGCTACGTATCCGGCATTTGCGTGTTTCATAGCGATCTCCTCCCCTAGGACGTCGCCTGATAAAGGTGGATTATCATCGCCGAGATGACATTGGCGATGGGTTGCCTGGATCCCTGTGGTTGTGGCCGGAACGACTCGTATTGAGGAGTCGTTTCGATTCCCTCGTCAGGCAAATGCGAGTACTGACACTCTTGTGCCAGTTCTCGAATTCGACAACCGAATCAGACGAGAACCGGAAGTCAAGCAAGCAGCGCGCATGCTCATCATGCGCTTCCCGGCAAAAGCGCGCATCGTACCAAGGTCGTAATTCACGGGCGCGGGACAAAGCGGGATTGATGGTGGTGGCAGCGGGGGGACAGAAGTTAAACCAGCTCGTTGCGATGCGCGTAGGCGACAGCGGCCGATCGGGAAGTGAGATCGAGCTTGGTGAAGATGCCGGTGACATGAGCCTTTACGGTGCGAATGCTGATGTACAGTGTGTCCGCGATCTTCTGGTTGGAGAGACCCTGGGCCATCAGGCTCAGCACTTCACGCTCCCGCCGGGTCAGTTCGGAGTGCCCGGCAGTAGGAGTGTCGAGGACGGTCATCGCGGTGTCGATTGCCAGGTCTCGGGAGAGCGAGCCGCCGGTCAACCAGGCTGTGGCGATTTCGGAATCTCCCAGGCGAGTGCGTGCTCGCGCCGAAGCGGCTTTCGCGTCGTCCCGGTCCATAGGTGGCTGCAATGGATGAAGCTCCCCGCGTGTCGCCTCCGAGGCGCTCAGCAACTGTAAACACATCTCCGGGTGGCCGGTCGATTCCGCGACAAGCGCGCTCCCCTCCAAACAGGCGACCAGGCCGCGCCGGTCCAAAACATGCCGGTGTAGCGCCAACGCCTTCGCATAGTGCGTCATCGCCCGTTCAGGGTTCGACTGCCGCGCCGCCACTCGCCCAAGGCTATGCTGGACCATCGCGACGCCGGGCTTCTCGTTGATCTCCTGAAAGATCCGCAGGCTGCTGAGGAACAATCCCTTCGCCGCCACGTCATCACCCTGGCATCGCCGCGCGAGACCGAGATTGTGGAGCGAATGGGCCACCCGACGGGTGTTTCCCCGCTCTCGGCTCAAGGATAGGGCTTGTTCGTTCCAGTACTGGGCATCGTGGGCGTTACCTTCCGCGATCGCCACGTCCCCCAGGTTGTTCATCGTGGGCGCCAGGACATCCACTTCGCCGAGCTCTCGATGGAGCGCGAGGCTAGCTTCCAGGAGTTCTCGCGCTCGCGCATACTCACCGTTGGCGGTTGCGAGCATCCCGAGGTTATTTAGGCAGATAGCCACTCCCGGCTGATCGTCGATCTGGCGGCGAAGGGTGAGGCTTCGCTCGTACAACTCCCGCGCTCGGGTCAGGTTGCCCAACTCGTACACAAGATTGCCGAGGTTGTTCAACGCGCTGGCGTGGATGCCGGGCGCAACACCCGTTCCCGAGGCCAGCGCCCGCTCCAGCCAGCGTTGCCCCTCCGCAATGTGTCCCTGGATATACCAAAAAAGCCAGAGCGCATTCGCCATGCGCGCTCCAATCTCCACGTCATGATTGATCGCCCAGGCGAGCGCCGCGCGAATGTTGTCGATCTCCGCGTTGAGTCGCGTTAACCAGACGGCCTGCTCCTGTCTCCGGAGCTGTGCTTCGGCCACTTCGGCCAGGGTCACGCACCACTCCGCGTGGCGGCGGCACATGGCATCGCTGTTGCCGGATTGATCAAGCCGTTCGCGCGCGAACTCCCGGATTGTCTCCAGCACGACGTAGCGTTGTTCTCCGCTGATATCCTCCTGTGGCCTGATCAAACTCTTGTCGACGAGCGATGTCGTCCCGGCAAGGGCATCCAGTGAAGAGGTATCCAGTGAGCTCCACACAGCCTCCGCCGCCTTGAGCGTGAAGCCACCGGCAAAAACGGAGATGCCTTGCAGGAACTGCTGCTCGTCGGACGTCAGGAGCTCGTAGCTCCACGCGATCGTCGCAGTCATCGTTTGCTGACGCTCCGGGCGATCCAGGCTGCCGCTCGAAAGGATCGGCAGGAAGCTGCTCTTCATTCGATCACGCAACGCCAGGGGAGACAACGCATTGCTGCGCGCGGCCGCCAGCTCGATCGCAAGTGGAAGACCGTCCAGTTGCCGGCAGATATCGGCGACCGCGCCAGCGTAATCGTCGGTGAGGACAAAGTCGGGTCGCACAGCCTGGGCGCGGGCGACAAAGAGGCGGATCGCCGCGAAGGTCGAAAGTTGGTCAGGCCGTGTCTCCTCGTCCGTGGCCGGCACCGACAACGGTGATACGGGAAAGATTCGCTCCGCGGAAATATGCAACCGGGTTCGGCTTGTCACCAGGATGGTCAGGAATGGCAAATCAACAAGGAGTTCCGAAAGCAGGGGAGCGCTCGCCATCAGGTGCTCGAAGTTGTCAAGAACCAGCAGCGTCTGAAGATCGGCCAGCGCGTCCGTGACCTGATCCCGCGGGGACTCATCACCTGGCGCGCGCACGCCGAGCCTGTGACCAATCGCCATGAGCACGCCATCGGCGTGACGGACAGGGGCAAGCGGCACGTAAACAGCGCCATCCCTGAAGTGATCGCGGGCATCAATTGCGACTTGCAGCGCTAACCGGGTCTTGCCTACCCCTCCAGGACCAGTGAGCGTCAGCAACGGTGTGTCCGGGCGTTCAAGCAGCGCAATCACCTCAGCGACATCCGGCTCGCGACCGATCAGTGGCGTGCGAGGCGCGGGGATGCGTTGAATTTGCCTGATGGGCAACGATATGACCATAGCTTTCGCCGCCAGGGTGGAGAAACCAAGAATCAACCTCTACCATGGCGTACCCACCGGCACATTGTCAATTACTATGCACGCCAAACGGCGCAGTCTGAGGTTTCCGTCATTCACGCTGGCATCCTGGACATCAACATCGGGCGGGCGCCCGCGCACCGGCGCCTCGATCGAGGCGCCGGCGCTGGGATTCAACGAGTTGAAAGCGAGAAGTGTGGCTACACCGTGCGATGAATCCGGTCAGGCTTCGGGGGGCGTGGCCGGAAGATTCCC
>Ga0075527_10000017_pt1 | contig 42372 bp, 35 predicted proteins | sample NGEPer11B_FD_74784 | JGI IMG/M metagenome (GOLD analysis project Ga0075527, IMG submission 74784) | Arctic peat soil microbial communities from the Barrow Environmental Observatory site, Barrow, Alaska, USA - NGEE Permafrost305-11B | ecosystem: Environmental > Terrestrial > Soil > Wetlands >...
TTGCCTTCCACCGTTGTCGGACTCAGGATCATGATTCGACCACGATCCTGAGCGCCTGGGTTCCGACCAGGATTTCGTCACCGTTTCGCACCACGGCGGTGGTGATAGGCTCGCCATTCACCCGGGTGCCGTTGGTGCTATTCATGTCGGTGATTGCGAGAGTCGCCTCGTGCCGGTCGATCTTCAGGTGGCGCCTTGATACGTCGGGCGAGTCGATGCGAATGTCGGCTTCGTGTGAACGACCGATAATCGATATTCCGGGTTCGATGGTGAAGCTCGTTCCAGCCTGCGTCCCCGTGAGCACCCGCAGCACAACCCTGGCATGAGGTCGCACGACCTTGAACGCCTGTGTGTGTTCAGAGGCGGGAGGGAAGCGTCCAACCTGTCCATTTGGCGGTGTGTTGATATCGGTAATGCGGGCATCGATAATCGGATGCCGGCGTTTTGCGTCCCTGGATGGCGTAATCTCCACCTGAATCCGATCAAGGACGGTCCCATCGAGCGCGCCTGCCCGGTCCGCAAGCCAGGACTCCAGGCGGCGCACCAGCGAACCGAGATAAGGCTCGATCGTCGCGAAGTCGGCGTCTGCGAGTTGGACTGAGTAGTGGTTCGGCATAATACTTGAACCAGAAGCTCGTCGACTGTTGTCACGCATGGCGCGCTCCAGGTGTCGTTCGATCTCGGCTGGCTGGATGTCCTGACGGAACAGGGAGTCGACGGGAGCACGAATCACGCGTTCTACCGATCGTTCCAGCATATCAAGCAACTTCACCGCAAGAACCGTCCCTTCGGATTCGGTGTGAATCCCAGGCACGCCAGATGGCGCGTGCTGTTGGTGTCACACCCATACAAGATACTGTATCAGCCAGCCGGGATTCGCGATTCACATTGCGGAGAGGGCACATTTGGAAGGACTCATGAGTATGAGCTCACACGGCGGAACCCGACTCAAGATTGGCCCTTCCGTGCTGTCGGCTGATTTTCTGCATTATGGTGACGCGCTGAAAGAGGTGGAATTTGGCGGCGCGGACTATGTGCACTTCGATGTCATGGATGGACACTTTGTGCCCAACATCTCCATCGGCTTCCCATTGCTTGACGCAACGCTTCGAGGGGTGTCGATACCGGTTGATGTTCATTTGATGATCGACAATCCCGATCTTTGGGCTCCGGAATTTGCGGCCAAAGGCGCATCACAGGTGACCTTTCACGCAGAAGCGACTCTTCATGCGCACCGGTTGATTACGAGCATCCGGGCGGCAGGCGCCCAGGCCGGAATGGCGATCAACCCCGCCACCTCGCTCACCGCTGTCGAATTGATGATTCCGTTTCTTTCTAACCTGCTGGTGATGACGATCAATCCCGGTTTTGGCGGCCAGGAGCTGATTCCGGAGATGATGGAAAAGGTGACGCGGGCCAGAAAGCTGATCGATGCCTTAAACCCTGAGTGTGACTTGCAGGTGGATGGTGGGATAGGGCTGGACACAATCCGTGACGTTCGCGAGGCGGGCGCAAACAGCTTTGTCGCGGGTAGCGCGGTGTTCAACGAATCCGGCGCCCCGAGCGAGAACATCCAGGCGTTGCGGAAGGCGGCTGAACGTTAGCCATCCTGATGATCGGAGGACGGTGAGCGGCCTAATGCCCGCGCCGGTATAAACGCGCAGGCCGTCAGGATCGCCGCCACGATGAATGTCTCCTGGATCACCTGCACCCCCAGCGGAACTGCATGGTCGATGATGAACTCTTGCTGACGCAGGAGGAACGCCGCGGTCGATTCTGACTGCGTTCGTACAATCGGATTAATGGCGCCCGTCAACACCTGCAGGCGCTGCACGCCGATCGATGTCAGGAGCGACACACCCACCGTCATTCCCAACAGGCGGAACACCAGCAGTGAAGATGCGGCAACCCCATATGACGAGGATGTCGACGAGTCGAGGGCGGTGGTACTGAGTGGCGTCAATGCAAGTCCGACGCCGGCTCCCGCCACACCCAACCCGATCGCCATCCACTGGTAGTGCAATGCTTCGAGCAACGGATAGATCATCAGGTTGCCGGCCACTGCCACCGCCAACCCGGTCATGGTGATGAGACGTGGGGAGAACTGGCGCAGAAGCCTGCCTGAGAGGATCGAGCTGATGGCAATCGAAAGCGTGAATGGAGCCAGGAGGATCGCGCTCCGCACACCTGTGTCGGTACTTGTCTCCGCCAGAGCGACGATGACCGGAACGTTCACCATCCCGGTCATGAGTACGGTACCGAGCAGGGCGTTGGCAATGAGCGAAGACCGGTACGATGCGTTCCGCAGCAGGCCGCGGGGAAGGAACGTGTTGTGGCGACCACGGACATGCACGATGAGGAGCAGGAGGGCCACCGCCGATGTCGCCAACAGCCACGGGATCAGGTCGGCCAGCGGATTGGAGGTTCCGCCAAATGCGCGGAGTCCTCGACCGGCGGTTGCGCCGATCTCGCCGCCTGACACGAGCGCCATGTTTATCGAGACGAGCAGGATGGTCAGCAAGGCGAATCCGGGAATGTCGAGTTTTGAGATCACGGGACGCAACGATTGATGGATTGCCCTCCAGCCGCGATCGGAGGATCCAGAAGTGGGCAGCATCCGGGCGACACCAAGCAGCGCCAATGCCACTGGCACATTGATCCAGAAGACGAGGCGCCATGGTTCCTGGATCGAGGTAAATTGATGGGTAATCAACGCGCCGTAGGCGGGCCCCGAAACCCAGCCAAGCGTGTCGATGGCTCCAACGGCGCCAATGGCCTGGGCTCTGTGCGCTCCCGTGAACGTTTGTGCGGCAACGGACAGCGCGATCGGAAGGAGCGCTCCTCCGCCGAATCCCTGGATGCTCCGGGCAATCACCAGGTCCTGAAGTGATTCCGCCCGCGCACACCAGATAGAACCGGCCATGAATACCAGGCAGGCGACGACGAACACGGTACGAACGCCGATTACGTCAGAAAGCCGACCGACTATCGGAATGGACACGACGTAGGCGATGAGGTAACTGTTGACGACCCAAATGTACCGGTCGATGTCGGCAGTGTTGATTCCCAGGTCAGAGATCATTGACGGAAGGATCGTCGCGACCACGGTCATGTCGATTGCACCGATGAGCACGGCTATCAGCGCGACGATATTTGGGGGGCTTTTCCAGGGGGATGTGGTCAAAAGCTGGTTCATCAACCCGCAACGTCGGGTGGGTTAATGGTCAAGTCCTTGTTGTGACCGGTCAGGGTCATGGTCCAGGTGGCTGGATTTTCCTTGGCGGCATTATCCGGTTCTTCCACCCGGAGCCTGAGTATGTTGTGCGTTTCCTGATCCAACCACAGCGTAACCGTAATGACTTCGCCATCGATCGTTCCTGAGGTGAGGGGGGCGATCGTGGCGTTGTCAACTGTACCCTGAACCTGCCATGTGTCACGTCCACCGAGATTATCCGCGCCGAGGACCTGAGGGCCGATTAATTTGCCGGCCACCGGACCCAGGCCGTTCTGGTTGTCAAAAAGCACGGTCGGATTATAGCCGAATTCCTCGGGAGATGTTTCCCAGGCTCCGGAGAGCAGGTTGGTGGTCCAGGATTCCTCGCCAATGGTTATCATTCGAATGGACACGGTCTGAGAACCGAGGAGTTCGACCTGGAATTCCACGTCGACCTTGTCTGGTCGCGCGAGATCACCGGTCGCTGATACGAGCCGAATCGTCTCATTGTCGTCTACATAGGTTGTTCCATCGATCTCAAGATTGAAGCGCAAGGAGTTGGTGCTGGCGAGTGCGTCGCTCGCCTGTGAAAGCAGGGTCGCGGCGTCTTCTGTCGCTTCAGTCGGGTCGCTATCGCTGTTCCCGTCGTCGTCGCCGCAACCCGCCAACACCACGATGGCCACCAGAAGGGTAACTCCAAGTCGAACGAAGTGTTGCACCGGCATCTGCTTTCGATGAGTGAAGCGGTATCGCGACGATCGCCCTTACAGGCTGGTAGTCTAGCACTGGATTCGGGCCAGCTCCGCATCCGGTCCGCGAGCAATCGAGCAGTGAGAGACAAGCTACCTGCCGAGGGGAGTATCTGGCAGGTATCTGGAGGGACAAAACCGTGCTGACCGAGCAACGAGCGGTCGAGGTCGAGGTGGGGAGCGCCAGCCGGGTGGGTGGCCGTGATCACAATGAGGACGCCGTACTGGTGCAACCGATTGGTTCCAGTGGGCAGGCATTCGCACTGGCCGTGGCTGATGGCATGGGCGGACATGAAGGGGGCGAGGTCGCGAGCGGCATCGCCATTGAGGTGCTCAAGGAACGCTTCAGGGAGGCGGTGCCGGCTGACATCGTGCTCGAGCTCAAGCGCGCCTACCGTGCCGCGAATGACAAGATTTGGACGCAGGGATCGGGAGTGCCGGATGATCGCCACATGGGGACAACGCTGGTTTCCGCGATCGTGAACGGACCCTACCTGACCATCGCGAATGTGGGGGACAGCCGCGCCTACCTGATCCGGGCGAACCAGGTGTTGCAAATCACGCAGGACCATTCCCTCGTGGCCGAGCAGGTGGCGCGAGGCGAGATTCAGGAATCAGATCAACGGACCAGCAGTCAAAGGAACATGCTCACGGCGGCAGTCGGCACCACCGAGCGACTCGACCGGAAGTTGCCCGCAATTTACGAGCTGAACCTGTTGCCAGAGGACCGGCTTTTGCTCTGTTCCGATGGTTTTTACGACGTTATCGATCAGCAGGAGTACGCCGCCCAGCTTGGCGGCGGCGATCCTGGCACCATGTCCGTTGCGCTCACCTCGCTGGCTGAGCAACGTGGCACGACAGATAATGTATCGGCGGTGGTGCTTGTTGCCCGCCCATCGCGAGCGAGCTCGCGGCGAGCAGCCCTCGAGTCGACGATTCAGGAATCAAAGCCGCAAGGAAACCCGATTGTTGTGCTGATCATTGTTCTCGTCGTTGCAGTGCTCATCGCGGCTGCCGCGTTCTACCTCCTGCTGTAGCGTGAGACCATGACTGCTGGAGCCAGGCAAAACCTGATGATCATCGATGCGCACACACACCTGTTTCCGCCCGAGGTCGCTGCCGACCCGGCATCGTACATTTCCCAGGATGCCTGGTTTGCTGAAACCCACAGTCATGAGGGGATCGAGTTTCCTGATGCCGCCGCGCTCCTGACCAGCATGGAGGATGCGGATATTGCTGTGTCTGTTGTCGCGGGCTGGCCCTGGAGGAATCCGGAGCTGTGCAAACGCCACAATGATTACCTGGCCAAAACGGCTTCGGAGAGTGGTGGACGGATTGTCTGGCTTGGGATAGTGAACCCGCTCGTTGAGGATGTGTCGTCGGAAGTGCGACGGTGCGCCGAACTGGGCGCACACGGAATCGGCGAGCTCAACGCCGACGCCCAGGGGTTCCGATGGGACAACTGGGCGGGCTTGCAGCGCTTTGCGGAAATATGCGTGGAGGAGGGATTGCCGATCCTTGCCCACCTCTCCGAGCCTGTGGGACATGTCTATCCCGGCAAGGGTACCGCGACGCCTGAGCAATTTGTGCGGTTTGCGCGAGCATGCCCGGACCTGGCAATTGTGGCGGCACATTGGGGAGGGGGACTGCCGTTTTATGAGCTCATGCCTGAGGTTGCGCGCGACCTTCGGCACATCTGGTATGACTCGGCGGCATCGACGTATTTGTACGAGCATCGCGTCGCCGGGATTGTCGAGTCGCTGGTTGGACCGAAGCGGATACTGTGGGGTTCGGACTATCCCGTGCTTCGGCAAAAACGGTTCCTGAATCGATTCAAGGAACAGGTCGCGGGTGATGGCCTGGCCGCCATGATCGGCGGGAACGCCCTGTCCGTTTATCAGATCGATCTCCCGGAGGAGTGCAAGTGATTGCTGGACTTCAAGGTGTCGTTGCGCAGATCGAGCCGGACGCGCTGGTGCTCGACGTACGTGGAGTGTTTTATCGCGCGTACGTTCCCTCGTCGTTGCTCCAGCGAGACGAGCTCCGAACGGGAACGTCTTTTTTTCTCCACACCCATCAGGTCGTCCGTGAGGATGCGCTGACCTTGTACGGGTTCATGCATGCAACGGATGTCGCCTGGTTTCGCATGCTTCTGGGGGTCAATGGCGTTGGTCCAAGAGTTGCCCTGTCGATGCTGTCCAGATTCAGCACGGACGAGCTGGTCGATGTGGTGGAGCGTGAGGATGTTGGCTCACTGTCTTCGGTTCCTGGAATCGGTCGAAAGACCGCCTCACGAATTCTGCTCGACCTGCGCGGCAAGCTGCCGGCGTCGACCGAGCTCGGCGCTGCTGGAACTGGCGATCTCGAGCTGATCGAGGCGCTCGAGTCATTGGGCTACTCCCGCTCGGAGTCGGCGGTCGCGGCAGCCGGCATCGATATCGAGGCGGGCGCTGACCTCGAGCCGCGCCTGCTCGCGGCGCTGCGGCAACTGTCACCGGCCGGCTGAACTACCGCTTCAATCGCCGCTGAATCGCCGCGGCGTGACCCGTGAGGCCTTCGGCTCTGGCGATCTGGATGGCGGTTTCTCCCAGTTCTTCGATCGCCTGGGCGTTTGCGCCGATCAGCGAAATGATCTTTTGGAACTCGGCGACATGGATCGGAGATGAATATCGAGCGGTGCCACCGGTGGGCATGACGTGACTCGGTCCCGCGGCGTAATCACCCAGTGCCTCGGGGCTGTCCTCGCCGATAAACACACCGGCGGCATTCCTGATGGATGGGAGAAGCTCCCAAGGTTTGTCAACCAGGAGACACAGGTGTTCGGGGGCGAATTCGTTCGCCAGCGCCACCGCTTCGTCCAGGTTGTCGACCACGACAACACGACCTGTTGAGGAAAGTGACGTGCGGATGATCTCTGATCGCTCGAGCTCCTGAACCTGGCGCTCGATCTCGGGCTCGAGATCCAGCGCCAGCTGAGATGATGTTGTAATCAGGATCGAGGTGGCAATGGTGTCATGCTCGGCTTGAGCGATCATATCCGCCGCGACAAGTTCAAGGCACGCCGAATCGTCCGCAATCAGCAAGGTTTCCGTCGGTCCCGGCAACTGATCGAGATCCACGACGCCGTACACCATCTGTTTCGCGAGTACCACGAAGATGTTGCCCGGACCACAGACCTTGTCGACGTGCGGCACCGAATCAGTACCAAAGGCCAGGGCAGCGATTGCCTGCGCGCCCCCGATGGCAAAGACACGATCCACCCGCGCGATATCCGCCGCAGCCAGGATTGCGGGCGAAATCCGGCCATCGCGGCCCGGTGGAGCCGCGATGATAATCTCGTCAACCCCCGCGACCTTGGCCGGTATCGCGGTCATCAGGAGCGATGACGGGTAGCCGGCCAACCCGCCTGGTGTGTAGATGCCCACTCGTTCCAGCGGTCGAATGATCTGGCCGAACGTGCCCTGCGGTGTATGTTCGAACCATGAGCGGGAGGGTTCCCGTTGGTGGAATGCGCGAATACGATCCGCGGCGGTTTCAAGTGCGTGTTCCAGCTCCACCGGGATTGAGCTCCGGGCTTCCCGCCACTCACTCCGGTCGACCTCGAATGACTGGCGCGCGTCGCCGTCTAATGCCTTGGTATAGCGACGCAGCGCCTTGTCGCCGTCACGTCGAACGTCGCCAAGAATGCGATCAACGACTTCACGGGCACTGAGATCCTCGCCGAACACCCGGCGGATTCCGTCCCTGATTGATGCTGACAAAACCGGATCAATGAATGATCCACGTCTGGTCAGCTCCGGAAGCGCCTTGTCGTAGCCCTCGATGCGCTGAATCCTGATCGAACTCGACATTCGGGTCTTCCTTTTCTACGTACGAAGCGACGCACCGAGCTCCTTGCTCAGGACTCGTTCGATCCGCGTGCGATTCCTGGCAAGTTCCTTGTCTGTCAACGCGCGGTCAGGAGCGGTGAAGGTAACCCTGAACGTCAGGCTTTTCATGCCCGAATCCAGGTTTTCGCCGCGATAGACGTCGAACAGGACGACATTCGTGACCAGGGGACCCGCGCCGTTGCGGAGAGACTGTTCAACAGTTCCGGCAGGTGTATCCTCGGCAACTACAATGGAGAAATCCTGTTCAACTGGTAGAAACTGTTCGGTCGTGATCTGGATGCCACGCATGTCCGGCAGTACCGTCAGGAGCAAGGAAACATCCAGCTCGGCCACCGCGACGCGCTGGTCGATCCCGTATTCCCGCGCCACGTCTGGATGCACTTCGCCTACCAGTCCAAACACGACACCATCAACCAGGACCTGGGCGGTGCGGCCGGGATGGAGAGCCGGATGTTCGCTCGATTGATAGCTGACTGGCTGACCAAGCCGGGTGAAAAGCGCGTCCAGCACTCCCTTCGCATCCCAGAAGCCCAGGGTTTTGTCGTGCTCCCCGTTTGCCGTGAAGTGGTCGAGCTCCCGCCTGTCACCAGCGAAAATCACCGCCAGATGAGATGGCTCATCGGGCAACACGCCGGGACCATTCGAGGCGAAGACATGAGCAATCTCGAAGAGCTTAACGTGCGCCTGGTGTTTCAGGTTCGCGGCAACCTCGGGGATGAGCGACGGCACGATCGAGGTCCGCAGGAACGGTCGCTCGGCATGAACGGGATTTCGCAGCCGCACCAATCGCGAGCTCGTGATGTTTCCGACCAGTGAGACCGACGATTCAGTCGACCATCGAGCGATCTCCTCTTCGGAAAGTGTCGTATACGTCCGCCCTTCGAACATGCCCGCCGAGGCCAACGTGCGGCGAATGAATCGCTCCAGCAAGAACAGTGGATCCCGCTCGACCGGGGGTGTCGTCCCGGTCGGCAGTGTGGCGGGGAGGGAATCATAGCCGACGATCCTTGCTACTTCTTCCACCACGTCCTCGGGGATGGAGATGTCGCCCCGCCAGGTTGGGACCTGGATGCTCAGGATGCCGGAATTCTCGTCAAGTGTGGGCTGGAGTTCCAGGCGGTCGAGCACACCGAGGGCTTGGTCAGGCTCGATCCGAATACCCAGTGTGCGCTCGATACGACTGAATGGCATCGTGACGCTGGCCCGCGCAACCGGTGACGGATAAGCGTCGTCAAAGCTCACAAGCCGAGCATCCGGGCACAGCTCCAGGATCAGGTTTACCGCGCGTTGAGCGGCTGACCTGGCGAGCTCCGGGTCGATGCCGCGCTCGAACCGCACAGAGGCGTCGGTACGAAGCTTGAGCCGTCGTGAAGTGTGGCGAACGTTGACCATGTCGAAGTTCGCCGATTCGAGCAGGATCGATGTGGTCGAGTCCATTACCTCGGAGTTGACTCCGCCCATGATTCCGGCAATGGCAACCGGTTTCCCGCCATCGGTAATGAGCAGCGTCGATTCGTCAATGTCCCGAACCCGGTGATCGAGCGTTTCGATCTGTTCGCCCGACTCGCCACGGCGAACGACGATTCGTCCGGTTTCGATCATGGTGCAGTCGAATGCGTGAAGTGGCTGGCCCGTCTCGAGCATCACATAGTTTGTGATGTCGACGAGATTGTTGACCGGACGCACGCCCGCGGCGGTCAACCGTCGTGTCATCCAGGCGGGCGACGGCTCTATTTTCACGCCATCGATGATGACAGCGACATAGCGCCGGCAGAGGTTGTCAGATTCGATTGTGACGAGTTGATCAACCGACTCGACGGTCGCCAGGCTGGTTTCCGTTGGAGGCCTGAGGGTAGTGGCAAGAATGGCGCTTGCCTCGCGGGCGATCCCGACCATCGAAAAGGCGTGCACGAGGTTGGGCGTGATCTCGAACTCGATGACCGTGTCCCCGAGCCAATTCCTGAGAGGCACTCCTATGGGAGCCTCCGATTCGAGGACGAGGATGCCTTCGTGTTCATCGCTCAATCCAAGCTCCTTTTCGGAGCAGACCATGCCTTCTGATGTGACACCGCGAATCTTGCCAGGCTTCAGCGTTTTGTACTTCAGCTCATCGGCATACGCATCGATCAGGCGAGCACCGGCGAGCGCAAGCGCAACTTTTTGGCCCTCCGCGATATTGGGGGCGCCCGTGACCACGGTGAGCTGGTGCTCCCCGGCATCGACTTCGGCGAGGACAAGCCGATCGGCATCGGGGTGTGGTTTGACGTTGCGTACTTCGGCCACAAAGACCTTGTCCCAATGATCACCGATGTATTCGAGGTTTTCGGCTTCAAGGCCGGCCATGGTCATGCGTTCGGCGAGCAATTCCGCACTGATGTCGACATCGACATAGTCCTGCAGCCAACGAAAGGGAACCTTCATGAAGTACTTACTCTCCTCCTGCGGTGATGGAGTTGGTCCTAGATCGGAATTGTCGCGAACTTCTTGAGGAAACGCAGGTCGTTGCTGTTGAACGCGCGCAGGTCGTCCACGCCGTACTTCATCATCACCAGCCGCTCGATACCGAGACCGAAGGCGAATCCGGTGTACTTTTCCGGATCATAACCGACGCCGCGAAGCACATTCGGATGCACCATGCCGGCGCCACCCATCTCCAGCCAGCCCGACTGCTTGCATACGCGGCAGCCCTTGCCCTTGCAGATGGCGCAGTCAACAGCAAAGTCGACACCCGGCTCGACGAAGGGAAAGAAATCACATCGGAAGCGGATGCGACGCTCGGGACCAAAGAGCTGGCGGGCAAGCTCCTGAAGCACGCCCTTCAGGTCGGTCATGGTGATGTTGGTGTCGACAATCAGGCCTTCGAGCTGGGTGAACATCCATTCATGAGAGGCATCCTGTGCTTCATAACGATAGGTGCGTCCCGGAACGATCACCCGCACCGGAGGGTCCAGGCGCTCCATCGTTCTGGCCTGCATGGGGGAGGTGTGGGTTCGCATGACGATCTCTTCGGTCGGATCGTCGACGATAATGGTGTCCCACACATCCCTGGCTGGATGGTCGGCGGGTATGTTGAGCAAATCGAAATTGTACCGGCCAGTCTCCACCTCCGGACCGAATACTGCTTGAAAGCCAAGGAGCGCGAATACCTCGATCAGCTCATCGATCATTGCCGAGACCGGATGCATCGCTCCGATGTCTGGCTTGCGACCGGGCAAGGTGACATCCACCGACTCGGATGTCAGCCTGCGATCGAGCTCCTGGCGTTCAATCGATTCACGTACGGGAGCGAACGCAGATTCAAGCTCGACCCGGAGCGCCTGGGCGTCCCGCCCGGCGGTCGGGCGATCTTCCTTCGGCAGGGAACCGAGTGATCGGAGCATCGTGGTGATCTCGCCCTTGGGACCCAGCCAGCGGCGCTCCCAGGCGTGGAGCCGCTCGATGTCAGCGACAGTCGTGAGCGCTTCAGTGGCTTTTCCTCGAACCTCATCGATTCGAGAAGACAAGCCATGCGACGCAGTGGTCATGGAACCTTCCTCATTTGATCCGCAACGTCCAGTCAGGCACAAGAAAACCCCTCGGCAGGGACGAGGGGCTTCCACGCGGTACCACCCTGCTTCGTTCGGAGATGTTCTCGAACGCGCTCATGACTCCGTAGAAGAGTCATTCCGGTCATCATACGGGGGACCAGCCCGACAGGCTTATGGGCCTGTCAACTCGGGAGTGAACAGAGCGGCACAATCGCATCTGACTTCCAGTCCAGGGTCAGAGTTCCCTTTGCGATCCAACTTGCCGAACATTTTTCCGTCAACGTCAGGAATCTTGAATTGTGTCTTGAGAAGTATACGGCGTCATTGCGGGAATGTCCCCATCTCCGCTCGCCTATACTCATTGTCATATTTGGACGTTTGGAAACCGCTTGCGGTCAAGGAGGGAGAATCCGTACCAATGATGGATCGACTGATTGAGGCGATACACGCGCGGGAAGTGCTGGATTCTCGCGGTAACCCTACGGTTGAGGTCGAAGTGTTCCTGTCGAGCGGTGTGGTGGGTCAGGCCGCTGTGCCATCCGGCGCGTCAACCGGCGCCTATGAAGCGGTAGAACTTCGCGATGGGGACAAGTCGAGATACGGTGGCAAGGGCGTGCTGACGGCTGTCGAGAACATCAATGACGAAATAGCGGAAGTCGTGGTCGGGATGGATCCGCTCGACCAGGTGGGTATCGACCTGTTGATGAAGGAAGTCGACGGCACCGAGAACAAGGGACGGCTCGGCGCCAACGCAATTCTGGGCGTGTCGCTGGCGACGGCGCGTGCGGCGGCGGAGGAGGTGGGGCTGCCGCTGTACCGGTATCTCGGTGGCCCCAATGCCCGCACCCTGCCCGTGCCCATGATGAACATCCTCAACGGCGGCAAGCATGCCGAGGGCTCCAGCGTTGACATGCAGGAGTTCATGATCATGCCGGTCGGGGCGAATACGTTCGCCGAAGGACTCCGCCAGGGGGCAGAAGTCTTCCACACACTCAAGAAGGTGCTGGCCGAACGTGGGCTGGCGACACAGGTCGGTGATGAAGGCGGGTATGCGCCCAACCTGGAATCGAACGAGGAGGCGGTGCAGCTCGTTCTGGAAGCGATTGATCGTGCCGGGTACACGGCCGGGGAAGATTTTGTCATTGCCCTGGACCCCGCCGCCACCGAGTTCTTTGACAACGGCAGCTACACGCTTGCCGGAGAAGGGCGAACACTATCATCCGCGGAAATGGTCGCGTTTTGGACAGATTGGCTTTCACGATATCCGATCAGGTCGCTCGAGGATGGCTTGGCGGAGGACGACTGGGCCGCGTGGTCCCAGCTCACCACCGATGTTGGAAGCAACTGTCAACTTGTCGGTGATGATCTCTTCGTGACAAATACTGAACGATTGCGACGCGGCATCGAAGAACAGGCAGGCAATGCGATCCTGATCAAGCTGAACCAGATCGGTACCCTGACAGAAACGATTGAGGCCATCGAGATGGCGCACCGTGCCGGGTTCAAGGCTGTGATCTCGCATCGATCCGGCGAGACCGCTGACACCTTCATCGCCGACCTAGCGGTCGCGACGAACGCTGGTGAGATCAAGACAGGTGCTCCATCACGGGTTGACCGTGTCGCCAAATACAACCAGCTGTTGCGCATCGAAGAGGACCTGGCTGAGACGGCTGTCTACCCCGGTGGCGCGATCCTGCCTGCATAGCGCGGCGATTGAACCTCGATGCTTCAGCGGCGGGTCACCGAAGGAGCAGTGAACTTTCTGTCATGTCGGGGTGGGGCGGCAGTTCAAGCAGGTCGATGACCGTGGTTCCTACCGCTGAGAGCTTTCCGTCGGAGCGCAGCGAAGCATGGCGAAGGCGGGAGTCATCCGGCGACGACACCAGCACGATGGGTACCGGGTTCGTGGTGTGGGCGGTCATCGGCTCGTCTGTGCCGGGGACACGCATGACGTCGGCGTTCCCGTGGTCCGCCGTCACAAGGGCGACACCGGACGCTCGTCCAAGGTGTTCGAGAATCTGGCCGAGACAGGTATCGACTGTTTCGACGGCGATGCGGGTGGCAGCGATGTCTCCGGTATGGCCTACCATATCGGCATTGGCGAAATTAACGATGATGAACGCATACCGCTTGCCCTGAATTGCCTCGATTACCGCGTCACGAACTCCAAACGCACTCATTTCTGGCTGCAGATCGTAGGTTGCCACCTTTGGCGAAGGAATGAGCTTGCGAGTTTCACCAGGAAACGGTTCTTCCCGTCCGCCATTCAGGAAGTAAGTGACGTGCGGGTACTTTTCGGTTTCGGCCGTGTGGAACTGCCGCAACCCGGCTTCGCTGATGACCCGGGCGATCGGATTGACGACATCGTGTGGCGAGAATGCGACCCGCACTGGGAGACTTTCCTCATATTGAGTCAACGTGGTCATTGAGATCGGAATACCAGACGCACCCGAACGATCGAAAGCGTCGAAACCAGGAGCACTGAGCGCTTCGGTCAACTGTCGAGCGCGATCGGATCGGAAATTGAAGAATATTGCCTCGTCGGCGTTATGGAACCTTTCGGATCCGGTTCCCCAGCGGCCGACTCGCACTGGAGCGATGAACTCGTCGGTGACACCGGCTTCGTAGGAATCTTTAATCGCATCGATGGCTGACGGCGCGGACGGACCTCCCGCCCCAGTGACCACCTCGAACGCCTTTTGCTCACGATCCCAGCGATGGTCGCGATCCATCGCGTAATAGCGACCGGAGATGGACGCAATTGCGATGTCCTCGACAGGGCTTTCGTCGACGAGGCGCTGAAGGTGGAGGATGTGCTCCAGGCCGCTGCCTGGCGCCGTGTCACGCCCGTCCGTAAACGCGTGGATTCGCACCGGCACAGTCGGCCAATCACCGGCCATCTCGACAAGCGCCTCGACATGACGGATATGGCTGTGCACGCCGCCATTGCTTACGAGCCCCATCAGATGCAGGCGACCGTGATCGAGTTCCGCGCGCTCAAATGCGGACCGTAGAGCCTCGTTCCGCCGGAAGCTGCCGTCGCGGATGGCTCGATCGATGCGGGTGATCGACTGATACACCACATGCCCCGCGCCGATGTTGAGATGGCCCACTTCCGAGTTGCCCATCTGGCCCTCGGGGAGGCCCACATCCTCGCCGGACGTTCTCAAGGTGGCATTCGGGTAGGCAGCGGTAATCTGGTCCATCGTCGGAGTAGCCGCTGAAAATACCGCGTTACTCTCGGTTGGCTCACCGATGCCCCAGCCATCAAGGATTACGAGGAGTACCGTTGCCCGATGTGCTGTTGTCATCTGTTCGTTCCTTCGTCCATGTTGAGATGTTGCTGGCGTTCCAGTGCAAGGGTCGACTTCAAAGTGAATCATGCGACAATATCACCCTAACAGGTTGAGTTGAAGCACCGTCAAGGAGAGATGTATCACAATGGCGAAGTACCAGGTCACGCTCATTCCGGGGGACGGTATTGGTCCTGAAGTCGCGGCGGCGACCCGACGCGTGTTGGATGCCGCCGGGATCGGTTTCGACTGGGACGTCCAGCAGGCGGGCAGCGATGCGCTCGACGAGACTGGAGCACTGCTTCCCGAGACGACACTGGATTCCATTCGCAACAACGGTATCGGTCTGAAGGGACCGATCACGACGCCGGTGGGTAGCGGTTTTCGCAGCGTGAATGTCGGGCTCCGGCAGGCACTCGAGCTCTACGCCAACCTCCGTCCCGGACGAACGATACCCGGCGTGCAGTCGACCTTCAGCGACATCGACCTGGTGATCGTTCGCGAGAACATGGAAGACACCTACGCCGGGGTGGAGTTCGATACGGGCGCGAAGGACACAGCGGAGGTGATCGCGGCGATCAACCATCGCAGCGAGAAGCAGGTGGCCGAGGACGCGGCGATCAGCATCAAGATGATCACGCCCGGAGGCTCGCGCCGGATTGTGGAGTACGCCTTCGAGTATGCGCGCATGAATGGCCGCAAGCTGGTCACCGCGGTACACAAGGCGAACATCATGAAGTACTCGGATGGCCTGTTCCTTCACGTGGCGCGGGACGTCGCGAAAGGCTATCCGGAAATCGAGTTCAATGACCGCATTGTCGACAACATGTGCATGCAGCTCATGCAGAAGCCGGACCAGTACGACGTGATGGTGATGCCGAACCTTTATGGAGACATCGTGAGCGACATGGTGGCTGGTATGGTCGGCGGGCTGGGTGTGGCGCCCGGTGGAAACATCGGCAAGGATGCGGCGGTGTTCGAGCCAATTCATGGTTCCGCGCCGAGCCATGCCGGCAAGAACGAGGCGAATCCGGTGGCGATGATTCTCTCTGGCGCGTTGATGCTGCGGCATCTTGGCGAGACAGGCGCGGCGGACAACGTCGAGAACGCAGTCTCATCGGTGATCGCTGATGGCTCGAAAGTCACCTATGACCTTCGCGAGGATCGCGACCCTTCCAAGGCGGCATCAACAACGGAGATGGCGGATGCAGTGATCGCGGCGCTGTAGTTCCGAAATGCGAGCAGCAACTCTCAGAGGATACCTCGCTACCCTCTCGTTTCCTGGCCGGATCGTCTCTGTAAAGCGTGGGTGTTGGACGAATTGTCGTCACGACAAGGCGTATAATGATTGGAGAGACCAAGAGAAAGCAGAGGGATTTGGATGCTCTGCCGACATTCCACCTTCGCCAAGCTGAGTATCAGATGGCAGCGATCTGTCATTGTGGCGGTTGTCGCAGTCATATCATTGTTGCTCTCGTTCATCTCGACTGATGCAGCGGTTTGGGTTCGCATTCGAACGGATCCGTCGAACCCAATAGTAGGTGAATCTGTGCTGATACGTGCGCAGATGGTAGATACGCAGGGTGCTGACTGCCTGTATGATCCTGACGCGGCGGTTGTACCGAACCGAACTGCATACACCGGTCTCAGCGGCCCTGACCTGGAAGAGATGAAGATGCACATCCACGGACCCGGCGCGGCGGAGCCTGAGTCCCTGACTTTGATTCGGCGAGAAGATGACACCAGCATCTGGGAAGGGCGGTTCGTGTTTCCAGAGCCAGGACGGTGGTCGCTCCAGATGGCATATCCTTCATGGTCGTCCAGCATTCCTGGAGCCCCGGGTCCTCCGGAATGGGTGACCGACACTTGCACCGGCGCGGAGCAAATCGTCACCGTGTTGCCGTCGAGGGGTTCCTGCTCCACCCCGTACGCATCGCCGTCAACCCGGCTTGACCTTGTTGAGGAAAGATTCTTATACTGACGGCGCGGCCCGCTGGATGACCGGCCGGTGTTTGTGGGCATGCCGACGTAGCTCAATTGGCAGAGCAGCTGTTTTGTAAACAGCAGGTTGCGGGTTCGAGTCCCATCGTCGGCTCAGGCTCCGGATTCGGTCCGGAGATCCCTGGCACGTCGCGCGAAATGCGCCGGGAAGTCTTTGCGAGGGGAACACGATTTCGGTATACTTCCCGACGGTGCTTCGCGCGGCGCCGATTTGGGCTGCGTGAGCAGGCGCACGGAACGGTGGGACGCGACATCTCGCCACCTTCGGGCAGGTGCCAGAGCGGTTAAATGGGCCTGGCTGTAAACCAGGTGCGAAAGCTACGGCGGTTCGAATCCGTCCCTGCCCACCGAACAGGCTGCCACTCTGCCGGAGTGGTTGTGGTTCGGGCCCTCATAGCTCAGTGGTAGAGCGCGTCCTTGGTAAGGACGAGGTCCCGAGTTCGAGTCTCGGTGAGGGCTCCAGCTTGTTCAGCGATGCGAGAGGCTCCTCCAGGAGCCTCTCTTTCGTACGAGTTCGGGCACGTATTTCAGACTTTGATTGATGATTTGGTCAGGAAGGACAGCATTCAACGATGAGCAAGCAAAAGTATGAGCGGACGAAGCCGCACGTGAACGTGGGGACGATCGGGCACGTGGATCATGGCAAGACGACGTTGACGGCGGCGATCACGAAGACGCTGGCGCTGGCGGCGGGCACGGGCACGGTGCGGGACTTCGCGTCGATCGACAACGCGCCGGAGGAGCGGGAGCGGGGGATCACGATCGCGCTGTCGCACGTGGAGTATGAGACGCAGGCCAGGCACTACGCCCATATTGATGCGCCGGGGCACGCGGACTACATCAAGAACATGATCACCGGGGCGGCGCAGATGGACGGGGCGATCCTGGTGGTGAGCGCGCCGGACGGGCCGATGCCGCAGACGCGGGAGCACATCCTGCTGGCGCGGCAGGTGGAAGTGCCGAACATCGTGGTGTTCCTGAACAAGGTGGACATGATGGACGACGAGGAGCTGCTGGAGCTGGTGGAGCTGGAGGTGCGGGAGCTGCTGACGACGTACCAGTTCCCCGGGGACGAGGTGCCGGTGATCCGGGGGTCGGCGCTGGCGGCGTTGGAGAGCACGAACGACGACGTGAGCGCGCCGGAGTACCAGCCGATCCTGGAGCTGATGCAGGCGGTGGACGACTACATCCCGCAGCCGGAGCGGCCGGTGGACCTGCCGTTCCTGATGCCGATCGAGGACGTGTTCGGGATCAAGGGGCGGGGCACGGTGGTGACGGGGAAGGTGGCGCGGGGACGCGTGAAGACGGGGGAGGAAGTCGAAATCGTGGGGATGGGCGAGCGCCGCAAGGTGATCGTGACCGGGGTGGAGATGTTCCAGAAGACGCTGGACGAAGGCGAGGCGGGGGACAATGTGGGATGCCTGCTGCGGGGCGTGGAGCGGGAAGACGTGGAGCGGGGGCAGGTGCTGGCGGCGCCGGGCTCGATCCACCCGCACACGCATTTCAAGGCGGAGGTGTATGTGCTGACCAAGGAAGAGGGGGGACGGCACACGCCCTTCTTCCCGGGGTACCGGCCGCAGTTCTACATCCGGACGACGGATGTGACGGGGGCGATCGTGCTGCCGGAGGATGCGGAGATGGTGATGCCGGGGGACAACGTGCAGATGGGGGTGGAGCTGATCACGCCGGTGGCGATCGAAGAGGGGTTGCGGTTCGCGATCCGGGAAGGCGGTCGCACCGTGGGCGCCGGTGTCGTCACCAGCATCGACGAGTAACGAGTAAAGTAGGGAGGGGCGGGTGTTTCTGGCCTGCTCCTCACCAGCTCACCCATCGGTGGGCTGCCCAGGAAGGATGATGTATAATGGCGAAGAAGTCGAAGGCTGACCGCCCGGTAGTTACGATGGAGTGCACTGAGTGCCGCGAGCGTAACTACACTACGGAAAAGAATCGGCGAAACGATCCTGGTCGGCTGGAACTCAAGAAGTTCTGCCCACGATGCCGTTGTTATCAACTGCATCGCGAGACTCGCTAGGCGATACGCAGAGCGTTTAGGGTCGTAGCTCAATTAGGTAGAGCAGCGGTCTCCAAAACCGCAGGTTGCGGGTTCGATTCCTGCCGGCCCTGCCCGGTAATGGCGCTGGATTCGAGGTGGGGTGTAGCCGACCGGCGCGCCCCATTTCAATGTCCGGAACATCACCAGGTTGAAGACCTGATCCTCATATGACGTACGACGCTGAGCCGTTCCCCAGTCAGGAGTTGACAGGGAACAAGGCATCCCATCATGACAAGGGGGCCAGGACATTGAGTGCTGATCAACAAGCAGAGGTAAAGCGCCGCTCCAGCCGGGCCGCACGTGACAATAGTCGCCGGCGCCGTCGCGCCCGTACGACCGATACGCCACAAACGACCGTGAACCCGCAGGTGACGGAGGCCGAGGCAGTCCAACGCGCCGAGATATCTCGAGCGGAAGCGAAGCGGCAGGCACGGGAAGCGTCGAGCAAATCGCAGACGTTTCGCGGGCGGATTGTCAACGGTGAGCGGACCGAAGGTATCCGCCGGTTCATTCGGGAAACCACAGCCGAGATCAGGAAAGTGATCTGGCCGGACCGGGAGACCACTCGAAACCTGACGATTGTCGTGATCGCGCTATCTGCTGTACTCGGACTTCTGCTTGGCGGGCTTGATTTCGTTCTGTACGAGATTTTCGAGGCGTTCTAGCAAGGGCACGTTACAGGAGGTATTACATGGCACGCCAATCCCTTCGGGAGCGACTCCAGGCACGCCGTGCCGAGGAAGCTGGTATCACCGAGGAGCACGAAGAGGGACAGTGGTACGTGCTTCACACCTATTCCGGGTACGAAAACAAGGTGAAGAAGACGATCGAGAGCCGCATCGAGGCGTACGATCTTGATGATCGCGTCTATGAGATCGTGGTGCCCACGCAGGATGAGATCGAAATTCGGAATGGGCAGCGGCACACTGTGCAGAAAAAGGTGTTCCCGGGCTATGTGCTTGTCAGGATGGACATCGACGAAGAAGCCTGGTACCAGTTGCGCAACACCCCTGGTGTCACAGGATTCATAAGTATCAACAACAAGCCGGTACCACTCGGCGAAGAGGAAGCCAACGGCATCCTCAAGGGCATGACGGCGGAAGCGCCAAAGATTGCCGTGACGTTCGCGCTTGGTGACACCGTCCGAATCATCGACGGTCCATTCGCTGACTTCCGCGGGCAAATCGACGACATCAATTATGAAAAGGGCAAGATCAAGGTGCTTGTGTCGTTCTTCGGACGCGAGACACCGGTAGAACTGGATTTTTTACAGGCGGAGAAGGAGACGTAGTTCCGTCTCCAACAGAGGTGAGGCGGAGTGTGTTGGTTGCATTGGCCCACCGGAGTACGTGGGCCGCACATGACCTGAAAGGAACAAGACATTGGCCAAGAAGATCCGAGGCTACGTCAAGCTGCAAATACCGGCTGGCAAGGCCACACCGGCACCGCCAATTGGCCCCGCGCTGGGTCAACACGGTGTTGCGATCATGAACTTCTGCAAGGAGTACAACGAGCGCACCCAATCAATGACGGGGCAGATTGTCCCTGTGGTGATCACCGTGTACGAGGATCGGTCGTTCACGTTCATTACGAAGACACCACCCGCGGCGGATTTGCTGCGCAAGGCTGCCGGTGTTGAAAAGGGCGCCGGTAACCCGAAGGCCGACAAGGTTGGCAAGGTTACGTCGAGCCAGGTTCGCGAAATTGCGGAGCTAAAAATGAAGGACCTGAATGCCATTGATGTCGATGGCGCGATGAAGCAGGTGGCGGGCACGGCTCGCTCGATGGGTATTGAGGTAGTTGGATAGGCGAGATTTCCTCGCCTGACCGTATCGTGGGAGGGGAAACCCGGTTGGACCACGAAGGAGCATTCACACGATGGCAAGTCACGGCAAGGCGTATCTTGAAGCCGCGAAGCTGATTGACGAGGACCGCACCTATACGTTGGACGAAGCGATAGAGCTGCTCGTCAAGTTCCCGGTGCGCAAATTTGACGAAACAGTGGAGATGCATGCTCGATTGGGCATTGATCCCCGGCAGGCCGACCAGGCGGTACGCACGAGCGTGTCGTTGCCACATGGAACCGGACAGCCGGTGCGGGTGCTGGTGTTTGCGGCCGGCGAAGCAGAGCGCGTGGCGCTCGATGCTGGGGCTGATTACGCTGGCACGGATGAGTACGTCCAGCAAATCAATGATGGCTGGCTTGAATTCGACGCGACGGTGGCCATGGCGGACCAGATGGGCAAGGTTGGCGGCCTGGGGCGCATTCTGGGCCGGCGGGGGCTGATGCCGAATCCGCGCTCGGGCACCGTGGTTCGCGACGTTGGCGATCTCCCGGACGTGATCCGTGAACTCAAGGGTGGTCGCGTTGAGTTCCGTAACGATCGCACTGGCAACGTCCACACCATTCTTGGCAAGCGCAGCTTTACCCCCGAACAGGTCAAGGAGAATACGCTTGCGTTTGTGGACGCACTGAACCGGGCGAAGCCGAGTGGCATCAAAGGCATCTATTGCCGTAAACTGAGTTTGACAACGACGATGGGTCCTGGCATCACGATTGATGTGAATGACGCGATCGAGCAAACGTCTTTGTTGTCTTAGGTACAGCCGCCAACAAGAGAAGAATTCCTGGCCAAAGACCGCTGGCGCACACTGTGCTCAATCTCCAGCCGAGGCTCGGGTCGTGACTGCGTGATTATGCGTCGTCGCCCTGGGCTATGTCAGCTCAGGGCGATTTTCTTTCAGGCAATGGGAAACCGAGCGTCGGTTTCAAAAATTCTACACAGGAAGGAGGTGATTGCAGATGCCAACGCCACAGAAGGCAGCCCAGATTGACGCACTCGTCGACAGCTTCGAGCGCGCTCAAATGACTGTCGTGGCCAACTATCGTGGGCTGTCGGTTTCGCAGCTTCAGGAGCTGCGAGGTAATCTTCGCGATTCGAATGCTGAGTTCACTATCGCGAAGAATACGCTCACGCGTATTGCATCCGCGCGGGCCGGAGTGGAGATTCCAGATGAGTTTCTCAACGGTCCGACCGCGCTGATGTTTGCGTATGATGACGTGGTTGCACCCGCAAAAGCGCTGAGTGATTTCGTGAAGTCGAGCCGGGTGCTCGAGTTGAAAACGGGAGTGATGGAGGGACACGCGCTGAGCGCGTCTGACCTCGATTCGCTCGCTAGCATGCCGCCGCGCGAAGAACTGCTCGGCAAGCTCGTGGGAATGCTTGCATCGCCCATGACACGTGTCGTGGGGGTCCTTGGTGGACCGTCCAGATCCCTGGTCAACGTTCTCAACGCACGAACCCAGGAGCTAGGCGAAGCGCCAGCCGAAGCGGCTGACTAGATACAGTCACAGGAATTTTTGCAATCTTCCGTGCCGGTACACCGGTGCATGATCTCTGAGAGGAACCACACGTGGCGAACGAACAGCTTATTGAACAACTCGAAGGTATGACCGTAATCCAGCTCAATGAGCTGGTCAAGGAACTCGAAGAAAAGTGGGGCGTATCCGCGGCGGCTCCCGTGGCGGTTGGCGCTGCTCCTGGCGGCGGTGGCGCTGGAGCCGCGGTAGAGGAAGAGAAGTCTGAGTTCGATGTCGTGCTCACCGAGGTGGGCGCCAACAAGATCCAGGTCATCAAGGCCGTGCGTGAGCTCACAAGCCTTGGGCTCAAGGAAGCCAAGGACCTTGTCGACTCCGCACCCAAGGCCATCAAGGAAGGCGTCGCTCAGGACGAAGCTGACGCTGCCAAGGCGAAGCTCGAAGAGGCGGGCGCCAAGGTCGAGGTCAAGTAGTTTGACGTGCCTGGTTGCTGATGGATGATTCAGTGACCTATAAACACCAGGGGGTGGGGTGGCGGATTGATGCCATCCTGCCCCTTGCGTATACTTGTGGAGTGACGGGGCGTGGCGCAGTCCGGTAGCGCACCGGTATGGGGTACCGGTGGTCGGAGGTTCGAATCCTCTCGCCCCGACCGAGACCTTCCCCGAAGTGCCAATGTAAATCGGCCGCAGGAGTCCTGAGCCGCCGGAGATGGCGTTAAAGGCCATGGTGAACGTGTCCGCATTGGAGCAGGATCGAACACAATGAACCGTGTCAGTCGTCCAACCGCGAAGTGGCGGATCATCATAGCCGATGATGAGTCTCTGATTCGACTTGATCTGCGCGAAATGCTGGCGCATCTCGGGTACGATGTTGTCGCTGAGGCTGGAGACGGTCGCACGGCTATTGACCTTGCCAGGAATTTGCGTCCAGACCTGCTCATCATGGACATCAAGATGCCTGATCTCGACGGCATCGCGGCCGCCGAGGAGCTCACCCGCGAGCGTATTGCGCCGGTGGTGTTGTTGACAGCCTATTCTGACCAGGCGCTGGTGGAACGCGCCCGAATTGCGGGGGTGATCGGTTATGTGGTGAAGCCTTTCCGCGAAGCCGAGTTAATGCCTGTGATTGAACTCTCCCGAGCCCGTTTTGATGAGTTCCGAACCCTCGAACAAGAAGTCGGAAGCCTCAAGGAAGCACTCGAAACCCGAAAGGTGATCGAGCGGGCCAAGGGAGTTCTCATGGAAACGCACGGAATGCCCGAGTCCGAAGCTTTTCATCGAATCCGGAAAACCAGCATGGACGCACGGAAGTCGATGAAAGAGGTCGCGGAGGCAATTCTGCTCGCGCACGACATGGAGTTTTCGCTTTCCGGAATCGGAGATGAAGGCTCAGGGGATGAGGAGTCGTCGTAGCATTCGACGAAACAATCAACCAGCCCGCGGCGCGCACGCCGCGGGCTCTGTTGTTAATCAGGTTCCTGGGTGGTTGATTCATTGGGAGGCGCAAAGGAAATTATTCCAACAGGCGTTCCGCTGGTCACGGGTGTACCCTCTTCGGAAACCAGAACGGTGACAGATTCCGGGTCGAGACCGCTCGTGGCGACATTCGGAGGGAGTGAGACCTCAGGCGTGAGTGTGTAGACACCCGGGCCGAGGCCCGCTACATCTACAGACACCCTGATGTCCTCCGGTGTGAGGGCGCTCAAGACATCAGGCGACGCTCGAACGCTCAGGTCCACTGTTTCCGGATCGACGTTGACATCGTAGTCAGCGTTCGCGTTTTGCACTTCCACGGTCACGCCCTGAATGACATTTGGGGTGTTAGAGGATGACCCGATGGAGACACGCACTTCAACCTCACCGTTGATGGGCTCAATCACAGTCACCCCATCCGGAAGGGATTCCAACCCGACTGTCTGGCTCAACGATTCAGTAGCACCAGTGATGTCCACGGGTTCGGTATTGATGAAAAGCATTGACTCGAGCGCGTCGGCGGGACCGTCCACGATCACCGTTGGCGGCAAAGAGATTTGCTGCTGCACCACGAATCCATCGGCCGGCGCCCCCGACGTTTGTGGTACGACACTGACCGATTTGCCGCTGGTCTGAATCTCTACGAATGTGCGGACCTGTTCGGGCAGGATTGTCACTTCCTGAATGCGCTGATTATTGATATCGACCGCATATGGTTCAATCATCATCGTAAAGTCCGTGGATTGGCCGTCTATAGAGACGGGCAGGATGACTCGTTGGACCCGTTCCACTGCCGATTCCGTGCCACGCACGGTGACCTGGGATACCTCGGGGGTAACTTTGCCCACTCGACGAGCATCACCATCGAGAACCTGGTTCTCGGGGACGAGCGGGAAATTCTCACTAACCTCTTCCTCAACCTGAATCGAAATCGTATCGGGCGATACCTCGATCTCTCGTACATCGACCGCCGTATTGACTACGATGGGTACCTGGTACGTGCCGGTTCCGTCGATTTCCGTGACATTCAGCGAGACGATGACGTCGGCTCGATTGAGCCTTTCAAGTTGCGACTCCGCGTCCGTGATCGATACATCCACACGAGGAAGTGAGGTTACCACTTCCAGCGTGCCAGTGAGGTTTGGATCTTCAATTGCCAGCTCGGTAAACGGACGTGTTTCAATTGGATCCTGAAGCTGGGTGACCCAGCCCCAGAGAAGTATGGCCAGCAGCAAGGAAAAGCCAAACCTGGTGAGTTGGTTCCTTGTGACGCGTTGCCTGACTTGTTCCCAAAGGTTTTGCACTGGTGCTGCTCGATCGTGATGAACCGTCCGGTTTAGCGATTCTTTCGTTTTTCGGTTGATGGTGAGCGACCCGTCGAAACCGGGTCACGTCTCTTCCCGCTGGAGCCGTTTGACGATCTGGACGCAAATGGAAAGATGGAGCTCTCCGGTCGGCGGCTTTGTGGCTGATCCAGGCTCAGCAGGGTTCGCAACACGCGTCGCAGCCGGTCCTGGTCCAGATTGCGAATGAGCCGGCCAGAGTGAGCAACCGACATCTGTCCGGTTTCCTCAGAGACGACCACCGCGATCGCGTCAGCTTCTTCGGTGACGCCGATGCCGGCGCGATGCCTGGTTCCCAGACTGCTCGTGGCAGAGATATTGTCTGTCAGGGGGAGGACGACGCTCGCGGCCAGGATACGCTTGTTGCGAATAATCACGGCGGCGTCATGCAATGGTGAATTGGGAAAGAAGATGTTGATCAACAACTGCCGGGTGAGGATTGCATCTATCTGCACCCCTTTGCCGACATAGTCCTGAAGCCCGGTTTCACGCTCTACCACCATCAGTGCGCCGTATCGCAGGCGTGACAATTGCGCGGATGCCCGTACCACCTCGTCGACGGCCACATCGAGTCCGGTGTCTTCAGGATGGTTGCCAAACGGGTTTTTGAGCCAACTGCCAGTATGGCCAAGCTGCTCGAAGGCACGGCGCAACTCGGGCTGGAAGATAACCGGAATCGCGATCACCAACGCGGGCCAAATCCGGTTCAACACCCAATTCAGCGTGGAGAGCTCCAGTACCCAGCCCAACAGGAAAAGCATCGCAAAGAGTGTGACGATGCCACGAATGAGATGGAGGGCTCGTGTTCCCTGAGCGACCCACAGCAGCCAGTAGATGATGAAGGTGACGACAAGGACGTCAAGCATCGCCCTCAGGTCGAACAGACGGGAAAGCAACCAATCGAGATTTGACATCGACACACCGATGCAGACGAGACCAGATGGTCAGCGTGAATGTACACCGGAAGTCTACCACTGGTCCTGGTCGTGGGTGAGGCAATTTGCGGGTGAACTTACACAGTTGTCAAAATCAGAGGAGCTTGTGGGCGCGCCATCTTTTGGCGCTAGCGGTGCCGTTGTTGCGCACGACGCACTCGCCGCGGATCGCCCGCCAGCCGGAAATCGTCGGCCTCGATGTCCACGTGTTCGGTCAGGCGATGATCCATAATGCGGGAATAGATACGCTCATCGATCTTGCCCTTCGCCGAGAGGTCGACATTCGTGGTGATCACTGTTGGCATCTGCTCGCTGTAGCGATGATTGATGATCTGGTAGAGCTTTTCCTTGGCCCACGGGGTTGCGTTTTCGGTGCCGAGGTCGTCCAGTATCAACAGCGGAGCATTTCGGATTGTCGCGAATCGCTCATCATACGCTGAGCCGGAATTCGGATCGAAGGTCGATCGCAAATGATCGAGCAGGTCGGGCACCACGGCGAAGTAGACGCTCATTCGATGCCAATCGACGGCATACCGCGCGATCGCTACCGCGAGGTGTGTCTTTCCCACACCGCACGGTCCTGATAGAAACAACCATCGGTGACCCGGTTCCTGAGCGAAGGCAAGGGTTGCTTCGTATGCGCTCTCCATGCCCTGAATGTCCGGGTCGAATGTTTCAAAGGTCTGGTTGCTGAATGCGTCAAGATTCGACAGGCGGCGAAGCTCTTCGTCTCGTCGCTCGTCCTGTTCGTGTTGTTTGCACACACATGGAAACAGTCGACCGAAGCTTGGGTGGCCGACAGGAACGTTGGCGCGGAGATAGCCTGCATCCTGGCAGATGGCGCATTTGACCGCGTCCTTGTTGCGAATCCTGACGGATCCCCGGGATGGTCGTGCGTCTTTGGGGTTTGGCAAGGAGCTCATGACATCGCCAATGCGTTTCATAGCGAATTCCTGTCTTCGAGCGTCTGGATGGGTCAAGAGCGGTCCGGGCGCCCTTGCGCAGTCCACGATTCGAGAATGCGCTCGATGTATTTCCAACTACGACGATTGTACGCCACCGCTTCTCCAATGGCGTCCTCGACCCAATCCACGGGATAGTCTCGCAGCGCCCGGCTGATACGATCGGCCACCATCGGGGTGAGAGGTCCGATGTTCTGTTCATAAAGTGAGAATGCCGTTGGGGGATCGATCATAAGCGAAGGAGGTTCATCGTCCAGCCACATCGACCGAGGAGGAGACAGGGCGCCACGCTGGATGGCCTCCACCAGCTCGCGAGTCACGGGGGTATGGAGGAACAACCATTGTTGGGAGCGTCGTTTGCTTTTCGCGGTGACACGAAGGATCACACCTCGTGTCACCAGGAGCCCAAGTCCATCCTGGATCGCCTGACGCGCATTTCCCGACGGCGTGCCGTCGACGCGAACCGCCTCTTTCAATGAGGCATCCTGAAGCAGGCGGGGCTCAGCGATCGGAGCCTCGAAGCCCGCATCGCCCGCCAGGAGCCGGAAGAAGGAGAGCAGCACCCGGAGCTCATTGATGTCAGTTATGTCCGGCAGGATTTCAGTGAAAAATCCGGCAGGTACTGCTACCTTGTCACGATCCGGCGAAAGGAATCCGTTGAACGCAGCCGAGTGCGCTGGACGATGGGAAGTCACAATCAACCCTCGTCGTAATCTGCCCGATAGAGCTCGAGATCGGCGAAGCGGGCAGTTGCCTCGAAGAACCGCAGATTCACGGTATCGACCGGTCCGTTACGATGTTTTGAGACAATAAGCTCTGCTATGCCCTTCTTGTCGGAGTGCTCGTCATATTTTTCTTCGCGATAAATGAACATGACGATATCCGCATCTTGCTCGATCGCGCCGGACTCGCGCAAATCCGAAAGCATTGGGCGGTGATCGGATCGAGACTCGACCGCGCGAGAAAGTTGTGACAGGGCCACGACAGGGATATTGAGCTCGCGCGCGAGCCCCTTCAGCCCACGTGAAATCTCGGAGATCTCCTGCACGCGATTTTCACTGCGTCGTCCCGTCATGAGCTGAAGATAGTCAACGATGATCAGGTCGAGACCCTGTTCGGCCTGCAAGCGACGTGCCTTGGAACGAATGTCCATGATTCCGGCGTTTGCGCTGTCGTCGATGAAAATCCTGGCCTCGGAGAGACGCCCGAATGCGCGAGATATCTCTTCCCACTCGCGATCGTCGATGTTCCCAAGCCGAATCTTGTGGGAATCGATGCCAGACTCCGTCGAAAGCAGGCGCTGCACCAGTTGTTCTGCTGACATCTCCAGGCTGAACACGCCGACCGTGCGTCCGTGCTGCACAGCCGCGCCGTAGGCAATCCCGAGTGAGAACGCTGTCTTCCCCATGCTTGGCCGGGCGGCCACGATCACAAGGTCGGATCGCTGGAGACCACCGGTGAGCCGGTCGAGGTCGGTGAACCCGGTCGGGACGCCAACGAGCTCATCGCGATTATTTTGCAGATACTCCAACTGGTCGAAAAAGCGGTCGATGACATCGTGAATCGACTGGAAATCCTTGGTCTGGCGTTGCTGGGTAACCTGGAAGAGTGCGCGCTCGGCGGAGTCGATGGCGTCTTCTGTATCGACGTTGTCCTGATAACCGATACCCACGATCGACGTTCCAGCATCGATCAGCCGGCGCAGCGTGGCGGTTCGCTCGACGATACGGCCGTAGTACTCGACGTGGACGGCGGTTGGAACGGCACTCAGCAGCGACGAAAGATATCCGACGCCGCCGATCTCATCGAGAGTGCCACGCCGTTCCAGCTCGTCCGAAAGCGTGACGAAGTCGGTCGGTTCGCGCCGGTTGTACAGGTCGAGAATGGCCCGGTAAATCGTGGCGTTGGCCGAGACATAGAAATCTTCGGCCTTGAGATACGATGCGATCCGGATAATGGCGTCGCGATCGATCAGCAGACTACCGAGGACTGACTGCTCAGCTTCTATGTTGTGAGGCGGCAGACGGTCGTACCCCGTGTCCATTCAACTGATACCTTCCGGAAGCGGGGCGGTCGATCGACCTGTGTTCTCAACGCGGGGGTGCGAGTTGTATCCGATCACTCTTCCAGTCGGGAGACATTATTCCTCGACGACAGCTGCCGGTACTTCGTCGCTGGTTGGATTTTCGGACCCTGAAGCACTGCCGTTGCTGGCGATGTCCGACCCCTCAGCGGATTCGGCTTCTTTCGCCTCTTCCTCTTCGGTTTTCTCTGCCTCCACGGAAACGGTGATCACCGGACGTAGCCGACCGACAAGGTGGATCTCGACGGAATGCTCGCCGACAGTGCGAAGGGGATCAGTCAGCTGAATCTTGCGTCGATCGATCTCTTCGCCGATCTTCTCGGCAAGCTGCGCGGCGATCTCGCTCGAGGTGACGGATCCGAAGAGCCGACCCTGTTCGCCGGCGCGGGCCACGAACTCGAGACGTGTTCCGTCGATCTTGTCGGCGAGCGATTGGAGCTGGTCTTCCTGTCGGACCATCTTGCGCTCACGGACCTTCATGTTGTGCTCGGCAACCTTGATTTCACCATCGGTGGCAACAACAGCCATACCCTTCGGAATCAGGTAGTTTCGGGCATATCCGTTTGCGACCTTCTGGATGGTGCCCGATTCTCCAAGCTTGGGCACATCCTGCCGCAGCACGATCTTCATAATCTCTCAACCTTCCTGAGTTGCGTACTTTGAAGGATGCGCTTATTCGCGCATTAAACCACCCCGCGGCGCCCAATGGCGCCCGGGAAGGCGGGTTTCAATCCACAGGATTGTACGCTTTTTCACGCATCCGATGCAAAGATCGCAGTCAGGCGGATTCCAGCCACGCCGCCACTGACCACCCCGTTCCATATCGCGAGCTGCTGACCCTGTACCAGGTGTACCCGTCAGCGATTTCCGGGCCATCAAAGACTTCGACAACCGCTCCCTCTGGGAGGAGGCGAATGACCCTGTCGCTGACGGACGGGCCAGCTCGAAGATTGAGCTCACCATCGATTACCCGGACGGTGGACCCTGTTCGCACCTCACCTCCGATTGCCGCCTGAAGCCAGTGGCTGACTGTCCAGCCAGTCCAGCGATCGCCTTCCACCTTGAACCAGGTGTACCCGTCGGCGCTGATTGAACCATCAACAATGGTGAGTACATCACCGGAGAACACCTGTCCGACCACGTTGGCGGAGAGCGATGGCCTGGCTCGGATATTCACATTGTCGGAGCTTGCCCGCACCACTGTTCCCGCCCATTGGTTGGCCGAGGATGACGGTGTAGCGATTGAACGACCCACAAAGGGAGTGGCGACGTATCCGGACTGATCGCCGAACCGAGCCTCAATCCAGGTGAATCCGTCCACATGGCCGACGCTGTCGACGACAATGCCCGTGTCGCCATTATTCAGGGTCGTGATAACAGACCCGGAGGTCGATGCGGTGTCGCGGAGATTGAGTGCATCAGTCGTGACAACAATGGACGTACCTGGCTCGTATCCACTGGCCGTTGCGGACGCCCCTCCCGCCGGTGCAAGGAATTCATCAACTGCCCATCCTATTCGATCAGGTGTTTCGATCCGGTACCAGGCGTAACCGTCTTCGCTCACTGGTCCATCAACGATCGTCGCCGGAGTGCCGAAATAGGCGACGGCGAGCACGGTACCGTCAAGGCCTTCGACCGAGCGCAGATTCAATGCGTCGGTGTCAACGATGACCTCATCTCCGATGCTGAATCGCTCGTCTGGCGCCGGATCGCTGGATGGTTCGGAGAGATATTGTTCGGCCACCCATCCTGAACCGGCGTCGGTCCGGATTTTCAGCCAGACGTATCCGGTCGAACGACGCGGCCCATCGATGACCACCCCAAACGTGCCGGTCCACAGGACATCGATCTGGCTGGACCCAGTCGACGCGTCGGCACGGAGTGATAGCGCGTTGGTATCGACCTCCACGATATCGCCGGCACTGAATGCCGCCCCGATCCATGATCGACCGGCCGGAGCGATGTATTGAGCGGCAACCCATCCTGTGCCGAGTGCGGTATCGACGTGGATCCACACGATTCCGTCCGAGGTCTCTGGCAGTCCGATGACATGAGCCGTGTCACCGGTGGTCATGGTTGCGACGATATCGCTATAGAGTCCGGGTTCGCTACGGATGTTCAGGAGGCTCGTTGCGATTTCGACCTTGTCACCGTCGCTGTATTCGCGAACAGGCGGGTCGGCCGAGCTTGCCGTGAAAACGTCGGTCGCGAGCCAACCGGCGCTCTGCTCGCCGGAAACCCGATACCAGATGTAGCCATCATTGGTGGTCGGGCCCTCGACAATAGTAAGGATGGTGCTGGATGGAAGCGTTGCGTCGATCGGTGCGTCGATATCAGGCTTGCTTCGGAGGTTCGCGTTGCTGACCACAGTTTGGATGACGTTGCCTGGGGCGAGTGTCACGACGGGCATCGAATCAGGCGAGCCGGCGATCACTTCCGCGACCGCGCTTCGAATATATCGCAGGTCGGCCCATAGCGCGTTGCCGGGACAGGTACTGGCATTGACGTCGCGATGCCCGCATATGGTTGGCAAGTTCGGGGTCTCATGAAAGTCGGCTCTTCCAAGCGGGTCCAGCTTTCGCCCGACCCAGGCCGAAATCCAGACCAGTGCCCCGATGGCCTCAGGCGTTGACGTTTCCACGGAGAAGTCGCCCATCGAGCAGATGCCGGAACTTCCGTACGCATATTGAAAAGCATGGCCGCCGACCACGTTTTCGCCGCCTTGGCGACCTTCGAAGACGTTGCCGAGGTAATCCACCAGGAAGTTGTACCCGATGTCGCCCCAACCGCGCGTGACAGCATGGTAGTAGTGGATCGATCGAATCTCAACGAGCGAGTCCCGGAAGCTTGGCGTGGTGGAATGGTGGATGATGATGTGCTCCACCCGCTGATATTCTGGTGTCCATGCAGACGCGCCAGCATCGACGCCATCGTAGGCGAGAGCGGCACCCCATTGTTCACGTGTGATGATGGGGGGACGACTTAACGTGTCTGGGAAGGGCGCAGTCGATATATCACCCAGGGTAGGACCACCGACCGCATTGATATAGGTGAATGTGAGGCCGGGAATTGTGATCTGATTGCCGTTGGCGTCAAGTCCGCGATAGCGCACGAACCGCGATGCGTCGGTCATCATCAACTGGCCAAAGGTGCGTCCTTCACGGTCTGGTGGACCCGCATCGGTGTTCGCTGGTCCCATAATGACGGGTTCCGAGAAGGTGTATCCATCTTCACTGACCGCGATCTCGACGGCGGCGTTGACGCCTGCAGTGGCTGTCCAATGCGGAGCGATTGCCCGAAATGGCAATTCCGCCTCGAATTGCAGATATCCGGCTTCTCCGCCGACGCCTTCGGGTGGCGACCACTCGCCAGCTTGCGTCGATGAACCCTGCGCGATGGCGGGGGAAAGCGATCGACCGGCGCCACCATGGGCCAGCGCCGCAGCGAACCCCGCGCTGGCCCCGGCGAGCATCCTGCGGGTGAATCTTGGCGTTGGTGATGCCGATGCGCGGTGATCGGCGTGCTGTGATGTCTCGCCCATGAGTGATGCGCCCTCCCCCCACAAAGTCGAGGACGCATCATTCAAGCATGAAGCTGGCAGGATGCGTCCGTACGCTATGTACGTACATTCTACCAAGCCGGTGACTCTATGTCAAAGAAGCACGTCGTTGCCGCAAAACCTCATACAGGGCCACGGTGCCCGCGGTTGCCGCATTGAGCGAGTCAACGTGACCCTGCATGGGGATTTTCAAAAGGAGCTGGCACTTGCCCCGCACGGATTGGGATATCCCCTTGCCTTCAGACCCGACGACAAGTGCCACAGGTGACGGTAAATCAGATTCGAATAGGTCCGTCGCGTCGCCATCTCCGGCCAGTCCCGCCGTCCAGTATCCCGCTTCTTCCAGGCGCTCAAGGGTGCGATTGAGATTTGCCACGAGCGCGACCGCGACGTGCTCGACCGCACCGGCGCTCGCGTTGACCACAGATGGCGTGACGGAGACGGAACGATCCTGGGGCAAAATGACTCCGCCGATGTCGACTGCGTCGGCGGCGCGGATCAACGCGCCGAAATTCTGCGGATCCTGCACGTGGTCGAGAAGCAGCAGCGTCTTTCCGGTCTCGATCAGATCGGAGACATCCAGGTACGGATAATCGGCCGGATCGAGCACGACGCCTTGATGATTGGCGCCGGTGGTCATGTCATCCAGCATCATCCGCGGCACTATCTCGACAGGGATATCTGCTCCAGTTGCGATTCGTTGAATTTCCTCAAGCCTTTCGTCGTGCCGGAGTCCTTCCGCCAACCAAAGCCGGCGCGCTGGCCCACGGCGTCCTCTCAGGGATTCGAGCACGCCGTTCCGCCCGAACAGCAGTGCCGGATTTGCATGCGACAGATCGTGCCGCCGTGGGGCGGGCTTGTGACCCGCCCCACGGGGATTGCCCTTTCGTTGGGCGGTGCGGTTACCTCCCTGCCGGTTGCGAGTCTCCGCCGGTCGTTGTCGAGAGCTGTCCTTGCGTTTATGAACGTTTCCACTCCGTGCCTGTTTTGGTGTCTTCAAGAATGAAGCCTTCTTCCTCTAGTCGTTCCCGAATCAGGTCGGCGAACTCGAAGTGTTTTTCGGTTCGAAGCCGGGCCCGAATCTCGATCAGGATTTCCATGAGCGTTGCCGTGTCTTCGTCTCGGGCCGAAGAGCCGCCTTCGGTTCGCAGGTCCATTCCGAGAATCATGGCGAGCTCGGCAAGATGCTCACGCGCGTTGGCGGTCGTGCTGTCGTTTCCCGATGGGTCGTGACGGTTGATCGCTCGCGCGAGATCGAACAGCGCCGCGAACGCGCCAGGTGTGTCGAAGTCGTCAAGCATCGACGCGTGAAAGCGATCAACAGTTTGGTTTGTCAGGTCCTCGAGCTCGGGCGAGAGTACGGTGTTGGATGGTCCGTCGACTATCCTTGCCGCCAGCCGCAGTCGCTGGAGACCGGATTGGGCTGCTTCGAGTCCCGGCTCGGTGTAGTTCATTGGAGATCGATAATGCGTCTGCAACACCATCAGTCGAAATGCATCGACCCGGTTGCGCTCGATGATGGACGAGAGCCTGACGACGTTTCCGATGGATTTCGACATCTTTTCGTCGTTAATGCGCAGCATTCCATTGTGCACCCAGTATCGCGCAAATGGACCGTGACCCAGGAACGCTTCGGACTGGGCGATCTCGTTTTCATGGTGAGGGAAGATCAAATCCGTACCGCCGCCATGGATGTCGACCACACCGCCAAGATGGCGTGTGCACATGGCTGAGCATTCAATGTGCCAGCCGGGACGCCCTTCGCCCCATGGGCTTGGCCAGCTCGGTTCCCCGGGCTTGGCGGACTTCCACAGCGCGAAATCCAGCGGATCCTGCTTGCGCACGTCTACCTCAATCCTTGCACCGGACAACAGGTCATCGACGGTACGATTGGACAACTTGCCGTACTCGGGAAAGGAGCGTACGCGGAAATTGACATCGCCGTCGACGGTGTAGGCGTGACCCTGTTTGATTAGCTTGGTGATCATGGCGATGATCCCATCCACTTCCTGAGTTGCGCGTGGATAGACCGTGGCGGGCAAGGTGTTGAGAGCCTGGACTTCCTCGAGCCAGGCGGCGATCAGGCGCTCCGTGAGCTCGTCAGCTGAGATGCCCTCGCTGTTCGACCGATTGATGATCTTGTCGTCGATGTCGGTGAAATTCTGGGCGTGCTTGACGGTGTAGCCCAGATGCTCGAGATAGCGGCGGATCACATCGAAGATAATCGTGGACATGCCGTGGCCGATGTGCGCGTCATCGTAGACGGTGACGCCGCAGACATACATCCGGACCTCATTCGGCCTGATCGTCTCGAATGTCTCCTTGCGGCGTGACATTGTGTTGTAGATCTGAAGCGTGTCTGTTGAGCGTGCCGGGAGCGTGGTGGAATGTTCCTTGACTTGAGACATGAGTGCCGGTCCTTTCCATTTGAGTCAGGGGAGCTGCTTCCGGTGGACGCTAACCATACTGAGCGGAAAGCAGCGGGGGATGGACTCGGGGCAGGCCGACGCACGCGGCCTACCCCTGGAGACAGGCGCAGAAAACTCCAGGCTCCGTCATTGTGTGACGACGGGAGAATGAAAAATGCCGTATTGTCGGGGTTCGTACCAAATGTGGCACGAGCATACCTCCAGCGCGGTGTCGACTACTAATCCGCCGCTGTCTTTGCGGCTGGCTTCTCACTTGTCTTTGCATCGGCGCTCTTGGATGTCTCGGTCTTCGTTTCACTCCCTGAGTCATTGGTTGCGGGAGCTGGCGTTGAGGCCGACGAGGTTCCATTTGCCGGTCGACTATCGTTGATGTACCAGCCGGACCCTTTGAAGACGACACCAACAGGGTGGATGACTCGCCGAACCTTTCCCGCGCATGTCGGGCAGGTGTCGATTGGATCATCCGCCATGCGTTGTACCCGCTCGAATTGATTGGAACATGAATCACAGCGATATACGTAGGTTGGCATTTGCCAGGTTCCCCCAGGACAGAATTACAGGTATCATTCGGGCGATTTCCCGCACCGTTTCATTATACGATTTTTGCCGGGTTTGCGGGAAGCAGAAGGTATTCCCCGAACCTCGGCTATTGAGCGATGAAGGTTTCAAGATCCTGCCAGTTCGGTCCAGTCCTGAGGTCGGCAATCACCGGAACATCGAGCGAGTACGCCTGCTCCATGGTGTTTTTCACGAGCGAAGCGATCTCCGGCAATTGATCCTTGTTGACTTCCAGCACGAGCTCATCGTGGACCTGCAGCACCTGATAGCCGGCCAGGTGTCGCTGGGCCAGCATCTCATCAAGCTGGATCATGGCGATCTTGATGATATCTGCCTGGGTCCCCTGGATCGGCATGTTCATCGCAACGCGTTGGGCGCCTTGACGCTGCATCCCGTTGCGGCTGTTGAGCTCCGGGATGTAACGGCGCCTGCCTGAAAGCGTCTGGACGTATCCATTCTCCGCGCCGAAGGCGAGCAGCTCATCGAAGAAGGTGCGGACCCTCGGAAGTCGTTCCCAGTACGACTCGATGAATGTCGTCGCGGACTCCCGGTCCATTCCAGTATCGCGTGAGAGCCCGTACGCCTGCATTCCGTAAAGAATGCCGAAGTTTACGGTCTTAGCCACGCGGCGTTGGTCCGAAGTGACCTCAGCAATGTCGACCTGATTGACAAGCGCGGCAGTGGCCCGATGAATGTCGTCGCCGTTCCGGAACGCTTCGATCAGGAACGGCTCGCCAGTCATGTGCGCAAGAATGCGTAGCTCCATTTGAGAGTAATCGGCGGCAAGCAATACGGCGTTTTCGACGATTCGATGGTCCGGTCTTGAATCCGCGACGAAGGATTTCCTGACCCGGCGGCCGATCTCGGTCCGGATTGGGATGTTTTGCAAATTCGGGTTATTCGAGGACAAGCGCCCGGTGGCCGCCACAGTCTGGTTGAACGACGTGTGAATCCGTCCTGTGTCCTCGTTCACCGAGGCGGGGAGAGCATCGACATAGGTTGACCGGAGCTTGGAGAGTGTTCGATATTCCAGCACCAGCTCCACGATCGGATGCTGGTCGCGCAAGCCTTCGAGCACGCCGGAGTCGACCGAGTATCCCGTCTTGGTTCGGCGTCCGGCAGGCAATTCCAGTTCATCGAACAGGAGCGTGGCAAGCTGCTTGTTTGACGCGATTTTGAACGGGCGGCCAGCGAGGGTGTCGACCTCAAGCTCGATCTCCCCAATGCGAGCGGTGAGCTCTTTCGAAAATGCCTTGAGCTCATCAGTGTCGATTGCGATACCACGACCCTCCATGCCGATCAAAACCGGTACCAGCGGCAGCTCGATAGAGTGAAACAGCGAATCGAGTTTGCGTTCCTCCAAATGCGCCGTCAGCGGCTCGACCAGGCCGAGGGTGCATTCCACATCCGCGCACGCATATGGAGCGGCCAGCGAAATATCGACATTGTCCATGGTGTCCTGGTTTCGCCCGGTCCCGATCAGCTCCGTGATTTCGGTCATCTGGATGCCGAGGCGGGTAAAGGCCAGATCCTTGAGACGAATGGAGGTGTCGCCTATGAGGAATGCAGCGATCATCGTGTCGAAGGTGAGCCGATTGAGCGTGAACCCATGTCGCCGCAGCACATGGAGATCGTACTTTCCATGATGGGCGACAATGCCGAGGTCGGCACGGGTCAGGGCCGGATCGAGCGCCGCGCGAACCTGGGAAAGCGCCAGCTGGTCGCCGGAGCAATGCCCGACGGGAATGTACCAGGCGTTGTCAACGGCATCGGCGATCGAAATGCCAACCAGATTTGCGGTAAAGGGATCGGTTGAGTCGGTTTCGACATCGATGGCGATGGCTGATGCGTGGCCGATCTCGTTCACGAGGTGGTCGAGTAGCTTGCTGTCGGTAACAATCGTGCGAATTCCGGAGACCTCGTTCGCCGCGGTCACGCTTTTTGCCTGTGCGACTTCACCGTCCTGCTCCGGCAACCTGGACAGCAATGATCGGAACTCGAGCTCTCGGAAGAGCTGAGTCATTTCTTCGAGGTTATACATTCCGGTGCGGGCGGAATCGAGGTCGAGCTCGAGCTCCAGGTCACGCACGATCGTGGCGAGCTCCTTGCTCTTGCGTGCCTGTTCGATGTTCTCAGCGAGCGCATTGCGCGCTCTGGCGGGCGTGACGTTTTCCAGATTGGCGATGATTTCCTCCAGGTCACCAAATGTCGAGATCAGCTTTTTCGCCGTCTTGTCACCGATACCTGGCACACCTGGAATGTTGTCCGAGGTATCGCCAACCAGCGCCTTGTAATCCGGAATGAGCTCTGGCGCAAAGCCAAATCGATCGAGCACACCCGCGACATCGTATTCCCTGAATTCACCGAATCGCCGCGCTCCTGGAAGGACTGCCATGGCGTGATCCTCCACCAGCTGCAGGAGATCGGAGTCGCCAGTGACGATAATGGCCCTGTGCCCGGCGTCGACAGTGCTTCGGCTGAGGCTGCCGATCACGTCATCGGCTTCATAGCCCTCCTTGACCATGGTAGGGATGCCGAGGGTATGGACGAACTGGATGACCCGGCCAATCTGTTGTTTCAAGTCCTCTGGGGCTTCGGAGCGGTTTGCCTTGTAGTCTTCGAAAACATCATGGCGAAATGTCCGACCAGCGTCGAGCGCGACAATGGCGTAGTCGGGTTTGCGGGAATTCAACGTGTCGAGCAACATGGTTGCGAAGCCAAACACCGCATTCGTTTGCTCGCCCGCGGAGGTGACCATCGACGGTGGAAGCGCATGATAGGCCCGGAAGATCAAACCAAATCCGTCGACCAGCATCACAGTTTTGCGCGTCGTATCCTCGGACATCCTTCGTCACTCCTTGCCGCTCCACGGTGGCCATCAGTGTGTCAGGGTTCAGTATAGTCGGGGAAGCCGGTCACCATTCATGCACACCTCAGCAAGTCCGCGTACCCTTGTACGCAACAATCGGTTGATGGCACCTTCCGGCGAGCGGCGCGATTTGCGGGCAGGAAGCAGGTTTCACGTCAGGGGAGCAAACGTCGTTGTCGCAGCAATCATCGGACCGAAATGTTCCGCGCGTCATCATTGAAAATGTCGAACACGTCATGGTGGGCAAGCGGCAGGAGATCGAGCTTGTTCTGACCGCCATCCTCGCCCAGGGTCACGTGCTGATCGAGGATGTGCCTGGGGTGGGCAAGACGGTCCTCGCCCGTGCGATCGCGACGAGCATTGGCGGCACGTTCAAGCGCATCCAGTTTACACCTGACCTGCTGCCGTCCGATGTGACGGGTGTGGATGTTTATGACCAGCGCGAAGGGCGATTCAGCTTCAGGCCCGGCCCGGTCCATGCGAACCTGGTCCTCGCCGATGAAATCAATCGTGCCACGCCTCGCACACAGTCCGCCCTGCTCGAAGCGATGGAGGAGCGCCAGGTCACGGTTGATCGTGAGACCTATTCCTTGCCAAACCCCTTCACCGTGCTGGCGACGGAGAATCCGGTGGAGTTTGAAGGGACGTTCCCGCTCCCTGAGGCGCAGCTCGACAGGTTTCTTTTGCGCCTCTCCCTTGGGTATCCCGGACACGATAACGAAGTAGCGCTGCTTGAGCGGCAACATCGCGAGCAGCCATTGATGTCGTTGCGTGCTGTTGCGACTCCGGCTGAGCTGGCGGCCTGCATTGCCGACGCAAAGAGCGTCTTCGTGGCGCCAGAGCTCCGTGAGTACATCGTCACCGTGGTGGAAGAAACGCGCGCTCACGACGACGCTTTTCTTGGGGCGAGCCCGCGTGGATCCCTGGCCCTGTACAACGTCAGTCGCGCCTATGCCTACCTCAAGGGACGAGAGTTTGTTACGCCGGATGACATCAAGATGATTGCCCAGCCGGTCCTCGGGCATCGGATCATCGTCCATCCCAGCGCTCGTATGGCTGGTCGTGACGGACGAAACGTGGTGGCGGATGTGATGACGCGCGTCACGGTTCCTGGCGGGACTCGTGACAATTCACGCCGCCGACCGCGCCTGGCATCCGCAAGGGGGTAGTGCGATGACCAACGCGATCAAGGTGGGGGTGATTGCGGCGGTCCTGTTGGTGACTGCCACAATTGCTGGCTGGGACGACATCGAATGGCCGGTTTATACAGGTGTCGCGCTTCTAGTGATTGCCTATGTTTGGAGCCGTTCTTCCCTTGTCGCCATCGGCTTTGAACGCACCCTCGACGCGGATCGCGTGTTCGCGGGGGACCTTGTGCGAGAGCGATTCCGGGTAACGAACCATTCCAGAATACCGAGAAACTGGATACTTATGCGCGACGAATCCTCCTTGCCTGGCTACGACCCGTCACGATCGGTGCGGGTGGGTTCGCGCGATGAAACGAGATGGACAAGCGAGCTTATGGCGGAGCGACGTGGGCGGTTTCGACTTGGACCCATCACGCTTGAGTCGGGCGATCCCTTCGGATTGTTCGACACGCGAATGCACATCGAGCAAACGCATGAATTGACGGTCTATCCCCGAATTGTGGAGCTGCCCGAGCGCACGTCGCCAGGAGGTGACCTGAGCGGCGCTTCAAAGAGCATGCCGGGTCGTTCTCTTTCCTCGCCCATCATTCGGAGCGTGAGGCAGTATGTCACAGGCGATCCATGGAATCAGATAGCATGGCGAGCGTCGGCACGGCACACAACGCTGCTGGTGAAGGAATTCGATCCTGATCCGATCTCCGACGAATGGATATTTCTCGACCTCGATGCCGACGCTGAGAGAACCGCGAAGTCGACCACCGAATATGCGATATCGCTGGCAGCTTCCTTTGCCCTCGAATGGCTCACCACAGGCCGTGACGTCGGGTTGCTGGTGAATCGATCGATTCCGGCGATTGTCGAGGCTGACGCGGGCGATCGCCAACGGTTACGAATCCTCGAAACACTTGCCGTCGTAGAACCATTTGGAGAAGCCGACCCATCGGAACTGATCGCCCGGTACGCTACCAAGTTCTCCAGGGCGACGGGGTTGGTTGTAATCTCGACGGGTGATGGTTCAGGATTTGTCGCGCCACTCCGACATTTGCTGCATCACTCGGTGCCACTGGTGATCGTTGCGGTATCGTCGCCTGATTCGGCAGGTGGTGTGCATGACCACTGGCTCGACGTCGAAGCTGAGGGAGTGAAGGTGATGCGGATCGGCGAAGATGGCGATCACGAGTCACCATCGATGGTGGCCACATTGTCTGAAAGGTCCGCATAGGATCTGGAGACCGGTTGGCGCAGGAGATTCAGACAGGGAAATGTATTGTCGAAACTGATCCGTTCGCTTTTCGCGATAGAGTATCTGCTCCTGATTGCAATGCTGGCGCTCACTGGGGCGGCGGTGGAATCGTTGTCGACCAGCACCCCACACGTGTCGTTCTGGGTCGTGGCGGTGGGTGGGACGGTACTCGGTATCACGCTCGGAAGGATAGGCTCGCCTGACTCGTTTTCACATCTGATCGCCATCATGAGCGGTGCGGCCGGCACGATTGCCCTTACTTCGTTTCGGCAACTTCCAGGCGAAGAGTCATTGTCGTTTTGGGACAGGTTCGGCCGTGTCGCGATTGATCTCAAGGATTGGTACTTCGGTACCGCACCGCGGGAGAGTCTCGAAGACCTTCTGATCATGATCCTGCTCCAGATGATCGTCTGGCTCATCGCCTATTTGTCCGCGTGGTCGTTGGTGAGGCAGGGCTGGCTGACATTTGCGATTCTGCTTCCCGCGATTTTGGTGCTGGTCTCCATCCTGTTCGGATCGCAAACGCCGGACAACCTTCTTGAGATATTCATTGTCATCGCCATCGTGCTGATGGCCCGCGTTGCGTACATGCAGCGACTCAAGGGCCAGCAAATACCAGGCTCGGTCCGCGGGGACGGAGTGTCGGGATGGATCGCGCTCATTCCCGCGCTGATCGTCGCGCTTGTGGTCGTGGGAGCTGGGACGGCGACGCCTCGAGGCTTCTCAAACGACACGATCCGGCCAGTGGCGAGTTATGCCGGGGAACAGTACCTCGAGACGCAGGAGCAGGCACTGGACTGGATCGCACAGCAGTTCGACCTTTCCGGTTCGGGATCTGTGTCACTTGATTCCTTTCCTCGCTACACCGCCTTCGATAGCGCCTTCTCGGTAGGCGGCGACTTGAACCTGAGTGATCAGCCTGAAGTGTTGGTGAAGGTGAACGGGGAGGCGCCATATCTTGCGGCGCAAAGTTATGACACCTACACCGGCAGGGGATGGGAATCCACGGTTGAGGATACGTTTGACGCCGATGGCCCGGACGGTGTCCGCTACTCGCCGGAGCTAACCTTCCGACCGGGTCAGGAAATCCCATATTCGACGGCCGTCTTCCGGGACAGAGTCCCAGTTCCAATGCAGGTGATCCCGCTCACACCGTCAGGTGACGCGATGTTCAGGAGTGGAATGTACCTCACCTCCGATGAGCGTGCTTCGGTGCGGATGTCATGGTTGCAGCTGAACGCCTACCCCTTCCACCTTCGCGAGATGGATCTGAGCACCGTGCCACCAGACCTGACTGGCGTGGTGCTGAACCTGCTTCAGGCGTCGACCCTGTCTGTTGAGGGTGCAGACGGCCTGTTGTATCCCGCCGACGCAGTGGAGCGTGATCGCCTGATGTCGATCCGCGGCCGGCTTGGGGAGCGGTTTATTGATGTGAGCTGGACAGTGGCGGCAGACGGGAAGGTCGATACCATGATCGTCTCGGGCCAGCTGCCTGTCTATGAGGACACGGTGCGTGTCTCACGCGCCACAGGTGAGGCGAATGGTGGAGGAGGATACAGTGTCACATCTCTTGTCAGCGAAGCGACATCAGATGAGTTGAGAAGCGCGTCGTCCCAATACCCCGAATGGGTACAGGATCGCTACCTCGAACTTCCGGAATCGGTCACGTCGCGGACGGTGGAGCTGGCGATGGACGTGACCATCTCCGATACGAATCCATAT